>Ga0114950_10003600_pt1 | contig 11969 bp, 7 predicted proteins | sample N075metaG_FD_83503 | JGI IMG/M metagenome (GOLD analysis project Ga0114950, IMG submission 83503) | Deep subsurface microbial communities from Kermadec Trench to uncover new lineages of life (NeLLi) - N075 metaG | ecosystem: Environmental > Aquatic > Marine > Ocean trench > Sediment | place...
ATGTTGACACGGCTTTTCGGCACACCCGTCGACCCACCGGTCTCGAACACGTATTTCGGCTTGTCGGCCAGTCCCTGCGGAACCCACCGCCGCACCGGCCCGCCGCGCAACCAATCGTCTTCGAAATGGCCGAAGATCTTGAGATCCTCGTAGCCGCCGACTTCCTTGACCGGATCGAAGTCGAACAGTTCGGCCGCGCGTTGCAACCAGAACGGGCAGCCGGTCTTGGGGCCGAAGTGCCAGGCGACGATCTCGCGGACGTGCGCGTCGAGCTGTTGCTGCGTCGAGGCCGCGGCGTCGGCGAGCTTGCCGCTGAGGATGTCCATCAGTTTCCTTTCCAGGTCGCGCCTTCCTCGATCGCGAACAGCTTGGTGCGGCTGGCGACATAGATCACACCGTCCTTGGCAATCGGCGTGGTGTAGACGGCCGCGCCCATGTTGGTCTCGTGGAGCAGGATGCCTTCGCCGTTCTCGCCGCCGTCGCGACCCGCTTTCAGGACCGCGATGTCGCCGTCCTCGTCGCCGATGTAGATCTTGCCGTCGGCGTAGAAGGTCGAGCCCCAGATCGCCGCAAAGGTGTCATACCGCCACAGCCGCTCACCGGTCTTGAGGTCCAACGCGTAGACGAACCCGCTGAGGTCGGCGATGTACATCACACCGTCGTGGATTGCTGCGGAAGACATCGTGCGGTGGAAATCGTCGCCACCGAGGTGCCAGACTTTGCCCGACTCGGTGATATTTCCGGTCTTGCCGGCCGGGTCGATAGCCCACAGGTTGCCTTCGCCTTCGCCGTGCTCGGGGTCCTGGCCAACGCCGATATAGACCAGCCCGTCGTGGACCACGGCCATCGAGATTACATTGTTGCGGGTGCCGCGGCCGCCGAGTTCCCACTTCGAGTCCTCGGGGTTGAGGTCGAATTTCCAGATCAATTCCCCGGTTTCGGGTTCGAAACTGTAGAGCCATCCGTCGCCGCCCGGAAACAGCACCTGCGGTTTGCCGCCGAACACCCCGTACGACGGATTGGACCACGAACCGTGCAACACCTTGGCGCCGGGATCGGCGTTCTCCCAGACGAGTTCGCCCGTCTTCGTGTTCAGCGCCACGAAGCTCGGTGCCAACGGGACGGGCACGTTGAAGTGACCCTCATCAACACCCTGTCCGGTGATGATAAACAGCAGGTCGCCCACGATCAGAGGACTGCCCGCGGCGAGATTGTGCGGGAACACGTCGAGTTCGCCGATCAGGTCGAACTTCCAGATGATGTCTTCGTCCATCTTGCCTTGTTTGGGGATGAACTTGCGGACCATCTTGGTCTCGCCGTCCTCGGTTTTTTCGGGCACCATCCGCATCTCGCCTTCTTCCTTGAACGGCCCGTCGTTCTCGCCGTCGCGAAACCCGTCGACGTCGGCGGCGATGACCTCGGCGCGGTTCGATACGTAGTACACGACACCGTTTTCGACGGCGGGCGTCGAACAGATGCCCTGCAGCGGCCAGTCGTTGACGCGCCCCGCGCCCAGCTTCGGATGCGCGGACTGCCACAGGAACTCGCCGGTCTCGGCATCGAAGGCCATGATGTTTCCGCGGTCGCCCTTCAATTCGGGGTTCTTGAGCGCCTGGTTGTTCGTCCCGACGAAGATCTTGCCGTCGTAATAGATCGGACCGGCGTAGGCCTGGCTGCCGAGTTCGGCGACCCACTTGATGTTCTTACCAGATTTCAGGTCCCACTCAGTGGGCAGTCCAGTCTCTGCCGACGCGAAGTTCCGCGACGCATCGCCGGCGAACATGACCACATCGCTTTTCTCCGCCGCAGTGCCGACGCTCGCGACCAAGGTAAGCAAAACGCCGAGCACGCAATATTCAGTTCTCATGATTGATCGAACCTCTCGCCCTAGTTGGCGTATACCGAGACATTGTCGTAATAGAGAAGGACGGGCGAGAAACCGAGCAGTCCGGGTGTCCCCTGCCGGATCGGATGCGGGTCCTCTGCGGTGATCGTCCACGCGTCCGGTTCGGGATCCGACTTCTTCCACACCTTGCCGTAAACCGTGGCCCGGGTCGCACCACTGACGACCTTCATCTTCATGCGGTACCAGGTGTGCGGTTCGTACTGGAACGGCACCTGCTTGGCCATGCGCAACTCGGCCGTCCAGGAACGCACTTCCAACTCGTTCTTCGCCCCGCCGATATCGAGGATATAACCGGAATTGATCAGGCCAATGTCCGGCCGGCGGCGCTTCGTACCCTCGCCGAGCACGTCGGCCTCGATCGTGTAGTTGTTCAGCCAGGACGGTCCCATGTACAGGAACGTGCGGTTGAGCCCACGGCCGCGCGGCGCCTTGACCAACACTTTTGCGCCGTCCTTCTCGCCCGCGAGGTAGATACGATTGGCTCCGATCCACTGCTTGGGGAACTGCCCGGTCTCGAACTCCTCGAAGTCGAACGACCACGGGAGCGGAGGGTAAACACGGGCGCGCGCCGCCGCGGTCAACGCGCCGACCTCGGCCACGATCTTACCGGTCTGAAACCCGTCGCCGGCGGGCGTGAATGTTCCGTCCTTGACCGAACCGCTGAGACCGCTGAGCGACCAAATCGCCGGTTTCTCCTCGAGCACGTTGCCGGCCGCATCGAGCAAGCGCACGTGGAACTCGGCGGATTGCCCGATCTCCAGTTGAATCTCGGCCGGGACAACTTGCAGCGTGACCGCGGGGCCTACCGTGACTTTCTTCTTCGCGCTCTCGGTCCGCCCGGGCCGGATCGGTTTCGACTTGTCGCCAAGACAGTACACGCCTCCTTCGGTCATGAAGTAGACCCGACCGTAGGCGATCGCGACGGAGCCGTAGAACTCGGCGTAGTCCCCGTTTGCGATCGTGAGTTCGTCCTTGTCGAGGAGTTCAACGCCATCGTCGTTCAGCTTGAGGATGTGGAAGTTACCGTTGGTTTCCGGCACGTAAATCTTACCGTCGGCCACCACCGGAGACGCCTTCCCCACTGTGCCGATGTTGTAAACCCATCGGATCTCACCGGTCGCTGCGTCGATGGCGTGAAGGTTAGCGGAGTTATCCACCTGGTACACGACGCCGGCGTCGACGGCCGGCGACGGAAAACCACCGCCGAATTCATCGATGCGCCATTTCTCGTTGGTCTTTGTGATGTCGCCGGCGCCTTTTGCATCGATGGCGACCATCCGACCCATCACCCCGTTGTCCAGGTTTTCTTCGCTGTGGGACACGAAGACGATCTCGTTCTCGACGGCGACCGTCACGTTGATCCCACGTCTGCTCAAATGGAATCCCCAGACCTTCTCGCCGGTGGCGATGTCCAGCGCATAGATCCACCCGTCAGCGTTCCCCGAGATCAACAGGCGGCGGCCTGCGACGGTCGCCACGGCGGGACCGCCCTGCGTATTGAAGTCGGCGGCCATGACGCCGGGTGTTGCGACCCACAGCAAGTCGCCGGTGCGCTTGTCGAATGAGAAGTAGCGGTGCCGCAGTGGCATCAGTTCGCCCCAGCCGACACTGACGAAGTTGACGATCACCTGGTCGCCGTCGACCAACGGCGTCTGCGTGCGGCCACCGTAGCCGGACAGCCGAGCGAACTCCTCGGTGAGGAAACGGCTCCAGAGAATCGTTCCGTCCGGAGCATACGCGGTGAACTGGCCCGCGACACCGTGGGCGTAGACGTTACCCGTTTCGGAGTCGGCAGCGAGGCTGGCCCAACCGACGCGGTTGTACGGCACCGTGGTCATGTAGACGTTGTACCTGTGTTCCCAGAGCTTCTTTCCGTTCTCGGCGTCAAAGCAGGCGACCACTTCCTGGCGGTCAATCTTCGAATCGACGCCGGTGCGACCGATCACGCACACCCGGCCGTCGACCACGACCGGTGTCGAACGGCCGACGAAATCGTGTCTCCAGATGAGGTTCTCACCTTGCGGAGACCAGGTGTCGACCAGTCCGGTTTCGGCGGAGACACCGGTGTAGGACGGGCCTCGCCAGGACGTCCACTCGCCGGCGCCCGTCACCGGAACGAGCGCCGCGGCGATCGCCAGGACAGCCGCGGCGGCCGGCCAGACGGCGGCGCGGCTCACAGGAGAGTCGTCGTTTCGAGTACTCACACCTAGACCCCTTACGGATGTTCTCCAATAACACGGTTGGGTTCGGATTCGTGCCCGTGAAACAGGATATCCCGCGAGACGCCCCTCGGACGAGGGCTGAACTGTAAAAGTCGCAACAATGATCGAAGCGTCAGCCTTTTTCGGGTTCTGTGGCCCGGGGTTGCTGCACGCTCTGCATGGCGGCGGGTTTCGCGGGGCCGGCGGGATCGGGCTTGAACTTGGTCACGAGGAAGCCGCCCAAAGCCGCCAGGAAGATCCCGAGGAAAAACGGCCAGCGGATCGCTCCAATCCCGCCCTTGGGAGGATGCACGATCATCGCAGCGAAGGCGTTGACGATGGGGGCACCGGCGAAAATGATCGACATCACCACGGTCGGCGACCCTTTGGCCCCGAATGCCAACAGAACCCCTAGAGCCCCGGCCGCGCCGACGGTTCCGGCGATCAGCGACCAGGTTGTGCCCTTCGACGTGAAATCCCAGTTCGCGCCGTTGAGTTTGAGAACGACCAGCGGCGCCAGAACGGCCGTAACGAAGTAGGCTACCCCGACGAACAGGAACGCTTTGATCCGCCCGTTCTGCGGGTCTCCCATCCCGGTGGCCCCGGTGTGGAGAAAAACGCCGTACAGTCCCCAGGCCACGACGGTCATCAGCGCGTAGGCCAGCCAGGTCATCCCCGCCTCGGTAGTTGCCGCCATGATCTCCTCCACGCGGGATCGTCTTTCGGACCCTGTAGTTTAGCAGGCCCGCAACAGCGGCTACGAAAACGTAATCTACAGCGCGTCCCGCAGTTTGACTTTACTTCCGGGCGACCTGACATTCTGCGCAGGTTCCAAAGCCTTTTCTAGGAATTGGGTTGGAGTGCGCATGCCGCCTACCGGAACAGTCGACACGTTGGTTGCCGAAGAGACGGCGACGGCGAAAATCGTCGACGGACTGCGTCATTTGTATACCGCGTTTCAGAAGAGCTCAATCTACGCTCCGGGACATCCCGCTGCGGTCGAAGCGATCCGGCGATCGTCGGAAGGTCTGGCGGGTACCGGCAGCGTTGGCGACTCGTTGTTGATCAGCGTCGGTCGCGACCGTTTGATGTTGAACGGCGATACACTCAAGGATGACTCGGGCGCGCTTCAATCGTTGGCCGGCCTGCTTCATGACCTTGAAGTATCGGCGCTACTTATCGACACCGGTGTCAAGGTGGATGAGTTGGACGGCCTGATTCAAACGCTCGGGCAGGCACGGCGCGAGGGTCTCCACGGGAATGCCTTGTCGGAGATGCTCGAACGGCGCGAGGTGCACCGTCTCCGCATCGTCCCGGCCGAGGCCAAAGCGGAAGTCGCCTGCGAGGCCGCAGTCGAATCCGACACCGACGTTTGGGAAAGCCTCGAAACCATGTTGATCTCGACGGATGTTCCGGACGACGAGGTTGCACCGGCAGCGATCGCCGAGCAGGTGCACCAGGAGCTGGCACGTAACGAGGGAACCGGCCTCGGCGAACTCCACGGAAGGATGCAGGACGTCAGTCGAGAAATCGATTCGATCGGAACCGAGCGGCGCAGCCATGTCCGCGAGCGTTTCGCCAAGTTCGTTGCGGCGCTCAACCCGAAACTCAGGCAAGACCTGCTGCGTTTCGATATGCACATGGGCAGTGACTCGCTGGCCCTGATGACGGAGTTGGGCGACGTGGTCCCCGAAACGGACCTGTTGGACGCGCTGCAGAAGCTGGACCGGGTGGGCGCCCGCGTCCCCGAACAACTGCTGACGCTGATGAGCAAGCTGACACGAGTCGCCAAGAGCCGTCCGACGCTTGCTTCGGGACTGCAGGACACGATGGACAAGTGGGGCGTCCCGGCCACCGCGATGAGGGACGAGACGAGCCTACGAACGGCGCTGGAAGAGGTGTTCCATCGACGCGGGCGTGTCGAGTGTAACCCGATCCCGCACCAGGAATTGCTCGATACGCTTGCGGTTTACGAATTCGACGCACCGGCCAACCTCTCGTTATCGCGCTACAGGGACCCCGAAGATCTGCAAGATGTCAGCCGGCAAACGGCGGAAATTGCAGCACGCCTGGTGGCGCTACCGGGTGGCGAGGAGTACCGCCCAGGGTTGTTCCACTACCTGCAGGACTCGGCGGATCGCATGATGGATGCGGGTCTGTTCGATCAAGTGCGGGATGTCTCCGTCGCGGCGCACACCTTTGGCATGCTCAAAGCGGACTGCGAGAAGACGAACGAGGCCGCGCGATCCTACCTCGACGATTTCAACAACGACGGCCGGGTGCGGAAGATCCTGGGCTCGGCGTGTACGCTGGACCCGTTTCCCGGCGCGGCGATCCACCTGCTCGAGTTGTGCGGGAACCATGCCATCGGCCCGACGATGGCGGCACTGATTGAAGCCGAGTCGCCGGCTACGATCGAGGCGTTGCAAGGCTTCCTCGCCGAGCGAGACGCCAAGCAACTCCGGTTGGAACTCGAGGCGCGGCTCGAAAAAGGTTGGAGTAGTTGGCAGAAGATCTTTGTAGTGTTGCGACGCATGCCCGCCAAAGAGGCCACCTCGCTGGTGGAACCGCTTCTCAACCACGACGAGTTCGAGGTGCGCCGCGAGGCGTTGACGTTGCTTCATGATCTGGGTGGCGACCGGGATCTGCGGCTGTCCGAGTTTCGCCGCGCGCTGACCGACGACAGCGCCAGGTTCGCGCGGGTCGCGGTACGCTGCCTGGCGGAAATGGACGGTGACGAGCCGCTGGACATGCTCGAGGCGTACCTTGACGGTAGCCTCGGCGTCACGCCGGTCTTCGACGCGGGCGTCCGTGCCGCGCAAAGTCTATTGCGGCTGAAGCAGCCCGGCATCCTTCGCCTTTGCCGCGCATCGAAGAAGCTGCGCAGGAGCTTCAACCCGCGCCGTGCAGCGCTGGCGCGCAAGATCGTCGAACTCCTCGGTATGGAGGACGACACGCGTGCCCGTGCCTGTGCAAAGGGTTGGCATTTTTCACCGGCTTGGTGGATCGCTCTCGTCGTTTCCCGCCCGGAAGGCGCGAAATTGCGAGGTTCTTCGTGATCCATAAGATCAACTCCGCGTTGCTCGAGATGCAGGGCTCGCTCCTCGCCCGGTCACTGTTCCCGGCCGGGAGCGACCGTGTCGGAACGGCCGAACAACGCGCCTTCGACCTGTGGGAAGAAATCCTCGAGGAGCGCTCCGAGGTGACCCTGTTCGCCGTCGAGGGCCGGGTCATCTGCGACAACGAGATCCTTCAGTCTTCGGCGACACTCGCCGACACCTTGTTCCACACGCTGCAGAATCGCGGGATCGATCAGGTCACGTTGCGCTATGGCCTGACGCGTCACGAGATTCATGAATTGCTGGACCGGCTGGCCGACGTTGAGGGGCACAGCGAGATCGACGCCACGGAGCATCTTCGCTTCGGGTCGCTGAACGCCGTACTTCGCGAACCACCGAGCGTGGGTACGCGCACGAAAACCGAGGCCGAGAAATACGCCAGCGAGGCCGCCGAGGTGCTGCCGGGAATCTGGCAAGACCTTAGCCAGACGCACGAACTGCAGGAGGGACAGCTCGGAGATATCGTTTCCTGTCTGTGCCGGGTGGTCGCGAGCAGCGCCACCGCGCTGATCCCGCTCGCTCCGTTGAAACGGCACGACGAATACACGTTCGTTCACACGATCAACGTGGCGATCCTGAGCGTTTCGCTCGGCGAGGCGGTCGGGCTCAGCGACAACGCGGTTTACGAACTCACGATCAGCGCCCTGCTCCACGACGTCGGGAAACAAGCTGTGCCGAAGGAGCTCCTCAACAAGAACGGGCTGTTCACCCCCGAGGAACGGCAGTTGATGGAGATCCATCCGGTCGAGGGGTCCCGTATGCTGATGAATACGCCGGGTGTCCCGGAGCTTGCGACGATCGTAGCCTACGAGCATCACATCCGCGCCGATGGCGGCGGCTACCCGCGGGTCCCGAATCACTGGCGTCTCAACTTGGCCAGCCGCATCGTCCAACTGGCCGACGTGTTCGACGCAATGCGCACCAACCGGCCCTACCGGCCGGGTTTGCCCTTGCCGAAGATCATCGAACTGATGAAAGCGGAGGTCGGATCGTTCTTCGATGCCGATCTGGTCAAGGTGTTCTTCGAGCAAGTCGTGTCGCGCGGGATTCCCAGTCCCGCCCACGTGGCCTAACCGCCAACCAGCCCTCGGACCCGCTCCAGCTCCCGTTGCACGACCTCGTTGTCCGGCGCCAGTTCTGCCGCGCGCTCCAGTCGTGGTAGCGCCTCGTTGAGCTGTCCCAGGCGCGCAAGACACAGCCCGATGCGGTAGTGGGTGCTCGGCTCGTCAGGGCGGCTTTCCTCCACGATACGCATTTGTTCCAGAGCAGCGTCGTAACGACCGGCCTGAATCATGCGCACCGCGCGGGTTGCGCTCTTGGCCGAGGAGACGTTCATTTCACGGATGCGCGCGCGGACCGGATCGGGCACGGGCAAATCGGCGGACACACCCGCCACCCGTGCGGCATTGGCCTCGGCAACGACAACGTTTCCCAAACGCATCTGCGCCTGCGCCAGCGAGGCCAACGTGGCCGCGTTTCGATCGGCGCCGAGCGCTACGGCGCGCTCGAGGCTGGTCACCGCGGCCTGCGCGTCCCCCCGAGCGAGCGCGACCTGGCCTAGCCCCCGATGGGCCACCGCGAGTTTCGGATCGATCCCGATGGCCCTGCCGTAGGCGGCCGACGCCTCGTCCAGACGGCCCGCGCGGGTCAAGGCCTCACCGAGGCGGTAAAACGTCGTCGGTAGCCGCGGTTCCAGTCGGGAGGCCTCCTCGTAACGCGCGGCGACTTGATCGGGCGACGCGCCGCGCAGCTCGGAGACGAAGGCAAGCAGGTAGAACCAACGATAATCCTGCGGATCGAGCGCGATCGCCCTCGTGTAACACACCTCGGCACACTCGGAGAGCGAATGCGCGTCGCAGATCGCTCCATAAGCGCCCCAGGCGGCACCGGAATTCGGTTTTCGCTCGACCGCGCTGCGGGCCAGTTCGAGACGGCGACGCACCGGGGCCTCCATGTGCCGGGTGTCGGGCGCGGGGATCGTCGGTGTGGCCGCGATACCGGGGTCCGCCCCGGATCCCTTGTCCTCCGGGTCGGGGTTGTCGGACAAGACGAGAGCGGCGACCAGGAGCAAACCTGCAAGGAGCATGACCCCACCCGCGATCGTGGCTACGCCACCCCGTTTTCGGAGCGTTCGTGCAGTGGAGGTCAAACGGCTGGGCGGCGCGGCGGCGGCTTGCCGCGGCGGTCGTTTCTTCTTCCTGCGCGGCTTGCGGCTCATCGGATCGAGATCCCGTTCCCACGGATCAAGGTCGTCTCCGTGTCGGCGGCGATTCCCTCGAACGATTCACTCGCTCCGTCGGGCCAACGAACGATCACGGCGGCGAACGCCGCCTCTCCGATGCCCACGTGCAACGCGGTATCCCCGCTCGACAGGTAACTGTACCCGCGGGTCACGGTGCGCATCTGCCGCATCCCTCCGGCCTCGACCGTCACGCGTGCGCCGATCGCAGCGGAGTTACCCCCCGGGTCGGACAAGCGCAGCACGATCCAGCGCCCGCTTCGCGGCGCATCGTTGCGATAGAGCCGCAACGGGCCCTCGATGTTGCCGACGAGCAGATCCTGATCGCCATCGGCATCGTAATCCCCCAACGCGAGGCCCCGTGTAATCTCGACCGGCTGGACGAACGGCGCGGTTTCGGCCGCCGCCGTACGGAACAGGTTGCCGCCCTCGTTGAGGTAGAACAGGTTGGGTTCGGCAAACCACGACCAAGGTTCTCCGACCCCAGCGTCCGCACGCGGATCGGTTCGTTTGACCCGGCCGTTGACGACCGCGAGATCGAGATCCCCGTCAAGCTCGACGTCAAATGCCACCGTGCCGAATCCGGTCAGCGCCATCGACGACGCCGCGAGTCCGACCTGTCCCGTGGCGTCGGTAAAACCGCGGCCCTCGCCGAGGTTCTTGTAGTAAGTGTTGGTTTCCGCGGCGAGATGCGTGACGAAGAGGTCGGGTCGGAGATCGTTGTCGAAATCAGCGGCGACCACCCCCATGCCCGCCTCGGGTTCGCCGTGCACGTTGAACGCCACGCCCAGCACCACGCCACGATCGACGAACGTGCCATCCCCGCGATTCAACCAGAGTTGGTTGGAGTAGGCATCGTTGGCCACGTAGAAGTCGGGCCATCCGTCGTCGTCGAGATCCTCGCAGACGACACCGAGCCCCGCCGCGCGAACGTCCGCCATCCCCGCGATCGCGGAAACGTCGCGGAAGCGTCCCTCCCCCAGGTTGTGGAACAGAAGGTCCGGGACGGGCGGAAATTCCAGCGGTCCGCAGTAGGCCGGCCGGCCGGCGGAATCGAGACAGTTCTTGTCGGCCCGATATTCGACGTAACGGGTGACGTAGAGGTCGAGCCGGCCGTCGCGATCGTAGTCGCACCAAACGGCCGAAGCCGACCAGCCCGGCGCGACGATCCCCGCTTCCGCCGTCACGTCCACGAACCGCCCACCGTCATTGCGATACAAACGATCGTCCCCGAAGTTGGTCACGTAAAGGTCGCTGTCGCCGTCGTTGTCGTAATCGCCCACCGCCACACCCATCCCGTAACCCGTGTCGCCCAGACCGCTCTCGGCCGTGACGTCGGTAAACCAGCCGTCGTCGTTGCGGTACAACCGGTTGCCGAGATCGCCGCCGCGGCTCGGCGTCGCGGGGGAAGCGTTCCCGTTGGTCGCGTAGATATCGAGATCTCCGTCGCTGTCGTAGTCGATGAACGCAACACCGGCGCCCATGATCTCGGGCATGTGCAGGTTGCCCGTCGCGCCGCTCCGGTACGTGAAGTCGAGTCCGGACGCCGCGGTCACATCGACCAGCCAGGCGGTATCCGACAACGCCGCCGTAGCGGCCGGATCGTCCGTTGATTCACAACCGCTGAGCAGCGGAGCGAGGCAGATCGCGATCACTGCAAGTTTGGGTCTCGAGACTCGAATCATCTGGCTCCAGACTTAGTAACACTCTAGGGCGTCGGCGGCGCCACCAGAGGAATGCCCACGACGAGCGCGTTGTACACCACGTGACCGACGACCGGGGCCCACAGATTTCCCGTCCTGCGATAGACCCAGCAGAACACCAGACCGATGACGGCGTACATCGGGAGACCGACCGGATGCCAGTGGATCACGGCGAACAGCAGGGCCGATACCGCGTATGCCGCGCCCGGGCCGGCACTCGAAAACAACCGTCGGAACACGTAGCCGCGAAAAAATACTTCCTCGCTGACGGGGCCGAACAACACCAGCCATGGCATGAGGACCAGCAGCGCCGACCGGTCGGCCATCAACGCCCGGATCCAGGCCTGCTCCTCAACCTCCCAACCCGTCAGATGTAATCCGCCGCCGACGAGAGTGCTCGCGAGAAACGCGGCAACCGCGGAACCGAGGCCCCAGGCAAACACCGCGGCGGGACGGATGGTTCCGCCCAACGGGCGCGGCTTTCGCCAGCGGATCATGATCCACGCGGCGACGATGAACGCGAACGCCTGGATCGTCATGGCCGGTGGAACATACGCCCGCATTCTTCGCGGATTCTCCCACGCGCCGAGGTAACGGGGCTGTGTCGTCATTGTGGGAATGACGTTGTCCCAACCGAGTTCGTCGAGGCGCACGACGACGTTGGCGAGTTGTTCATCGGACGGGTCGCCCTCGATCCACGCGAGCAATCGCCATATTTCTTCCCCCTCCGGGATGACGACCACATCGACCTTCTCGAAGATGGACACAACCGCCGACCTGGTGGCATCAAGGGGCGCGGGC
>Ga0114950_10003602_pt1 | contig 11966 bp, 13 predicted proteins | sample N075metaG_FD_83503 | JGI IMG/M metagenome (GOLD analysis project Ga0114950, IMG submission 83503) | Deep subsurface microbial communities from Kermadec Trench to uncover new lineages of life (NeLLi) - N075 metaG | ecosystem: Environmental > Aquatic > Marine > Ocean trench > Sediment | place...
GGCCAACCCGCGAACCAAGGCCGCAGTCGGTGCCAGCCTGAACGTTTTCCCGCCCCACCAGGTTGGCGAATCTAACAATTGGCACCGCCACCAGTTCGGGTGCTCGACCAGATCGGTGGCATGGGAAATCACGCCAGGCATGATCATCTTGCCGTCTGGAAGTTTCACATCAAGGACCAAGTCCGCCCAACAAAACGACGCGAATTCCGCTGATCTGCCTGCAGGTAGGGACGAGAGATTCAGGGTTTAGAATCGCGCTCTAGTATTAAAGGGTGATTCTTGCCCTTTCTTCCAGCGTCGCAATCTTGAATATAGTCCAATGTCTCATTTGAACGATGTCAGAGCCGTCTTGGTCCACCAAGAGGACATCGAAATTGGCGAAATGATGGGCTTTGCGTTCGTAGGCGTCGATAGGGTGCGCACCACCGGTAACCGATGTGCCGGTTGCCAATCTGCTGAGGTGCTGTACTCGGCTTCTCGTATGCATCGAACTCGGGATATCAAAATTGTGACGTAGCAGCTTCTCCGCCCACGCTGCCGACCATGAAGGATGTGCGATCGCATCTTCGCCGACAAACAGAGGGTTATCAGTAACCTGCTTTTTAGTGGTGAACTCTCTAGCTGCCTCTTTCGAGAACTCCAGCTGCATGGCCCGCCAATCTTTTCCGATGTCCGCACTTTCTAGGGTCAGTGATTCTTTTTGCTGGGATCCGGGTGTTGGGTCCATGTGTTGCGGCCGGATCAATCCGCCGGACCATTCAGCCTTTCCTAGACCAACCTTGCCGACGACACATACCTCGCCGGACTGATTAATCATCGTCACTTCCCAAGTTCCGGAAGGCAGATCTGCGTTTAATCCGACTTTAACCGTCAGAATGTCGCCGGGAAATGTTAGATGACGGAACGATTATTCTGCCCACCCGTCATCCAACCACTCTTTGCCGCGGGCTTCCAGTATCGTGTCTGTTGCCCATCCCCAGACCGTTACTCCGCCCACCAGAGGGCCGGCGAATCCATATGCCTTAGCAACCTCTGTGGAGTGTATCGGGTTGGTTATATCAGGGCTGTCATCATTATCAAGATATCCAACAACCCTGTTCTCTATTACCTTTCCTGGCATTGCTCGCCTTCAACTGACTGAATGTTGGAGTAGATAATGATTCAGCGCCGGCCGCCGCAGGATAAAGCCGCTCTCTAGTACCCCCGGGGCCGATACCTGAATTGTTGGTTGGTACCACCGATGAGAGGCCCAAGATTGACCAGTTCATGCCGTGAGTCGCGATAAATCGATGACTCGGACTATACGAACCAGCCCATTCCTTTGTAATAGCCTCTGAGATATGCGATCTGCCCACCATGCACGCAATTGTCGAAGACTAGGACGCCCAAGGCTGCTCCTATGGTGGCGGTGGGCCGGGGAGGAATGGTGATCTCGCGTCGTACCTCTGATTCGGATAGTGGTTGCAGGTATTCCCTGGCAGTCGTTTTCACGGCCTCGTAGTAGCCCACGATGGAATCTTTGTCCGGTAACTTCCAAGCCGCTACCTGTTCCTCAGTCCAGCCTTGACCTGTATTGTTGGGGTCATCATCGAGACCAAATCTGTCATACCAACCGTTCTTAATCCACAATTGGTCCTTTTCTTGGCACCAGGTGTGTACAAATCGGTCCACAACTCGGGTCATATGAAATAATAACCACCCTATGGAGTTTGACTGGCCATTGGGTTGGTTTCCCATCACATCGTCGTCAACATTTTCTAATGCCCGATCAACCATGCCCCAGTTACGCTCTAATGCAGACATCGCAGTCTCTGTAGCTGACATCAGTCCGACTCCAAATCACAGATTATCATTCGGATTCAATCTACAAGGGACAGGCGGGATTGTCCAACAAACCGAGTAGACTACTTTTCGAGGACGATTCGAGACTAGCACCAGACTAGCAAATGATTGCGAAATGGAGAGTGAAGAAGCATATGCCTCCACCCGAGCGGTATAACACCGGATACAACGTTGGCGTCGGCGGTGCGGTGGTTCAGGACGGACGGTTACTTTTGGTGCGTCGAGCATCGCGCCGGGGACGTGGCAACTGGCAGGTGCCTGGCGGTTTCGTAGAGCAGAACGAGACGATGGAATTGGCGGTCGTCCGAGAGGTTGAAGAGGAGGCTGGTGTTACGGCTCAAGTCAAAGGTGTATTGGGGATCAGAAACCGGTACGACGAAGACGGTGGCAACAGTTTGTATATCGTAATGTTGCTGAGCCCTCTGTCTGGCGAGCCTAAACCCGACCTGAGCGAAGTGGACAGAGCCGAATATTTCAGCCTGGAAGAAATCCAAGCGCTGGATCAAATACCGCAGATCAATCTGGAGGTAGCCAGGCGGGCTCTGGCGCCAGACCACAACATCCTGAATCCAATGATAGTCAGTCAGATAAACCGAGGGACGTACAACCTGTTTATTGGATGAATGGGATCTGATTTCAGCCATCACATTGAAGAGCTACATGTCCAACCCGAAACCTAACGCCCCCAAACGACCTCAAGAGCTGATTGCTCACGGCGACACTCGCATCGACCCCTGGTTTTGGCTGCGCGACGTAGAAGACCCCGAGACCTTGGAGTATCTCAAAGCTGAGAATGCTCATACAGATGCAATCATGGCGCCCGAAGCCGACCAGATAGAAAGACTATTCGCGGAGATGCGAGACCGGATAAAGGAAGATGATTCCACCGTTCCGGAGAAGGAGGGGGATTATTTCTACTACACGCGGTTCGAAGAAGGCAGCCAATATCCCATCCACTGCCGTAAACACATGTCGTTAGACGCCCCAGAAGAGGTCCTGCTCGATGTAAATGAGTTGGCGAAAGGCCAAGATTATTGCCGCGTCGGCAGGTTGGAGAATAGCCCGGATCACAAGTGGCTGGCTTATTCGATGGATACCGACGGGTCAGAGCAATATTCCATTTTCATCAAGAACCTGGAAACAGGCGAGCTATTGGAGGAGAGCATCCCCAATTCCTATTATTCTTTGGAGTGGGGCAACGACAGCCAAACGCTATTCTATGATGTCCTCGACGAGAATCACCGGCCAGTCAAAATCTTCAAGCATCGGCTGGGAGACGACCCTGCAGAAGATGATCTGATATACCAAGAGATGGACGAGCGTTTCTTCGTCCACGTGGGCAAATCCGCAAGCAAACGGTTCATGTACGTCGTGGCTGCCGGCAACAACATGGCGGAATGGCACTTCATGGAGGCGGCTGATTCAGGAAGCCAGTTAACGCTGATCGAGCCCCGCCGCGAGAATTTCGAATACGACGTGGCCGACCATGGTGACCGTTTTCTGATCCGACACAACGGCGACGGCGCCAAGGATTTCAAGATCTCAGAAACACCGATCTCGGCGCCGGCTTCGGAGAATTGGCAAGATCTGGTCACCCACGTGCTCGGTCGCCCCATCGGCGAAATGGGAGTTGTTCAGGACTATCTGATTCTCTCGCAGCGAACCAAGGGACTGCATCAGATACAGATCATGGAACACGCCACGGGCAATTCTTTTGAGATCGACTTCGACGCAGAGGATTATGCTGTCGGTATCCAAGACGGGCGGGAATGGGATACTTCTAATCTGCGGTTCTCCTACACGTCCCTGACCACGCCGACAACGATATACGACTACAACATGGCCACACGAAAACGTGTACTCAGGAAGCAGACCGAGGTCTTGGGCGATTTTACCGAGGAGAATTACCAGAGTAGGAGGACATTCGCCACAGCCCAGGACGGCACACTGATCCCAATATCCCTTCTATATGCAAAGAGCACGCCCCTCGACGGCTCGGCTCCCCTCTATCTATATGGGTACGGAGCATACGGAATAATCGTCGATTCCAATTTTAGTTCGGCCCGGTTGAGCCTTGTGGACCGGGGATATATCTTCGCCGTAGCCCATATCAGGGGCGGGATGGACCTGGGATGGGATTGGTACGAAGATGGCAAACTTCTCAAAAAGAAAAACACCTTCACCGATTTCATTGCCTGCGCAGAGCACTTGATCGCGGAGAATTTCACCGCGAAGGGTCGAATCGCCGCATCAGGGGGGAGCGCTGGAGGGATGTTGATGGGAGCAGTCGTCAACCTGCGCTCGGATCTCTTCAAGGTGGTTATCGCCGACGTGCCGTTTGTGGACGTTTTGAACACGATGATGGACCGCACCCTGCCGTTGACCACCATGGAATACAACGAGTGGGGGAATCCCCAAGATCAGCAGTTCTATGATTACATCAAGTCCTACTCGCCTTACGACAACGTAAAGCGTCAGGCCTACCCTCATATGCTGATCACCGGGGGAATCAACGACCCACGAGTTACTTACTGGGAACCTGCTAAATGGACTGCACGTCTCCGTGACTTGAAGACCGACGACAACCTGCTACTGCTGAGGATTCAAATGGATTCAGGTCATGGTGGTGCATCGGGCAGGTTCAGCCGGCTAAAAGAGGTGGCCCTGGAATACGCATTCGTCTTGAAAGCGTTTGGATTAAGCTAGACACCACATCAATGGAATCATTGTGTGTGCACCGATCGCGATTTCCGACATGAGGGAATCATCCGAACAAGAATCTCGAATCCGCTTTTCAATTTATGATTTGAGGTCAGCTCTAATCGCAATGGAATACGGCGGGAGATACTGAGGGCCTAAATGCTCAGATCTGAGGGCGTAGGTTACCAGACACTATGAAACAATAGAGGTCGCGCCTCCTGAGTCGAAACTCTCCGGTGGGGTAGCCGATCGCCAACCATGTCGACGGTTGGAATCAGATGCGTTGACGCCCCCAGGCTGCCGTTTTATAGTTCACGAAACGTCAGAGGGTCCCAAATGCAGGGCCGGGCCGACCAGCCTGACAACCCAGCCATCGTGACGGGAGGGATATCGAACGAACCACCTCTGGACACCTACGGTTGTTTCGAGATTTGGACCACCCCGAAACAGGCGTCAATCCCTAGACCGGCACATGTTCAGCATCCGCCGCTACGACAGTGGCCCCCGCTTTGCCGCTCCCGCACTGGGGCAACACAACGAGAAAGTGTTGAAAGAGATCCTTGGAATGTCCGAAGATGAAATCACCGAGCCTATCATCGCCGGGGCGTTGGAGTAATGGCTAGATATTGACGTCAGTACATTTTCGGGAGAAACCACTATTGCGCGGTGAGCCCGCCATCGATGACCAACTCACTGCCGGTGACGAATGAAGACTCGTCGGTCGCCAGGTACAGCACACCATAAGCCACGTCCTCGGAGGTACCGAGCCTCCCGATAGGGTGTCGAGCGAGGCTGGCCTGGCGCCCTGCTTCATCGATGAGCATCCCTGCCGTCATATCGGTCTCGATGACCCCGGGATGGACCGAGTTGGCCCGGATGCCTTCGCTTGCGTATTGGATCGCGGTAGATTTGGTGAATATACGCACTGCTCCCTTGGATGCTCCATAGGCGGCGGTAGTACCGCCTACCAACCCCGCTACCGACGAAATGTTTACGATGGAGCCTCCTCCAACCTTGCGCATCTCGGGTATTGCGTATTTGGTGCCCAAGAATACGCCCTTGGCATTAACATTCATCACCCGGTCCCATTGTCCTTCAGTCAGGTTCTCAATGGTGACTCGCTGCCCATCAGGACCCCGCGTACTTCCGATGCCTGCGTTATTTACCAATACGTCAAGCTTGCCGAATCTTGCCACTGTCGATTCAACTGCGTGCAGCCAATCTTCTTCGCTAGTAACGTCTAGGTGGACGAAGAGGCACTCGCCGCCACTTTCATTTATTTCAGCTTCTATCTGTTTGCCCTCCGTGTCCAAGATGTCTCCAATAGTGACCTTGGCGCCCTCGCTGGCGAAGAGTTTGGCCTCCACGGCGCCTTGGCCCCTGGCGCCACCACTGATCAGTGCTACTTTTCCGTCCAGTCTTGCCATGTTTCCTCCTGCCAACGCTAGAACAAATTTCGGTACCTAACAAAGCTCATTATCGATTCATATCTGACGAAACTGCTGAACAATCCCCCCAGGGCTGGCCCTAGCTGGGTTAGGGGTCGGGCGAATAATCCCACGAGTGTAGGCGCTCTGGCACCACTCTAATATAAACCGCATCTTTTCGCGCCTCCGTCGGTAGCTCCGACTCGGTGACACCTCGCAGCTTTGCCGCCTCACGGGCGTAACGCAAGGTTTCCGTTGGATCGGTGTGTACAGTGGCGGTACCCTGAATCATGAGGCCTTTTATATCATTCCGCGTGCCTCCGCTCTCAAGGAGTAGACTGACCTTTGAGTTCGCCTGAATGTTTCTCAGTTTCTTGGTCCCGCCGCGTACCCCCATCAATATTTCGTCGCCGAGACGGAAATATCCCAACGGCACCGTGTGTGGATACCCGTCGGGACCAACGGTGCTCAGCATGATCCAACCGGGCTTGCTGTCTAGGAATTCCTGAGCCTCTTGCTGCGTGAGTTCGCGAGGCATCCGTATTACTCCTAATATAAATTTCCCGAGGACCTATCTCGCGACCAGTGCGCAAGTTAGCCTCTAAAATGGGGTATGACCTCTGTGCCTATCGTTGTAATTGTTTGCAGGGCTTGCTCCCGCTCGTCCAAGGCACACCGGAACAATACCTCCGTGACTCCGGCACGCTCCATCGCTTCCAGATAGTCAATGCACTCGGCCGGTCCGCCGATGACTAGTGACTGATTCAGTTCCACGGCACCGAACCCGCGGTAGCCGTTTTCGAAGAGAGTCTGGGCTTCGCGGTGACCCGCTTCCGAGTTGGGAGCAAGATGGGCATCGCGTCTGAGCACAATGGCCATCTCCTGTTCGTTACGACCGTATTCCGCTATAGAATTTCGGTAGAACTGGATACCATTTTCGACCAATTCCCTCGTCCAACCCGGCGCGATGACCCACCCATCACCCATCCTGGCCGCCCTTTGGATGGCGGGCTCGGCCCCTCCGGCGATCCACATGTGCAATGGCCGGGATACGGGTTTGGGGTTCATGGAGATTGGCGCATCTATCGAGTAATGGCGACCGTTGTAGGTGACGTTATCCCGCTCCCACAGCAGGCGCATGATTTCAAATGTCTCAATAAATCGGGAAACCCGGGCGTTTTGGGTCGTCTGAAAAGCGGCGAAGGCCGCGGCGTCGTATCCCAACGCGTTAATTACTGTGGTTCTTCCGCCACTGATCACATCGAGGGTGGCCAACTGTTCCGCTAGTAAAATGGGGTTATAGAAGGGCAAAAGGAAAAGCGGCAGCAATTGCATGTTGCCGCTGATGGACGAAAGACTGGACATGGCCGGCAGGACTTGCATGTAATGGTTCTCGGTCAGGTGGTGGTCTCCCAGCGAGAAGGAATCAAACTCAAGCCGCGCCATCAGCATGACCTCCTCTACCAGATTCTCCATGATGACCGTGCTGTCCTGGCCGACGGGATAGCTGGAAGTTAATGACATTCCGATTCTCATGTTGGCATTAGGCCTAACACTGTGTGCACAGCCGCCATATCATGGCCCTCCGATCTAATTTTTACTGAAATACTCTTTCAGCCAACAAGCTGCCTGGCGCGTTTATTTTGGTGTATTCCGCGCCGTGTCAGTGGACGGCGGCGGCTGGCGCGGCGGCCCGTTCTTTGACCAATCTCCCAGTGCGGAAACGAGATGAGTTAAAAGGCTTGTGGAAATGAGTTCGGCAATGCTCTTGCCTGCCGCCGGCGCAGCCTTGAATCCCCAACTCCCCCACACGCAGGAGAGCACAAACCCGTCCAACCCCGGCACTCCGAATTGTTGGCTGTCTCGAAATGATGACATCGGTCAAATGGAATCCGCGCATCATATTAAAGTGGGAGCCCTCCACTCGCCGAAAATCTCACGTAACGCGGCGGAAACTTCTCCGACCGTGGCCATAGACCTGATGGCCTCCAACGTTGGAGGCATGAGATTTCCGCCTTCGCGTGCTACCGATTTGACTTCTTCTAGAGCACGTGACAGCACCGTTTGGTCCCGCTGCTGCCGAAGCTCCTGCAATTCGTCTTTCATACTGTTGGCGACGCCCGGGTCAGGTCGATGAAGGTCAAAAGAAGGGGTTTCCTCGGTGGTGAATCGGTTCAATCCCACGACAATCCGTTGACCCTGTTCGACTTCCCGCTGAAAACGATACGCCTCTTCACCGATCTCCCGGACCGCCCAGCCGGACTCTATGGCCGCCAACATCCCCCCTTGGCCTTCAATGCGTTTTAGGTAGGCCTCCACCTGCTCCTCGATCTGATCGGTAAGATTCTCAACGTAATAGGAACCGCCCAGGGGATCGATTACATCGGCCAGTCCGCTCTCGTAGGCTACGATTTGTTGGGTACGCAATGCCAAAGTCGCGGTCTCCTCCGATGGCAATGCGTGTGCCTCGTCCATGGATGCCGTATGCATCGATTGCACACCGGCCATGGCGGCGATGACTGCGTGAAGGGTCACCCGAATGATGTTGTTTTCTGGCTGCTGGGCAACCAAGGTGCTCCCTCCGCTTCCGGCGCCAGTCCTAAATATCATGGAACGGGGGTTTTTGGCTCCGTAGCGTTCTTTAAGCAGCCGCGCCCAGAACCTGCGAGCGGCTCTGAACTTGGCTACCTCTTCCAGTACATTGTTAAACACACTGAAATTGAATGCGATTCGGGGAGCAAAATCGTCGACATCCATACCGCGGGCTATCGCCTCGTCCAGATAGCACTGGGCGTTGCCGAAAGCAAAAGCCAACTCCTGAACCAGGCTGGCTCCAGCCTCCCGAACGTGGTATCCGCATATATTGATAAAGTTCCACCTCGGAAGGTGGTCGACACAGTATTCGAAGAGGTCTACCGCCATTCTCAAGGAGGGGCCGGGAGGAAACACGTAATTCCCTCTGGCAATGAACTCCTTCAGTATGTCGTTTTGGGTGGTCCCTCCAATCTGCTCAAGAGGTATTCCCTGTTGTTGGGCGGTAACCACATACATGGATAAAACCGCCTGGGCCGTTGCGTTTACGGTGAGGGATGGAGTCACCTTCTGTAGGGGCAACTCTCGGAAGAGGGTCTCCATTTGGCGCGCCGAGGGACATGAAATACCGACTTTGCCAACCTCACCTGAAGCCAAAGGATGGTCCGGATCCATGCCTAGTTGAGTAGGCAAGTCGAATGCCACATTCATGCCGGTGAGACCCTCTTGAAGCAGATGGCGAAACCGCAGGTTGGTCTCCTCCACCGTGTCATAGCCTGCGTACTGGCGCATGGTCCACAAGCGCCCACGATACATATCCGGGCGGATTCCTCGCGTGAAAGGGTAGGTCCCAGGAAACCCTAAGTCTCTTAGGTAGTCGCGGCCCACTGCGTCCTCTGGGGTGTACAAGGGCTTTAAGGGCATACCGTAGGTGGTCTTTGGAGTTCGTCGATTCTCTCCCTGGCTCTCCAAGGCGGCAGCCAAATTAATCTCATACTCCTGCTCGGCATTCTGCAATTCCTTGGCAGGATCGTCGGCCATGGTCTCCCTCCAACGACCTACGCTTCTCAGCTATGACAGTCTCGCCCGCATCAGACGCCACGTTCTCGGCTACGGTCAGACCGAAAGGCATCAAGAACCATACTCTCCAACCTGTTTGCTCCGGCGGTTTAAGCCGGGGAAAACCGTGTGTAGAAGGCTAGCCATTCGGGCCTATTTGCCGATGTATTCCCCGGCTATTGTGTAGCTTGAATCTCGTCTTTAAGGCTATACGGCGCTTTCGGGCGGCCACCGGCAGGCAGCCCAATGGGGAGATGGACGTTCAACAGGAATGGACGATTCTCTTCTTCCACGATCTTTAGACCGTGTTCGATGGCGTCGGCGATCTTTGATTCGTCGGTGGCATCAATGCCTTCGACGCCGAAGCCTTCTGCCAGTTTGACCGGGTCTATGTTATCGAGGACGACGCCCCTGTATTCCCCGGTTTCTTTCATGTTGGCCTCCGCGCCACCAAAGGCCCCTGCTACGACGCCATAGGTCCCGTTGTTGGAGATTACGTAGAGCACCGGGATGTTGTGGCTAGCCGCGGTCCAGAGGGCGGAGTCTGAATAGTAAAGGGACCCGTCGCCCACAAGACCGACGACCGGCTTACCGGGAGCCCCAAGCTTCGCTCCGATGGCAGCGCCCATTCCGTAGCCTTCCGAACCTCCGGCCGGTCTGATGTATTCGTTGTTGCCGGGTTCGCCGGTGTTGGCAAGTATGTCATGGGCGACAGCGAATTGCTCGATGGTAATCAGGCCGCCGCCCAAGCCTTCGAGGGCCTGGTCGAGAGCGTCGGCGAGTACGTAGGGCCGCACTTTGTCCGGTTGTTGGGCCACAGACCGGGCCGCGTCCCGCCGTCTGGCGCGGAGTGAGGCGGCTTCTTCCCTTGCCCAGGCACGGCGACCGGCAAGCTCGTCCGATGAGGAGTCGGTCAGCTCAAGTAGACGCTGCGCCGTGCGCTTTTCGTCGGCAAGGACGGCGAGGTCTAGGCCGGGGATGTTTTCAAGGTTTTCAACATCTGGCCCCACGGCGATGATGCGTTCGGCGTTGAAGAAGGCGGAATAGTCGTCGGCGGTGCCGCTGCCGTTGTGCCGCACGCCGAAGCAGAGAATGAGGTCGGGGTCGATATCGCCTGCCTGTTCGAGGCGGCGGCCGCCGCAATGGAGCGGGTGTTTGATGGAGACGCCCCGCAACTCGCCCACGACGGGCAGGCCAAAGCGCTCAGCCAAGGCCGTTACTTCGGCGCTGGCGCCGCTTTTCCAGATGCCGTCGCCCGCGTACAACAGAGGGCGTTTGGCATCGCGGAGGGCTTGGGCGATTTGCTCTACGTCGCTGTCCGACGGATAACCGGTGCGTATCTCTGGCAGGTCTCCTTCTATAATATTGGCGGTGACCAAGTCAGGGCCGAGCATCCTATCATAGATGGCGAGGTGAACCGGACCAACAGGCGGAGTCATGGCAACCCGAAGGGCGCGCTCAATGGCGGCCGGCAGTCCCTCGGGCTCGATGACCACCCAGCTAGCCTTGGTCATGGGTGCGCTGATCGCGGTTGGACCTGCGTTATGGCTCAAATCCAGGCTTATCCGGTCCGCAAAGCTGCCGGTGTCGCCAGCAAAGGTGATCACAACTACCGGCAAGCCACCCGTCCAAACGTTTATCAGTTGTCCCAAGCTTTGGGCTATTCCCGCTCCTAGGTGAACCACCATAACACCAGGCGCCAGGTTGGCTTGGGTGTATCCGCCAGCCATGGCGGTAACTGCGCCTTCGTGGAGTCCCAGGATGCCATGAATATCAGCGCGGGAATGGAGTTCGTTGAAGAACAGGGCTTCGCGGGAACCTGAGTTGTTGAAGACGTATTTGACACCAGATGCTACAAGTTGCTCGACTATCAGATGTGACGCGTTGGCCGTCATTTGCCTGGTTTTCATTGTTACTCCTCCTGACAAAGCTTTCTGTCTCACGTTATGAAGGGTCTGGCCCAGACTCCTGATGGGCTTATCATTGACTTGCGTATCTCTTCCAGACTAATCGGCCGCCATCATGGGAAACCTGTGGACGACGCGGCAGGTGCGCACCTACTCTCATATCTCATGTACCTTCAACATTGGACCGGCCGCCGACTCTATGGCGGTCACCGACCAGTTCGGAAATGTCTACGGTATGGAAGGCCCGCATACTATCGACGTGACGATTGGGGAGCGAATCGCTGACCTGATTCGGTGACGGAGAATTGTTGCTTCGATTTTTTAAGGGTCTCGACCTGCATAAAGCCCATTCAGGAATGGACGCCGATGATTTTGTCCCAGTCGGTCGACTGCTGGTAGGCGTAGGCGGCCCTCATGAGGAGCGGGTCGTCGAAGAAGCGCCCGACGAGCTGCATGCTAACTGGCAGACCAGCGGACGACTTGCCCACGGGGAGTGCGA
>Ga0114950_10003606_pt1 | contig 11965 bp, 14 predicted proteins | sample N075metaG_FD_83503 | JGI IMG/M metagenome (GOLD analysis project Ga0114950, IMG submission 83503) | Deep subsurface microbial communities from Kermadec Trench to uncover new lineages of life (NeLLi) - N075 metaG | ecosystem: Environmental > Aquatic > Marine > Ocean trench > Sediment | place...
GATGTATTCCTGTGCCTCGCAAGTAATAGATCGTGCAGTGTTGAGGAGGAACAATACACTCACGATCCGAAGTCCGATCAGCGGGTTCTACTTGTGCTTTCGATTCTAGTGGGATATGCAAAGTTTAACATACGACCTTCTCACCTCTTCAAGGGCCCGGAATAATCATCCCACGATATTGACTTTTCTGTTTCCGAGCTAATGTCGCCTTCGAATGTCAATTCTTCGCCTTCATATATCTTGACATCCAAGTCGGGACTGAAGATTGTTGTCCTTGGCTTCCAAAATCCACCCGCTCCACGCTTTTTAATCGTAGGGTAGACTTCGATTCGCGTGGTTTTACTTGGGTTGATCGTGAAGGACGCGACACTTATGTTGAAGAAGGCCGATTCACTCAGTACCTTATCGATATCACCTGAGTTCGATCTGTGCCAAAAGCCGATGCATGTTACGGAGTAGGTGCCTGGATCGAGTTTGACGCTCGTCTCTTCCGCGAATCGAGTCATTTCATTCAGATTGGGCTTTATAAATTTACGATTTACAAGTGTCGTTACGAGCTCATTGTTTTCCAACACGGCCCATTCAAGAAATCCAGCTTCGAGTTGTTTGAGTATTTTCTTCTTCGGAGTTACTTCTGATTTAAACGCTTTCAATTCGAAGATCAACTCGCCCTTAGCTTCTTCGACCTTTGCGTCTTCCGCGCTAGCCGTTGGCCAAGTAGCTACACTCACAGCCAAAACTAAGAATGACACTATTAAGCGTTTCATTGACTCAATCCTTTCCATTATAAAGTTTTCAATGTTCCAAAATGTCAAAGTGTGATACACAAGACTAACAGAGGTGGACCCCGGACCCTGGACAGTGCGTTAAGTGGATCTCCTTGGGTATCTGTAAGTTACTAACTCACCGGAAGGCGAGCCGCATCCTCAGCCCAAAATCCGTACCACTCTGACCCAAACTCGCGCCCGAATCCCCTTCAAGATCGTGTTTCTCAGTTGTTCTTCGTGGGTCCAACCAGATATATTGCATACGATCATCATAATCGCCGATCCGTCCTACGTTTTTGAACCCCTTACCCGGCCTCTAATTGATCCGAAGCTGCCCGTGATCCGCGTTGCCCACCCCATACTTCGTTATGAAGTCCAGTAACCACAGCGAATATCCGTTCGTCGCCGCTTGCCCCGTAAAGATCCGTCCCATGTGCTGAAAAATATGATGTCTGAAAGGCCGTGAAAAAAAAGAGGGAGGACGTTCACGCCCGATCTTGAACAGTGTAAACAACAACCCCGTGTAGTAGCAGTCCACGATGTGCTGCCAGGCCTGGATGTGTTTCGTCGCGTAGGCTTGATACGCGTCCATGGCCCTGAGGCCGCCTCCAAGGATGGCATCGGCAAGGTGCGTCGCGCCGTCCATCCCCAGAAAGAGTCCGCTCGAAAAAATGGGATCGATAAACCCCGCCGCATCCCCCACCAGGGCCCACCCCTCGCCCACGCACCGCTTCGTCACCATCTGATAATTTGTGTACTTCATCACCGGCGTCAACCGCTTCGCATCCCTGGCATACTCCGACAACATCGGTTCGTTAGCCAATAAATGATCGTAGCGCTCCTCGTTCGTGTCCCCGTATGTTTTCAATCGTTCGCCATCCATCACCACACCCATTGACATGCGATCCGGCAACGGGATAAACCAGTGCCAACCATATTCGAGCCTTCCGATATGAATGTTACCCTCCCGCGTCGTATTCGCCCCGTCGATATGCGCAAACAACACTGTGTCCCTGCGCTTCCCCGGCGTCGAAGGCAACTCCAACAATTTCGCAAACAGCCGGTTCCGCCCCGAAGCGTCCACGATAAGATCCGGCTTCGACCCCAGTGCGTCCCGCGCGGACTCCAAACTCTCACCCACGAGATCGACCCCCGCCCCATTTTCCGATTTCTCCAGTTTCGCCGAGGCCTCGACGAAATGCGCGCCCGCGGCCTGTGCGGCAAGCTTCAATGTGTCGTCGAACCTGTCACGCGGCACGTTATAGGCGTAGTGCGGAAATTTAGCCCCAAACTCGCTAAAGCCGTAGTGGTTCTCCTCCGCATCCATCCGAAAAGTCGCCCCGGGCTTGTACATGCTGTACGACTTCACTTCGTCTTCCACGCCCAAGCGCCGAAGAATAGGAATCACCGCGGGGATCAGCGATTCGCCCACAAGCAACGGCGGGTGCTTCCCTGGATTGAAAAGAACGACCTTCTTCCCGGCGTGCGCGAGAAATGTGGCCAGCGTACTCCCCGCAGGCCCAGCGCCCACAATCGCTATGGAATTCCATTCAGCGCTCAAATGCACCCCACTTCACTGCGCGTCCTCACCCAGCCGCGCCGCCACCAACGATATAACCGCCGCCACCTCGTCACCCACGCTCAGCGTCGCCTTGACCCGCACTTCACCCGCTTCGTCTCGCGAGGTCAGGGCTACATCGATCCCCTCACCCGGTTCCACCTTTCGCTTGAACTTCGCAGAACGAACATGCACAATTCGATGACGCAAGCCCCTCGATGCGTCCAACACCGCCCGTACCATTTCGATCTGTAGTACCCCCGGAAGGACCGGATCGCCCGGGAAGTGTCCGCTGAATAAGGGAAGGTCCGATCCGAAAACGAAGCGTGCGCTCACCTCACCCGATGCGGAACCGGGCACGGCAGACTCCAGCGCCTCTCGCACGTCGCTAATCATGCGCGCTCGATTCTGTAAGTATCTTCGGATCGAATTCCTCAGGCGTTAATTCGATGACACGGATATCCACCTCATACCTCATCTTCGCGTTGCTCAGACGAATCCGTTCCGGATAGCCCGAAACGCTCCCCTCATCCACTCCGCCGTACTCGACAGTGTAGTGAACGCGACGCCGCTTCGCCTCTATGTACATACTCAATCGGCCCGTGGAACGATCAAAGCGGTACTCCTCGACCCGTTTGCCCGGATACGTATCCACCAGCGCCCACGTCTCCGGCGTCGGCGCCGTCAACTGCGCCGAAGGCGACGGCCGACGCAGGTAGCGCGCCAACACGTCCCTCGCCGGCCCATCGATCAGCACACTATCCTCCAGGACCCCGCTGTTGTGGAGCACCTCGACCGTGCCGTCCGCTCGTCCCGCCAACTCAAACATCGTCATCCCAAAACCCGATGTAGCCAGAAACCGAAACCCCTCTGACCTATCGATGAGCAAGTACCCGTCCAGATTAAACTGCCGCTTACGCACCGTCAGCACAGCGCGCTGGACCACTCGGAATTGATCCGGATACTGGCCCGCCATCGAAGCCCGAAGAGCTGCCATCGTCACGTCATCGTCGACCGCGGCCCCTGCCCGGTACGGCGTCGTCATGCAGCCCACGCCCATGACCAGAAGACACATCGCGCAAGCGATAAGCTTGGAAAACCCTCGCATCTGCCCACACATAAACGTCCTGTGGTCCTTCATCAATGGCTCGCACTCTTCGGCGTCCGACCCTCTACCTCCGATGGCATCGGACCAGAGGTCCTAAAAATCGCATCCGGAAGTTCGACATTATGTCCATGCGCGAAGAACGTAATCGACGTGTAATCACCCCGCGATTCGTGAATTTCCAGTCGAACGATATTCGAATGCGCTTCGCTCAGCACGATTTCAATCCTGCTGATGTGCCGCGCCAATTCCTCGTCCTTGGGTGTCAGGATCACATGCGTCAAATCCTCCTCGCGGGCGGAGATCGAATACATGCCGTTTTGCTCCCGAAAACGGCCCCGCATCCACGCACCTATCTGTCCCGTCACCATTAAAATGACCTGTCCACCGCCCGTCCGCAATTTCTCCCACTGACCCTCAATGAACTCGTACTGGGCCACCGAACGCCCCCTTGCGACGAGCACAGAACGAAACGGCCGCGTAATCTCAAACCGCAGGCTATCCGGACTCGAAAAATACAACAAACCCTCCGCACGGACCACATCCCGAAAAATCGCCAAATGCTTTTCCTGCACAAACGATACTTGAACCGTTTTCAATGTCCCGAGCGTCCCCTCCAGTTCATCCAGTAAGGTCTCCAGCTCGGATTCGGTCAGCGCGGTTCCCTCCTCCGCGCTAGAAGATTCAACGATCATGCCCCACAGGGCCATCGCGAAAACCGTGATCGCACCTACGCGCAGCATCCTACGCCTCCGCCCCTGGATCGAACGCATCCACGCTCACGAATACATACCCATCGTCGCGAAGCGTTTCCACCAGGCCTTTCACGATCTCTACTGCAACCTCTGCCCGCACGCCCGCGGCATGCAGCGCCACAATACTCCCGGGCCGCACACGCCCGCGAACACGATCTATCACCGCCCGCGCACCCCGCCCGCTCAAGTCGAAGCCGCGAACATCCCAGCCCACAAGCTTCAACCCCAGACGGCCAAGTACGCCGGCATAGTGCGGGTTCGTCAGCCCCATGGGCGTTCGAAAATAGACAGGCTGCCGGCCTGTTCCATGCGCGATCGCGACCTGGGCCTCCGCAAGCTCACATTCCAGCAGTCTACCGAAAAGAAAATTCGTGCGCCAGCTGTGCCGCATCGTGTGGTTTCCGATACCGTGCCCCTCTTCGACAATCCGCTTCGCGATTTCGGGATTCGCGCGCACCCGCTCCCCGACACAAAAGAAAGTCGCGCAAACGTCTTCCGCGCCAAGCGCATCGAGGATCGCGGACGTCGTCTCCGGATCGGGCCCATCATCGAAAGTCAACGCTATCCGCTTCTCATCCCCTTCTCCCCGGCAAAGAGCCACAACAAAAAAGTTCATCCCAATAAACGAAATACCCAGGCCAAACACGATCGTATAGATGAGCACAATCGCCCCGGCCATCGACCAGCGCCAGGCATCAGGAGCTGTCACGGCCACCAAGACCAGCAGGCACACGGCAGTCAGCGTGAGCTTCGTGCAACGATTCATGCCGTCACCAAACACACACTATGAAAACCAGAAGAATACAGACTGTAAACGATCGCATACCGTAGGTCGGTACCCGGCGCGGGGCCCACACATCGAATCCGATCCGGAAGGACCTGACCTTGCACCGATTTTATCCCAAGCGCAACGCCCACCGCGGCGGCCGTATGAAAATTGCCCGTCCCGTGCTGAAAAACACCGTGAGCGAGAGGAGCGCCGGCGGCCTCGCCAAGGCATTCAAGCACCGCCCTGTATTGCCCGTCCTCCTTAGAATCCCCGTTCGCGCTGCAGATAACCAGGTCGATGTCGCCAGCGCGCAGACCGGATCTCCCCAGCGCCTCCTCGATAAACCGTGCCTCCGCCTTCGCGTCAAAATTCGTTTTCATAGGGGGCGCGAGCGGACGCGCACGGAGACCGCGAATACGACGGCTTCCCTCCGGCGCGTCGTCCACACGCCCCAAGACTATCGCCACGGCGCCCTCGCCCGGAAGCGTGCCCGCGCTCCCGGACCCCGTAGTCGACATCGGCGCGAGCGCGTCGTCCCCCTCCTGAAAGCGTCCAAACGCGCGATCGGCCGCCATCATGTACCCGTTCAGTTCATCCACCCCGCAAACCAACACACACTCCGCCCGGCCTCGCGCCAGAAGATAAAGCCCCTGCCACAAAGCCGATTCAAACGAGGTCGACCCATGGATAAACGTGTGATTCTCCCCCTTGCAGGAAAGCCCAATCGCAATCTGTCCCGCAATCGCGTTGTGTACCGAGTTAATAAACGACGCTGGCTTCGGCTTCACCTCTTCCAGCTCAATCATGTTCTCTAAAAACGCATAGGTGTGCCCAAGCTCCCCCATCCCCGTCCCCAGGCAAACGGCGATCCCCTCGCGATCTCCCGCGCAGATACCCGCGTCCTCGAGCGCCAAATGAGCAGCCGTCATCGCCAGACGTTGTGCACGGCCCAGCCTGCGCAATACTTTCGCCGGCAGCACCCCCGACCCCGGCGATACCGCGCACGCATAGGCAGGACACGGCTCGCCCAAGGCCTCCGGCAACTCATAAGGCGCCGGGCCACCCTCGGGCAGGACCATGCCCACACCAAGTACTGCCGCCTCGGTCGGTCGCACACTCTCCAAAGAATCCACCTCTATCAACGAATTAGCGGGGCCTGTCGAAGACCAACACGCAATTGTTTCCCGCAAATCCAACCGAATTACTCATCGCAACCCGAAGCTCGGCCGCACACGTCGAAGCCACCGTTGATAGGTCGAGTTCCGGATCCACCTCGTCCAAGCCGAGATTCGCGGGCACCTCTCCGCGGTTCAGCGCCAAAATACAGATGATTGCTTCGATCGCCCCCGCGGCCGCCAAAGTGTGTCCGTGATAGCCCTTTGTGGACGACACCAACGGCATCGCCTCGCCAAACAGCGCTCGGAGCGCCGCCGCCTCCGCCGCATCGTTCTCCCGCGTACCGGTCCCGTGCGCATTCACGTAGTCCACGTCGCCCGGCACCAACTCCGCCTCATCCAATGCGCGCCGCATGGCCTGCAGGATGCCCGCACCGCCGGGCGCCGGTGCAGTCGCATGGTAGGCGTCGCAGCTCGATCCCGCGCCCGCCAACCCCGCATAAATTCGGGCGCCGCGCGACCTCGCTGCTTCCTCATTTTCGAGCACGAGAACGCCCGCCCCCTCACCGAGAGTCATTCCTTTTCGATTGATATCAAAGGGACGACATCCGTCTGAATCGTGAATCATTAGGGAATTGAATCCGTTTACCGTGAGTCGCGATAGGGAATCGACTCCACCCGCTAGAATAATATCGGCCTCGCCCGCCTGAATGTAGTCGCGCGCGGTGGAGAGCGCTGTCGCAGCCGAAGCGCACGCCGTCGAAACGCTCGTCTGAATCCCTCCAAGGCCGAGTCGATCGGCCACCGTTCGCCCTGCGGTTGAGCACTCGTGAAAGCGCATGAGGTCGAAGTCCGGCACACCCGTTTTCAATAAACCCTGAAGGTAGGTTTCCGTCGTCGTCAGACCGCCGGTAGTAATCCCCATCACCAGGCCTACGTCGCCCAACGCCGCCTGCGAGAGATTTCCAAGATCCCCGTCTTCAAAGGCCTGTCGCGCCGCATACATCGCCAGATGGTCCGTGCGCGATCCCTCGTCCAATCCGCTCCGCCCGGCGGGATCCTTCGCCACTTCACCCATGTGCGTTCCGCGAAAGACGGGGGACTCCAAACAAGTCAGCGGCCGAAAGCCCCGCTCTTCGCGCCGGATGGCCTCCCACGTCTCATCGGGCGACCAGCCAATAGACGACACCACGCCCATTCCAGTGACTACCACGCGAGCGGGAGTCACGTCTGGCGATGCTCCTGCACGTACTCCGCCATCGTCGTCACGGAAGCGAACACTTTCTTGCCTTCATCGGCGTCTTCGATTTTGATGCCGTATCGATGTTCGAGCAGAACGACCAGCTCCAGGGCGTCGATCGAATCCAGATCGAGTCCTTCACCAAAAAGAGGTGCCGTAGCGTCGATGTCGTCCGCCGTCATGTCTTCCAGGCAGAGATGCTCGACAATGCCTTCTTTGAGTTCCTGAATAAGTTCGACCATATCCGCCTCGCGTCCCCCGAACTCTAGCCACTGACTATTTCGCTGTACCGCGTAAACATCAATTTACCATCGCGATCGTCAATCGTCGCCAAAGAGCATTTTTTCTCTCCGTCGCGCACAATAGAATCTCGTAGCGCTCTCAACGACGTTATTTCCTCGGCAACGCCGGCTTCCTCGCCTAGCGGCACTTCGCAACGGAGAAGAACGACCACATAGGCCGACGGATCGCCGTGTCCGTCCAAGAGCGACTTGGCTTTAGCCATTTCTGCGCTCGAGGGAAAAAGCGCGCTGCAGCACAGACATATACACGCCTCCGCTTCCCCGCTTTGCATCATGTAGTGACCCTCGCGCAGTGCGACGAGTCCGCTATCCCTGCCTGCCTGAAAACACGCGTTCGACCCATGCAACCCGTAGCGAATAGCGATGTCACCACACACCGTGCTAGGTAGCGTATACGCAAAAAGTCTAGGGCTTGGACCCATTTCACTATCAATCCCATTTGAAAAGTCGATATCCGTTCCTAAGCAGCCCTCTTGCGTTCCGATGACGACGGCCATTTCGTCCCGGATACGCGCGTTGACACATGTGTGCATCCCAACCATCTCCATGGCCACCATAGCACACTTCGACATCGCATCCAGTTGCCCGAAACGCTTAAATGGTTCGTCCGAAACATCTCGCCACTTTATCTCGTCCAATGTCTGCACTTCAGCGACGCTCTCTCGTCCGCTTCCACCGAAACCTGAGCCATCGAAGTACCCATAGCCCTGGATCGCAATCGTGTGACTCACGCCCGCGCCCCACACCCTAGTACGAGGGTGGCATTGACACCGCCGAAGCCGGATTTCATGCACAAGGCGTTCTGGAGGTCCGGGGCCGTTACGACACTCGAAGAGACGTTCAGGTCCTTCGTCACGCCTAAGGTCTCAAACCCCACCGAAGGGGGAATAAGTTTCTCCTCCATCGCGCGCACCGTCAGTACGGCCTCAATCACGCCGGCGGCCCCCAGCGTATGACCGATACTTCCCTTCATCGACGTGGTGGGCGGCTGGGTCATGTCCGCGTATACGCGCGAAACAGCCTGCGACTCCATCTCATCGTTAAACGTCGTGCCCGTGCCATGCGCATTGATATAACCAATATCCTTCGGACCTCGATCGGCCATCAGCAATGCCGACTCCATAGCACGACGCAAGCCGGAGCCTTCACGCGAAGGCGACGTAATGTGCTCTGCATCGTTCGACACGGACCAACCCAACACACGGGCACGAACGTCGGCATCGGGTATCGTGGAGAGACGACTCATCACAATCGCCGCGGCCCCTTCCCCGAGCGAGAGACCGTCGCGCGCGGCATCGAAGGGCCGGGCAGGCCTCGGGCTCAATGCCCGCAGACATGAAAATCCGCTGAGGACAAAATCAGTTAGAATATCCACGCCGACCACTAGCACATAGTCCGCGACCTCCCGTTGCAGCCAGCGGGCGCCTTGCATAATCGCTACCAGACCGGAGGCACAGGCATTCGAAACCGCGCAGATTGGGCCCGACAAACCCAGCAACCCTCCAAGATCGGTTGCCATCACATATGGATTAAAACGTCTTCCGCTGACATAACCGTTGTCTTTGACTGCACACTCGAAGTCTTCGAAATCGCCTTTTGTGGTTGACAAGATCAAGGCGACTTTTCGCGGATCGACCCCGCTTTCGCCGAGCGCCTGCCGCGCCACCCACATGGCGAACGCATAAGCTCGCGAGATGTCCGAATCGGCTAGTTCTTCGCGAAGTGTGCCCAGGTCCTTTGCACACACCTCCCCCGCGACTCCGGTGATATACCGGTCGGTCTGAAAACGAGTCATCGGGCGGATGCCGCATTCACCCGCAACGAGGGCGTCCCAGTTCCGATCCACACCCGCGCCCAGCGCGGTCACAAGGCCCATCCCCGAAATGACGCAGGAATCAGGCATCGTCGTTTACCATCTCGGGTTCCCACCGCGCGTACCAATCGCGCATGAAGTCCGGCAACGTCAGACGAAGCTTAGTGTCTATTCCGGAGAAAGCATGAATCGACTGACCCGTCGCCAATAGAGCATGATCGCTCAGACGGTGCACTTCGAAGTAATACTCGAGCTTCGCGCTGTCCCGCTTGTAGAGGCGCGCGAGAACTTCCAACTCGTCAGGAAATTCCGCAGGTCGGACAAAGTCACAGGACACATGCACAACCGGCGTCAACAACCCCGCCTCAACGAAATCGGTGTAATTAATTCCGTATTCACGCCCTAAAGCGACGCGCGCTTCTTCGAAATAGGTAAGGTAATGACCGTGCCACACGATGCGCAGTGAGTCCACTTCCTGAAAGCGGACACGAAGACGCGCCCGGTGCTCAAGGTATTTCCCGTGAGGCCTACGCCACTTTCTGGGTTTCACGTGACCTCCTCAGGGACGAAAAACTTTAGCGTACCGGATGCCACTTCCACAGAATCCTGCAGTACGCGGCAATAGGCGAGATAGAATGACCCCACTTTGTGCGTGATGTCAACGCGAATTTCCAAGCGGAGTCCCGACGCGGCCGGTTGAAGAAAGTGCACGTCCTTCACTCCGACCAGCATCCCCGGCGCAGGTTCAATGCCCTGCTCCCGCGCCCGCTGGCCTTGATGGGCCGCCATCGTTTGCGCCATGCACTCCAGCAGGGCAGGTTCTGAGACCCTTCCATCATCCACTCCATATCCATCTTCCGCGAATGTCGTCTCCGCCATCGCCGAGCGCTCCGAGCATTCGAGCAATCTTTCGATGAATCGCATCGGCGGTCGATGCAACAATATCTCGTCCACGCTAAACAGCATCGCATGCCTCAATTCGATATCGTCTTTTCACAATGAGCACGCAGTATAGGCGTCACTCAGCTAACGTGCAAGGACTGACCTCGGCGCCTACTCGCGGCCCGCATTTCTGTTGGCGTCCGCCATCTGGTATAAGTCCAGTGCCTTCGTCGACGCCATGACGCATGACAATGGTCTGTATATCACGCGCTTCTAGACTGTCTAGGGATAGGATCGGACGCGATGCCAGCGTCTATAGACGGAAATCTCCGAATTTGCGCGCTCCTTCCAAGCTACAACAACGCTCGGACAATCGAGCAGGTGATCGCCGACGTCGGCACGCGCATTCCGGACATAATCGTCGTAAACGACGGCAGCACGGACGAGACGTCAGACATCCTTCAGGGGATCTCGGACATCGAAGTTCTCACGCACACGACCAATCTCGGGAAAGGTTCAGCGATCCTTACTGGACTCAACCGCGCCCACAAACTTGGATATACGCACGCCGTCACCATGGATACTGACGGACAACACAGGGCCGAGGATCTAACCGCGATCCTAAATGCGATCAAAGAACACCCTGCAGCACTTATCGTCGGCAATCGGAACCTTTCCGGAAAAGGCCGAGCCGCCAAAAGCCGCATCCTCCGCGCCAATTCGAATTTCTGGACATGGGTCGAAACGGGACGCTGCATCAAGGACTCCCAGTCCGGCTTTCGCGTCTACCCCGTCGAATCCTTTTCCCGTATATACTTCAAACGAAGGCGCTACGATTTCGAAATCGAAAGCCTCGTGCTGGCCCTCTGGAACGATATACCCGTCCGTTCCGTTCCCGTCAAAGCCCTCTACGGCCCAGGCAGCGAATCGCACTTCCGCCCAATAGTCGACTTTCTCCGCATCGCCCGGCTCAACATACACCTCATCGCCGAACGCATCGCACTCCCGAAATCCATCCGGCGGCGAACGCACTTGAAAACGTTCCGCCAAGGCACGCTCAAAGAACGCTGGCTCCGATTCGGCGCCGCCTTCCTGCTCCAGGAATCCGTCACCCCTCCAAAATTCTCAGCCTGCATCGGCGTTGGCGTCTTCTGCGGCATTTTTCCCGTGTGGGGTTTTCAGACCGCCCTCGCGCTACTCCTCGCGCAACGGCTCTCCCTTAGCCGCACCCTCACCGTGCTCGCCAGCAACATCTCCATTCCCGTCTTCATGCCTTTCATCCTCTATTTCAGCGTCCTCACCGGACATTTCATCTTCACGGCCGAGCTCGACTTCAACCTCTCACTGGATGATGTCCCCGCCTCTTGGGCCACCACCTTCGCCAAAGAGTACCTCGTCGGAAGCGCCGTCTTCGCGCTCATCGCCGGGATCGCAGCATCGTTCCTCGCCCTTGCGATTTCAACTCTTATGATGAATACGAACCGCTCCAGCGGCGCCCAACGATGACCATCTCCAGAGCACCCGCGATAGCCCTCTTTCTCACCCTTGCTCTCGCCGCATCCGGGATCGCCGCTCTCAGATTGCGGCCCTCCGACGACATCGCCATCATGCTACCCGTAAACGACCCCGTCGTGCGCGACTACTACTTCGTGGCCGACC
>Ga0114950_10003608_pt1 | contig 11963 bp, 5 predicted proteins | sample N075metaG_FD_83503 | JGI IMG/M metagenome (GOLD analysis project Ga0114950, IMG submission 83503) | Deep subsurface microbial communities from Kermadec Trench to uncover new lineages of life (NeLLi) - N075 metaG | ecosystem: Environmental > Aquatic > Marine > Ocean trench > Sediment | place...
AGCTGGCGCAGGCGCTGGGCCTGGAGGCGTTCGCGGGCATCGGCGATGTCGCCGCCGACGCCGCCCGCTTGCGCCAGGGTGCACAGCTCGCCCGCACCTTCGCGATTCAGCGTCGCTCGGAAGTCAGGTTCGCCCTCGACTATCTGCGTGGCCTCGCCGACCATCTCGAGCTGACGTTCCAGGTTCCGGGGCCCAAGGTGGTGATCATGGTCTCGGGCGGACTGCCCGAGATACCCGGCCTGAACTTCCGGCTGATGGTCGATGCGCAGGCCAACGAGACGAGCCCGCAAGTGCGTCAGCTCGCCGGGCTTTCGACCTTTCAGCCGCTGCTACCAGAGCTTGGCTCGGACGCAGACGCCGGGTTCGACCTTCTGGACGCGATCGGCCGGTTCAACCGCGCCAACTACGTCTTCTACACCATGGACGCGCGCGCCCTCGCTGGCGGAGTCGGCGGTGACTCCCGCTTCAGTTTCGAGTCCAACCTGTCGCCGATGTCGAGAGCCGCGATGGCGAGCAACGAACAGTTCGGGTTGTTGCGCATCGCCGACGCCACCGGTGGGTTGGCGTTCGTCAACAGCAGCAACTTCGAGGGGGCGCTCGCCCGTGTGCAGCAAGACTCGGCGTTCCGCTACGTTCTCGGTTATCGTCTCCCGGCTCACGACCCGGAGGACATCGCCGACGGCAAGTTCTTTCGTGTCGAGATTGAATCGGACGTTCCCGGCGTGAGGATCCGCGCCCGCGAGGGGTACATCGATATCGGCTCCTGAAGCCCCACCGATTCGAGTTATTGGGGTTCCGGTCCAGTTTTTTGGATTCCAGGCTTCTTTTTCGTGTCTCCCCGGTGGTGCCCTGCATAGGGAATATTGCCCATGAGGTGCCGCAAAAGGGGTTGCAGACAGGCACCGTGTGCGTTTGAAGGCCGGAAGCGGTGCTCTTGGACGAAAACCGGCACGCAGGTTGCAAATGCCTATAACCAACATCTAGTCCGTGTCGTTCCTACTTTTAAATTTACGTCGGTCGAAGACCCAAACGGCTTCACCGACATACCCCGAATCGGAGTAGGAGGTAAGGAATGCAACGTTGCTTCAAGTTCCTCTTGCCGACAGCGCTGATGGTGCTGTTCGTGTTCATGCCGGGCGAGGCCGCCGCGCAGGCTGAGTTGAGCCCGTTCGTCGGCTATCTGTTCGGTAGCAGCATTGACCCCAGCTTCGCCGACGTAACGCCCGGTATCCTCGGGCGCACCTTCGACGACAGCTTCACGTGGGGTGTTCGCGGCGCCTATTTCTTCGGCGAAGGCAACGTCGGTCTCGAGGGTAACTTTACCCAGGCGCCCTTCGCCAACTTCATCATCGGCTCCAACGAGCTCGACGCCCGCGCCACCTACGTGGACTTCAACATGATCGTCCAGTCAACGGGCGATTCCGCGCGCTTCTACGGCACGGTGGGGATGGGCCTGACTCGGTTCCGGCTTGGCGCCTCCGAGGGTGGTCAGACGCACACCAAGCTGGGTGTGAACTTCGGCGTCGGCGTGAAGATTCCGATGTGGACGCACGCCGCGGGCGGTCGCTGGGGCTTGCGTCTCGACGTTCGCGACCAGTGGCTTCGGATGGACGCGGACGACAGTATGCGGCCGAACTTCCGGGACGCGTTGTTGCTACCCACGAACAGTTCGAGCGGCATCCACAACGTCATCACGACCTTTGCCGCCTACTTCGTCTTCTAGGCCGCGTTTGTCGATGAAACGAATCATTGGGCAGTATCTCTTAGTTTCAACACGCTTTATCAATCACAAACAGGAGGGGTTCATGCGTCGCATGATCTTTAGCTTGTTGCTGGTGGGGCTCGTAACCCTGTTGGTAGCGCCTTCAGCCTACGCTCAGCGGAGTGAAGGCCGCATCTTCGGCACCGTCGTTGACCCCGATGGCATCGCACTCCCGGGCGTCACGGTGACACTGGCGTCGCCGGGGATGATGGGCGAGCGCATCGCGTTCACTGGCGCGACGGGCGGTTTCCGCTTTCCCGCGATTCCGCCGTCCACCTATTCGGTCGTCTTCGCGCTGCAGGGCTTCGCGACGATCATCCGTGAGGACATCGAAGTCCCCGTGGGTGTGACGCTCACGCTGCAGATCACGATGGAGATCGCCGAGGTCGCGGAGACCATCACGGTCACCGGCGAGTCGCCGATCGTCGACATCAAGAGCAGCGATGTCGGTGCTTCGTTCAGCGCCGAGAATCTCAAGAACGTGCCGACCGCGACGGACATGTGGGCGATCCTGGCGATGACCCCGGGCGTCCGCATGGAAGGCTACGACGTCGGCGGTAGCCACAAGAGCCAGCAGCTCGGCTACGAGAGCTTCGGCGTGGGCAGCCAGAACCGGATCATGACCGAGGGCATGGACTCGACCGAGGGCGCTGGCGGCACCGGCTTCTACTTCGACTTCTACAGCAAGGCCGACGTCCGCGTCGTCGGTGCCGCCGGCGACGTCGAGATGACGACCGGCGGAACCTTTGTCGTCCAGAACATCAAGTCGGGCGGCAACGAGTTCCACGGCACGATCCAGCAGTCCTACGAGAACCGCTCGTTCGTCGGCACCAACGTCGACGCCGAGTTGGCGGCCCGCGCCTTCACCGGCAACCCCAATCGGCTGTTCTGGGAGTCGCACGGTGACGTCGGCGGCCCGATCGTCAGGGATCGCCTGTGGTTCTATGGCTCGGCGAACGCCTTCAAGATCGACAAGGTGGTCTCCGGCGTCGACCCGACCATCGCCACCGACATCGGCCGGATCTTCGTGTACACCGGCAAGGTCTCGTGGCGTCCCACCGATGTGGATCAGTTCCAGGGCTTCGGCTACTTCCAGCTCAAAGAGAAGCCGAACCGCGGCCTCAGCAGCACGGTTGGCCCGGATTCGATCCAGGCGCAGAACTCCTGGTCGCGCATGTGGAACGGTACCTGGGAGCGCACCTGGTCGGACAGCGTCTTTTCCGATGTCACCGCCGGCGTCATGGGCTTTTCCTGGCCGATGAAGCCCGCGGTCGATCCGGTCGCCAACGCACCGCGCATCGACGACAACACGGGCGTGCAGACGGGCGCCGGTTGGAATCCGTTCATCTTCAACCGCTTCAAGCCGCAGACCCGCGGTAGCCTGTACTGGTTCACCCAAGGTGCGGGCGGCACGCACGACCTCAAGTTCGGCTACGACTGGATGATCGACTCGTCGCAGTTCGGTCGCACGTTCGCGGCGGGCGGTGTTCGCTACGTTGAAGTCGACGGAGCACCCCTCGAGGTCATCTTCAACAACTATCCGCAGTTCGCGGACGACCGCAACAAGCACACGGACTTCTTCGTCCAGGACACCTGGACGATCGGCAACCGCGTGACGCTGAACCTCGGCTTCCGGTTCCAGCGCCAGGATCTGTACTACACCGATGGTGTGCAGAACTCGCCGCTGAACGACATCGTCATCGCGGCAACGGGTCAGCAGGTCGGCTTCCCGACCGGGACCGTCCCCGGCCAGGACGTCTACGTCTTCAATAGCATCGCCCCGCGCCTCGGCGTCAATCTTGACCTCCTCGGTGACGGTCGCGTCGCGGTGAAGGGTTCGTGGGGCCGCTACCACTGGAACGTCGCCGACAGCTTCAGTGGCGTCAATCCGGGTGGATCGCGGACCCAGACGTTCGAGTGGGACGATATCAATGGCGACGCGTTGTGGGACTGTGACCCGCTGCACTTCGACGTCTCGAACGGTTGCACCACCTTCGAGCTCGGCACGCAAATCGCCGGTAGCCCCGGTTCTTTGACTACTGGTGGATCGGATCTGGACCCGAACATCAGGCTGCCCTACACCGACGAGATCGCGATATCGGTGGAAATGCAGATCATGGACGATGCCTCTCTCCGGATCGGTTTCGTTCGCAAGTCGGTTCGCGATGGCTATGCCACCGTCAACCCCGCTCGTGAAGGCAACCTGACGGTCAACTTCACGGCCGTAGACCCGGGCGTGGACGGTGTCATCGGTACCCCCGACGACGGGATCTTGAATTTGCGTGATATCCCGGCGTCGGCTTCCGGCCTGACGGCCACGAGCATTACCAACTACCCCGACAGCGCGCAGGACTACGACAACATTGAAGTCGCGATCCAGAAGCGCTTCCGGGGCAGCAGGGCGTTCTTGCTGGCCGGTTTCGACTACGGCACCCGCGCCTACTCGGTGAGCAACGGCAACTCGACCAGCCCGCTGAACGCCAGCCCGCTCGGCACCGCCTACGAGCTCGACCTGAGCCGCGATGTCGCGCGCGTTCAGGACTCGGCCACGTGGGGTTTCAAGGTCGCTGGTCATTTCATCCTGCCGGCCGACATCGGTCTTGGTGTCAACGCGCAGATCAACAGCGGCTGGAACTACGCGCGCCTGGCGAACCCGCGCTTCCCGAACATCGGCAGCAACATTCGGGTATTCGTCGAGAACATCGAGAACAACCGTTCGGACACGGTCCCGCTGGTCAACATCCGGCTGGACAAGCGGTTCGCCTTGCCGCACGGCACGTTCACGCTGATGGGTGATCTGTACAACATCCTGAACAGCAACAACGTGCTGAACTGGCAACTCCGCACCGGTTCGACGTACGGCGATGTAATCCAGGCGCTCGACCCGATGACCTTCATGTTGGGACTACGTTACGAGTACTAGTCCCTGAAGGTCATGCCGGTGGCGTGAGCCATCGGTGAAGAAGTCAGCTCGGGCCCGGCAGCACGCTGCCGGGCCCGAGTTTTTTTGCTTGGCTGAAGTCTCTCCTCAGGTCGCGATGACTCGTTACCCTTGCTCACTTCAGCGCCCCGGTAGAGGTTCGTCGGTGTGCGGGTGGATCAGCGTGGGGGGCGCAGCGCGGTTGCCTCGGCGCGCAGGTCTGCGGCCACACCGGCCTGGCCCGTCATGTCGTAGGCGCGGGCGAGTCGGAGCAAGAGCTCGACGGTCGGCGGGCCGGAGGTGCGTGCCCGCTCCAGATAGGTGATGGCATCGGCGGCGTCGCCGCATTCCACGAGCACGGTGCCGAGGCCGAGGAGCACCTCGCCGGGGTCGGCGCTGGCATCGAGTGCATCTCGGTAGGTTGCCGAGAGATCGGCGCAGAGCCGCCGGCTCCCGACGATCCAGGCGAGGACGGCGTTGAGGGCTTGCTCGTGCCGCCCCTCATCCAGCAGCCGCGACACGAGATCGCGCTGCGGGGCGGTGTTGCCCGGTGCTTCGGACAGCCTTGCGAACATGGTCTCGATCTCCGCCTCGCTGCGTTGCAGCTCCCGAAAGCGGGTCAGCAGATCGCGGCCGGTTTCGGGATCGCCCTGCCTGATCAACAGGTTGCCGAGCGCCAGGTGCGCCTCTGCAAGGAAAGGGTCGAGTCGCAGGGCGGCTTCGAGCTCACGCCGGGCGGCGGATTCGTCGCCGACCGCCATGGCGGCGCGCCCCCACTGGTGACGGATCGCCGCGTTGTCCGGGTCAAGCGCCGCGGCCCGCGTCAGCTCGGCAATCGCGGCTTTGTCTTGCGCCGTCTCCAGGTAAAGCATGCCGAGCTGCAGGCGGGCTTCGGGAAGATCGGCATCGAGCGTGAGAGCCATCCGGAAGGCCTCCTCCGCGGCGTTCATCTCGCGCAGATACTGGCGCGCTTCGCCGAGGCGAAAGTGGGCGCGGGCGTTGTCGGGCATGAGCTCGACGGCGCGCTCGAAGTACGCCAGCGCCTCCTCGGTGCGCTCCTCGTCGGCAGCCAGCAGGCCGAGCTGCAAGACGCTCGGGCCGTTGTCCGGCAGCAGTAGCAGGGCGGTCTCGAGGTGTTGCCGCGCCAGCTCGACGCGGCCGAGTTCGGCGTAGAGCGTGCCGAGCAGGTATTGGGCCTCCGAGGACGAAGGGTCGAGGCGAGCGGCGCGCTGCAGAGCCAGCACAGCCTCTCGATAGGCGCCCTCGCCAGCGTACAACCGGCCGCGCAGGATCTGCGCCGCGGGATCGGTCGGATATCTGGCCGCCAATCGCTCGATCACCGGGCGCGCCGCCGCGTTGTTTTCGGCCTGCAGCGTCAGCCTCCCGACCACCAGGAGTGCGTCGCGATGGTAGGCATCGCGCACGAGGACCTCTTGGTACTGCGCCACGGCTTCGTCCAAGCGGCCCAGAGCCTCGAGAAGGGTTCCGAGCAACAGTCGAGGTCGAGACTCTTCCGGTGACAGCTCGATGAGGTGACGGATGGGGGGAACTCCGTCTTCAAAGCGCCCGAGCTCGAGATGCAGCACTCCCATGAGCCACAGGGCCTCGAGGCTGTCCGGGCGCAGCCGTAATGCCTCCGAAAGCGGCTGCAGAGCTTCTTCGGTGCGGCGCTGGCTCAGCAGTGATCGAGTCTGCTCCAGTCGGGTATCGTAGGGGTCTGCTTGTTGCCTGGGCCGTGCTTGCACCGCTCCCGCGAGAAGCAGTATTGTCGCTATCCCTGCAAGAACGCCGGTGGGTTTCTGCATGGCTTCTCCATCGAAATCCAAGCTAGATCGCCTGCATTCTAACGTGAACGCCGTTCGAATCCTCGGCACCGTCGCTGTGCTGAGCGCGGCGATCGCGCTGCTCGGCGTCGGGCCGACGGCGTCGCCTCCGCGCCAGCGCTCGCAGATCTTCTTCGAGGACGTCCAGGCCGACTCGGGGATCCGTTATCGCCAGGTTTCCGGTGATCTCGGCAAGCGCTACATCATGAGCTCGCTGGGCTCCGGAGCGTGTCTGTTGGATTTCGACAAGGATGGTCGGCTCGATCTCTACTTGGCCAACGGAGGACGGCTGCAGGGGAGCCAGCCACTACCTGCGGCGGGCAACGTGCTCTATCGGAATCTCGGTGGCTGGCGCTTCGCCGACGTCACCGACCGTGGCGGCGTCGACGCACCCGCCTGGAGCATGGGATGCGCCGTCGGCGACATCGACAACGATGGATTCGACGATCTGTTCGTTTCGAACATCGGCGAGAATTTTCTGTTTCGCAACCAGGGGGACGGAACCTTCGCGCGGTCACCGCTGCCAGGGGGGCCGCCCGGTGATCTGTTCAGCACGAGCAGCGCGTTTTTTGATGCCGACGGCGACGGGTATCTGGATCTCTACGTGACCAACTACGTCGGCGGCGACCTGGCGGCGCTGCCGCCACCGGGTGGCGTCGATTGCACCTGGCTGGGGTTGCCGGTCTTTTGCGGGCCGCGGGGCCTCGAAGCCGCTCCCGACGCCTACTTCCGGAACCGGGGAGACGGTTCGTTCATCGACGCTTCCGCCGAAACGGGGTTCGGCGCCGTCGAGGCGGCGTTTGGCCTCGGCGTCGTCGCCGGCGACTACGACGACGACGGTGACATCGATCTGTACGTGGCCAACGACTCGACGCCCAACTATCTGTTCGAAAACGACGGGGCGGGGCAATTCACCGAGGTGGCGTTGTTCACCGGCGCCGCTTACAACGCCGGCGGATTGCCGCAAGCTGGGATGGGCGTCGACATGGGCGACATCGATGGCGACGGGCGCCTCGACATGTTCGTCACCAATTTTTCCCACGACACCAACACGCTGTACATGAACCTCGGGAACGGGCTCTTTGCCGACCAAACGGCGCGCGCCGGTCTCGCGTCGTCGACCTGGTTCTACCTCGGCTGGGCGACCCGCATCGGCGACTTCGACAACGACGGCGACAACGACGTCTTCGTCGTCAACGGCCACATCTATCCGGAGGTCGACGCCGCGGCGTTGCGCACCACCTACGCGCAGAGGAACCAGGTCTTGTGGAACGACGGCGGCGCCCGGCTCGCCGAGCGTGAAGTATCGCCGCAGGACGGCCTGGCGAAAGTACGCTCGAGCCGTGGCGCCGCGTTCGGGGACATCGACAACGACGGCGATCTGGACGCCGTCATCGTCAATATCGACGACGTTCCCGATGTGCTGCGCAACGAAAGCGGCACGGGCAATCACTGGGTGCAGTTCGCGCTCGTCGGCAAGCGCTCCAACCGCAACGCGATCGGAGCGCGGGTAACCGTGACCACCGCATCGCGGGTTCGCGTCGGCGAGGTGCGTCCGTCGGGCAGCTACCTGTCGTCCAACGACGTTCGGGTGCATTTCGGACTCGGTGCAGCGGACCGCATCGACCGCGTTGTCGTGCGCTGGCCCAGCGGCCGCCGGGAAGAGATCGTCGACCTTGCCGTGGACCGGGTTTACCGGCTCGTGGAGCGGTAGAATAGCGGATCGCTCCGCTTTGAACATGAACCGACACGCAACCAATTCGCTCACCACTGCCAGGCTGCTGGCGGCCGCTTGTACGGTCTTGTTCGCCGTGGCCGCGCTGATTGGCGCCGGCTGGAGCATCGCGGCGGCGACCCCCACCTCGCCGACCCCCAGCTCGCCGCCCGCCACCTGGCCGCCCGGCGCAGGAATCTCGCCCCAGGTGATGTCGAGCGCGGACCCGCGTTCCGGGTACGCCGGCGCCGATGCCTGCAAGGCCTGTCACGTCGCCGAGTACGACGAATGGGCCGCCTCGCGTCACAGCCGCATGGTACAGCCCATCAAACCGAGCGAGGTCGGCGCGCGCTTCGCGGCCGGCGAGTCGCTTTCGTACCGGGGGCGCACGTTCACCTTCGAGCGCCAGGGGGCGCGGTATTTCATCATCGAGCAGCGACCCGGCCAACCGCCGGTGCGGCACACCATCGAATACACGCTCGGCAACCGCCGCATTCAGCACTTCATGGCCCGCCAGCGAGATGGTTCCCTGGTGCTCCTGCCGCCGAGCTGGGACGTGCTGCGCGGCGAGTGGTTTCCCCAGGAAGACATCGTGCCCACCGGCGATTCGGGCGTCGAGCCGGTGCAGGTCTGGAACAAGAACTGCTTCGGGTGCCACGTCAGCCAGGGACGCAAGAACTTTGATACGGCGACGTTGACCTACGACAGCGATTGGCTCGGCTCCGGAACCAACTGCGAGACCTGCCATGGCGCCGGCCGCTCCCACGTCGAGCACTTCGAAGCGGTGGCGCGTGGCGAGGAGCCGCCCGCGCTCGTCAGCCGGGGGCCGGTGAAGCGACAGCTCATGCCGTTCGCCGGGGAGGCCGCGACGGATATGTGTGCTACGTGCCACCAGAATCGCTACTTGCTGCAGACCGATCACGCTCCGGGTGACCCGTTCTTTGACTACTTCCTGACCGCCCTGCCGTATACCGATCCGCCCGACTCCCCGGACCCTGCGTATTACGTTGACGGGCGCACGCGACGCTTTTCAAACAACAGCTTCGGGCTTTGGCTGAGCTCCTGTTATCTCGACGGCGGCGTGCGCTGCATCGACTGCCATCTTAGCGGGCACTCGATCAACATCGAAAGCAACCCGCAGCTCACGCCGGCTGCGGCGGACGAGCAGCTCTGCAGCCGTTGCCACACGAGCCTGATCGAGAACGTTGCGGATCACAGTCGTCACGAGGCGGGCAGCGAGGGCAGCTCGTGTATTGCCTGCCATATGCCGCGCACGGTATCGGGCGTCAAGGCAACGATGCGGGACCATTCGCTGTCGGTGCCGATTCCCGAGAACACGCGTGACTACGGCATCCCGAACGCCTGCAACCAGTGTCACGAGGATCGCTCGCCGCGGTGGGCCGCGGAGCACATCCAATCCTGGTTCGGCGATATCGAGGACCGCCCCGCGGCAAGGAAGCTGCGCCGGCGCGCCGCCGCTTTCTCGGCGGCGCAGCACGGCGAGCCGGCGGGCCTCGATCCGCTTCTCGAGATTGTGCGCGACCCCGAGGAGCCTTTCTTGATGCGGGCAAACGCCGCGGGTTACCTGCGGGCCTATTCGGAACCACGCGCCCTCGAGGGGCTTTGGGACGCGCTCGTCGACCCCCACCCGCTGGTGCGGGCGGTCGCGCCGCTAAGCATCGCGGCGCACCCGCAGGGGCGCACGCTGCTCAACGACCTCGTCTCGCAGCTCAGCGACCCGAGCTATTCGGTGCGGATCAACACTGCGTTCGCGCTCGCCAATCTAGGTGTCGGGCGAGCCGAGGGCACCCTCGGCGAGCATCTGCGCGCCGCCCAGGACGAATACCTCGACCATCTGGAGCTGTACGCCGACAGTGATGTCGACCAGGCGAATCGCGGCGTGGTGCTCGCTCTGCGCGGCGACCTCGAGGAGGCCATCACCGCCTACCGCACGGCGCTGCGGCTCAACCCGGCGCATGCGGATGCGCGCTTCGGGCTCGGCGTGGCGCTGCTGCGCACCGGAGCGCGGGCCGAGGCCGTGCGTCAGTTGGAACAACTGCTGGAGCAGGAGCGCGACTATCCGGGCCTCCAGGCGATCCTGACGCAGCTCTCGGGCCGCGACCCGCGGTGACCGCGCCGCGAGCGCGAGGGCGCGCGATGACTGCGTTGCGCTTGCTTCGGGTGCTCGACGTACTGAAAAGTACGTCTCCGCGCTCGAATCGGCGCGCGCCTTGTCCTCGCACGCCCTCGCGCCCGCCTGCTTCGCGACCCGTCAAGATATCTGGGCTCGGTCTGGTAGTTGCGGTGACACTGGCAACCAGTTCGGTATCGGGCGCTGGCGGGCAGGCGGCCGCTACATTGCCGGTGTCTCCGCTCCACATCGAGCTGGGCGTCGGGCTGCGGCCGAACCTGGCCGTTCTGCGCGTCGATGCGGCGTTGACGTTCGAGGTACACGAGAGCCTCGATGAGGTGGTGTTCCGCATGCGGTCCGACCTGCAGCTCGATCTGGTCGAGGACGACACCGGAATCCCTCTGTACTACGAACGGCGTCGGAACCGTGTCGTCGTGCACACCCCGACGCTCACCCCGGGGACGATTTCAACCTGGAGGTTTCGCTATCGCATGCGGCTCGCCGAGCCCCCCGACGCCAGCGGCCAGGTGGTCAGCGTCACCCCCTGGTACCCGCACTTCCGCTACCCCGCCGTCGACGCCGAGATTCCGCGCAACGTGCCGATGCGAGCCACGGTTTTCGCGACTCTGGAGGAACCGTGGATGATCGTCGCCGCGGGGTCGCTGGAGAGTAGTGGTGAGGGTGATCTGCGCACTTATACCTGGCGCGACCGCGTCCCCAGCGCGCTCGTCCCGCTGCTCATCGCGCGGCTTGAGCAACAGGCGCGTACCGACGACCGCTCGCATCAGTTCCGCGGATTTTTCCCCGCTGCCAGCGGTTCGCCCGTCAGCAGCTACCTCGACTACATGGTGAGCGTGATCCGCTTCTATACGGAGCTACTCGGGCCCCACCGGCGCACCGGCTTCAGCGTCGTCGGATTGGACCTGCCGGACAGGGTGGCCGGGTTGAGCGCCCCGGGAGTCACCGTCATGCCGGCTCCCCTCGCCGGCTCCGAAGCCCCGTTTCCTTTCCGTATCTTCGCCCACGAGGTGGCGCACCACTGGTGGAACGACAGCGCGAGCGTTCCGCTGCGGGCCGATGCCTGGTTGCGTGAGGGGCTACCGACGTACGTGGCGCTGCTGTTTCTCGGGCGCGAGTACGGGGGCGCGATGTTCCGGCACGAGCTCGCTCGCACCCGGCGCGTCGCCCTCAGCGTCGAGGCGCCGGTGCCGCTGGCGACCAGCTTTGACGCCGCCAGTCCGGAGGACGGCTACGCCCTCGACTACCACAAGGCCGCCTTTGTCCTCCACATGTTGCGCACCGTCATCGGCGCGGACGCTTTCCGGGATCTGTTGCGCGAATCGCATACCGACGGGCCGGGGCTCACGGCGGCGCAGTTCGCGGCCACGGCCGCGGCCCTCTACAGCGACGATCTGTCGTGGTTCTTCGCGGCGTGGGTCCAGGATGCCCGGATCCCGCGCTTCGCCGTCCGCTTCGATCAGCAGCATGTCGGCGGCAATGTGTCGCCTTTTCTGCTGACGGTGACGATCGAGCAGCAGGAGGCGGACATTCGCCACCCCGTGCTGTTGCGGGTCACGCTGGAAGGCGCGCCACCCGTCGAGCGAACGGTGTGG
>Ga0114950_10003617_pt1 | contig 11952 bp, 10 predicted proteins | sample N075metaG_FD_83503 | JGI IMG/M metagenome (GOLD analysis project Ga0114950, IMG submission 83503) | Deep subsurface microbial communities from Kermadec Trench to uncover new lineages of life (NeLLi) - N075 metaG | ecosystem: Environmental > Aquatic > Marine > Ocean trench > Sediment | place...
CCGCGTCACATCTTGGCGGCCCTCCACGTCCCTGGCGTTGTTGCGCTTCCTCGAAATACTCCCGGTATTCCTCGTTCAGCGCGCCTAGCCAGGAACGCGGATGACTTGCCAAGCTATAACGCGCATTTCTGCAACGAAACACTAGCCCGCATATCTCAACGCCCTCCTGCTGCAGCCGCTAGCCGGCATATCTCAACGGCGTACTTCTCAATGCGGGGCGACTGATCTGAGCCTCCCCTAGCACGGCGCCGGGCAACTCGCTGATCAGCCTCGTTTCCGTGATTTCGTTGGCCAGGTCGATGTCCTCGCCGGTGTCGGCCACAACCCTGATGTAGTTGCCGGTCAGCCCACTCCACCGGACGCATTCCGGCCTCGGCTCCGCTGATTCCCACAGCACCGGCACCGTCCGGCCGATGAAGCGCGCCTTGAATCCCGCCTCGCAAACCGCCCCCAGCCCGTGCATTCGTTTGCTGCGGCGCTGGGCAACGGGCGGCGGCACCCGCCCGGGCATCGTCGCCGCCGCGGTTCCCTCCCGGGGCGAATAACGAAACACATGGAGCTTGGCGAACTCCATCTCCTCGACGAAGGCGACGGAGGCTTCGAATTCCATGTCGCTCTCGCCGGGAAACCCGACGATGATGTCGGTCGTGATCGATAGTTCGGGAACCGCCGCCCGCGCCTGATTCACCAGGGCGCGAAACGAAGCCTGGTCGGTTCGTCGGGCCATGCGACGGAGGGTCTCGTCGCAGCCGCTCTGCAACGGCAAATGGACGTGTGGCAGCAGCCTTGGGTCCTCCGCCCAGAGCGAGAAAAACTCCGGCCCGAGGTCCCACGGCTCGAGCGAAGAGAGTCGCAACCGCGGGATCGCCGTTTCATCGAGGATCGCGCGCACCAGCCTCGGGAGCCCCTCTTGATCGCTGTGATCGTGGCCGTAGCTCCCCAGGTGGACCCCGCTGAGCACGGCCTCTCGGTAGCCGGCGTCCACCAACTCGTGGATTTCCGCGACGATCTCGTGCAGCCCGCGACTACGGCTGTCGCCCCGCGCGACGGTGACGATGCAAAACGTGCAACGGTTATCGCAGCCATCCTGCACCTTGACGAAAGCGCGGGTTCGCGCGCCATGGTGCCGCGCCAACGGGCCATCCAGTCGGGCCGCCGCGCCATCGGGTTGCAGGGGAAACGCGTCCGGCGCGGGCAAGACCTGGGCATCGCACAGGATCCCCGCTTCGGCCAAGATGCGTGGCAACTCGTCTTTGTCCTGGTTGCCGACGACCAGGTCGACGCCCAACGCCGCGACGTCGTCGGGCGACAGCTCGGCGTAGCATCCCGTCACAACGAGCGCCGCCGCAGGGTTCGCTCGGCGCCAATGGCGAATCAGCTTGCGCGACTTGCGCGACGCCACGTGGGTCACCGCACAGGTGTTAAGAACCATCAGGTCGGCCGCCTCGCCGGGCCCGACAACGCGGTGACCATCGGCGGCGAGGGCCCGGGCAAGGTGCTCGGCCTCACCGATGTTCAAACGACAACCAACCGAATCGATTCGCACCCTCATGAGCGAGTCCGGGTGTGGAATGGGATCGAGGCGCCGCCCGGCGGCGAGCCCGGATCTAGGATGGGATCAGGGCGCCGCCGGGCGGCGCACCCCGAGCAGTTGCCAGATCGCGTACACCGCGATCAGCGCCCACACAATGTTGAGCGCCGCCGACGGATACGACATGTAGTAGATCGTGTTCGCCGCCAGCCCGAGACCACCGACGAGGTTGAGACCCTGGTAGCTGTACGAGGCCGACTTCACCCGACCGGTCGAGAGCAGAGCGTAGGCGGCCAGGACCGCAGCCGCGGCAAACCAACCGATGACATCGACGGTGAGCTTCATAGTGTGAGCGATAGTAGACCAGCCGCTGATCAGTGACGGTTCAGCGGACCCGTCTCAGTCTCGGGGACCGGCGAGCCGGCTCCGGGACCAGCGAGTCGGATGCGCAAAGCGTCGCCGGGCTGGATGCGGTCGACGAAGCGGCGTCCCTCGACGACGCGACCGAGAACCGGGTAGACGCCGGTCAGGTGCGGCTGCGGCGAATGGACGACAAAAAACTGGCTGCCCCCGGTATCCCGGCCGGCGATCGCCAGCCCGACCGTCCCCGGCGTGTACGGAATCGGCGTTTCCTCGCTCCGCAAGCTCCCCGGGGCTCCGCCGTACCCGACAGCCGTCGGGTCGCCCGCTTGGATGACGAAATCGGGCACCACACGATGAAACACCATGTCATCGAAAAACCCGGCCTTCACCCAGCCCAGGTAAGCGCGCGTCGCGAACGGCGCCCAGGCGGGTTGCAGCTCCCAGACGAAGGTACCGCGCGCCGTCTCGACCTCCAGCCGGGGCGGCGCCTGTTGCAAGGCGATCAGCTCTTGGGCGAGTTGCCGGTAGTCTGCCGGCGTCCGCCCGGTCGCGACCGGCCCGATAGCCTCCTCCAACAGCGCCGCGGCCCTCGAGCCGGGCTCCGGGGGCACGTTGCGCAGAGCCCAGAGGCGGATGACGCGGTCGGGGTCGGAAAGCAAGGCCGAAGCACGCAAGCGCATCGTCGCCGGGGCGATGGAGCGCGCCGCGCCCAGCAGGACCAGCCGTGGCTCGAGCGCTCCGGTGCCGCCGAGATCCCGCTGCGCATCCCAGATTGCATCGGTCCATCGAGCCTGGGCGTTCTCTCCCCGCAGGGCGCCGGCCGCCCACAGCCCGGCGATGACCTCGCCGGCGACCGCCTGCAAGACCGGGCTGCCGGCGCGCAATAACCGTTCGGCGGCCGCCGCCGCTTGCTCCGGGTTCACCGTCTCGATCTGACGCAGCGCTGCGGCGCGCGCCGCCTCGGGCCCATAGGCAGCCAGCACCGGAAGCCAACCGTCAGCATCGGTCTCGCCGGCGGCAACCAGGGCGCGGACAACCGCAGCCGCCTCCAAGGGCGCGCTGGCGAGCATGGCCGGAACCTCGGAGACGCCGGGCTCCCGTGGCGGCGTCGCCATGCCGTAGACGTCGCGAACCGCATCGAGGCCATCGTCAGCGAGGCCGCCATCGCCCGCTGAGAGCGCCGCAACCGCCGCCGAGCGTTTGGCGGGATCGGCGCTGCGGATGTCGATGATGACCCGATCTTCCGGGACCGAGAACCTGCGCGGAGCCCAGGCGAGCGTCTCGAGGGCAAGGCGTTGCACATGGCGGTCGCGCGTCGCTGACGCCCACAAGACGGCGGTGAACACCTCGTCACTGACGTCCGCTTGGCGCTGCCACAAGGCGATCGTCCAGTTCAGCGCCGCGCACACGACGCGCCAGTCGTCGTCGTCGAGGAACGTGGTCAAGTACCGGTTTGCCACACCCACCGGGGCGTCGTGGAGACCCCGCATGGCGGCGATGCGGACCGAGGGGTCGGCATCGTTCAGAGCCGAGGCGAGCGCCGGAAGCGCATCCGGGTCATCGAGCCGGCGCAATGCCGTAGCGGCAGCAAATCGCACCGACGGCTCCGCCGAGGCCAGGTGCGGGGCGGCGACGAACGGTGACCCTCCGGGGAGCCGCCACCACGCCTGGAGCGCCGCCTCCAGCACCGCGGGCGGGCGCGACGTATCGTCCAGGATGGTCGCAACCACCGGCAACGCCAGGGGATCTCCCAAGATACCCAGCGCCCACAACGCCTGGGCGATCACCACCGGTTCGGGGTCGTCGAGCAGCGTCACGAGTCGCTCCGTGATTCGAGTCCGGGTGGCCAAGCTCAGCGCCGGCTCGAGATCGAGCTCGAGCACACCGAGGCCGAACGACGCCAGGGCCCGAACCTCGGCCTCGGGATCGCCCGCCAACTCGAGCAGCCGGAGGTACCCCGCCGGCAGGCCGACCCGGCCGATCGCCAAGGCAACACGACCACGAATCGACGCCTCGGGCGACGCGGAGAGCCGTAGCAGGGCTTCGGTGAGCTCGCGACGGTCCTCCGCCTGCAGGATCGTGGCGGCGGCGGCGATGTCGGCGGGTAGCCCGAGCGGGAGCTCCTCAACCATCAGGGACGGGTTCTCCTGGGCGGCGTACGCTGCGCCTGCGCCCCCAGCGTGGTGGCCGGCATCGTGGCTGGCGCTGAGGCCTCCCGAGCCGGCGACCCACAGAACGACGATCGACAGCGCGGCGCCTTTTATCGGTCGCCAACGACTCCGGGTCGGACACGATGATGTGGTGGTCATCGTTGCCGGCAAGCCCTTGCCGTCGAAATTCATTGAATAACGTGCTGGTGGTTTCACGGGTCGAGCCGATCAGTTGGGCCAGGTCGGCCTGCGTACAACGCATGCCGATCCGGCGGCCCTCGCGTCTCGTCTATGGAGGCGATTGTGGGGGCCGCCACGAAGCGTATGAGCGCAGCATACCCCGCAATGGACGCCGGCAACGGGACGGGTCGGCGGCTCCGTAAGCGCCTTTACGAGGTACGCACGGTCAGACCCAGCCGGACACCAGGGCGCCGATAACCCCGATCGGCACGGCGTAGCGAACCCAGAGGTACCAAGTGCCTACCCAGGCGGGTACGGTGCCATCAGCCGCCGCAAACTGCGCCGACGCCCGGCGTTTGCCGAGCCCCCAGGTCAGGGCCGCGACCGCGATCACCGAGCCCAAGGGCTGCATGGTCGAACCCCAGATCTGATCGCTCATGAACAGGTAGTCGAGCGACCGGGTCGCCGGAAGGCCGAGCACCACGAGCGCCGCACAAACCCCCCACGCCGCCTTGCGGCGCGACAAGCTCGTGCGCTTGGTCATTGCCCCCACCAACACCTCGACCGCAGCCACGCCCGAGAGAAACGCGACACAACCCAGGCCGGCAAAGAAGAGGACGGCGAAGAACAAGCCGCCGGGGATCAGCAGGCACGCTTCCGGCAACACCTCGAACAACAACGCCGGCCCGCTCGCCGGCGACAGCCCGGTTGCAAATACCGCCGGAATCACGGCGAACGCGGCCAGCAGGCTGGCGACCACGTCCCCCACCGCCGTGCTGATGGCACGGCGTGCAAGCGACTCGGAGCCCCGCAAGTACGAGCCGTAGACCACGAAGAACGTGCCGCCCAAACCGAGGGAGAAAAACGCCTGCCCGGTGGCCGCCAACAAGCCCTGGCGCGTGACGTCGCCCCAGTTCGGCGTCACCAGATAGACGATGCCCTCCCAGGCGCCCGGCAACGTCACCGAGCGGATAGCCAGCAAGACCATGAGCACGCCGAACACGGGCACGAACACGATGCTGGCCCTCTCGATGCCGCGCTTCACGCCCCGCCCCACCACTTCCGCCGAAGCCGCCGCCACGATCGACGCGCACAGCACCTGCAGCGGCCAATTGGCCTGCAGCCAGCCGAAGGTCGCGGAGGAAAAATTATCGGTCGCTCCCACGATGTTGGCGATCGCGATCCCCAGGTAGGCGAGAATCCAGCCGACGACGACGAGGTAGTACGACATCGCCATCGCCACGCCGATGACCAACAGGAGACCGAGCGTCTTGCCGGCTCCGATGCCGGCCGTGGCGTACGCCGAGAGTGGCCCCTGCCGGGTGGCGCGGCCGAGCGCGAGCTCGGCCATGAGGGCCGGGACGCCGACGGTCGCGACCACGAGCAGGTAGATCAGCAGGAAGGCACCGCCACCGTACAGGCCCATCATGTAGGGGAATCGCCAGACGTTGCCGAGACCTACGGCAACGCCGAGGAGGGCGAATGGGACCCCCCAACGACCGGTGAACAACTCGTGCTCAGAACCCTGATCCTGTGCCATTTCGGCCGCGAGTGTAGCAGGCCGCGTCAAGAACGTGACGGGGCTCGACAGGCCGGATATCTCAACGCCCGGCGTCGCGAGAGCGCGGAGAAGGGCGTGGATACGAGGGGCGCACCGCAAGGGCGTCGGAAACACATGGCAAAAAAGTTGTTGACAGTTTTTCTCCAGCCATTAAGGTGGATCTGGTTCGGGTGAACGTCCCGGCCGAGCGGCGGAAGTCGCCGTGGATCTGTTGATGGCAGTGTGACGAAGGAAGTCGGGAAGGCCTCGGCTGGAACGACGCCCGGAGACGCGCCGCTGGAGGAGAAGCGGAGGGCTTGCGTTGGGAGGCCGATCGTGGCGATCATCCGAGCCATTTTTTTTGTGCGCGACGCCCGCTGCCAGCGCCGCCGGCAAGCACGACGCGGGATTCGGGCGCCGCGGCGCCGTGCAACAGCTACCCGTCGCCGGATCCAGGCTCGCGCCCGCATATCTGTCGCGAGGGCGCGGAGAAGGGCGTTGAGATACGCCGGCTAGCGCGCCAGCAACGCCGCGACCTGCTCTCTGAGACGAATTTCTTCGCCGGGCAGGTATCCGTAGCGACGCCACACGATGCGGCCCTCCTCGTTGACGAGGTAGGTCGTCGGCGTTGCTGTGACCCCGTATTGCGCCACCGCGACGTCTTCGGTATCGAAGACGTTGGGGATCTCGAAGCCGTATTCCTGGTAGAAGGCGTCCGTGCCGGACCGATCGTCGCGGACGTCGACCGCGACGACGGAAAAGCCTTCGTCCTTCATCTCCCGGTACAGCGCGTCGAGGTGAGGAAACTCCTCACGGCAAGCGGGTCACGTGGGTGTCCAGAAGTTGATCAAAGTGAGGCGCGCATCGACATCGGACAGGCGCAGCGAGTCGAACCCGTAGCCGGGAAGCTCGAAGTCGGGCGCCTGCACGCCGGTAGCCGCTAGCTTCCCGGAAAACCATGCGTCAAAGCCGTCGCCCGGCGAGCCGAGCTCCGCGTAGATGAACCGCAGGCCCTGCTCGAGTTGCGAGCGGTCGCTGATCAGCGTCGCTCGCGTGAGCCAGTCCGCGCCGATCATCGGGTTGCCGGCTTCGGAGTGCGCCCAGCCGATCTGGTAGGGGAGCTCGATGTTCGTTTGCGGCAGCCCGAGGAGATCGTTGGGCGGCCACGACATCTCCAGTGCTCTCTCCCAAGCTGCGGCGGCCAATACAGGATCGCCGAGCTCCGAGTAGGCGTCGCCCATCAGCTCATGGAGTTCGGCGATGACCTCGCCCATGGGGAACTCGCGGAGAAACCGCGTCGCGAGCTCGAGCCGCTCCTCACCGCGCGTGCCCCTGATCTCGCGGACTCGGCGCCCGGCGATTTCCTCGGTCAGCCGTCCGCCGCTACCGTAGTCGGGGCTCGCGGTCGTATCGAGAATCGTTCCGCGGTCACCGGCGTCGGCGCCGATCGCGACGACAACCTCGTCCCGCTCGAGCCGATCCATACCCTGGCACGCCACGGTCGACAGGATCGCGACGAGCACCGCGAGGGCGCGTGCAGGATTTTTCAAGAATGGTGTCTCACGCATTAAACGATGCAAACACGGGCGCTGCCGCGGTGCAAGATCACCGGAATCCTCGATGTCAGCCATTCCGGGCCGGCACCCTACCCTCGATCCAGCTCGTCCATGACGTCGGCCAACGCCCGCGGCTCACCAACCTCGACGGCGGGCGGCGGAGCGTTGCTGCCGGAGCCGGTCAACAGCAAGACGACGGAGTCATCCGGCTTCACGACGTCTTCGTTGCGCAGGCGCTCGAGCGCCGCGAGGGAAGTCGCCGAGGCGGGCTGGACGAATCGCCCCGAGCTCGCCGCAAGACGGAGCTGTGCGGCTTCGATGTCGGTGTCGGGTATGGCCAGGGCGCGGCCGTCGGTACGTCGTAACCAGCGCAGCGCCCGCGCCCCGCTCGGCGGGGAGGGGTTTGAGATGGCTCCGGCGATCGTGGTCGGCGGCGGGACGCCGATGGGCTCGTCCGATCCCGCTTCCCAACCCCTGACGATCGGGTCGCACTCGGCCGACTGCACCGCCACCAATCGGCACTGACCGCTGAGCCATCCACCCTCCGCCGCCTCCTGAAAGCCCTTGGCGATGGCCGAGAAATTGCCGCCGCTGCTGGTGGGCACGATCAGCCAATCGGGCGCCCGGCCCCCGAGCTGCTCGACGATCTCGTAGGCGATCGTCTTCTGGCCCTCGACCCGTAGAGCCGAATCGGAATTCACGAACGGCACGTTGCTGCGCCGGCCCCACTCGAGGCTGGCGTTGTAGATCTCGCCGTACGGCGCATCGATGCGCAGGAGCCGGGCGCCGTGCACCGCGATCGGCGCCAGCTTCTGAGCCGGCGTCGAGGCGCCGACCCAGATCGTCGCGTCCATCCCGGCCCGCGCCGCGTAGGCCGCCACGGATTTCGCCATGTTGCCGGTGCTCACCGTGCCCAGCGCGTTGAACCCGAGGCGCGCCAGCACGGCGACGCCCAGAGCCGTGCCACGGTCCTTGAACGAGCCGGTCGGGTTGCGCGTTTCATCCTTGAGCCAGACCTCGCGACAACCGAGATCGCGCTCGATGCGCCGGGCCCGCAAGAGGGGCGTGCCGCCCTCCCCCATGAACACACGCCGCTCCACTACCTCTCGGTCGATGTCCGGAAGCAATGCTTGATAGCGCCACATCCCTTCGCCGGAGCCGAGGCGGGGCATCCGCGCCCGATCGTCGGGCGCCGCTGAAGCGGACCCGAGCTCGAATTCCAGCGCTTCGCCGCAGCCGGCACATCGATGCGAGAAAGGATCGTACGGCTCGACGCGATCACACGCCGAGCAGCGCAGCGACGCCGCGACCGTCAACGATCGGACGACAGGTTGGCGTCCTCGCCCAACTGCAGAGCTTTGTGGGCTTCGCTCGTCTCGGCGCAATCCTGGCAATAGCCGAACACCTGCAGGCTGTGGCGCGCCGGCGAGAAACTGAGCTCGGCGCAATTGCGAAACACCAGCCGGGTGAGCTCGGGATCCACCCATTCGATGATACGGTCGCAGCCGAGGCAGATCATGTGCTCGTGTGCTTCGCGGCCGAGGATGTGCTCGTAGTAGGAGCGGTCCTTGCCCAAGCTGATGCGCCGCGCCAGACCCGCCTGGACCAGCAGGTCGAGGGTTCGATAAATCGTCGCGCGCGACACCCGCACCCCGGCGCGACGCAGATGGAACATCAGCTCGTCGGCCTCGATGTGCTCGTGGATGCGGTAGAACTCCTGCAGGATCGCGCGCCGCTCCGGGGTGAGCTTCAGGTCTTGATCGCGCAGGTAGCGGCCGAAGCGCTCTTCGGCGAGCTTGCGGCTGCGGCGCTCGGCCGCCGCCGGCAGCCGGTAACGATCGTCCTTGGGTTTCGAGCTCGCGCCCATCACACGTTCACCACGGCCTGTTAGAGCCCACCGTTCTTGAGAAGCTCAGCATAAATGTACAACGCCACGAGGCCACGCAGATCACCCCACTGCTCGGCCCACGCCGCGGTCGACGGAAGATCGACTTTGTCGCTCTCGTGCACATTTCGAGCGATCCAACGCTGCAACACCGGATCGGCGACCGGAAAGCACTCCAAGCGACCGTAACCACACAAGATCGTCAACTGCGCGCCCACTACACCGACGCCGTCAATCGACTCGAACGTCGCCAAGAGCTCGTCGTTCGACCGGCGCCGCAGAGCCTTCAGGTCGAGGTCGCCACGCGTCACCAGCGTCGCCAGACTGTGCAGTTGCGCGGCCTGCTTGCTGTCGACCGGCGCGCGCGCCAGATCCTTGACCTTGCGCTCGGTAATGGTCGTGGGGCTGGGAAACGAACAGAACGTGTGCCCGGCGTACGCAACGCTGTAGGAATATGCCTCGGCAACCGACGACAAGGTTGCGCGGAGCGCGTGCTTGTTCTGGCCGTTACCGGCGATCGCCAGCGCCAAGGACTCGAACGGTCGCAAACGCTGGATCGGCTTGAGGCCGTACAGATCGCGGCTGAGACCGTAGAGTTGCTGGTCGCCCCGGCACAGCTCGTAGAAGGGCCCGAGATCGAAATCCATCCCCATCATGCGCCCCAGCACCCGTCCGATCGGTCGCTCGTCGTGTTCCGAGCCGTTCATCAGAGTGATGATCAGGTCGGGGCGCTGTTCCGAACCGAGACTGCTCACGAGGGCGAGCCGCATGCGGCTGTCGAGCTCGAGCAGCCGCGTGTATCGTTTGCCGTCGAACACGTCGATGTGATCGGCGGGGCCCGGCGACAGCAGGGAAGCCGTCAGCTCGAAGCTGAAGGGTGGTGTCGGCGTAACGCGATACTCATGCATGCGCAGCTGCTACATTCCGTCCGGCAGGTATGGGGCGGCGGCTCAGGCGGATGCTATCGCCTTTGCCTCCGGCGCGCACACGATCCTTCGGCGCCGGGCGCTGACGTGGGTGCGGAACAAGTCCCGGGGGTGCATTCCCGATGCGACGGAGACCCACCAGAGGGGCGATAAAACTTGGTACAATCGACGCTGCCGGGCGTCCCCCACCCCCCTGGCGCCGACACACCGAGTGATTCGTCCGCGTTTCGCGTACTGCCGACGGAGGGGTGATGAACCGCACAGCACCAACAACGCCAGGCAGAGCGATTCTTTGCCTGCTCGCCGTCGGATTGTGGGCGGCCGTGACGGCGTCCGAGACGCACGCGGCCCAATCGCCGGGCGCCGGCCCGACGCTCTCCGCCGCGCCCCAGGACACACAATCCCCCGAGACTGCGGACTCCGGCATCGACTGGGCGACCGGCTGGTCGTACGGCGCGCGTGGGATCTTGAGTATTCTCAGCGAGGACAGCCTCGACCCGGGGTTCGGCTTCACCGGGTTCTCGGTGCTTCAACTCACGACCGACCTGGAGATCGAAGGCGAGATCGGCTATCTCACCATGAGCACTGTGGCCGGCGGTCTACCCCCGGGGCGCCTCGCGATGTTTCCCCTGCGCGCCACCTTGCGGGTGCAGCTCTGGAGGTTCGGCGGCGCCAAGCCCTATGCCGGCGGCGGCGTCGGCGTGTACCTCAGCAGGTTCACGCTCGACCAGTCGGTCGCTGAGGACCTCTTGGCGCTCGGTCTCGCCGCTGCCGCGAACGTCGATCCCGGCTTCGGGCTTCACGGCTCTGGTGGGGTCGAGTGGCAGCGCGGCGCGGCTAATTTCGGTGTCGATGTCAAGTACGTGTTCGGCAAAGCGGACGTCGTGTCGACGGTCGTCGACCAGCTCACCGGAGAGGTGTTCCGCGAGTTCTCGAAGATGGATCTCAACGGCTTCTGGCTCGCCGCCGGCGTTCGTTTCAACTTCTAACAGGGTGCCCAAAAACTCCCGGAGGTACCGAACATGGGTCTTGGGGGGCGGAGAACAAGAGGGCAGCGGAGGGTCCCGTTGAGGATCCGTTCCAGCTTTTACGTCTTGACGGCCGCGCTCCTACTGGCGCACGTGCCGTCGACGGCGATGTCGAGCCCCGTCCCGCCGGCCCGCCAAGGGCAACCGCCGCAACAGTCGCAGCAGCGCGATCCGGGAACACGCCGCGGCCGCGAGACCCCGGACGGCGGGCAAGACGGCGAACAAGCGCCGGCGCCGCCGCAACAACCGAGCTTCGCCGCCAGCAACTATCCGGCCGGCGCCTTCTCTCCGCCCGCTCGGCGAAGCGGCCAGAAGCTGGACACAGGCCTGGCGAGATTGGCGAGCGTCCAAGCCTCCGGCGGCGATACCCTCGCCGCTCAGTTCGCCGGCCGACACGGGCTGCGCTGGCGGAACGGCGACGTTTTCGTGCGCGTCGACGCCGGCCTGGCGATTGCCGGCCGCACCCTCGCCGAAGCCAGCAGCCGGTTGATCGTCGACGAGGTGCTCGCCGATCTGGGCCAGGCAGGGGCCCGGGTGCGCCACGTCTTCGGGCCCCATATCGAGGCCTGGGTTCCGGTCGACGAGCTCCTGGCGCTCGAGCTCCGACCGTCGGTTCGCGGCATCCGCAGGCCATGGACAATGCGGTCCGCGGTAACGAGCGAAGGCGTGCAGGTCATCGGCGCGAATCAATGGAACGGGGTCAAGCTCCGCGATCCCACGGGCGGCCTTCAGGTCGGCGTCATCGACCTCGGTTTCAAGGGTTGGGAGGGCTTGCGAGGCATCGATCTACCCC
>Ga0114950_10003618_pt1 | contig 11949 bp, 8 predicted proteins | sample N075metaG_FD_83503 | JGI IMG/M metagenome (GOLD analysis project Ga0114950, IMG submission 83503) | Deep subsurface microbial communities from Kermadec Trench to uncover new lineages of life (NeLLi) - N075 metaG | ecosystem: Environmental > Aquatic > Marine > Ocean trench > Sediment | place...
GAGGAGGACCAGTTGCGGCCCGGAATCCCGGCTTTCCAGCAGGTAGATGCCGTCGCGGGTCACCTCGAAACCCTGAGACGACCACAACCCGCCGGTACCGACGATGACCTCAAGGGTCCGGGTGCTCGGGTCAAAACGGTGCAAACCGGGTTCCTTTTCGAGTTTCAGCACGAGCGTTCCGTCGGCGGCCAGGCGAAAAGCGTCAACGCTGTCCGCCACCCATTGCTCCGCCGGCCCGCCGCCCAAGTCGCGCCGCCATAACTGCCAGTAACCGAAAACATCGGCTATATAGATGAGACAACAGCCGTCCGGGGTCCACGCGGCCTGGGTAATCCGCAGTTCGTCCAGACCCGGGACCGGTTCAGCCTCGCCGGTCTCCATATCCTGCCAGTACAAGGTGCTGCCATCGGTGTCTCGTCGCATGTAGAGCAAGGTGCGCCCGTCCGGGGACAGCTGCGGTGCAACAACGCCGGCGTGTTCGCTGAAAGTGACACGTTCCGCCGCCTCGGCGCCCGGTCGGACGCGCCAGATCTCCCACATGCCACTGCGCATGGAGACGAACATGAGACTGCCGTCGGCGACGAACACCGGCATGCCTTCCGGTACGGTGGACATCGCGGCGCTCACCAGCTTCGCCTCCCCGGTGACCGGATCGAAGCGCCAGATATTCGTGTCACTTTCCGAAGTCGTATATACGATGCGGCGATTGACCAGATCCACATCCAGATCACGGGCGCCACGAATATTCAGTTCGGTTACGACACCCGTTGCGCCATGCAGCGTAAACATGCGCAACAGCGTGCTTTTATGAGCGGCGGTTATGAATGTATCGGGCGCATCGGCCCAGCGTGCCGTAATCACCCAGAGATCATTGGGATTGACACGAGTTTCTTCTCCTGCGCTCAGATCCAGCACGATGAGTTCCCGGAGTCCATCGCTGCGAGCGCGCACAAAGAGGAGTTGCTGACTGTCCGGCGAAAAGGTCGGACGAATATCCGAATAAGTGTAATCGGGCGCGAAACTCACCCGGCGGGATTGTGCGCCATCAGGCGACACCAGGCGGATGGCCAGCACACGCGTGTCATCCCCGATCCCGGGCACGGCCTCGTACGCGGAGTAGGCGATCCATTCTCCGTCCGGTGACCAGTCCACGAAGGTGGGGCCGGTCTGGATGCAGTCGGTGCGCACTGGCCGCGAGGCTCCCGATTCCAGGTCCATGATGCGGATTTCGCAACGTTGCTTGTGTTTGCGCACGTTGTAGGCGATCTGTCCGCCTTCCGGCGACCAGGCGGGCGCGTGCTCAAACTCTGCGGGGGTTTCCGTCAGACGCCGAGCTTCACCCCCACTGACGCGTCGGATGAACAGATCGGCGACATCGTCAATCTCATGCACGTAGGCCAGCCACTCGCCGTCCCGGGAAAAGCGCGGCGAGGCGTCACGGCCCACGTCAGTGATAAAGGGACGAACATCGAGCTCGGGTGCGGTCGGTCCATTTACCGTGGCCTGCGGGTTGTCCGGCGACCACATGATCCAGGACGCGACCACCGCCAGCAGCATGGCAAGCACCGCCACGGACAGGACCCGGATGCGGTGCCGCGGTTTTTCGGTCTCCGGGACACACGGGCGGACCAGCCGGTACCCGACCTTGGGAATGGTTTCGATGGTGTGGCTGTCGGTGGCGCTGTCGCCAAAAGCCAGCCGCAGTTCGCGAATGGCCTGGGTGAGGATGTCGTCGGTGGGTACCGTGTTCGGCCACACGGTTTCCAGCAACGCCTCGCGATGAACCACCCGACCCCGCGCACGAATCAGCTCGCCCAGCACGGCCGCTGCTTTTGGCGGCAGCGACACGTGGCTGCCGTTGCGCGCCACCCGGTTGAGATCGAGGTCCACTCGGTAGGAACCGATCCGGAAACGGCGCTGTTCTTTGGTGTTCATATGGTCGGGCCCCGGAATGGGAACCCAGGGTGGCATGGAGGCATTACACCCCCTCGGGGGTCCAGTCGTCGGGTGCCGAAGGTAACCGGGTGTCCGGGGCCTTGTCGCGCATGCGATGCGTCACGAAATCCGCCACCGTCGGCAACGCCAGGAAGGGGTTGGAGACCAGTTCCTCGTCCAGGGTCGAGGTCACGGTCTGACCGTAGTTGTGGCCCGGGTACAACACAGTATCACCGGGCAGCTTGCCCATCAGCATGTGCAGGGATTCGTACATCAGTTCCGGATCGCCACCGACGAAGTCGCAGCGCCCGCAGCCATTGACGAACAGGGTGTCTCCCGCGACCACACCGTCGCGGATCCGGTAACAGGTGGACCCCGGGGTGTGCCCGGGGGTGTGCAGAAAAACAATCTCCAGATTCTTTCCTATTCTCAGCGTGTGACCCTTGTCCGCGGGTTTGAGGTTTTCGCAGCGAAACCCCGAGAAGGCGATTTCTTCCTTGAGCATGTGCACCGGCGCATCGGTGGCGTCGAGGATTTCGTCCACGCGGTTGACGTGGTCGAAATGACTGTGCGTGCACAGAATGTCGGTGATCTTTATATCCAGCCGGGCGGCTTCCTCCAGAATCGTCGGTGCATGCCAGGCCGGGTCCACCACGGCGCATTCCCGGGTTTCGCTGTCCCCGATGAAATAGATGAAGTTGTCCCAGGGACCGAGTTCGAACTGGTGGACGAAGATGCTTTCGTTTGCCATCGCCCTACCCGTCGAACCGCACGACGCTGCGGATGGATTTGCCCTCGTGCATCAGATCAAAAGCCTTGTTGATGTCATCGAGAGGCATCGTGTGCGTAATCAGATCATCGATGTTGATCTTGCCTTCCATGTACCAGTCCACGATCTTGGGCACATCGGTTCTGCCCCTGGCGCCGCCGAAGGCCGTTCCGCGCCACACGCGCCCGGTTACCAGCTGAAACGGACGCGTCGCGATTTCCTGACCGGCACCCGCCACGCCGATGATGACGCTTTCGCCCCAGCCCTTGTGACAACACTCCAACGCCTGGCGCATCACCTTGACGTCACCGATGCATTCGAAGCTGTAATCGGCGCCGCCGTTGGTCAGATCCACGAGATACGCCACCAGATCACCTTCGACTTCGGCGGGGTTGACGAAATGGGTCATGCCAAGCTTTTCCGCCAGAGGAACTTTGGCAGGGTTGATGTCCACACCGATGATCCTGTCGGCACCGACCATGCGCGCGCCCTGGATCACGTTGAGCCCGATACCACCGAGACCGAACACCACGACGTTCGCGCCGGCTTCCACTTTCGCTGTGTTGATCACGGCGCCTATCCCCGTGGTCACGCCGCAACCGATGTAACACACCTTGTCGAAAGGCGCGTCTTCGCGAATTTTCGCCAGCGCGATCTCGGGCGCCACCGTGTAGTTCGAAAAGGTGGATGTCCCCATGTAGTGAAAGATCGGTTCGCCACCGGCGGAAAAACGACTCGTCCCATCGGGCATGAGTCCCTGACCCTGGGTTCCGCGGATCGCCTGGCACAGGTTGGTCTTGCCGCTGGTGCAGTATTCGCACTGGCGGCATTCGGCGTTATATAAGGGAATGACGTGATCACCCGGCTTGAGGCTGGTCACGCCCTTGCCGACTTCCACCACGATGCCAGCGCCTTCGTGACCGAGGATGGCCGGAAAGAGCCCCTCGGGATCGGCCCCGGAGAGCGTAAACGCGTCCGTGTGACAGATGCCGGTGGCCTTGATCTCCACCAGGCACTCGCCTTCGCGAGGTCCGTCAACGTTGACGGTTTCGATTGTTAGCGGTTCGCCTGCCTTGTGGGCGACGGCTGCTCGCACTTCCATGGCACCTTCCTTGCTTACGGCCCTTATCGGCGTGGCTGCCCATTATGCGAGCCGCCCCGGGCGGATGCCACATGAGCTGCGGCTAGTCCACCGTCTCCGCGGGCTTGAGCTTGGCGGCCTGGAACCAGGCCGGTGTATTCCGAAAAGGCTCAAACACGTAGGCCGCGCCGGAAAGCATGCCGTCACGATCGTCCAGAGGAGCGCCGGCGATCACGCGATGGCCGGACACGGCGGCGGAGAGGCCGAAAAACTGTTCGATCTGGGGATCTTCAGCGTGCAAACGAGTACGAAACAAACCCACACCGGGGATAGGGTCATACACATACACCGTGCCGCTGCGGGGTCCATTGCGCCGGTCAAATGGCGCACCCACAACGAGCAAACCGCCAGCGGCATCGACCGAATGCCCATAACGAACCTGGCCCCGGGTGTTGTCATCCGGAGACAGGCTTTCCGGTTCCAGTTTGAGCGCCTGCCGCCAGCCCTGCTTGGTTTCCTCGAACAGATAACTCGCGCCAGTGAGCCCCAGTTCCGATTCATCGCGGGGCGCACCGATCAATGCACGCGTGCCGTCCTGCGCTACTGAGAAACCGAAGTTCGCATCTTCTGCCGCATCATCGGGCAACAGAGTCGCGATTTCGATCCAACCCGCTTCGTTCATTTCGTAAAGGTGTGCCGAGCCGGAAGCTTTGCCATCCGTATCATTACGCGGCGCACCTACGAGGATGTGTTGTCCATCCACATGAACCGACGTGCCGAAGCGCGCGCCCAGCGCATCCAGGCGAATATCCGCCACCTCCGTCCAGATACCCGAAGCATCGCGACGAAAAACGTTGACCGCACCCAGCGCGCCGGCATCCTTGTAAAAGGGCGTGCCAATAACGGCCAGATCGCCGGACAAAGACACCGCGGCGCCAAAAGCTGCATTGCGCTGTACATCAGAGGCTTGAAGACGTTCGACCTCCGTCCAACTGCCCGACGCCTCGCGCTCAAACACGTAAACGACACCGGATCTCACCTCATCACCATCTTCTTTGGGCGCGCCAACCAGCAGGTAATCACCCGACAGCGCCACGGAATCACCGAACTCGGCACCCGCCAGGCTGGCCGAGCCGGTCAGTTCCGCAACGACGTCCCAACCCAGACCGTCGAACTCGAGTATCCAGACAGCGCCGTTGCCCTCACCACCCTGAAACGCCGGCGCACCCAACACCAGGCGATCACCCTCCAGGCTCGAGGACCAGCCAAGAAAACTTCCCGGGACGACTTCAAACCCCGCGCCCTGGAATTCACCCAACAGCGGCCCACCCAGCACGGGCGACAGGGCCAGCATGAAAACAATCATCGCAACGATACGTATCCGGCGCACGTGACACTCCTTTTCCGGGCGCTACATCAAGCCCGGTTGTTCTTGGATCCTGGTGGACCGGCACCCCTGGCGGGGTGTCAGCGGACGCCAAGGATAGTCGCAGATACGCCGCGCGTCACTAGCAGATAGCTTCAGTACGGAACCGCAACTCGTCGTGTGCTTAACTCGAAGGGATGAACACGCGACAATTCAGAAAACGAGGGCCGCCCGAACAGCCGCGATGTGTTCAGGCCCCGTCCCGCAGCACCCCCCGATCAGTTGCGCCCCCTGCCTGGCCCATTCCACGGCCAGATCTCCAAAATCCACGGGCTCGGCGACTCCGGTCCAGCTTCGGCTTCCCGCGTCGTAGATCTGGCCGGCGTTCGGATACACCCCCACCGGTCGATTTGGCGCAGCGATGCGGATGTGTTGAATTAACGACCCAATGTGCCGCGGCGCCGTGCAGTTCACGCCGATGGCGACGATCTGCTCGCTCTCGCCAAGCAGCTGTGCGCACTCGGCGATCGGCGTTCCGTCACATATAGTCTCATCGTTGCGGCAACTGAAACTCACCCAGGCGAAGGTGCCTGGTCTTTCCTGCAGCAACTCCAGCAGAACTTGAGCTTCCGTGAAGCTGGGAATCGTTTCGCAGGCCAGCAAGTCGGCACCCGACTCGCTCAGTATCGCCCACCGCGCTTCGTGAAACTTCCGCAAGTCGCCCCTTGACACGCCGTAGTCTCCCCGGTACTCGGAACCATCGCTCAGATACGCGCCATAGGGCCCGATGCTGGCGGCAACGAGGGGACGGCTTGCCGCGCTCTCATCGTTGCGCCCGTCCAGAAACTCGCTTCGAGCGTCCACCGCCAGATTGACGCTGCGCTCAAGAACAGCCTTTGCTTCCAGCGCGGTCAAACCCTCGGCCGTCAGACCGGGCAGGCTGGCCTGATAACTGGAGGTGATCAGACAGTCAGCGCCGGCTTCCAGATACGACAGGTGGATATCGCGAATCGTTTCCGGCTGTGATTGCAGCACCCTGGCGGACCACAGCGGGTGATCAAGGTTGTGACCGCGGCGTTCCAGCTCGGTAGCCAGACCGCCGTCGAGCACGACCACGCCGCGTGCCCGGAGGATCGGTTCAATGGGCGAGGTCAGGGGCAAGGTTCATCCAGCTGCCGTTGAAGCTGAGCTACCTGAGACATGCCTTACAAAGTATTCCGGCCCCAAAACTGTTACCCATGTCCTCGGAATAAAGTGTTACCTATGTGCCCGGTATGGACCAAAAAAATGTGGTGGGCCCGGTAGGACTCGAACCTACGACCAAGGGATTCACTTTGTCCTGCCGTTTCCGACAGGAGTGGACTATCTCATCACCCTCGACTTCACGTTAGGGCGCGGGACGCTCTTGCCTGTTATTAAGGGCACTCAAGCCCTCAGGTAGTCTCTGCACCTTCCGGCGGTGTACCGCCAGCTTGGCTCAGGGTTGCCGTCGGCCGTACCGGACGGTTTCCCTGAATTCATCCCGTTCATTTCACGCGTTTCCGCGTGAACGCACCTTTTTGATGAGTCCCCTGCTCTAACCAACTGAGCTACAGGCCCATAAACAACATTGTAATGAAAAGGCCCTCTTGCGAGGGCCTTTATGTTCATTCGAGGTCGAGGAAACTTCTCAGTGTTTCCGATCGCGACGGATGCCTCAGTTTCCGCAGCGCCTTGGCCTCGATCTGGCGTATTCGCTCACGGGTGACATCGAACTGCTTGCCCACCTCTTCCAGAGTGTGGTCGGTGTTCATGTCGATACCGAAACGCATGCGCAGCACCTTGGCTTCGCGCGGCGTCAGGCCGGACAACACGTTGCGCACGGTATCGTGCAGACCGCCCGTGGTCGCCGAATCCACCGGCGACGGGATCGAGCTGTCTTCGATGAAATCACCCAGATGCGAATCCTCGTCGTCACCGATGGGCGTTTCCATGGAGATCGGTTCCTTGGCAATCTTGAGTACCTTGCGGATCTTGTCTTCCGGCATGTCCATACGGTCGGCCAGTTCCTCTGGCGTCGCCTCGCGACCCATCTCCTGCAGCATCTGCCGGGAAATCCGGTTGAGCTTGTTGATGGTCTCGATCATGTGGACCGGAATACGGATGGTGCGCGCCTGGTCCGCGATGGAACGCGTGATGGCCTGGCGAATCCACCACGTGGCATAGGTCGAGAATTTGTAACCGCGCCGGTATTCGAATTTGTCCACCGCCTTCATGAGGCCGATGTTGCCTTCCTGGATCAGATCCAGGAACTGCAGACCGCGATTCGTGTACTTCTTGGCGATCGAAATCACCAGGCGCAGGTTGGCTTCCACCATTTCCTTTTTGGCGCGGCGCGCTTTCGCCGCACCGATGGACATACGCCGGTTGATCTCCTTGATGTTGCCGATGGGCAAACCGCACTCTTGTTCCAACTCGATCAGCTTGGCCTGCGCGGCCTTGATCTCGTCACGATACTCGCGGAGTTTGGCCGCATACGGCTTGCGCGAGCGCGTGTGCCGGCTCAGCCACTGGGGGTCTGTTTCGTTTTGCGGGAAAGTCTCGATGAACAGCTTCCTCGGCATCTTGGCCTGGTTGATGCAGATAGCCATGATCGCCCGCTCCTGGATGCGGATGCGGCTCATCATGTCGCGCAGGCGTCTGACCAGATGCTCCATCCATCGGGGCGTGATCTTGAGCAAACAAATCTCGTCTGCGATCTGTTCCAAGGTTCGATGCGCACGGGCATCGGCGATATCGGTCTTGGTGACCCGATTCTCCCAGCGCTTGCGCGCACGCCCGATCTTCTTGAAGCGCGACATGGCCTCTTCCGGGTCAGGACCCGTATCGACCTTCTTTTCTTCTTCCTTCTTCTTGCCGCCCGGTGCGTCCGGCCCCTTGCGCGGCGGTGGCACCACCGGCTCATCCGACTGGTTCGGATCCACAAAACCGGTAATCAGATCCGTGATGCGCTGCTTGCCTTCCAGCACCATCATCCAGCCTTCGAGCAAATTCTGGGAGGTCGGCGGACAACTCGCCACGGCACGACCAACCTGCTTGAGGCCTTTCTCGATGCGCTTGGCGATGGCGATCTCGCCTTGACGAGTCAACAGTTCCACCGTGCCCATCTCGCGCATGTACATGCGCACCGGATCCGTCGTACGGCCGATCTCGGCGTCCACGGCGGCCAGTGCGGCAGCCGCTTCGTCCGCCGCGTCATCATCGGCCGAAGTGGTCGATCCATCATTAAGCATGATCTGGTCAGTGTCCGGCGCCGTCTCGAGCACCGAAATATTCATGTCGTTGATCATGCCGATGATCTCTTCGACCTGGTCCGGGTCGACGATATCGTCGGGCAGGTGGTCATTCACCTCGGCATAGGTCAGGAAGCCCTGCTCCTTGCCCTTGGCGATCAACTGCTTCAGCTGTGTGCGTTTCTTTTCGTCCATAAACCTGTTTTCTGGGCATGTTTGGCGGACCTCGCTCGAAAAGGCCCGCGAACAAACCGGTTAGTTTATTACAGTAAGACCCGGAAATCCCGCCTGGGGTTCAGATGGGTCGCAATTTTCTTCGCCAAACCCTGTTTTCGGAGCCGGTTGCGCCCCGGGGCTGCCCTTCAACCGTCCTTCCGGCGTTGATGCAGCCGGGCTTTGGCCACGTGCAGTTCCTTCAGTTCCGTGCGCTGCGCGGTTGATAACTCCGCCAGGGGCTTGGCCAGCAACCGTGCCATTCGAGTTTCTATACTCCGTTCCCCCAATAAACGACCGATGGCGTCATCGAACTCCTGTTCCATCCCTTCGTCGGAGATATGCAGGGACCAACCCGCCAACTTCGCCAGGTGTCCCGCCGCCTCCCGGTCCGGCCAGGTCTCGATGACAGCGGCTGCATTAAGATCGGGGCGGGAAGCCAAAAGTTCAAGTAGATCCGCCAATAGACCAGCACCGGCCACATCCAGTTCCCGCAGCCCGTCCAGATTTTCCACCCGCCCGGCCAGGCCCGGCCGGGCCAGCAGATGGATGATGGCGATTTTGACGGGTGTTTGATGATCGGGACGCCGCGGCAACCGCCTGGATGAGCGTTTCCCCCGCTGGGCTTCACCGGTACGCAACAGGGCATCGAGACGGTCCACGGAGATCTGGGCCAGATGGGCGAGTCGCTCGACGACCGCTTCCCGGTACGCCCCCTCGGGCATTCGAACGATCAGCGGGCGCATGAGTTCCACCAAACGGGTCCGCCCATCCAGACTGCCCATATCCACCTGGCCCTGGAGCTCCCCGAACAGAAACCGTGAGCCCGGCACCGAGTCCGCCAACCGTTTGGTGAACTCGTCAGCCCCTTCGCTGCGCACCAGGCTGTCCGGGTCGTGCCCTTCCGGAAGGAACAGGAAGCGGGCCTGGCGACCCTGTCTCAGCACGGCCAGTACGTTCTCCAGCGCCCGCCAGGCGGCCCGGCGCCCGGCATCGTCACCATCGAAGGCAAACACCACTTCATCCGTCGCCCGGTACAGATGCTCGGCGTGCTGTTTCGTGGTGGCGGTCCCCAGGGTCGCCACGGCGTAGTCAATACCGTGCTGGGCCAGAGCAATGACGTCCATATAACCTTCCACCACCAGAATGCGCTCGGGCCGGGCATGCGCCTGGCGCACTTCGTAGAGCCCATAAAGCTCCCGGCCCTTGTGAAACACGGGCGTTTCCGGCGAGTTCAGGTATTTGGGTGTGCTGTCATCCAGTACCCGCCCGCCAAAGGCCACCACCCGGCCGCGGCGGTCCCGGATGGGAAACATGATGCGGTGACGAAAACGGTCGTAGTGACTACCCTTTTCCTTGCGCACCACCAGCCCCGCCCCGCGCAGCACTTCCAGCGCCTTGTCATCTCGACCCTGCACGCTCATCAGCGCGTCCCAGCTGTCGGGCGCGTAACCGACACCAAAACTTTGCGCCACGTCGCCCGTCAGCCCACGTTTTTTGAGGTATTCGATGGCCGCCGGATTTTCCTTGAGGTGTTGCCTGTAAAACCGCGCCGCCTTTTCCAGCGCGTCAAACACGGGATCCAGCCGGTCCCGGGGGACGCTGCTTCCCGCTTCATGGGGTACTTCCACACCCACACGCTTGGCCAGTTCCTCCACCGCGTCGAGGAATTCCATGCGGTCATAGTTCATGAGAAACCCGATGGCGCTGCCATGGGCGCCGCAACCAAAGCAGTGATAGAACTGCTTCTGGGGGCTGACCGTAAAAGACGGGGTCTTTTCTTCGTGAAAGGGGCAGCAGGCCTGGTACTCACGACCCGCGCGCTTGAGGGGTACACGGGACTCGATGACATCCACGATATCGACGCGGGTCAACAAGTCGTCAATAAAGGAATCGGGTATCCGGCCGGCCATGGTGAATGCAGCAGCATATCGGAATCGCGCCGAGAAGGAATCGCGCCCGGAAGGGCGCTCCTGCGTATAGGAGCGGCTTTCCAGCCGCGATTCTATCCGAGGCGGGCCCGGACCCGGGCGCTGAGGTTGCCCATATCGGCACGGCCTTGGACCTTTTCCTTGAGGATACCCATGACCTTGCCCATGTCGCGCATGGTCTCGGCGCCGCTTTCGGCAACGGCGGCGTCTACCATGGCGTCAAGTTCCTCGTCGCTCAGGGCTTCGGGGAGGTATGCAGCAAGGAATACGATCTCCGCGCGCTCCTTCGTTTCCAGGTCATCACGACCGGCATCCTTGAACTGCTCGGCTGCGTCAGCACGCTGCTTGATCATCTTTTGCAGCAGGGCAGCAATAGCTGCGTCGTCCAACTGGGTCTGATCGTCGATCTCGCGCTGCTGGATCGCCGCGTTGGCGAGCCGGATAGTGCTCAAACGCAACTTGTCCCCGGCGCGCAAGGCGTCTTTCATGTCGTGTTGCAGTTGTTCTTTGAGGTTCATAACGCAAAACGCCCCCGGCAGGGGGCGCCGTGTGTGGTGTCACTGCCCGTCAGTACATGCGTTGGCGGTGCGCGTTCTCCCGCGCCAGCCGACGCAGGTGACGTTTGACCGCGGCGGCCTGCTTGCGCTTGCGTTCCTGGGTGGGCTTTTCATAATACTCGCGCCGGCGCACCTCGGAGAGGATTCCGGCTTTCTCACAGGAACGTTTGAAACGCCGCAGGGCGACTTCGAACGGCTCGTTTTCTCTGACTTTGACCTGGGGCATTGAGCTCCAACTCCTTGGAAATCTTCGTTTTTCAGGGGCTTGAGCGCGCTCAGCCCCCGAGGAACGCGGCATTGTATAGGGGCGCCTGCCCAATTGCAAAAACCCCGCCGATCCGCACAATAGCCCGATGCGCCACCTGGATGATGTGTTGGGCCCTGTGTTGGGCGTGGAAACTTCCTGTGACGAGACCGGCGTAGCCGTCTATGACGGCGAAGCCGGACTGATGGGCGAGGCGTTGTATAGCCAGATCGCTTTGCACGCTGACTACGGCGGGGTAGTGCCGGAGCTGGCCTCCCGCGACCACATCCGCAAGACCCTGGGGCTCGTGAACACGGTACTGGCGGAGTCACAACTCACCCGGGACGCCATACACGGAGTGGCCTACACCGCCGGTCCGGGGCTGGTGGGCGCGCTCATGGTGGGCGCCAGCATCGCCCGGGGCCTGGCCTGGAGCCTCAAGGTGCCGGCCATTGGCGTACACCACATGGAGGCACATCTGCTCTCCACGCTGCTGGAAAAGGACCCGCCCGATTTTCCTTTCCTGGCGCTGCTGGTGTCCGGCGGTCATACCATGCTGGTGGATGTGAAGGGCGTGGGGC
>Ga0114950_10003620_pt1 | contig 11948 bp, 10 predicted proteins | sample N075metaG_FD_83503 | JGI IMG/M metagenome (GOLD analysis project Ga0114950, IMG submission 83503) | Deep subsurface microbial communities from Kermadec Trench to uncover new lineages of life (NeLLi) - N075 metaG | ecosystem: Environmental > Aquatic > Marine > Ocean trench > Sediment | place...
ACCGTTCTGGCGGCTTCGCTCGCCGAGCTTGCCCTCGTTGTTGTAGTAGCCGGGCGTGCAGTCCGCGAAGAAACTCTCTCCGAGGCGCGCGAGCTTGACGACGGTGTCGACCCACTCCTGCTCGGCCTCTTCCGTGACCTCGATCGTCTTGATCTCGTGGTCGAGGGCGTGCTTGATGATGTAGGAGAGGTGCCGGCTCTGCTCGTTCAGCAAGTGTGGAAAGTTCGCCGTGAAGCCGGCCTGTGCGTTGGTCATGATGAAGCAATTCGGGAAGCCGCGGCTGTGCATTCCGTGCAAGGTGCGGATGCCATCGGCCCACTTCTCGGTCAGGCTGATGCCGTTCCGCCCGATGAGCTGGTAGCCGGCGCGGCGCGCGTAGTCCGTTCCGACCTCGAAGCCGGTGGCGAAGATCAGGCAATCCAGCTCGTACTCCCGGCCATCGACTACGACGCCTTTCTCCGTGATCCGCTCTACGCCGCGCCCGTGGGTGTTCACCAGGCTGACGTTGGGTCGATTGAACGTCTGGAGATAGTCGTCGTGGAAGCACGGTCGCTTACAGAACTGGCGGTAGTAGGGCTTGAGGGCTTCCGCGGCGTCGGGATCCTCCACGATGGAGGCCACTCGGGCCCGGATCTCCTCCATCTTCTCGAAGTCCGCCATCTCCATGCTGTGTGCCAGCCCTTTGGGTGACAGGTCCTTGTTTTCGTCCGACTTCACCATCACCAATAGCTTGCGAATGATGTCGGTCCAGCCGTCGTTGACGAGGTCCACTTCCTGGAAGCCGCCAGAAACGAGGATGTTGAAGTTGTCCATTCGCTGCTGGTGCCAGCCGGGCTCGAGGGAGTCTGCCCACTCTGGATCGGTGGGGCGATTGTTTCGGACGTCGATCGAGGACGGGGTTCGCTGGAAGACGTAGAGACGTTCGGCCGCCTCTCCGACGTGGGGCACGCACTGCACGGCCGTCGCACCCGTGCCGATGATCCCGATGCGCTTGCCTCGCAGTTTCGTCAGGTTGCCTTCCGAATCTCCGCCCGTGTACGCGTAGTCCCAGCGGCTGGTGTGAAAGGTGTGGCCCTTGAAGCTGTCGACACCCGGGATTCCGGGCAGCTTGGGTCGGTTGAGGGGCCCGTTCGCCATGCACACGAAGCGAGCCTTGATCACGTCTCCGCGGTTCGTCGTGACGATCCAGCGGGCGCTGCCTTCGTCCCACCGCATCTCGGTGACTTCCGTCTGGAAGCAGGCGTCGCGGTAGAGGTCATACTTCTTGCCGATCGCCCGGCTGTGCGCCAGGATTTCAGGCGCCCGCGTGTACTTCTCCTTGGGGACGAATCCGAGCTCTTCGAGCAGCGGAAGATAGATGTACGCTTCGATGTCGCACTGCGCTCCCGGGTAGCGGTTCCAATACCAGGTGCCGCCGAAGTCACCGCCCTTCTCGATCACGCGGATGTCCTCGACGCCGGCCTCACGCAGACGCGCCCCGGCCAGCAATCCCCCGAAGCCACCCCCGATGACGACCACGTCGACCTGGTCCGTCAGCGGGTCTCGCGTGAAGCCGGGATCGACGTGGGGATCGTCAAGGTAGTGAGCGAACTCGCCCTTGACCTCGACGTACTGTTCGTTGCCATCCGGACGAATCCGCTTTTCCCGCTCCTCGCGGTACTTTTTTCGCAGCGAGTCAGGGTCGAAGCCCAGGCCCTCCGGCGCCTGTGCCGTCCCGATCAAATCAGAATGGCTCGTCATGGTTCTTCGTCTCGGATGGCTAGGCGGTGGCGGGTCGTTGCCGCTCCGGTGCGAAGCCGGGGCATTCGAGGGCACGGGGTGGGCGTCCTCTGCTGCGAAGTGTACTGCGATCTCGGCGAACGTCGTGCTCGGGGGTCGATGCCTCCCGGTGCCACACCATCCCGTACCCGGTCAGGGAGGGGCGGTGGATCCCCAGCCATGGGGAGCGGTGCCGGACCTGGCAGAATATCGGGTAGTCTTCCCACCCCCTGCGTCCGATAATGATCCGCCTGACGCTGCGACTGATGGCCTGGAGAGAACCGAATGAATCGATCGAAGCCGGGCAACTGGGCCATCGTAGCCGTGGCGTTCTTCGCCGCCGTGATCTCGATCGGAATCGCGCAGGCGGAAGATCCGCCCAGAAGCCTGATCCTGGCCACCACGACCAGTACTCAGGATTCCGGATTGCTCGATGAACTGATCCCGCTCTTCGAGAAGAAAACGGGCTTTCGCGTCAAGACCATTGCTGTCGGCACCGGCGAAGCGCTCAAGATGAGTGGCCGCGGTGATGCGGACGTCCTGCTGGCCCATGCTCCGGCCGAGGAGCAGAAGTACGTGGACGACGGCTCGATCGTGAACCGGCAGCTCGTGATGCACAACAACTTCCTGATCGTGGGGCCCGAGTCCGATCCCGCCGGAATCAGGGGCCTCGAAAACGCCTCCGATGGGATGGCCAGGATCTCAGCTGCGCAGGCTTCCTTCGTTTCTCGTGGCGACAATTCCGGCACACACTTCACGGAGCAGAGCCTGTGGAAGGCAGCCGGCATCGAGCCCAGCGGCGACTGGTACATCGAGGCCGGCCAGGGCATGGGCGCCACGCTCATGATCGCCTCCGAAAAGCAGGCCTACACCCTCGTGGACGGTGGGACGTTCCTGGCGATGCTGGACAGGCTGGATCTGACGTCGCTGTTGGAGGGCGACGAAGTGCTGCTCAACCTGTACTCGGTCAGCGAAGTCAATCCGGCCAGGTTTCCGAAAGTGAACAACGTCGGGGCCAGGGCCTTCAGCGACTTCATCCGAGATCCGGATACCCAGGCCGTCATTGGGAAGTTCGGTGTCGCCAAGTTTGGTCAGCCGCTTTTCTTCCCAGACGCTGGCACGGTCGCCTCGGCAGCGCCCAACAACTAGTGCCCTAACAGAGACGTCGCGTCGCACAGGCTCGGAGGGCTGGCATGGAGCTGATCTGGGACGGGCTGAAGCACGCGCTCCAGTTGCTGTTCGAGGGAGACCCCCGCGTTCTGGGGATCGCGATTCGCTCCCTGCAGCTCTCGGGCCTGGCGACGGTGATTTCATTACTGATTGCGGTTCCGCTCGGGACTACGGTGGCGCTGACCCGCTTCCCCGGTCGCAACCTCCTGGTGAGCCTCATCAATACGGGCCTGAGCCTGCCGCCGGTCGTGGTGGGCCTGTTCGTCAGCATTACGCTGTGGCGCAGCGGTCCGCTGGGCTTCCTGGAGCTCCTCTACACTCCGACCGCCATCGTCATCGCCCAGTTCGTGATCTGCCTGCCGGTCATCACGAGTCTCACTCTGGCGGCGGTGCAGCAGATCGACCCGAAGCTGCGCCAGCAGCTGCAGAGCCTGGGCGCCTCGCGGCCCCAGATGGTGGGGATGCTCCTGTGGGAGGCGCGGCTGCCGATGCTGGCGGCCGTGATGGCGGGCTTTGGTGCGGTGATCTCGGAAGTCGGCGCCGTCATGATGGTGGGCGGAAACATCTTGGGCTACACGCGGGTTCTCACGACCGCCACCGTCCTCGAGACGCGCAAGGGGCAGTTCGACGTGGCCATCGCTCTGAGTCTGATCCTGCTGCTGATCGCCTTCGCGGTGACGTGGGCGCTGACGGCGTTTCAGCAGCGTGGAGTGGTCCGGTGAACGAGCCCATCCTCGCGGTGCGAGACCTCGTCATGAGGTATGGCAACGAGACGGTGCTCGAGGTCGACGACTTCTCAATCCAGCGCGGTGAGACGATCACCCTGGTCGGCCACAACGGTTCGGGCAAGTCCACCCTGATGCGGATCCTGGGACTGCTCACGCCTCCGACCGAAGGCGGCGTCTGGTTCGACGGTCAGCCCGTCGACTTCCGAAGCCGGCGGACACTGGCGCTGCGCCGCCGCATGGCGGGTGTCCATCAGGATCCGCTGCTCTGCCGGATGAGCGTCTTCAACAACGTGGCTCTTGGGCTGCGGTTTCGTGGCGTATCGGGGCGCGAGATCGGCAAGCGTGTGGATCCCTGGCTCGATCGATTCCACATCGCTCACCTGCGCGACCGCCCGGCCCGCGTCATCTCGGGTGGGGAAGCACAACGAACGAGCCTGGCGCGTGCGCTGGTGTTGGACCCCGATGTCCTCTTCCTGGACGAGCCGTTCTCCGCCTTGGACCCGCCCACTCGCGAAGAACTGCTGGCAGAGTTTCAGGAGATCCTGGGCGAGACCTCGGTGACCACGATCTTCACGACGCATGATCGCAACGAAGCGCTCGTCATGGGTGACCGGATGCTTGTCCTCGAAGCCGGGCGCATCGCCCAGCTCGGTGAGCCGGACGAGATCTACCGACGCCCCGCCAGTGAAGCTGTCGCGCGCTTTGTGGGTGTCGAGAACCGCATCCCGGGCACGGTCGTGGACTTCAGCGACAACCGGGTGCGGGTGGACATTGGTGAGGTGGAAGTGGAAGTACGAGGCAGCGTTGCCCCGGGGCAGTCCGTCTTGCTGTGTCTTCGCCCGGAAGACCTGATGCTGGCTGCCGCCGAACCGGTTGCCTCTAACGCGACGGGCCAGATGGGCGGCCAGAACGTCCTGGTCGGAACGGTCGTGCGCATCCTGCCTTCGGACTCGTCGATTCGCGTCGTGCTGGATTGCGGAGTTCCGGTGGTTGCTCTCGTCACGCGTGCTGCCTACCGCAAGCTGAAGCTCGAGCCCGGGCATCGAGCGCAGGTGTCCTTTTCCGCTACGGACGCTCACCTGATTCCGCGGGGTAGCGAAGTGCCTCCCCTCTGATGCATCCTCTCGCGCCCCCAGTCTGGAGATCCCATGAAGCCCGAAAACTGCATCCTCTACAGCGGCGCCGCGAACGGAGCCGAGGCCAGCTTCGGTGCGGCCGCGCAGCGGCGCGGCATCGCCGAGGTGAACTTCACTTTCGAGGGCCACAAGGACGCCCGGACCCGCGGTATCCGCGTGCTCACGGAGCCCGAACTCAAACAGGGCGACGTCAGCTTCACCTACCTGGGCCGTCTCATGCACCGGAAGTACCGCGACACGCCGCTCTTTCGCCGCGTGCTCCAGAGCATCTGGCACCAGGTGAACAACGGCCTCGAGGTCTTCGTGATCGGACAGATCCTGGACGATGACACCGTGAAGGGCGGTACCGGCTGGGGTGCCGAATTCGCCAAGCTCTGTAACAAGCCCCTCTTCGTCTTCGACCAGACCCGGGACGCCTGGCACCGCTGGAACGGCGATGCGTGGGACGAGGTCACCCTTCCCGTCATCAGTCAGCCCCGCTTCACCGGAACGGGTACACGCTTCATCAAGCAGAATGGTGAAGCGGCCATCGAAGATCTCTTCGAGCGGTCGTTCCGCTAATCGCCACCGAGCGCTGCCAGCGCGTAGAATGTTGACATGAACCAAGGCGCACTCGACGGCGTTCGGGTCTTGGACCTTTCGCGCGTAGTGGCGGGACCCTATATGGGTCGCCTGCTGACGGACATGGGTGCCGAGGTGATCAAGGTCGAGCCTCCTGAGGGAGATCAGGTGCGATTGATCGCGCCGACCTTCGACGTGGGCATGTCGGCCTTCTACACCTTCGCCAATGTGGGAAAGCGTGGGCTGTGTATCGATCTGAAGCAGTCGGCCGGTCGCGACATTGCACTCGATCTGATTCGCCAGGTAGACATCGTGATCGAGAACTTTCGGCCCGGAGTTCTGGACCGGCTCGGTCTCGGCTGGCAGGACATTCATGCGGTGAATCCCAGCGCCATTCTGGTTTCACTGAACGGCTACGGCAGCGACTCCGCCTGGGGTGCGCGCATGGCCTATGCCCCGATCCTGCATGCTGTCACCGGCATCTTGGCGGACCAAAGCGAATACTCCGGTGATCCGGTGTCCCAGCGCAACGATGCCCACGCCGACACCCACTCGGCCCTTCACGGAGCGTTCGCGGCGCTCGCCGCCTTGCGCGTGGCCGCGGCCACCGGGAAGGGCCAGCACGTGGAGGTGCCCATGTACGACGCCGTGCTCACATCCTATTCCGAGGCCAATCAGGCACTGCTGCCCGAGGCGGACGATCGCATCATGAATCCGCTTTTCGACGCCGGGCCCCACGGCCGCGTCGCCACCGCTGGTGACGATCGCCACGTGTGGAAGCGACTCGAAGCGCAGCATGGCCTCGAGGATCCGGCTCCACCGACGGCGGATCGTGCCGAGAAGGCTCGATTGCGCCGCCAGACCCTGGAGACCTGGATGGCGTCGCAGACCGATCGCGACGCGCTGCTTGCGGCCATCCAGGCCGCCGGCATCGCCTGCGGTCCGGTCGTAACGTTGCACGAAGCTCTCACCGGAGAGCTGGCAAAGGAGCGGGATCTCCTGGTACAGGTCGATGATCGCCGCGGTGGTACGCGACCCGTGATCCGGCCGGCCGCGCGCTTCTCTGAGTCCAGCAACTTCGTTCGAGGTCCGGCTCCCCGGCGTGGCGAACACAATGTAGAAATCCTGCGTGAACTGCTCGGCTATGACGAAGCGAGGATCGTCGAGCTTCAAACGGCCGGAGTGGTGCTCGAGTCTGACCCGGACGATCGCTGAGGTACCGGCCCCGAAGTTGTTGTCTCGCCCCGGGTCGCCGTCGCGCGGTTACGCCGCCACGCGAGTGGCTTCAGCGGGGCTTCATCTTTTCGAGCATCGAAGCCATCAACTCATGCATCAGGTTGACGGCTTGGAGCGGCCGGATCATCACCTTGAACTCGATGATCTTTCCCTCGTCATCGCAGGTGATGATGTCGACTCCGTTCACGTACTTACCGCGTAGCTCGGTCTCGAACTCGAGGATCGCGCAATTTCCGGTGAGGGTCTGCTTCGAGTAGCGGAACTTCGACGGCAGCTTCTCCGCCGAGGTCTTGGCGTCTCCTCCAGCGTCTCCGAACGTAGCTCCGGCGGCGTTCAGGTAGAGCTTGGTGAGCTCCTTGCCCTTCTGGGGGCTGAAGACGATGGGTGAATAGAAGACGACATCCTCGGCGAGCAGCTCGTCCAGGCCGCCGGGAAATTCGCCGCGGATGTAGCGGTGCCAGTTCTCGATGGTCGTCTCGATCACAACTTCCTCCGGGGCCGAAAAGCAGCTGCGACTAGCGCGTTCTGGCCGTGCTACGAGCCAGCCGGTCCGCCAGCACGTGGTTCAGGTTGCGGTAGATCTGGGCGCCGATCCGAGGGTAGCGTTTTTGGAGCCGGGCCAGATTCTCGTGGGTGAGGCACAACAGCGTTGCGGTCTCGGCGACACGGACGTCGGCCGAGCGCTTGCCGTGGAAGAAGCCCACCTCGCCGACGACGTCACCCCGGCCCAGCGGGACCTCCATGCTTCCGTCCTTGGCGGGCACCGTGACCAATAGTCTCCCCTCGATCACGACGAACATGTCTTCCGCTTCTTCGCCCGTGCGGGTGAGCTGGTAGCCGGCCGGGTAGTGGCGGATGCTCGTCATCAGGGCGGCAATCCGGGCCATGCTCTGGCTCATGCCCTGGAACAGTGGAATCGCCTGCTGCGGGGCCTCGCCGAGGTCGAGGGTCAGCACGTCCCATAGGGTCACGACCCGCATGCGCGCCGCCAGGGCCGGCGTGAAGACGATGTCCACGAGCCAGGCGAAGCCCAGGGTGAAGGCTGCCAAGGCGCCGAATTCACGCTGGTTTTGGAGCGTGCTGGTGCCGATGGCCAGGAAGCCCAGGCACAGGGCGGCGCTCGTGTAGGTGACGGGCCGACTCACCGCCCACAGGGCCTCGACCACGCCCTTGGCCTCGTCGGCGAGTTTCTTGGCGGCGGTGTTGAAGCGGACCAGGAAGTGGATCGTGTCGTCGACGGCGATTCCGAGCACCAAGCACGCGACCAGGCCCGTGGTCGTGTTGAGCGTGATGCCCGTGACGCCCAGGATTCCGAAATAGACGACGACGGGCAGGGCGTTGGGAATCAGCGCCAGGAATCCGATCCGGAACGACATGAAGAGCAGGCACAGCATCCCGTAGATGATGATGAAGGCGAGGCCCAGGCTGATGGCCTGTCCGTAGGCGATGTCATCGCTGGTCTTGTTGATGAGGACGCTGTTGCCAGTCACGTGGCCGGTCAGATGAGGCGGAAGCGTTTCGAGCCGCGCCTCGATCACGGCTACCAGCTGGGTGACGTTGGCGGAGTCGATGGCCGTCGAGCGCACCAGGATGTTCACGGTCTGGTAGCGCGAGTCGACGAAGCTGTCGATCTCGTCGTTCGCGCCGAAGAACATCAGCTGGGTGATGAGCTCCTTGGATTCGGGAATCACGAGCTTGGCGGGATCGTTGTCGTAGAAGCCCCGATGGATGAGCTTCACATAGTCGACGAGCGACGTAGTGCCGCCGACGTCGGGCTGCTCCTCAAGCCAGCGCTGGAGCTCTTCGATGATGGCGAGGTTGACCGGTTCCTTGAAGGCGTTGCGGTAGTCCGTGTCGACCACGACGTAGATTGCGTCCGACCCCTCGAGGTGCTCGTTGATCGCTTCGAAGTGGACGCGCACGGGGTTCTCGGGATCGAAGAGGCGCACCATGTCGGTGCTGATGTGGATGTTGGGAATCATGGCAGCCGAGAAGACGCCCACCACCGCGCCCGTCGCCAGGATCGCTACACGTCGTCGCACGGCAAAGGCCGCCACTTTTCGCGCGAGGCGCTCGAATCCGTCGGGCCCTGCCTTCCGGGTGAGGCGCTTCGGGGCCGGCAACACGCACAGGATCGCGGGCGCGAACGTGAGCGAGATCAGCATGGTGATCATCACACCCGCGGTAGCGTACAGGCCGAACTCTCGGATCGCCGTGAGGGGACTGATCGCCAGGGACAGGAAGCCCGCGCCCGTTGTCGCGCCAGTGAGCAGCACCGGCAATGCCACCAGCTTGAGGGCCTTCCCCACCGTCTCGCGCTTGCTGCCCTGCGCGTGGCCTTGACGGATCATGTCGTAGTACTCGGCGACGACGTGGACCGAATACGCAAAGCCCACCACGAGAATGAGCGGTGGCAACACCACCGTGATGACGTTCAGCGATTGGCCGCGGGCCGCGAAGAGCGCGAGCGTCCAGAGCAGGGCGATGCCCACGCCGGTCAACGGGATCAGCGCCCCAAAAAGGGACCGGAACGAGATCAGGGCGACGATGATCATGGCGGCCGCCGCCAGCGGGACCGTGCGCAGCAGGTCCTTCAGCAGGGTACGGCTCATCTCGGCCTTCACGTAGGCCTGGCCCGTGATCCAGACCTCGGCATCGCCCTTCTCCTCGTCGGCAATGCGCGCGATCTCGCGGTCGATGCCGCGGTCGAGGAACTCGCCCTCGGTCATCTCCATCAGGTAGACCATCAGCGCGGCCGTGGTGCCGTCGCGCGACACGAGGTTTCCCGCGTAGATGGGATTCTCGAGGGCCTGCCGGCGGATCTCGGCGAGCTCGGTCGGGTCGCTCGGCACCTCGTCCACGAAGGGCTCGATGATGAGGTCGCCACCCTCGCTGCGAATATTGAGGGCGTTGCCGAGGCTCAGCACGTGGTGAACGCCTTCGATGATCTCGATGCGTTTCGCCATCCGCTGGAGCGCCTCGAGATTCTCGACCGTGAAGATGTCGTCGTCGACCAGGGCCACCAGCACGGTTTCGTCGCTGCCGAAGAGCTTCCGCACGTAGTCGTAGAAGCGACGTCCGTCATCGTCCTGGGGGAGCAGGGCGTTGGTCGATGGATCGAACGCGATCCGCAGCTCGCCGGTTCGCACGTCGACGAGCTGGGTGACCGACAGCACCGTGATCGCCAATATGATCGCCAGCACCCAGCCAGGGTGATCGGTGATGAAAGTCAGCAGCCGCTGCAAGCGACGGGCTCCGGGGGCGGCGCTATCGCCCCGTTCTCTCCAGCTGGGACTGTGAGAAGCGACTCCGGGAGATGTCGACGCCGATTTCGATCTTCTCGACCACCATCACTGTCTCGGTCTCGTCTCGGTGGTCGTGCATCACGATCTCGCGCGGCACCCAGAGGTTGCCCTCACGGGTGATCTTGTCGGTCCGGACAAACATCACCTTGCGGGGCTTGTCGCCGCGCTCGTAGAACTCGGACTTGAGTGAGACGCACGTCTCCTTGTCGATCCAGGTCTTGATGCGTTCGTAGGCGGAGTCGTCTTCGGGCCCCGGCCTCGTCTCCAACACATAGGCTGGACGACCCTCGATCGTGTCGTCGGGAAGCCGCTCAGAGGGAGCGCTCTCCGCGATTCCCTGGAGCCGCTCGAACTCCTCATAGCTGAAGTCGGTTCCGAACATCGACGACGATGTCATTCTGCTCGTCACCCGCTTCACCCGAGCCAGCTCCGGCAGGTAGATGAATATATCAGTGCCGTCGTCTCTCTCGAGCATCAGCAGGCCTGCGTTGCGCATCTCGGCGGGCTTGAAGAACTGCATCATCACATTCGACTTGCCGTCCTCCATTTTCTTCCACCAGAGGGTCGACTTCGTGGTCGTGATGGCGCCGATCCGGTCCTTGGCGTTCATGGAGATCGTCTGGATCGCCGTGGTTTTGGGGAAGTTCGCCTGGTAGCAGGCGTCGATCTCTTCGGCCGTCTTCAGCTCGGCCTGGGCCGGGGAAACGAGAAACACGAGCGCGAGGGCGCTCGCCTGGCAACGGATCTTCATTCCATTCACTCCTTTGTAAGAACTCAGGGCTTCCATTGACGAGCCCTGCACCTTACGGGCAGGCCTTCACGGGGGAAGCGGCGTGTGTTCGGCCCGAATGAGAACGGCCAGGGCCCCGCCAGCAGCAGCGCGCAGATCTGAAAACCGAGTACGCTCCCGGCGATGGCCCGACCCGTGCCAGTGTAGTCGAGGGGTTGGCGGACGGCGACCGCCATCGCGACCAGCATCCACAGAGTCGAGATCAGGAAGACTGTGCCCGCGAGCGGCGGGATCACGGCCAGGATGCGCAGGATGCCTGGGGTACTCCAACCGATGCCGGCCGTGACCGCGGACAGCAACACGACCGTCCTCGCCGGGTCCGTGGCGGACCGGTCGGCCTCCACCCCTTCGTAGACGTGCGTGTCGAGCAGGGCGGCGCGCAGCATACGCTGGTGCAGGGGCGTCGCTTGCGGCCCTCGCATCGGCCGTCGTCTCACTCGTCGCCTCCGTTGGCATTGACCCAGTCTCGACAACGTTCGATCGTCTTGGGCAGGTTCCGGCTGGCGATCATATTCTGCAGCACTGAGGGCAGTATCGAACCGATGTCGACGCTGGTACCCAGGCGCGCGAGGGTCCGAGCGTCATCGAGCGGATGGATCTCCCAGAAGCCGTCGATGCGGTCGAGGTCGTTGTCGAAATCCGGGTCGAGCGACCAGCTGATCCGATGTCGCTTCGGGTCGGTTCTGTAGCGCAGCCGATACTTGATCTTCATCAGCAGGATCTTCATCTGGTGCTCGTCGAGGTTTCCGTCCGGAAAGCGGTCGATGGTCTCGACGCTCGAGAGCTCGGGGCGGTACTCGACCTGGCGCGAGGTCTGGGAGAGCAGCTCGTAGGTCCGCTCGAAGGGCTGATCGAAGATCACGTAGGCCATCAGGTAGCCGCCGCTCAGGCTGGCCACGTCAGCGTCGATCTGCTGGAGCAGAATCCACTTTTTCTCGAAGAGCCGATCGACGAGCTCGGGGGGAAGGCCGTCGAGCAGTCGCCGGGAGGAGGGATTCGGCGCGCTCGCACCCAGGCAACAGGCCGCGAGCAGCATGACGCGCAATACCCGGATTCCAGCAGACACACCGCGATGCATCAGCGGCCCTCCTCGGGTCTCCGTCTCCGGGGACGTTCTTGAATATTCAAGCCCCCGACCCAGGCGAACGATCGCGGGCTGGCCGGGCTTGAATATTCAAGAACGTCCCCGCTTCCGCCCGTGGAGCATCCTACTCGATTCACACCAGCCGGTGTGGAACCGTCTGGCTCGGTAGAGACATCGACC
>Ga0114950_10003623_pt1 | contig 11943 bp, 8 predicted proteins | sample N075metaG_FD_83503 | JGI IMG/M metagenome (GOLD analysis project Ga0114950, IMG submission 83503) | Deep subsurface microbial communities from Kermadec Trench to uncover new lineages of life (NeLLi) - N075 metaG | ecosystem: Environmental > Aquatic > Marine > Ocean trench > Sediment | place...
AACCTGAAACCACAGTGCCGTTTATCAGGACGTACACCAGTCCTAAAAGGGTGATGATATAAATCAAGTAAGCATGCCGGCTCAATACCCTATAATCCACGATAAGGGCAACGAACAGGGCCACTAAGCCATACAGTATCCAGTAAATCTGTTTGATGTAGAGACTGCGGAAATATTCTTCCGGTCGACCATGGTTGGCGCTATATATTACTAGCACTCCCACTGCGGATAGAAAAAGTACCAGGAATAAAAACCACCAACTGAAATTGGTGACCATTTTGCGATCGATCATATTTACCTGAAAATTTTCAACGGTAATAAAATTCTAATTAATTTTTCAACAACCAAGAAATGGAGATGCTGGTAATAGGAAGTAGTCCCTAGTCTTATATTTTCGTAGTCATTCGCATTACATTTTTGGCATAATTATAAAAACATTATTTAAACCATAAGGCACTTTAAAATAACCAGTTACAAACTTGTTTAAATTTTAATCGAAACGAAATATCCTTCCTGATTCCATAGTTTAGGAGTTTTATCCCCGGACTTTTCCACATGTTTTGAACATGCTTTGGGGAAAACAAAATCTCAGAATTTCAAATGCTTATGGACCGCAACCCGACTGGGTTTTCGGGGCTTCCCAAGATATTTCCCTGTCCTACAATACCTTTATCGGCAGGGGAGGTGGATACTTGTTGAATACTGTGCTTCATTCCATTGAAATTTCTATTGTGCCTCGTTGGCAATTGGTTAAAAGGGGGATGAGGGAACGTCAATTATTTGATAGCGAATTGAAGCTTTTTTAACTGGATTCGATCAGTTTTTTGTCTACCTTTAAACTTGAGCCCCAATATTCCCGCTTAAACTAGCCAGATTTTTAGCCGCCAATTTTTTGATTGTCGACAAGCCTTGTAGCCAGTGATTCAAAGGGATATCGGGTCATTAAAGAAAAGCCTGTGGATAACTTTTAACTGTCAAGAAATTTTTTTAATTGCACCTGCCAATTCATGACAAGGATTGAGCAATACATTTAAATGCAATGGGTTAAAAGCTGTAATAATTTTTATTGGAGAAAATTAATCGCTTAAGTATATGATCAAATTTTCATCAAGTGACCGATTACCCACAAGTTTTCCACAACTGAAATTTTGCGGTTTTCTGTGTTAAAGCACCTGCATACCTGCTTGGTTAAGGGCTCACACGTCCCGTCAATTTTTATCAGTGTGGGCTAAAATGTAATCCTCTATATCCTTGGGCAAAGGGGAATCAAACTGCATCCATTTTTTGGTTTCAGGATGGGAAAATTCCAGTCGGTGGGCGTGCAGAGCCTGACGAGAAATTTTCTTGAATTTGGCGTCTAATTTTCCACCATAGAGACTATCTCCCAGTACCGGGTGCGATAGGGAAGCCATGTGTACCCGAATCTGGTGAGTCCGACCCGTTTTGGGAATTAGCCGGACAAAAGTAAAATGCCCATAGCGCTGGATCACCTCATAGTCGGTGTGAGCTTCTCGTCCATCCCTCAGTCCTGTTGCCATTTTTTTGCGATGTTGCTTGTGGCGTCCGATGGATGATTGAATCGATCCTGTTGCATTTTTTATCCTTCCTTTGACCAAAGCCAGGTAGACCTTCTTGATCTCCCTATTTTTGAATTGTTTGCACAGCGATTTGTGAGCGGCATCCGTTTTCGCCACTAGAACCAGGCCAGAAGTATCTTTGTCCAGCCGATGAACTATTCCTGGCCGCTCGACACCGCCGATACCCGATAAGTCTCGACAATGCGCCAGTAGAGCATTGACCAGGGTCCCGGAGGGGTGGCCTGGTGCTGGATGAATGACCATGCCGGGAGCTTTGTCGACCAAAACCATAGCATCGTCTTCAAAAACGATGTTTAGCGCCACAGACTCTGCGGGAATCTGCAACGGTGTCGGGTCCGGCAGTCGGAGAAGGATGACATCCCCTGCTTGCAACTTGCTATTGCATTTTATGGAGATCCCATTCACCGTGATGAGCTGATCGTCAATCAATTTTTTTATTCGTGAGCGGCTGAGCTCGCTTTGAATTTCAGCAAGATGCTGATCGATTCGTTTTTTTGCTCCGGAAACATTGACCTTATATTTAATGGTTTGCATACATACAGGGAAAGGGAGAGATATTTACGGGGACCTCTAATAATTCAATATTTTTTATGGTGGCAACTCGCTGGCCCTTATTTATAAGGGCCGCTCATGGCCAAAAACAATTTTTAGAGGTGCCCTTATTTGAAAAAAATATGGGGGACTTCAATCCTTCCTATTTTTCCATGAGGCGAGGCATCAATGATACCAAGTTGCAGGGTTTATGAGTGCTATCCAATTGGTGGACCAGGATCATATCCCAGGCGTCCTTACATGCTCCACTCGACCCTGGTAGAGCAAAGAGAAAGGTGCCTTGGGTGACGCCCCCTGTGGCGCGTGATTGCATTGTCGACGTTTTGATGTTCGCGTAGCTCAATTGCCGAAACAATTCCCCGAAACCTGGAATGGGTTTGTCATACAAGGCTTCAAAAGCTTCCGGGGTAACATCTCGACCAGTGACACCGGTTCCTCCGGTGGCGATGACCACATCGACGCCATCACTGCCAATCCATTCCTTCAGAGCAGCTTGGATCAACGGAATTTCATCTTTTACGATGCGCTTTTCCACCACATGATGGCCCGCAGACTTTATTCTGTCGACCAGTATCTGGCCGGATTTATCATCTTCTTCCGTCCGGGTGTCAGATACAGTCATTACGGCAACATTTACAATTTGTGGTTTGGCGGTGTCATTCATGAGAGCAACTTCCCTTTATGTAATATTTCTGATAGTTGAAAATAAGTGAAATTTTCCATAGAATTGGCGTTCAATGGCATACTTTCACTTCAAGCGAAGTATACCTGCAAACTTTAAGGGGTTCAACTATGTCGTCAGCGATCATTACCGGAGGAGCCATTCGTCTTGGCCGTGCCATAGCAGTTCATCTGGCGAAACGGGGCTATAATATTGCACTGCATTATAATCGCTCGGAAGACCCAGCCAAACAAGTGCAAGAGGAAATCCTGTCTGCGGGTGTCCGGTGTTCTCTGTTTGCCTGCGATTTTAATGATCTGGATCAGGTTGAGTCGCTAATTTCTCGTGTCGCGGCTGATTTTTCCGATGTTGACCTCTTGATCAACTCTGCCGCAAATTTTATCCAGGAAAACGTGGAAAATACGACGATGACTTCTCTCCTTCAATCCATTAATACAAACCTGCTGGCACCTTTTATATTGATGCGTGATTATAAAAAACTTTTCAATCGAGGGATGGTGGTGAACATTCTCGATGAGCGTATACAAAGGAATGTCCCCACTTTTGCGGCCTATTCGGTTGCCAAAGTCGGGTTGTCCCACCTGACTCACCTTGCCGCGATCGAATGGGGAGAACAGGTTCGGGTCAATGCAATTGCTCCCGGCCTCATTCTTTCTCCTGCCGGTGAAAGCGATGAGTACCTCTTGCGTGCCGCTAAAAATAATCCTCTCAAAACTCATGGGTCCCTCGAGAATTTAGGTTGCGGTTTAGATTATTTGATCGACAACCGTTTTGTCAATGGTGAGACGCTTTTCATTGATGGCGGGGAATCCAAAGGTGGGTTCCGTCCGATCCAGTAACTTGGCGCGAAAATCCCGCAGGAAGTCCAAGATCATTTGCCTCTGGACGCCAGTCCTGTTTTCCCCCTAAAGCCAGCTATGACTTAACTTTTTCGGCGAGGTGCTGGAAAATCGGAAGTTGTTGATCGGACTTCATAACCTGCCATTGTAACTTTTAAGGGCATCTGTAAAATTTTTTGACTGCATGGGCATTATTGGTTATCATCCTCAGTAAAAAAACCCTAAAAATCAATCTTTAGGTAGCACTTAAAATGGCTCGAATTCGCAAGTTGATTATGAGTCATTAACCTGATTGAATGCCGTGTTTTATCAGGCAATGACCTGTTTCAGCCGATGGTGTCTGGAGGAGAGTGAAAAGATAGTGAAATATAATTGTTAAAGTTCCCTCGCTAAACCATTTCAAATGGTATCTGTAGATGTTTCAAAAAGTATTAAACGGCGTATATTTAGTAAACTTCCTATTGCTGGGAATATTTTTTAGCTCCCTCCCGGCCTATTCCGATCCTGATGATATCGATAAGGTTTTCCGTTTTTCCCTGACAGAATTGATGGGAATGGAAGTCACCACCCCTTCTAAATCCAGCCAAAACATTTCAGATGCTCCAGGTACAGTGATTGTTGTCACCCAACAGCAAATCCGCGAAAGGGGTTATTTCAATTTGGTGGATTTATTGGAAGACTTGCCGGGTATCGATATTCAACGGAAATCCCGGGCGGAAACTAATAACCGAATCACTTTTCGCGGTAATCAGGGCAATTTTAAGTTCATTATTATGCGAAACGGTTTTCGGATTAGCGGACCGACGGGGGAAAATATTGCCATCGATGATAATTTTCCTGTGTTTTACGCCGACCGGGTGGAAGTGATTTATGGGCCGGTATCTGCACTTTATGGTAGGGATGCCTTCACCGGAGTGATCAATATCATCACTAAATCTGTGAAACAAGTTGATGGCGTGGAGATGTCTTCCGCTTTGGGCACGGATAATTATTATTACAATTATTTGAGTTTTGGCCAGGAGCTGACCTCGAAAATCGATCTCCGATTTGGTGGCCATTGGCAACAATCGCAAAACCCGGACCTGGCAAAGGCCTATCCCGATAGCTATCTAGGATTCCAGCAGGATTTACTAGATTCAAATGGCGCCGTTTCTCAAACTGCCGCGACCAGGGGGGACCGCTATATCGGCAATAGCGACAGCTATTCCGTTTATTTTGATTTGGATTATTTGAAGGATTTCAAAGTGGGCTATTCCCGGTCTTTTTTCAGCAATCCCTCTACAGTAAACGCCAATCCCACTAGGACATTATTTACTGAAGAATCCGAATTCAATACCCTGATGGAATCTTTCTACGGAAAATACGAATATGAACTCACATCCAAACTGGGGGCAGTTTCCTCAATCGATTTTTCAACCTTCGAGCTTCTTCCCTCTACTAAGTTCACCAATGATTTTGCTGACTTCAGCGGTAACAAATATGCAGAAAGTGAACGATTAAATGTCGAGCAACAATTCAACTATAAAGTGGATAAGGTGCACGAGCTAGTTGGTGGCATGGTCTTCCAAAACTTTGATCGTCTCCCCCGCACCGCTGATTTGCCGCAAGAATACGATCCCAACAAAGACCCTGGAGACCAGGGGTTGTTATATACCAACACCACCATCCCGATATTATTTTTCCCGGATAGTTTTCAAAACTATGGCTTATATATCCAGGCGCAATCAAAATGGAATGATTGGTTGACCACTTCCGTTGGAATAAGATTCGATTACGATTCCAGATTTGCCGAGAGCTTTAATCCCCGGATCGGAGCTACTATGAAGCCGCAAAAGGATACGGTAGTGGAAATGCTGTATAGCGAAGCGTTTCTAGCGCCTGCGCCACGGGCATTCAATCATTTTGGTTCTTTCGATGGCACGCTTAACGCCGATGGCGAGTTTGAAACATTTTTCTTTTTCATTCCCAACCCCGATTTGGAACCGGAAAAATCCAGAACCGTTGAACTCAATCTGACCCATGATATTACCCCCGACTTCATCGTTTCGGCCGCCGGCTATTACACGCGGATAGACGATTTTGTCGAGACAGTTTCATCAAGTACACCCTCATTTTTAATTCCCGGGGCCAAAATTTTGAGCCCCAGTAGATTTGAAAACTCAGGTGAGGCAACTATTTATGGAATGGATCTGCGGGTCGATTACCAAAGGAATTTTGGCAGGTTTAATCTTAAACTCTGGGCCAATTATTCCTGGGTGAACGGGAAAATTGATTCCGGTGATGGCACTCAGCAGGCGATAAAGCAGGCGGCTCCCAATAAGGTGAAAACGGGTTTTACTTTGACCCATGGAAAATATTTCATTACGCCACGATTCATCTGGATCGATGAAACGGTTATTGAGGAGGATGAGGTTGGGACCAAGGTCGATTCTTATGGAGTGGTTCATTTGCACGCAGGGGTCAATAATTTCTATAAATCGCTATCGGCCTTCGTGGATGTTCGAAACCTGTTGGATGTGAAATATTTCAATGCCGGTAGGATTAATCGATCAGATTTAGTTGAATCACCTCAAGACCCTCGGCGGGTGATTTTTGGATTGCGATATCAATTTTAAAGCATTCCCTTTTATCTCGGGCTTGTGCTGATTTTTCCAGAGACGGGATAATCATAGACAAATCAGTATCATTAAACGAAAAAATAAGAGGGTAGGTTCATCTAAAAAAGTTCGTATATCATGAATTATTCATTGAAGGGGATCTCAAGTTGACCAATAGCGTAAATGGTGAGAAACTCCGAGGCAATTTTCATGAAAGTTTTGATCTCATCAGGAATTCCGTTTTTCAGGGCAAATTTTTATTAATTTTAATGCCCTTATGGGAAGCCTCAATTAGATCTCATAAATCTCACTAAGTTGGTTAAATTTCTGAAGAGGGTCAATGGTAAAACGAACTCAATTTATGTACTTACTTTGGCTATTATTTATGATTGCTTTTTCCACAAACGCCAAAGCTAACGATCCAGAACTTGATCGAATGTTTGAGCTTTCCTTGGAGAAGCTGATGCAGTTGGAGGTCAGCACTCCCTCCGATACCATTCAGAAGTTAGAAGATGCTCCGGGCACTATCCTCGTCATCACCAAAAAGCAAATTGAGGAACGGGGCTATGTCAACCTTTTGGATTTGTTGCAGGACTTACCGGGAGTGGATGTTAACCAAAAATCTGTTGAGGAATGGTTCAATCAAGTCGCTATTCGAGGAAATGTCGGTAACAACAATTTCATCATTATGCAGGATGGCGTACGGATTAATTCTCCAACGGGTGAGAATATTCCCATCAGTGATAATTTTCCTTTATACCATGCAAAGCAGGTAGAGGTGGCATTCGGACCTGTTTCATCCGTTTATGGAGCAGACGCCTTCGCGGGAGTGATTAATGTAATAACAGAAAAACCGGAAGATATTGATGGAATCAGAATGTCAGTTACTGGCGGCTCGGATGATTATTACTACTCTTATTTAAATTTTGGAAAACAGCTGACTCCATGGCTCAGCTTAAAACTGGGGGGGCACTGGAATAGCTCACAAAATCCGGATCTTTCCAAGACCTATGACAGTGCATTTCAGAATGTTGATGTTCTTAGCACCGATGGTTCTTTATTTCGTTCGGCCAATATGCGTGAATCTTTCACGGCTCCCACCAGTAGTTACAGTTTTTATTTGGATTTGGATATATATAAGAAATTAACTTTTGGCATTACTAGATCCTTCCTAAGTCATCCCACCACGGTGGGAGTTAAGCCCGAAAAAACCATCTTCAGCAAAGATGCTGAATGGGATTCATTAATTGAAACCTATAATGCGAAATTCAAATCCGATTTCACAAGTAGTCTTGTAGGGGAAACAAATTTAAATTTTTCCCAATACACTACCCTTCCTGCCACAAAATTTACCAACAACTTTGCCAATTTCAATGCTTATAAATATGCCAGGGGAAGAAAATGGAGCCTGGATCAGAAGATGGAGTACAAAGTAAGTAAAAAGCACAAAGTAACGGCAGGGCTCACACTGGAAGCGTTTAATTCCATCCCCAAGACAACCGATTTGCCTTCCGAATATGATAGCGATAAGGAAGCGGGAGACCAGGGATTATTTCATATAGGAACAAATAATACCCTGCCAATTCAATTTTTCGAGGTGGATTATCAAAACTATGGCCTTTTTATTGAGTCTCGATCCAAATGGAATGACTGGTTCTCTAGTTTTGCGGGATTTCGATTCGATTACGATTCCCGTTTTGACGGCACCTTTAATCCAAGAGTAGGAGTTATTTTTAAACCCAAAAAATCGACGATTTTAAAATTGATGTATGCAGAAGCCTTTCTCGCACCTGCACCCAGCCTTGCGTATGCTTTTTTCGGGACATTTAAAGGCACTCAGGATGGGATGGGAAGATATGAAAGTGATTTCTTTAAATTACCCAATCCAGACCTGGGCCCGGAAAAAACCAGAACTATTGACATTAACCTCACCCATAAAATTAATAAAAATTTCATCATTAAAGCTGATGCCTACTACACAGTCATTGATGATCTGATTGCTGACGTGGATCAGGGTTCCTCAACATTCATAGATGGGGGAATTATCGCAAGCTCCGGCATTTTCGATAACGTTGGACAAGCTAAGATCTTTGGTGCGGATTTAATAGTAGAGCGAAAATATGATTGGGAAAATAAAACCCTGAATCTTTGGGGAAGTTATTCATGGGTGGATGGAACTCTTGAAGAGCCAAACGGCATTACATCAGATCTGCCAATTGTAGCTAAAAATAAAATTAAAGCAGGATTTACTTTTACCTACTTAAGCGATTACTTCATAACGCCAAAGTTTATTTGGGTAGGCAGAACCAGCCATTTTAGAACGAATAGAAGTGAAAAGGTTAGCTCCTATGCCTTGCTCAACCTGCATATGGGAATCAGGAACATATTCGAGAATAACATAGCCTGGAGAAACATGTCCGCGTTTCTTTCCATAAAGATCCTGGCGGATGTGAAATATTTTAATGCTGGGGGTGGGAGCAATTTGTTTGGAACTTCTCCTCGAGATCCACGAAGGTTCTTCTTTGGCATACGTAAAGTTTTTTGAAATGGTGGTTTTTAAATTTTGGATAGAAATTACATGATTAGATTAGTACGAGAAAATATGTCATCAGAAATTAGGCGAAAATATAAATGAAGCAAGCAGGACTGTTCAGCAGAATATTCCAGAGGGTGAGAGATAACCAAGCCCTGGAGAATAATTTCTCTTCCATGCCGAGACGGCAGAGGTTGGAACGCCTGGATTGTATCATTTTTGCAGGCCTGTTATTGATATTGCAGGCTTTCCCTGCCCATGCCGAATCGGACAACTCTCGAGAGTATACGATTAAAGCCGGATTCATTTACAATTTCACCAAATTTATCCAATGGCCTGAGGTTGTCCAGGAATCGATAGAAAACCAGGGCCTTAAATTTTGCATTGCGGGCGAGGACCCTTTTGGCAAGGCGCTGGATGGATTTTCGAAAGCCCTCGAAGAAAATAATAGGGACCTGGTGATCACAAAAGGGGTCTCTCCAAAGCAATCGGCGACTTGTCATATTTTGTTTATAGATTCGTCAGTCAGCGGCCAATTGGAACAATACCTTGATAATGTTAAAGAGAAACCGACGCTGGTTATTTCCGATATTCCAGGATTTGGAGAAAAAGGTGTCGCGATAAATTTTGTGATTCGGAGGAATAAAACCCGTTTTGAAATCAATCCATATGCCGTCAAGAAATCAGGTATCAAGATAAGTTCCGAATTGTTAAAACTGGGGATTTTGGTTGGGAAGGAGGAGAAGAGATGAATTTCTTCCGAAACCTTTCCATTAAAATGAAACTGATGTCCATCGTGATGATCATTACCGTTTCCACTCTTCTCCTTTCCACATCAATTTTTGTGGTTTATGATCTTAAATTATTTAAGCAGGATCTGATCCGCAATCTTAATGTTCTCGCGTCCACAGTGGGGTTCAACAGCCGTTCTGCTCTGGTTTTTGACGATGCGACTGCGGCTCGTACCTTTTTAAAATCTTTAAGCGAAGAGGGACAAATAATTTCTGCGGCCTTGTATGATGAAAAATTTTCTATATTTGTAAATTATGAAAAAACTAAGTCGAAATTTATAGAACCGGTTCTCATCGAAGAAGGGCAACGCCAATATCCGGACCATGTAGAAATTATTCAATCCATTTCCCTGGACGGAAAAGTGGTGGGTTATATTTATCTCAACGCAGATTGGAGTAAATATGATGAGCGATTAAAACTTTACATATCCGTGGTCGGTTTTATCTTGCTCGGCGTCATCAGTCTTTCCTTTTTAATTGCTTTCCGATTGCAAAATATAATTTCTGCTCCTTTGAGATCCCTGGCCACTGTCGCCCAGAAGATTACCAAGTCACCGGACTATTCCCTGCGTGTTTATCATGATAGTGAAGACGAACTGGGAGTTTTATTTAAGGGTTTCAATGAAATGATGTCCCAAATTGAAATCAGGGAATCTGCTCTTGGTTTTACCAGCGCTGAACTACATAAACGGGAAGAAACTATTCGGACGATTCTCAATAACGTTTTTGATGCCATAATAACCATGGATTCTAAGGGGACGATCACCAGTTGGAATAAAAGAGCTTCCTCAATTTTCGGTTGGGAAGCAAAGGAGATCATCGGCAAGCAACTTTCAGAAACCATCGTTCCGCATATTTTTCGGCATGCTCATAATTCTGGGTTGGAACGCTTCCTTGCAACGGGGAAGGGGCAGATGTTAAATCAGGAAATCGAGTTGACAGCGCTTCGCAGATCAGGTCAAACCTTCCCGGTGGAATTTTCAATCTCTGCGACGAAGAGTGAAGGCGATTATATATTTACGGGTGTCCTTCGCGATATCACCAATCGCAAAAAGGCCGAAAGTAGTATCCGCAAGTCCCAGGAACAATTGCGTAAATTGAGTAATCGACTCGAATCCGCTCGCGAAGAGGAAAAAGCCCATCTTGCTAGAGAGATCCATGATGAGCTTGGTCAAAATCTGACCGTCTTGAAACTGGATTTGAGCTGGATGAATAAACGTCTATTGCCTGAACAGGTGCCGATTAAGGAAAAGGTCCAAGAGATGATCCGGGGCATCGAAGATGCCATTGTCACCGTGCAACGAATTTCTACAGACCTCAGGCCGCCTATTTTGGATATAATGGGAATTTGTGAAGCTTTGAAATGGCAGGTTAAAGAATTCTGCAAGCACACTGGAATCGAATGTGAGTTAATAATTGAACCTGAATTGATCGATCTGGATGCCGAGCGCTCGATAATGTTTTTTCGCATTTTTCAAGAAGCTCTGACTAACGTAACCAGGCATGCAGAAGCCAGCCAGGTCAAATCTGCGTTCAGGCAGTTAGATACGAAATGGATCCTGGAGGTTCAGGACAATGGCAAGGGAATGGATGAGTCTTTGGTGGATGATTTGAAATCATTAGGTTTAATAGGTATCCGGGAACGAATCCATGTATGGGGAGGCGAAATGAAAATTAATAGTCAAATTGGACAAGGATTAAAAATAACCGTCAATATTCCACGGACAGTTCATGACACCTCAAAAAAATAAATTAATTAGAATCATTATCGCCGATGACCACGCTCTCCTGAGGCGAGGTTTTGTTCAGGTAATTTCCGAACAAGAAGATATGTGCGTTATTGCCGAAGCGGGGAATGGCAATGACCTGTTGAAACAAATTCGCGAATTAGAACCGGATGTTGTGGTGATGGATGTGGGTATGCCAGAAAAAAGCGGATGGGATGTGATCATGGAATTAAAAATCGAGAAACCACATTTGCCTGTGATTATCCTGAGTATATTGCCGGAGGAAGATTACGCAGTTAAATTTTATAAGGCCGGTGCGTCTGGTTATGTGGAAAAAAAAGCCGCACCTGAATTGTTGTTGGAAGCGATCCACAAAGTTTCTGAAGGAAGAAAATTTGTCAGTCCCATGCTGGCGGAGATAATGGCGCTGGAATTAGCTGAACAAAGTGATAAGTTGCCTCATGAACTCTTATCAGCCAGGGAATTCCAAATATTTTTTCAAATTGCATCTGGCAAAACCGCAAAAGAAATTGCCAAGGACCTTTCATTAAGTGTCCCCACAATTCACACTTATCGAATGAGAATTTTTGAAAAGCTGGGAATGAAAAATATTTCTCAAATCAC
>Ga0114950_10003625_pt1 | contig 11942 bp, 11 predicted proteins | sample N075metaG_FD_83503 | JGI IMG/M metagenome (GOLD analysis project Ga0114950, IMG submission 83503) | Deep subsurface microbial communities from Kermadec Trench to uncover new lineages of life (NeLLi) - N075 metaG | ecosystem: Environmental > Aquatic > Marine > Ocean trench > Sediment | place...
GTATAAAAAACATCGGCGGCTTGAGCTTCAAGTTGTTGCACTTTGAGAGTCTGATAAATAGCCACTCCGCCTAAGATGAGTCCCACTCCGACAAATACGGCGATCACTTTCCAATACCAACGTGCCTGCTGTTTCCTTACTCGGGTATAGGCTCGTTTCATCATCCGGGTATGATCACCCTCATCTTCACCCGATTGAGGCTGGAAATACCGATTAATATACATTTGTGTTTGCGAAAGTCCCTCTGGAGAAAAAGTAGAGGCCGATGGTGGTGAACCCCCAGGGTCAGAAGGGGAATTCTCAAGCTCTTGAGACTCGGCATTGTCATTTCCCGAGATCCGATCTTCTGACGCCTCCGGCCTGACTCGACTGCTGGCTATGTCGGAGGAACTAACCTTTTTCTTCTTTTCTGGGAAAAATTGGCTTTCAGCATCACCGGAGGAAATGTCCTTTGCCGCTGAAAATCCTGAGATATCCACATCTTGTTGGATGACACGCGATGATTGGATAGAAAAACGTAATGCCGGGCCGTTAAGGCCTATTGTAATGATTCCTTGATTGGATAACATTTTTTTGGAAATACGTTCTCCATCTAAAAAAGTCCCATTCCGACTATCCAGGTCTTGAATCCACCATTGTCGTCCTTCAAGAAAAAATCTGATATGTCGTTTACTCACTGACCGGTCAGAAAATTGAACATGATTATCCCCGATCCTCCCCAAGATAAAATCATGCGAAAATCGGTATTCACTTTTTTCAGCCGTTCCCTTTTCAACCCGTAGAGTTAACGGAAAGAGGGAGGAAATGGCGACAGTCTTATCATCTGCCATTCTCTGTACCCCATGGCTGACAGGATTTGACCTTCAAGAACACACCTTGATCCAGGAAGCTCAACCAGGCACCTTGAAAAGAAATCCAACAATCAATGGACTCATGTGACAATTCAAATTCCGTTACCATTGTGGCTTTCCCCATTCACCCCCATGATTGGGGATATGGAGCACGTACCGTCCAATGATTTCTTCCTGGTGAGGCCTAGCCCGCTTCCCTCGTGTATCAACCATTTCATGTAATTGAACAATCACTTTCGCGGAGTCTTTGTCGATGGAATCGATATTCGTTCGCACGGTAAAGAAAGCCCAATGAGCAAACAAGGCTTTAAGAACCTCCGCATGCTTAGACGAAAGGTCGGTAGCCAGATGCAAAGCCGCCAAATCCTGATCTTGAAACATTTGACGAAGATCCCCGACAATCGCTTCCAATTTCTGAATTTTCTTTTTTTCTATATCTTGGACACTTTTCTTATTCCCTGGTAGCACTAGGGCCTGATTCAATGCCCTGAGGCGATTCTGAATTTTTGCCATTTGCTGACTCCAAGCCAGATTTGTGTCATGTTGACTGGCCTTAATTCCCCCAAACAGTTCCTTTAATGTTTGCACAGAATTCACCACTTTTTTAAGCGTTGAAGCTTCCAATCCGAAAGTTTGGAGTATTTTCACTTCATTCGAAATGCCCTGAATGTGTTGACGGTATTCTTTCAACTCATCACGATAACGTTCATGATCACGTTGAAATTCTGTGTTCAAATTTGCAAGGCTTTGGCTCACCCCATCCAATTGTGGTTGGTTGAGGGCTGACAAACCTTTAAAATTTTCCTCCAATCCCTGGATTGCCGTTTGAAAATGCTGAAGGGATGTAGATTGGGTTTTTCCCGTGGCCCTTACTTTTCCTAAAACATCATTTATCCGTGGGATCAATAAATTCACCCGTTGCTGAAAGTCTCGTTTTTCCTGCGCTTCCCTAGCCGCCTGCGTCTGCAAGGCCTGTTTCCGGTCTTGGCCCAGCTTAACCAACCGCTGATCGAGCCCGTCCAAACCTTGCTCAAGCGCCGCAACCTGTGTCTCCCAGCTCGCCTTACTCGCCTCTTGATAGTTCCTTGCTTGCAGCTCATAGCCTTCTAGCGACTCGGCCGCATGCTCAAGCCTCAGCTTAGCCTCCTCTTCAAGCGGCTCCCTTGTAAGCATGTCCATCTGTATCAGCAGGCCTTGTGCCCTAGCTCGAAGATCCTCAACCTCACCTTGATAACGTGCATGGTTTCGCTGAAAGCTCTTACCAACGGTGCCCAACTCCTTCCGGAGTTGTTTCACCGACCTTCGCTTCACCTTCTGAATGTCGACGCTCACCAACTTGGCCACTTCTCGTGTCACCTCAGCCAGCTGGGTGTCCGTTTTCTGAACGGCCGTTTTTTGGTCAGCTAACAAGACCTTCCATCGATCCTCAATTTTCACCACTTGCACAGCCAATTGATCCACTGAGGAATCTAATTGGGAAGAAGATGATGTAGTGTCGGGCAAATCCGTGCCCACTGGGCCTTGCTGAAGAAACAGCAGCACTCCCCCGACAATGAAAAGCGACACCACCACAGCTAGGATGGCAGGAGTCAAAACACGACGACGAGTGGGAGGAATGGAAGCTTCAATTGGAATGGGTGTCCTTGGAGAGGGTGTTGGAGATTTTGCAAGAGGAGATTCCTGATGACTCACTTCAAATGGTTTACCGGATTTCGATGTTTCCGGCTGTTTGGGTTCCCGTTGTTCGACAACTGTAGGTTGGATAGAAGCGGTGCTTGATGATGGGCTCAAGGCAATAGTGGCATCATCAGAAGAGAGGGAGACAGGTGGGGCGCCAAGAGAAGAACATTGCTCCAAATGACTGTTCAAAGCTTCTAAGATAAGACCGGCGTCGGTAAAACGTTCATTCGATTTTTTCTTCGTCATACTGCGAATGACATATTGGAGAGAAGAGGGTATATGCTCAGGAAACGTCCAATCCACTTCCTCCTGATCGTACGCAAGTTTTCCCACAATCGTGTGTCCGACCAACCCCTTATACGGTGTCGTTCCCGTAAGCATTTCATACAGCACCACACCTAATGAATACATATCGGTACCGGCGTCCACATGTTCCCCACGCGCTTGTTCCGGAGACATATATTCCGGGGTACCCATGATCGTTCCGGTCACTGTGGCGCTAGATTCCCCCAAGGCAGCCGCAATACCAAAGTCAGTCAATTTAAGAAGATCGTCTTCCCCAATCATCATATTGCCGGGCTTCACATCCCGATGAATAATGCCTTTTCCATGGGCATAGCTAAGAGCCCGGACCATGGCAATGGCATACCTGAGCGCTCTTCCAAGATCGAAAGGACCGCTCTCCCTAAGCCACCACTTGAGTTCTTTACTCGGGAAATACTCCATCACAATGTAATGGCTACCCTGATTTTCTTCGACGGCATAAATTTGAATAATATTTTCATGGTTCAGACGGGCCATCGCACGAGCTTCCCGCAAAAACCGTTGGGCAAAAGACGCATCCCCCATGTAGTGGGAATGAAGCACTTTGATGGCAACTTGCCTGTTGAGCGTTTGATCCAAAGCCAGATAGACAATGCCCATCCCCCCACGGGCAATTTCACTCTGAACGACGTATTTCCCAGAAAAAACCTGCTCAGCCATTCTGTAATCCTAAAGCCTTAGTCAAATATCCTGAATTCTGTACCGCGTATCATATACGGATTGAAGAAAATATTGAAAGAGGAATCTCATATTATAGTTTTCTGGACCGACCCGGCTTGCCTGGAACCTCTTTTTAAAACATTTCCATTCTTACCCAGTGCCAAGGTCGGAGAAGACATCGCTTATGAAAAATTTCCTGGCCCCTATTGACGAAAACATCAAATTCCTATCCAATAGCCTCCGAGACAACACCATAAAATAATCTAAGAGTCACGACAAGTTTTTCACCATGTCCATTCAGACTCTTCACTTCAGAAAGTTTTCCTACAGCCTATTCGCCCTATTGGTGGCCAGTGGGTTTTTCCATATCAAAACAGTTTCAGCCCAGGACATTCTTCTAGGATTATCCCCGGCAATAGAGCATCACGCTGAAGGACACATTAACTGGACCTCAGGCACGCTTTCCGTCACCGGCTTCGGAGCCCCTCCCCCTTCGACCATTCCGGCTGTAGCCGAAACCATGGCTTCTCGTGCGGCCATTGCCGTCGCCCGCAGAAATTTATTGGAATTGGTGAAGGGGGTGCGTATCGACTCTGAAACTCTGGTAGAAAATTTCATGCTGAAGAGTGACATCATTCAATCCCATGTCCAGGGATTGGTGAAGAATGCATTTATCACTCAAAAACACGTCTTAGCAGATGGGAATGTGGAAGTCGTGCTGTCCTTGAACATGTGGGGAAACGATTCCCTCATGGCCAACCTCATACCCGAAACAGCCAAGTTTTCGCAAACATTGGAAGACGCCAGCCACAATGAAACCTACACGGGTCTCATTATTGATACTCGAGAGTTGGGAGTCCGACCAGCCATCTTCCCGACAGTGACGGACGATGAAGGACAAATTCTTTATGAAAAAAAGACGGCTCCTCACGATCTGGTGAGGAAAATGGGAACAGTGCAATATTTTGTCCATGCCAACAAGTCATCAACAACCATGTCAAAGAACCATGTCTTTTCCGTATCAGACAAACCATCTCAACTCACCACGGAAAAACGTGTGGGGCCGAGGCCTCTCTACATTAAAGGCATACAAAAAACAGGTTCATTGGGAACGGATATTATGGTAAGTGCAGCCGATGCAAAAAAAATCCGCCAAGACCCAACACTCATGAACCTTCTTCGAAAAACCAAGGTGATTATTGTCATCGATCCCCTGGTGGCCGGGGTGGAAGGACACCTCAAGCCATGGAACGTGTTACCCGTAAACTTTTCCTACCCTGTACTACCGATACCGTAATGATTGTTCTCCCTGTTTTTCTCCAAATGTATTATTATCCCAATCTCCCCTAAACCCATATTTTCTAGCCACTTTCCATTCTTTTCTAAATACCGTACCTTCTCCGTCATGAAAGCCTTTGGAAAAAGTGAGCGGGAAATCTGGGTAGGTATCGGATTAAGTGTGGGCATTACCCTCACGATGATGGGCATCTATGGGCTAGGCGGATTTCAATGGTTGGAGCTGCACACCTATGATATGCGGATGAACCTGCGAGGAACCCAGTCAGTCAAGAGCCCCATTCTTCTGGTGCTGAATGACGAACAAACCCTCACTCACTTGGGCATAGCCCCCAGCCGGATAACACGTACCCACTATGCCCATGCCATTCATCATCTGCGACAGGCCAAGGCACGATTGATCGTCCTGGATGTCATATTTGCTGATAGGGGAGATCCGGATGAAAATCATCTGTTGGCGAACGCTATAGCTCAAGCAGGCAATGTTGTCTTAGCGCGCTATATAGGCCCTGAGCAAACCATGGTCCCCCTCCCCATTTTTCAACAGGCCGCGATAGGAGAAGGTCTCATCAATATCATGCCGGACTCAGATGGCATACTCCGTTCCATGCCCCTCCTAGGTGTAGGATATCAGCAAGATCAACTCCGAACATTTTTCACCCTGGGAGCAGAAGCGGGGCGTCTCTACCTGGATCCTGACGGTACCCTCCCCCTGAATGTAGACACTCCAGGGCTGGCCAGGTTGGGAACAATTGCTATTCCCGTAGAACACAACACCACCCTGATTAATTTTACCGGCCCTTCGGGAACTTTTTCTTCACTACCATTTTGGCAAATCGTCAAAGGAGAATTTTCCCCTGACCAAGTGAATAGCAAAATTGTCCTGATAGGTTCATCCGCCGCCACCATGCAGGATTTTCACCTCACGCCCTTAGCTCAGAAAGAAACCACAACACTAAAAGCTCAATCCGCCACCGTCTCAGGAACTCGTATGCCGGGAGTCGAAGTACATGCCAATCTCTTGAACATGTTCCTCACCCAACAATTCATCACCCATTCCTCGCCGTCCCTGGTGTACCTCGTGATGGGAACAGTGGGATTACTATGTAGCTTATTGGTTACACTAATACCCAAAGGCGAACTGGGCGTCATTCTGGGAGTCATCGGATTATTAGGAAGCCTGATTGGTCTCAGTATATTCCTGTTTATCCGCCACAATTATTGGCTAGACACGGTGCCACTCATAGCGATCATCAATGGCCATTTTGCCTTAGCGACGGCTTATCAAAGGTATCTCGTCGTCCGCCAGAAAAACCACTTGAGAGCCATGTTGTCCGAAAGAGGAAAAGAGGGCTAAAAGGATTGAACCTTTTTCCCATCCCCGGACTCTCACCCACAGAAGATAGGGAAAATCTTGATACTTTATGCTGAGCGGAACGACACCGTCTATCCTGAGTTCAACGACAAGTTGATGAGAACCTTATGACCTCTCTCAATGCCCTCCACGCGAGATGACGTGAGACCGCACATCCGAAATTCTCATCCCAAAGGCTTTGCATAGCCCAAAGGGAGCATCCATGATTCAACATTCGCGACCTGACCCCCACAATACAGGAGTGCACTTTTAATTGTTCAGTGACACATGAACAGAGCAATCAATCTTGCCTTCAATAAAGGAGTAAATTGAAAACATTTCAAAACCATTTGCAATGTTAAAATTTCTACTATCAAAGATACACCGACTGTCTACTACGATATTCACCTGATTGAGGTCCTTAAAAATTCCACCATCCAAGAGACTTCCCCTCACTTCTCCTTCAATTTAAACGGTTTTCCCTCCTAACCGATTAAGTGAATGGCTTCATCTTTGCGCTTCGAGAGCCCCTTACATTTGCTTCTATTCTAACCAGAATACCTGGCATAACCGTTGCTTGCTCACAACACATAAGCCTTTTCTTACTAACCTCTCACGGAAGCCTTTTGGGTTACACAATGTGGTCAATCGAAAAAGGAGAGCCATTGTGATGAGTAAACAACACCTTAATCAACAAACCAATCCATCCCCCACCATGATGAAAGATTGTATTCGGTGCCATGGATTCCTTGTATCGGTTCACATGATGGACATGCAACAATTGACTATGTTGTGGGAACATGAGCAACGATGTATCAATTGCGGTTGGGTTTCTGGGCCTACCATTCATCCCCATGTTTTCAATAGCCCTCGTCAAGCCAAAGCAGTAAAACCATCAACCTTTAAGCGGAAGACCAAGAAGCCGCAGAACAAATAATTAGGGACAATTCCCTTTCTCACCAACTGGGAAATAGAAAACTCGAAATTTTGCAAAAAAGATGGCTTTGGGATAGCATTGGACATCGATGCGTAACAACAGGCATTCCTTACTGGCCCTAATAATACAAGTCTGACATTACAGGCATCTCTAACTGAGATCATTTATAAAAACGCGCATTCTCTAACTCTTGGCACAAGCCATCAACTTTGAGGTACACCCATGGGAAAACCGTATAGTGGACATCGTCTAGCAACGAGAAGCACCCTCGGCCGAAACACCCAAGCCGGACAACCGATCAATTTGACCCTCCCGAATACGTATTTATTTCAACCACAAACCGAGGAAGAGCGACTCAATCAACGTCTGCAACAAATGCTCCAAGTGCCAGGGCGGCAACAAGCACATGGCCAAAGAACGAGACCTCTTTGCGAATATCAAAAATATATTTCGAGATTTTCCACGAGAAATAAAAATTGAAAATGAACAAGGGCTCCTCCAAGTGTCCATGAGTGGAGCCACGGCTGAATTACGAGAGGGAACCTCTAGGGCCGGAGTCAATGTCGGATTGGATGGAACGCCGGAGTTCTATGCGGAAACGAGAGACAATACGACCCGAACCCGTGTTTCCAGCTCACCAAGCCAGCCGATGCAATTTCAAGTGACTCACCGGGAAATGACTTTTACCGGCACCCTGACTCCAGACTATTGGGAAGTCAAATTCTCTATTGGCTCTCTTGTCCCAGATTTAAACGAGTTACCAAACATTTTCAGGCAAGGAGAAAGCAGTTTACGAAGTGCCTTGACCGCTATAGACGGACTGGAACAAGCCAATTTCTCGACAGTTAAACAGGCAGTCAAGCCGCATATGCAGCCAATTAAGGACAGTATAGAAGCAGCGAGCCAAGTCGCACAGATCCGCCATCGTGTAAACTTCAGCCTAAACGCCAGAGGACCAACGCACAATCAACCACAGAGATCCGAAGAAGGCTTTCAAGTCGGAGTATTACTCACCGTTACCTTTTGATTCGTTTGTAGATTGAACTGGCAAAGGCCACCAAAGAGTCGATACCCCGAAACAGATCTGATAAGGAATATTGAACTACAGGGATTTTCGTGGACAAATATTGAGTAGGGTCATGACCGTCCGAAACTCTTCCTCGATAATAGCGGCGAAAGGGCCGTGCTTGGGGAAATACGGTCGGATGAGGACAAACCTGTGAGAATAAGGAAGTGATGTGTTCACTTAAGATTGCTACCTAGCTATATCAGTCATTCTCCCGATTTTGTTCAATCACAAAACCTACCCCTCATTTCTTGTGCGATTGCAAAATTCAACCTGATCTTCAACCCCGAAACCTAGGACTTGCATCTCGTGAAAAATCGGAAAAATTCCCGACCCCTCTCCGGAAGATTCTGAGTGAGGGTGAAAGGTATGTTCGCCTCCCCACGCTACCGCATCCACCTCGCACGGACTGTCTACATAATACATCAGAGAGGCCTCATGTTGACTCGACCAACCTAAACAATTCATTTAATTGTGTAACCATCTGTGGCCGGTCAAGAACCGCAGCAAATTGCCCAAACACCTCTTGACCCCTTGTACGATCAAGAGCATCAAGATATCGAAGGAAAGGTTCCTCTACATCCCGCAGTTCTTCAGGACGGGATGCAACCATTTTATAGATAATCAAATCCTCAACACGAGGAATGGCAATAGTGGTCCCGGAAAAATCCATCATCTGGCGATGCATTAAGGCTTCTTCTTCAAACGGCAACATCGCCAAGGTCAAATTTATAGGAACGCCGGAAGGTGTATGCTGCATCAACAACACATGATGGGATGTTGCGAAATCAATAGGATCCTCTATCCGGGACACAATATCATGCGACCGCAATTGTTCGAAGTAATCCACTCAAGTCCTCAAGAGCGACGTGAACCGTCGCATCGATATCAGGGGCACACGCGGAACTTGACATATAGTTTCTATACACCTTTTGCGAAAGGGAGCTTGGCTTCAAGCCTCCTCACCATCGACAGCATGGCAATAGACCACGGTGGCCCTACTCCACCAAAATTGCGATTGATCCGGGACAATCATAAATTGACAGCCTGTGCTTTGCGTACTACAATAAATACATGTAGTGCATATACTTCATGGAGAATAACATGGCTTCCTTAAGACTGGGCGACAAACTGGAAAACAGGCTGAATCATCTTGCCGAAATCACAGGCCGCACCAAGACCTATTACATCCGTATGCTGATTGAAGACCATATTGATGATCTGGAAGATCGTTTCATCGCCGAGCAGCGGCTGGAAAAGCCTGTCGAGCGTCTGAGCAGCAAACAGATGAGGCAGAAACTTGGCCTGGAAAATTGAATATGACGGCCGAGTTCTCAAGGAGATGAAAAAGCTGGACCATAAGGTTCAACAACAAATCCTTCATTACTTTGACGAACGTATTGCCCCCTCTTCCAACCCCCGCACTTTTGGCAAATCTCTGAAATCTTCTTTTTCTGGTTTGTGGCGGTATCGCATCGGAGATTACCGTGCCATCTGCCGTATTGAGGATGAAAAAATGGTGGTGCTCGTTGTTCGAATAGCGCACCGGAGCACAGCCTATGATAAGCCGCCCACGACAGAGAATTGAATGCAATCAGAAGCCCGTCTACCGTCCCGCGACCTTTTTCTCACCTAGATTCCTACGTATTTTCTTAATCATCCCCCAGGATCATGCCTAAGGGACTTGGGAAATACCAATATACCTAGATCGCTTTCAGATTGAGGTCAGATTTGGTCGATTTGATTGAGCAACACCGCAGGAATAGTTGGACTATTTTGAGGATGTTGTGAATGAGAATCGAGCAAAGATGGCCTTAAGATGGAAGTGAGATGGTGTATTGGTATTTTCCAAGTCCCTAAAACGTGAAGGGAGGGATCCGTTCAGCCTTCGCAAGTGCAACCACCATGTCCATTGCGCCATTTTCAGATATAAAAAACCAGGCATAGACACATTTTGACTTGGCCCGATTCCCGTCGAGCGTAGGGGTAACCCGGGGGCTGACTCCGGGGATTTTCCGACAATTCCACAAAAATGCTCATTTTGGGTATCAGGTTGCCTAATATTCGACAGACTTGTCTATAAATTTTCGCCGGGTATCCTAGAAAGGATCATGCCACCAATTCTGATACGGGTCATCCTGAGTTGTTCGATGAACTCACGATGTACCCGTTCGAATCATCCTGAGTTTAGTTTACCCTGAGCCTGCCGAAGGGTCGAAGGATTACCACATGAAAGCAACAGCAGCAGCGTCGTCGTCAAAAATAAATCCCGGCGACCTCCGCGCGATGTGACGTGATACAACACATGCGGAAACTCTAATCGTAGGGACCTGGTCATGGCCCAAAGCATACATCCATCATTCGTAATTCTCGACCTTCCCCTAAAGACTACCCCTACAAGACGCTATTGTCAGTCCAGATCAACAACTACACCCAGTTCTCTACGCGCAATCCATTGACCCGCTTAAACTCTTTTACATTATTGGTCACAAGAATTAATCCCAAGCTACGTGCATGTCCGGCAATCATCTGCTCATATGGCCCTATAGGTTTTTCCACCTTGGAGAGCACAGCTCGTATTTGTCCTGTATGAGCTGCGGCATTCTCCTCGTAGGGAAGCACATCTAACCTTGCCGTAAAGCCTTCAATGTCACGTAAATTTCGCTCAGGATTTGCTGATTTTTCTGCACCAAAATGTAATTCCATCAGCGTGACGCTAGAAATGCACATTTGCTCGTAGTGAGACTCAAACGCCTTTCGTATCTTGTATGGCTTATTTTTTATGGTGTAGATGACAATATTTGTATCAAGCATGTATTTAAGCATTACAGGCGTTCACGCTCTTGTTCAGAAGGCTGTTCTCGTGTGTTCATAAAATCGCTGGTAACGCCTTCACCGTCAAACCAACTTTCCCATGCCGCTCCTGCAGGTACAATAAGCCGTCCGCACCCAAGCGGAATAATATCAACTTTTTTCACGGAATCAGGCAACGCCACGGGCTTGGGCAATCGAACCGCTTGACTCTTATTGCTTCTAAATACACTAGCTCTTTCCATAATTTTGATCTCCTAACTAGACCATGAATGCGTCGCCATACAGGGATATGTCAACAGTATATCCCTCTGCAGGATACACATTAATGTTACGCCGCCACAAAAGGAGAGCTCATACGATAGAAGCTCCTGGACCAAGAGATAATCCATTGCGACAACTGCCATCCCAAACTCTAAGGGTTCACGAAATGAGAAAAAAGAAGGTGGCAATGACAATCATTCGTCAACAAAAAATTTGACCGGTTTTTGGGGGGGGGGGATTTATCCTTATTGCATAAACCGATTTCGACACATACAATCGCACCTTTGGAATGGCTTAGGCTCGCTAGGTCTCCCCCCACCCCTTTTGGGTCTTTCAATACCAGGGGTTCTGTGTCGCACAGCACTCCAGAAGAATGCCTCTTATCAGTTTCAAAAAAAGCTCTTCTGGAAACGGTTGACGAACGATTCCACTTGCATTCCACAAATCATGCGGAACGGAGGGAGAAAAATAGTGTCAAATAGATATTAATTCAAAACCTGCCCCCTATACTAATGACATGCAACATTTCATGCTGAGCCCGTCGAAGCATGAGCCCGTCGAAGCATAAGTTCACCCTGAGCTAGTCGAAGGGTCGAAGAATCTGGCAAGTCCACCAACCATCGTAGCCATTGGGGTTTATTTTGGCATTTCCCACTGGGTATCCAAGCGAGAGAAATCTTTCTTGTCAAAACTATACAC
>Ga0114950_10003626_pt1 | contig 11941 bp, 9 predicted proteins | sample N075metaG_FD_83503 | JGI IMG/M metagenome (GOLD analysis project Ga0114950, IMG submission 83503) | Deep subsurface microbial communities from Kermadec Trench to uncover new lineages of life (NeLLi) - N075 metaG | ecosystem: Environmental > Aquatic > Marine > Ocean trench > Sediment | place...
AAGCCGCCCCAGGTGCCCGCCCAGGTCTTTCCCGGACTTACCCGGGGCGCCAGTTTCCGCTGCCCGAAGCGTCTGCCGACGAAATAAGCCCCGATATCCGCAACCCAGATCAACACCAGGAGGAACAGCACCCGGACCGGATCCTGGGCGTGGATTGCCACGAGGGCGGCCCAGCACGGCAACAGGACCAGCATGCCGGTGACCGCCTTGATCGGGCGGGCTGCCCTCCCCACCTCCGGGAACGCGAGCCACAAGCCCGCCAGCAGCCACCAGGCAACGCCCAACAGGGGGAGCTGCTGCGCCACAGCCGGACAATGGTAAAGCCCAGCCAGCAAGGCAGCGATCACGACCAGATACGCCACCCTGTACGGTGCGCCCTCAGCTGGTATCAGGGCGGCCCATTCCCACGCGCCGACGAGAACGACCACCGCCAGACCCACGGCAAAACCTGCAGCGGGTGCAAACAAAACAGCGGCAACAACCAGCGGCGCCAACACAACGGCGGTCACAACACGCTGCTTCAGCATTCGTCGTCGGCCCTCGCTCCCGTCTGCTCCGGGACTCGTCCGAAGCGGCGTTGCCGGCCCGCATAGACGGCAACGGCTTTTTCCATCTCCTCAGGCCCGAAGTCAGGCCACAGCACCTCGGTAAAGTACAGTTCCGTGTAGGCCAGTTGCCATAGCATGAAATTGCTGATGCGCTGATCACCCCCGCTGCGGATGAACAGATCCGGTTCCGGAAGATTCGCCAGACTCAGTTCCGCACCCAACAACCCGGCATCGATCTGTTCCGCGCGCAACTCTCCCGTTTCGATCCGTTTTCCGAGCGAGCGCGCGGCCTGCACAATGTCCCAACGCCCCCCATAGTTGACAGCAATGATGAGATCCGTTTCCTCGTTAACGGCGGTTTTTTCTTCTGCCAGCCTCATGTGTTTCTGCAGTTCGCTGGAGAGGCCACTGCGATCCCCGATAAAACGCAGTCGCACATGGTTTTCGGCAAGCTGATCAGCTTCTCGCTTGAGGGCCTTGAGAAAAAGTTCCATCAGGCTGCCGATTTCGGATTCGGGGCGATTCCAGTTTTCGCGGCTGAACGCGAACAGCGTCAGAACCTTGATGCCCTTGTGTCCACAAAACTCCACGACTTTGTGAACGGCCTTTACACCGGCCTGGTGTCCCGCGGTCCGGGGCAACTTGCGCTGCTGCGCCCAGCGACCGTTACCATCCATGATGATGGCCACGTGTCGCGGCAGCGCTTCGATTTCAGGAACCGAGAATTCGGGTTCTGGCGGGGTGGAAGACAAGAGAAAACGGAGTCGGAGGTCTGACGTCAGACTTCCAGAAGCTCGGTTTCCTTGACCTGGGCGATGGAATCAACCTCGGCCACGTATTTGTCGGTCAGTTTCTGGATCTCGTCTTCAGCATGATGCTCGTCATCTTCAGACAGCTCCTTGCCCTTCTGAAGCTCCTTCATCTTGTGGTTGGCATCGCGCCGGATATTGCGGACGGCGACCTTGGCATGTTCGGCTTCCTGCCCAACCACCTTGATCAGGTCCCTGCGCCGTTCCTCGGTGAGAGCCGGGAGGGGGATCCGGATCACGGTACCGGCGGTAGTCGGCATTAACCCGAGATCGGAGTTCATGATGGCTTTTTCGATCACCTGAACCATGGGTTTTTCCCAGGGCGTCACACTCAGGGTACGGGGATCTTCAACTGCAACGCCGGCTACCTGGTTGATGGGAACGGTGGCCCCGTAATAGTCCACAGTGAGATGATCCAGGAGACTTGTGTGGGCACGGCCCGTTCTCAACTTCACGAGCTCATGGCGAAGCGCTTCAATGCTTTTGGCCATCCGGGCTTCTGCATCTTTCAGGACGTCTTTCATCATGGCGACAAAACTTCCGAATGTCAGTGAATCAGGGTGCCGATGGCCTCGCCACGCATTACCCCGAGCAAAGCGCCCTCCTGGTTCAGATTGAAAATCCGCAAAGGTATGCCGCGCTCCCGGCACAACACGATAGCGGAGGTGTCCATGACCTTCAACTTGCGCTCGATCACCTCGTCATAGGTCAACTCGCTGAAGTACTCCGCGTTGGGGTCTTCCATCGGATCCGCTGAGTACACGCCGTCTACCTTGGTGGCCTTGAGCACGATATCGGCCCCGATTTCGGCCGCTCTCAGACTGGCAGCCGAATCGGTAGTGAAGAAGGGATTTCCCGTACCCGCGGCGCAAATGATGACCCGGCCCTTTTCCAGGTGGCGCACGGCACGGCGCCGAATATAGTCCTCGCAGACCTCGTTGACCTTGATGGCGGACATGACACGGGCATAGATGCCAAGGTGCTCGAGCGCATCCTGCAAGGCCAGCGCGTTGATCACCGTCGCCAGCATGCCCATGTTGTCGCCGGTCACCCGGTCCATCCCCGCTGCGGCAAGACCGGCGCCACGAAAAATGTTGCCGCCGCCAATCACGACAGCCAGTTGCACGCCGGAACGCACGATCTCCTTCATGTCTCCCGCGATCCTGGTCAGGATGTCCGGGTCGATTCCGTAGTCCAGCTTGCCCATCAGCGCTTCCCCGCTCAATTTGAGCAGAACACGCCGATACTTGGGTTTGCCGGTTTCGTCGTTCACGTTAATACCAAAAAACGGGACAGGTTCGTTTTTTCACCGAAACGCACCAGGAACCACGGCGCCTGACCGACAAAAAACGAACCTGTCCCGTTTTTTTTTGCATACGTGGAATCAGCCGCCGCGCGCCTGTGCCATCACCTCTTCCGCAAAGTTGTCTGCTTTTTTCTCGATGCCCTCGCCCAGTGCAAGACGATACATCCCTTCGACCACAGCCCCGTCTTTCTCAACGAGCTTTCCGACGGTAATGTCCGTGTCCTTCACAAAGGGCTGACCCAGAAGCGCGTTCTCGTTGAGGAACTTGCGCAACCGGCCCTCTACCATCTTCTCGATGATGTTGTCCGGCTTGCCGCTGTCCCTGGCCTGGGCGATGAGAATCTCACGTTCCTTCTCCACTTCGGCCACCGGCACATCGTCGGGGCTCACATACAGCGGGTTCATGGCAGCTACGTGCATGGCAATGTCCTTCGCCAATTCCGCGTTGCCGCCGTTCAGAGAGACCAGTACACCGATCTTCCCGCCATGGCTGTAGGCACCGATATCCCCGCTGCTCTCCATGGTCGTGAAACGACGGACCTGCATGTTTTCGCCCAGCCTGGCAACCAGGGCCTGGCGCGCCTCCTCGACGCTCTCGCCGCCCTCCATGGGCGCAGCAAGCAGCGCGTCCAGATCACCAGGCCGGGAATCCAGCACGACCCGGGCCACTCCGTCCGCGAAGGACCGAAAATCCCCGTCGCGGGCGACAAAATCAGTTTCCGAGTTGATTTCCGCCATGACCGCGCGTTTGCCATCATCAGACACCGCCAGCGCGATAACGCCTTCGGCCGCGACACGCCCCGCCTTCTTGTCCGCCCCCGCGAGCCCTGACTTGCGCAGCAATTTGACAGCCGCATCCATGTCACCGTCGGCCTCGACCAGCGCTTTTTTGCATTCCATCATGCCGACGCTGGTGCGCTCGCGCAGTTCTTTGACCATTGCTGCAGTGATAACCATTTTGGCTCCTGTCGGATTCCTCTTGCTCTGTCTCGGGGGCTCTATCTCGGGCGTTCTATATCAGGATTTGGTGGCCGCTTTCTTTTTGGTCTTCTTCTTGGCAGCCTTTTTGGTCGCTTTCTTCCTGGCGACCTTCTTCTTGGCCACCTTCCTGGCCGGCGCTGCTTCTACCCTGATCTCTTCTACTTCTACTTCTTTTTCTTTTACTTCCACAACCTCGACCGCCACAACCTCGACTTCAACAGCGGGCACCGAGGCCTCTGCCGGTACCGCTTTCTCCGCAGCCTCAACGTCCACCGCGACCTCGGCTTCTTGCACTGCCGGCTCGGCTTCAGCTGCCGGTGCGGCATCCGCCTCGGGAGTCGCTTGAGGGATCTCCGCCTGCGCAGGAGCCTCCACATCCGCCGCCACATCCACTGCGGGTTTCTCGGCCGCAGCCCTGGCCACGGGTCGTGCGGCGGCCGGGCGCCTGGGTGGCCCCTGGCGTGCCGGGCGGCCCGATTCGCGCGCCTTTACCGGTTCTCCGGCCGCGTCCAGTTCCACGAATTCCTCGGCATCACCCTCGATCTGCGGTCCCGATGCGCGCCCTTCTACTACGGCATCCGCGGCCGCACGGGTATAGAGCTGAATGGCGCGAATGGCGTCATCGTTGCCGGGAATAACGTAGGCAATGCCGTCTGGAGAATTGTTCGTGTCCACGATACCGATGATCGGAATCCCCAGCTTGGTGGCTTCTTGAACAGCGATTTTTTCGTAACCCACGTCCACCACAAACAAAGCGTCCGGCAGACCGTTCATGTCCTTGATACCACCCAGGCTGTTCTCCAGCTTGTCCCGCCGTCGGGTCAGGCTGAGGACTTCTTTCTTGGCCAGACGGTCGAAGGTCCCGTCATCGGACATGGCCTCGAGGTCCTTGAGCCGCTTGACGGACTGTTTGATGGTCTTGAAATTGGTCAGCATGCCACCCAGCCAACGGTGCGCAACAAAGGGGGAACCGCAACGTCTGGCTTCTTCTTCCACGGGCTGCCGCGCGGCCCGCTTGGTGCCGACAAAAAGTATCTTGCCGCGTTTGGCGGCCAGGCTGGATATGAAATTCATCGCATCCTCGAACAGAGGCAGAGTCTCCTCGAGGTTGATGATGTGGATTTTGCTTCGTTCCCCGAAGATGAAGGGTCCCATCTTGGGGTTCCAGAAACGCGTCTGGTGGCCGAAGTGCACGCCGGCCTCCAGCATCTGACGCATGGTCACTTTGGGCATCGGATTGTCTCCTTGGGTTGTGCCTCCATGCGCCCCATACAACAACCCTTGGACAAGCCTCGGGCACCCAGCTGCACGTGACGGCGCATGTGTGATTTAACCCCTGAATGGGGCGGTTTTCGGGCCGGATTGCGGCATAATATCGCCGGTTTTCTGGCCCACCGGGTTTTTAGGGCCCGGCAAAACCGGCGAGTTATAGCACAGTTCCCGAGGCCAGACAATGAGGGGCGATCCGGCGCCGATTCGGCCCCTGAAGGACATGGAATATAGACATGGCAGCCACCATCAAGACACCCGAAGAAATCGAGAAAATGCGCACCGCGGGCCGGCTGGCAGCGGAGGTCTTGCGCATGGTTGGCGCGGAGGTCCAGGCTGGCGTCACCACTGGCGAGCTGGACGAGCTCTGTCACGACTATATCGTCAACCAGCAAAAGGCCATCCCCGCCCCCCTCAACTACCGGGGTTTCCCCAAATCCATCTGCACCTCGCTCAACCAGGTAGTCTGTCACGGGATCCCGGGCGACAAGGTCCTCAAGGACGGGGATATCATCAATATCGACGTGACGGTGATCAAGGACGGCTATCACGGGGACACCAGCAAGATGTACTACGTTGGCGCACCGAGTGTACGCGGCCGCAGGGTCACTGAAGTCTCCCTCGAGGCCATGCGCCGCGGGATCGCCATCGTCAAACCCGGCGTCCGCCTGGGCGATGTCGGCCACACGATCCAGTCCTGGGTCGAATCCCAGAGCTGCTCGGTGGTGCGCGAATACTGTGGGCACGGTATCGGCCGGCGCTTCCACGAAGATCCCCAGGTCCTGCATTACGGGCGCGCGGGCACCGGCACGGAAATTCAGGCGGGCATGACCTTTACCATCGAGCCCATGGTCAATGCCGGAAAACCCCAGACCCGGCTGCTTGCAGATGGCTGGACCGTAGTGACCCGGGATCGCAGCCTGTCGGCCCAGTGGGAACACACCATCCTCGTAACCGACGACGGGCACGAAGTGCTCACGCAACTGCCCGGGGACGAACTCTGACGACATCTCCTGCGAGACCTCCTGGCCAGCCCCGGTCCGGGCCCATGACCAAACCCGCCAACAACCCCGAGTCGAACCAGGAGTGGTCTGCCCTCCTGGCGCGGGCATTGCCGGAATGCCGGGACGTCCTGCAACGCGGCGATGCGGCGCTGGCGGACCGTTTCCACAGCGGCGAAAGCGCCACCAGCCTGGTCAAGGCCCGGGCCGAACTGGTGGATGGATTGCTGTTGCGCGCATGGGAGTGTGCCGGGCTCGGAAACTGCGGCGAGGAACTGGCGCTGGTTGCCGTAGGCGGTTACGGGCGCGGCGAACTGCACCCGGGCTCGGATGTGGATGTGCTGGTGCTCATTGCCGCCGATGACGGGGCCCATGACGGGGCTGACGTCGGCGCGGCGGGTTGGAAGGAGCGTGTCGAGGGGTTTCTCCGTTTTCTGTGGGACCTGGGACTCGATCTGGGTCACAGCGTCAGAACGGTGGATGAATGCGTCGCCGAAGCGGCCCGCGACGTGACCACCGCCACCAACCTGATGGAAGCACGTGCGTTGACGGGATCGAAACATCTGGTGGAGAGCCTGCGCGAAGCCACAGGCACCGACAGGATCTGGCCCGGACCCAAGTTCTTTGCCGCCAAGTGGGAGGAACAACAACAGCGGCACGCCCGATTCCATGACACCGCCTACAACCTGGAACCCAACATCAAGGAAGGGCCTGGTGGTTTGCGCGACATCCAGATGATCGGCTGGGTCGCACAACGCCATTTCGGCGCGGGCACCCTGCATGATCTCGTCACTGACGGGTCCCCCACCGAGAGCGAATACGAGGCGCTTTCCGCGGGCCAGGAACAACTCTGGCGCATCCGCTACGGGCTGCATCTGGCAGCCGGCCGGCGCGAGGACCGGCTGCTGTTCGAACTGCAGCGGGCGCTGGCGGAAATGTTCGGGTTCCAGGACAAACACGAGGAAAACCTCGGTGTCGAGCAGTTCATGCAGAGTTACTACCGAACTGTCATGGAACTGGAACGGCTCAACGAGATGCTATTGCAGCTCTACCAGGAAACCCTGCTGCTTCCGGATGAGTCGGAACGACCCGTTCCCATCAACGCCCGCTTTCAGTCACGTCGGGGATTTCTGGAGGTTACCGGTCCTGAAGTGTTTCGTGAACAGCCCAGCGCGCTGATGGAACTGTTTCCGTTGTTACAGACCAATCCCGAATTGAAGGGAGTTCGCGCTACCACCATTCGCGCGGTTCGCGAACATCGGCATCTCATCAACGAGGAGTTCCGCGCCGACCCTGCTGTGCACGAGCATTTTCTGAACGTTTTGCGCCAACCCGCGGGGGTCTACGCACAACTGCAACGCATGAATCGTTATGGCGTGCTGCCGCGCTATATCCCCGCCTTCGGCAACGTGGTCGGGCGCATGCAATACGATCTGTTTCACGTCTATACCGTGGATCAGCATTCGCTGTTCTGCGTCAAGAACCTGAGACATTATTCGGACCCTGAGTCCGCTGTGGACTTTCCGGTCTGCCACATCGTATTCGGACAGTTGCGACGACCTGAACTGCTTTACCTGGCCGGTTTGTTCCACGACATCGCCAAGGGCCGCGGCGGCGACCACTCGGAGTTGGGCGCATTGGACGCCGAACAGTTCTGCCGTCAACAGGGTCTGGACGAAAAGGACGCACAACTCGTTGCCTGGCTGGTGCGAAACCATCTGATCATGTCGGTCACCGCCCAGAAACAGGACATATCCGATCCGGCGGTGGTGGAGCAGTTCGCCCGAAAGGTGGCTGATCTCGAACGACTGGAGTACCTCTATCTGCTCACCGTTGCGGACATCCGCGCCACCAGCCCCAGACTCTGGAACGCGTGGAAAGCCTCGCTGCTGAGAGAACTGTTTGAAACCACCCGCACCCGGCTGAGCGGGGGCATGGACCAGGCTCCTGACCTGCAAGCCCAGGCTCAGCGAACCCGGGAACAGGCCATGAAACACCTCGGCCCGGTCGACCAGGATGCGCTCAAAAGACTATGGGCCAGTTTTCCCGATGAGTATTTTCTCAAACATGATCCGGACCAGTTGGCCTGGCATGCGGATGTGGTCCTGCGCGCGCAATCGCCAGAACCGCTGGTAGCGACAAGACAGAATAAACGCCGCGGCACTACCGAGGTATTCGTCCACGCGCCCGATCAGGACGGTCTGTTCGCCACGATTGCCGAGAGTCTGGACCGCATGCGGCTGGATGTGGTGCAGGCGAGGATCTTCACGTCCAATCAAAAAATGGCTGTGGATACTTTTCAGGTCCTTCACGGGGACGCGGGTGAACATGACCCGGACCGCATCACTCACACTTTGAAGCGTGACCTGCTGCAACCGGTCGGCCTGCCCGCCCCCGCCAGTCGCCGTCTGCCCCGCCGCATGCGACACTTTGCCCTCAAGACTCGCGTAACCTTCGGGAAGCAGACCAGCGAAGGGCAAACCATGCTGGAAATCGTCGCCTCTGACCGGCCGGGCCTGCTCTCGCAAATCACGGCAACGCTGGTGGAATGTGGTATCCGCATCCACAGCGCAAAGATTGCGACCTTCGGTAACAGGGTAGAGGATTTCTTTTTTGTCTCGGACCGGCACGGGCACGCGCTGACCTCCCAGACCCGGAAAGACAGCCTGCGTCAGACGCTGATCCGCAAACTGGACAACGACAACGACTGATCATGAGCCAACGACGTGAGATCATCGAAACCGCTTTTGAAACCCGGGCCGAACTGTCCCCGGATCGAGCCGACAGCCAACTGCATCGTGCCATAGAGTCGGTTCTGAACGACCTCGAGTCCGGTGAACTGCGAGTCGCGCAGCCGACCTCCGGGGGTTGGCAGACCAATGACTGGGTGCGGATGGCGGTGTTGCTGTTTTTCCGCATCACTGACAACCAGTTGATGAAGGGCGGTTATACGCATTTTTATGACAAGGTGCCCTCGCGCTGGGAACACACCGGGCAAGACGAGTTCAGGGATCTGCGCATCAGGGTCGTGCCGCCGGCGGTGGTGCGGCGCGGCGCCTACGTTGGGCCCGACACGGTGCTGATGCCCTGTTACGTCAACATCGGAGCGTACATAGGCGCCGGCTCGATGGTTGACACGTGGGCCACCGTAGGATCGTGCGCGCAGATCGGTCGCGACGTTCACATTTCCGGTGGCGCCGGGATCGGTGGCGTGCTCGAACCGATACAGGCGACCCCCACGATTATCGAAGACAACTGCTTTATCGGCGCGCGTTCGGAGATTGTGGAAGGCGTCATCGTCGAAGCCAACAGCGTTATTTCGATGGGCGTTTTTATCGGTCAAAGCACGCCCGTTTACGATCGTGCCACCGGCAAAATCATCCGCGGCCGGGTCCCGGAAGGATCGGTCATCGTGCCGGGCGCCCTGCCCGCCGAGGACGGCACGCACAGCCTGTCCGCGGCGATCATCGTCAAACGTGTCGATGAGAAGACCCGGGCACGCACGAGCATCAACGAGTTGCTGAGAACGATCGACTGAACAATGAACAAAGCAGCTACCCAGCTGTCCGCAACCCTCCAACTGGCCATGGAACTCATCCGGCGAAAGTCCGTTTCGCCCGTGGACGCCGGTTGCCAGGCGATTATCGCGAAGCGCCTCGAGGCTTGTGGGTTCAAAACCGAATCCATGCCTTTCGGTGATGTGGACAACCTGTGGGCATGCCATGGCGACGGTCGCCCGATGCTCGCTTTTCTCGGACACACGGATGTGGTTCCTCCGGGACCGGAAGCGGACTGGAGTTCGCCGCCCTTCGAGCCGGTGATCAGGAACGGCATGTTGTACGGGCGGGGCGCCGCGGACATGAAAGGCAGCGTGGCGGCCATGGTGACCGCCTGTGAACGATTCGTCACCGACTACCCGGATCATCGTGGTTGTGTTGCTCTCCTGCTCACCAGCGATGAGGAAGGTCCGGCGGTAGACGGCACCGTCAAAGTCGTGGACGCGCTGACCGCGCGGGGCGAACACATCGACTACTGCGTGGTCGGCGAGCCCTCCAGCCTGGAAACCCTCGGCGACGTGGTCCGCATCGGGCGGCGTGGCTCGCTGGTCGGTGAAATCGTCGTGCATGGCGTGCAGGGGCACAGCGCCTACCCGGAACGCGCCCTCAACCCGATCCATGCCTTTGCGCCGGCGTTGAACGAGTTGTGCGCCACGGAATGGGACGTGGGAGACGAACACTTCCCGCCGAGCATCTGCCAGTTCACCAACATCAATGCGGGAACCGGCGCCGCCAACGTCATTCCCGGACAGTTGAGGGTGACTTTCAATATCCGTCACGGGGCGGTCTCCACCGCGTCGGCCATCCAGAACAGGATCCGCGGGATCCTGGACAAGCACGGGCTGAAATATGACCTGAACATCCAGATCTCCGGCGTGCCGTTCATCACCGCCGACGGCGATCTGTACGAAGCGGTCCGGGACACCATGTACCAGTGTCTCGGCGTGATCCCGCGGCGGGATACGGGCGGTGGCACCTCTGATGGGCGTTTCGTCGCCCCGACCGGGGCCCAGGTCATCGAGGTCGGCCCCGTGAACCTGTCCATCCACAAGGTGGATGAACACGTGCGGGTCGATGACCTGGACCGGATTGCCGACGTCTATCACGATCTCGCCAAACGACTGCTGGTATCCTGAAGGCCCGTGAAGCTGCGTTTTACACTCCTGCTGGCCGGCCTGCTCCTACCGGTCGGGACGACCCTGGCCGATGCCCCTATCTGGCAAGGCACATCGGGGACCCTGTATCTGGGTATCTACCCGGCGCTGCCCGATGGGTTGCAGCTGCGCTCAGCCAGCGCCGCCCGGGATGGAGATGTCGATGGCCATCTTTTCAAGCTAGACAGTACGCTGCGCTTCGAAGGCCAGCCCAACGGAATCCGGCATCTGTTGGACGGCGCGCTGGAGAGCGAAGCGCCGCTCACCATCGAAACAGCTTTTGAGACTCTACAGCTTGCCCCGTTGCGACTCGAACCGATCAGAAACACCCATGATTTTCGGCTGGTGGGTCCAAATGGTGCGGTGCTGTTCACGCTGACCCATTCCCACACCTGGATGGATCCGGAGACTTCGGAACTGTCATTCCGGGACATGGACGTGAGGATCAGCAAAGGCTTTGCAAAACGCCTGGGCGAACCGCGGTTTGCGGGCCACACCATCGGCGTCGCGCATCTGGATCTGGCGACGGACCGCCCCCCGGGCTTCGTGGCCGACAAAGGGGGCGTTGTTTGCCCCACTCCGGAAGTGCTGGAGATGCTGGACCCCGGCCAGACCCTGCCTGTGGATGTGGAACTGACGGCGGTCTCGGTTTTTTCGCAGCGGGCGCGGAACAATGGTCGGGTGGCGGCAGCACCCGACGCCCACCTGAAAAACGTGGGCACCAACCACGTACGCTGGTACCGGGCCATCGTACCGGACGGGGGCACCGGCGTGCCCATCGGATCGCATCCCTTTCTAGTAATGAGCGCTTACCGCATCGTTGATGACGAGATCACCCAGATCGGCCGTTCCGGTGTCAAACACGCTTTCTTTACGACTAACCTCAACTGCGACGACCCTGATTGCGGCAGCGCCCAGATCCTGTATTTGGGGTGCGAGGACGTGTACGGCACCAGCAGTAATTCCAACCGTAAGTACCTTGCGCCCCGCAACGAAGTCCAGATCTCTACCGGCGACTGGGATTCGCTGGGTTCGCACTTTGACGGAACCCCGGTAGACGATGAGCGCGATCACGAAGACAGTGACCATGATGACTTCGAGCACCGGCTGGTCATGGATGAGAGTGATCTGACCACGCCCGGCGCCGAGTACTTCTCGGAAACCTGGTACCCCATCAAGAACGACATCGATATTTTCAACAGCATGGGCTGGCGCCAGATCGATCCCCAGCTGTCCGGAAGTGTCTGGACCTTTACACCGTTTCTGACCTCCCTCGTGCACGGTCCGGTGATCGACCACTATGTGGACCCGGACAA
>Ga0114950_10003628_pt1 | contig 11940 bp, 9 predicted proteins | sample N075metaG_FD_83503 | JGI IMG/M metagenome (GOLD analysis project Ga0114950, IMG submission 83503) | Deep subsurface microbial communities from Kermadec Trench to uncover new lineages of life (NeLLi) - N075 metaG | ecosystem: Environmental > Aquatic > Marine > Ocean trench > Sediment | place...
ATGACGGCCCGTTCTATATAACTATCGCTGCAATTGGAGGATGGGACGTGACCAGTTTTTGCGATCCCAAGACTAATATTGCTGGCGAGCGAAACATTAACAATTGGGCGGATTCGGAATCTATTGCCCGAATCGGCAATATTTCCTACGCTCCCGTTGCGAACAACCAGGCTTTTTTTGAACGCTTTTACCAGGACATGCTGGTAATTAATGGCATAGATACCCAAACTAATTCTCATGACGACGGGAGAAGGCATACTTGGAGCGGAAGGCTGGGATTCGGTTACCCGACTTTTGGATCAATCGTATCGGCTGCCGTAGCGCCCGACCTGCCTTTATCCCTGGTGCATGCCAACGGATACAGTGAAACTTCAGGTATAACCCGCTTCAGTCGTCTAAGGAACCCGGACATAATCGAAAACCTGGTCAATGATTCTGAAGTCGAAAACCAGGGTTCCTATTTCAGCTTGTTTGAAACCGGTGAGCTTGATCGTATAGCCCAGTTTCAACAGCAAAGATTAAGCCGTCTAATGGCGAACACTGAAATACTGCCACGGCAGACCAGGGGTATGAACAACCTGTTCCTGGCCAACTCCACCCGCGGAGAATTACAAGCCTTTGCTGATTTGCTGCCAGAACAGTTTGAATCGAACCGGACCAGGCTTTCCGCACAACTGGCCTTATTGGCCTATCAATCCGGACTGAGCGTGGCTTGTCAGTTAGGCTTATCGGGCTTTGATACCCACCAGAATCACGATGCAGACCACTTTGAAACAATGGCCGAGCTGACCGACCTGGTTGGTTATATTTACGATTTAGCAGAGCAGGGTGGTTTTGCCGACAAGCTGGTTATCAGTATGGCATCTGACTTTGGTCGACGGCCATTCTACAATGCGGGCGGAGGTAAGGATCACTGGCCCATCGGTAGTGCACTATTTATAAAACGAGGAGCCGAGTGGGGTAATCGGGTTGTTGGAGCCACAGACGAGGCGCACAATGCACTCAGTATAAATCCAGACACCCTGGCAATAGATTCCAGTCCTGATGGTCTGGTCCTTGAGCCAAAACATTTGCAACAGGCGATGCGCCAACTGGCGGGGGTGGATCAAAGTGCGGTATCGCAACTGTTTCCGTTAAATGCTGAAGCTGTAGACCTGTTTAATCCGGCCAAGCAAACGATGTAATACTTGCTGTTATGGTCAAAACTCAAACCTAAAACTGGAGAAAAACAAGGGTGACGGAATTAATCCGGCACCCTTTTTGTCTATTACTTAATTACCTAACCTACAGTTCTGTGCAGGATCTATGATACTAATTCCTTACTGTGGAGCAGACATGATCATGTTGTGTTTCATGTTCATATCTGATCTAGATCGATTGCGCTCTGATCTGTCCAAGGCGCCTACGGCCGGACCACCCTGGTTATAAATGCCACCACGCAGGGCCGCCAACAGGTAGTCATAATCGGGAGAGATATTGGTTTCCTTGTTGGTAAATTCGGTAACTACTGCTTCAACCGCTGACTGGCGATCTTCAAGATTCGGGAAGGCCAGTATGTCAGCGACGATTGTTTCCAGCACATTCAGATTATCAATGATGATAGATGCCTGGGGGTGATAACTGTACAGATGTGGAGCGATAGTAACCGCCATGGGCAGGTCACTGGGGGCGGGAAACATAGTCATGCCACTGTCGGATCCCACTTTGTTCCAGTAACGTTCCAAGGCAATCGGGACTGTATCAGTGAACTGACTGTCCACATATTCCACCATGATAGCTTCCAAGGCAGCGAGTTGCAGCCACTGGTTAGACCATAGCAATCCACTCAGCTTGGGAAATCCGGTTTGAAATGCCGTGGCATTAGGATGCCCAGTCATTAAGGTATAGGACTTTGGAACTGGCGGTAAAGAATGACGATTGTCGCTGAGGTAGTCCTGTATGGCCCCATTTACTGCTTGTTGTTTGTCAGAAATTGCATCATCAAGATAGATTTCAAACAAGCTTGCTTCAAACTTTCTGCCAAGTGCAAACACTTCTGCTGTGTGTCGGTCCAGGGCGCTGCTGTTTCCAAATGCGTTTTGTGCATCTTCGGCTGAATTCTCACGCCGCAGGAGGCTTAACAGTTCTGTACGATTCGCGGCTTCCAGTTCGTTGTAAGGACCTTCAATGATATTGCCCATGTTGTGGCCCATACCCATAGCCATCATCTCTGACATGGTCATTCTGGCCAGCATATTGAAATGCTGTTCCAACTCATCACGGGCGCTCTGGGTAGACGAGTCTTCATTAATGCTGATTACTCGCTCCAGTAATGCGCCGTGGGTGACATCAAAGGCATTAAACAAACTTTCCAGCTCTGGATATTGCGTACTCAGTTTAGTCTGGGCCGTGACATTCTGTGCCATCACGGTCAACAACGGTATAGAAATTAAGACTACTACAGCCTTCCTGGCATTCTTAGTCAATGAACTCAGGTTATTGAACATTTTTGTATGCTCCACTAGGTAGATAAGTAATAGGATTATAAACAACTGGGTATAGGCTTGAAAACAGCTCATTTGCAACTTTTGGTAGCAGAATCAGCTATTGAATCATCGAGAGCGCCGCGCAAAAATTTGGCCTATATCCGCAAACAACGGGGAAAAGGGAGGTGACGAGTGAGGACTCCCTTTCTATTTGCTTGTCTATTTACCTCTATATTTGGCATAGATTTTTGTAGTTTGATCACCGCCTTACTGAACAAGTGCGGCTCTTACTTCTGCCGTAAACGGGTGAGTCTCTTCAGCAGCAGACCAAATTTTACTTAACCGCTCATAATAACGATAGGCGTCAATAGTATCGCCTGACGCAGTAGCCGCTCTTGCTGCTCCCAGCAATAAGTTAGTGCGGCCGTGATAAAGTTTCAGTCCCTGCTGAAATTGTTCGAGGGCCAGGGCCGCACTCCCGGTTTCCAGTAAGGCTTCGCCGTATAGCTCCAAGGCAGGTTTAACTGGTCGTGGTGGCGAGCCGATAAGGGTCACTGGGTTTTGCACATTCATTTGCGCACTCAGTTTTACCGCGTCATTGAGTAGAGACAAGCCTTGTCTTGTACTGCCTTCGGATATTCTCAATATTCCGTCGATTTGCAGCGCTGCAATACTTCCAACAGACGCTGAACCGTCAGCGCTGTCGCTTAAAATAGCCAATGCCTCCTCGGCGAGATCCAGATTGCCGCTGCGTACGGCACCCAGGCCAATGGCTAGCCAGATTGAGGGCTGGCGTATGTTAAAATTACGCACATCCTCTACCAAGTCAGCGGCAGAACTCCATTGTTCCAGGTCAATTATCATGCGGGCAAAAGTATCTGCAAGAGGAACTGCTATTTCCGCCGCCTGATTACTGGCTAGAAAATCAGAGTAAATACGGTTACGTATGGATTCTGCTTTGCTGATCATGCCGGACTGGAGATAGCCATAGTTAGCAAACTGTAGCAAATGGCCATAGTTGTGTGAATTGAGGTCTTCCAGGCTCCAGCCATGGTCATCAACCCAGGACATGGAGGCGTCAAACGCCTTCATATTAGACTCCGCCACCTCTGACCACATGCCATGCTGAACATAATAATGTGAGGGAATATGCAATGCTTCGGCCGCATCAGTATCGACCAGGCGAAGGTTGTTAACGGCAATGACACCAATGTCGGTGTTTTCAGGATCATCGGTACTTTGAATCAAGTAGCGATTAGCACCCGGATGTCGTGGATTGCGCGCAAGTACTTCCAGTGACAGAGAAGCCATCAAAGAACGCGTTTGTTGTCTGGTCATATCAGGGGGTGTTTCACGCATAAGTGAAAGGGCATACCAGGCCTTAGCCTCGGTGTCGTCTGGATATCTTTCACTGATCTGTCTCATGGCCTCAGCATAAGCCGCCCGGCGTTCCCGTAGGTCGCGCTGGGAAAATAAAATCTCAACACTCATAAGGTATGCTTTTTCCCTTTCAGTGGGCGCTTTCGCCGCTCGTTCTTCCACATTGGCACCCAATCGATTCAGAATTTCTCTTGCTGCTTCCGGTCTATCGATATTCCAGATAGTGCGGTGATTATTCAAAGCTTCGCCCCAATAGGCCATGGCAAAATCAGGCGCCGCGGCCTGTGCTGCTCGGAACTGTTCCTCGGCATCTTCGAACATGTGTAGATGCATATAGGTTACGCCTTCAAGAAAGTGTTCTTGCGCCACTCCAGATTGGGAAGTGGGAAACTCCATACCCCAATTGGACGCGGTCTGTGCTTGTGACAAAGGGCCGACGCCGACTATCGGTAGCAATAGCACAAGTAACGCCATCAATTTAGTAGTCTTGTTTTTCATGTCAACCTCCTGTTGTTTGCGTGTTAGCAATCGGGATTACCAACAGGTCTAAATGGTAGTTGAGGTAGGGTGTCCATGTCTAAGGGATTTTCATCTGGGATGAGTCAGCGCCCTACAGGCCATTATTTTGCGCCGGTCAGGTGACACCCAATTCAGGTATCGTCCGCGTATTCAAAGCGTGGTTGCGACTTACCATTGTGCCTGATTATCTCATTGAACATGGTCACTGGCCTAACCCATAAGTCCCTTTCGCCATATTGTGGCCTATAAACCACTAACTCCTCGCTGGTTTCGCTGTGTCTGGCAACCCCAAGTACCTCGTAGTAGTTTCCTTTATAGTGGCGATATTTACCTTGTTTCATTATTGACCTGCACTCTTGAACCGATTAACTTCCCATAGTAACCATCTAACAGAAAAATTAGAACAAACCAGTTTTGCCGGGAGGCGCAGACAATGACATGGTCGATCAAGCAGGCAGTTAAACTTTTCATTGGATTTACCTTAATAGTGATAGTTGGAAATTATGCATTGGCGCAGGAATATGTATTGGATGAGAACTGGCCGCAACCACTGCCTGATGGGATTGAATGGGGCCAGGTACCGAACGTTACAATCGATCAGGATGGGAATATTTACGCGTTTCACCGGGCTGATCCACCGGTATTGAAATTTGACCCCAGCGGCAAGCTGATAGATAGCTGGGGCTCAGGCCAGGTAGCGTTGCCACATGGCTTTCGAGTAGCACCTGATGGCACTCTTTGGGGTACAGACTATCATCGACAAAATGGACATATCGTTGTCAGATATGACACAAATGGCAAGTTGATACAACGATTGGGAACTCGGGGCTTTCCTGGAACGCTACCTAATAATTTCAATGGCCCTACGGATGTGGCAGTGGCAGCGAATGGTGATGTTTTTGTGGCCGACGGACATTACAATAATCGCATTGTCAAATTTGACGCGGCCGGTCGTTATCTCATGGAATGGGGCCACAAAGGGACAGGGCCAGGAGAATTCGATCTTCCCCATACTATTGTTATTGACCAAAGGGGTCGAGTACTGATCGGAGATCGCAGCAATCACCGCATTCAGATTTTTGACCAGCAGGGTAATTACATTACCGAGTGGGATCAGTTTGGTTGGCCCAGCGGCATGTTCATAGACAATAATGACATTCTTTATGTTGCCGATTACCAGGACAAGCGAGGGGTTACTTATGGCAGTGCCGAGGATGGCACGGTAATGGGCTTTATCGCCGGTTCTGAACCTGAAGGTGTTGTCGTTGATGCCCAGGGCAATGTCTATACCGGCGAAGTAACAGGCGGTGAAGGTGGTGACGGTTCGATAGTGAGGAAGTTCATCAAGCAATGATTCCAACGCTGTATGCGTTACAATAGCAGGAATCATAGCCAAATCGGTGAAACTACTGTCTAGGGAACCTCTGATCTTAGAATTGATAAGAGGCCCCCTAGTAACTTGCAATGAATATCAGTTCAACCTAATGGACGAGCTGTTACTACACTTACTGACACATAAAAATTAGGGTCTTTAGCAGCGAAGACCCTAAAGACCTATTCATAATAATCTGCTAGAATCCCGCGACTTTTGGGCTATTGGTGTAAACTACCAGTAGCTTTCAGTGGTTACAGTAAACTCGGGCATTATTACGCGCCCATGGTCACAATATGGAATTGGTCGAAGAACAACTGAGCGAGCACCACCTGGACGACAAAGAAGTCTTGGATGTGGTTGTCAGGTTTGCTGGTGATTCCGGCGATGGTATGCAATTGGTGGGGTCTAACTTTACCCAGACAACAGCGCTTTACGGCAATGACCTGTCAACATTTCCTGATTTTCCGGCCGAGATACGGGCACCTGCTGGGGCAACGTTTGGTGTCTCGGCTTTCCAAATTTATTTTGGTGCCAATGATATCACCACCGCCGGTGACGCCGTTGATGTGTTAGTGGCAATGAATCCTGCTGCATTGGTGGTTAATCTAGACAATTTGGTTAGTGGTGGTCTGGTTATTGTCGACACCGGTGCCTTTACCGAGAAAAACCTGGCCAAAGCCAAGTACCAAGTTAATCCACTGAACGACGGTACCCTGGGGGATTTTAGAGTGTTGGATATTGATATTTCCAAACACGTACTAGCTGCAGTAGAGTCCTATAATATTGGCCATAAGGCAGCACTGCGCTGTAAAAATATGTGGACTTTGGGGCTCGTAATGTGGCTTTTCGATCGTGATCGAGCGGCCACTATCAAAGGTTTGAAAACCAAGTTTGCAAAAATACCAGAGATTGCAGAGGCAAATATTGCCGCGCTGAATGCCGGACACGCATTTGGCGAAACGGCAGAGCTTCCCGCTGGAATTCACATCTACAAAGTACCTCCGGCAAAAGTACCACCGGGTAAATATAGAAATATTACCGGTACCACAGCGCTGGCCTGGGGTTTGATTGCCGGCAGTGAGTTAGCAGACATAGACTTATTGTTTGCTTCTTATCCAATTACGCCTGCCTCCAATCTGCTGCATGAGTTGACAAATCGTAAGGAGTTCCGCATAAACACCTTTCAAGCAGAAGATGAAATCGCTGCTGTATGCGCCGCGGTAGGAGCCTCTTTTGCTGGTAATCTTGGTATTACCTCCAGTGCCGGACCGGGTATTTCATTGAAAGCAGAGGGTATTTCACTGGCAGCTGCTACGGAATTACCTCTGATTATCGTAAATACCCAACGCGGTGGTCCATCGACTGGCTTACCTACCAAGACTGAACAGTCAGATTTAAACATGGCTGTATTCGGTCGGCATGGTGATACTCCCATAGTGGTTATAGCCTCAAGCACCACGGCGGATTGTTTTGAAGTGGCGATAGAAGCAGTACGCTTGGCAACCAAGTACATGACCCCAGTCATGCTGTTGTCTGACGGTTACCTGGCGAATGCATCGGAACCCTGGCGAATTCCCGATGTGGAAGCCCTACAGCCATTTCCAGTTCGCCATTATCAGCAGAAGGAGGGGTTTAGCCCCTCGCTGCGTGATGACAAAACCCTGGCACGGGTATGGGCCAAACCCGGTACACCGGGGCTTGAGCATCGCATTGGTGGCATAGAAAGTGATTATGACACCGGTGATATATCCTACGACCCTGCCAACCATCAAAAAATGACCGATTTACGCAAAGCTAAAATTGACGGCATCGCTGATGATATTCCTTTGCAGGAGGTGGCTCTGGGCAATCCCGGCAGTAAACTGGCACTAGTGGGTTGGGGTTCCACCTATGGGGCTATTCACCAGGCAGTAAAAAGATGCCGAAAGGAAGGACTGGATGTGTCACATGTCCATGTTCGCTACATTTCGCCACTTCCTAAGAACCTGGGCGAACTGTTGGGCGGATTCGAAAGAATTCTGGTACCGGAAATGAATACCGGCCAGTTTATAAACTTAATTCGCACGAAATATCTTTTAGATGCTGAAGGATTAAACAAGATTTCCGGTCAGCCTTTTAAAATTGGCGAGATTATGGCAGCTATTCACCGTGAATTTGCTGAAATGGCGAAAGCGGCGAAAGCGGAGGAAGATTCATGAACGAGGCTTTACCAAAACTGACCCCTAAGGATTATGCAACGGACCAGGAAGTTCGCTGGTGCCCTGGTTGTGGCGACTACGCCATTCTGAAAACGATGCAAAAGCTGATGCCCCAGTTGGGAGTAGCGAAAGAAAATCAGGTATTTGTTTCCGGGATTGGATGTTCGTCAAGGTTTCCGTATTACATGAACACCTATGGTTTTCATACTATTCATGGCAGGGCGCCAGCGGTTGCTACCGGTGTTAAGCTGGCAAATCCTGAATTGGATGTCTGGGTGGTAACTGGTGACGGTGACGGATTCAGTATTGGTGGTAATCATATGATCCACGTACTGCGCCGTAATATTGATTTGCAGATATTACTTTTCAACAATGAAATATACGGATTGACCAAAGGGCAATATTCCCCTACTTCGGCCGTAGGTACCAGGTCTCCCTCTTCTCCTTCTGGTTCTCTGGACTTACCCTTATTGCCTTGTAATGTAGCTCTTGGTGCGGGGGCTAGTTTTGTGGCGCGGTCTATTGACACTGATGCCAAACATCTCGCGCCGGTTATACGCAGAAGCTATGAGCACAAAGGCGCTTCGTTCGTGGAGATTTTGCAGAATTGCCCTATTTATAACGATGGAATTTTCGAGCAACTCAAGAGCAAGAAACTTTTAGCTGATTTTCGTATTGATGTTGTACACGGCCAACCCCTGGTGTTTGGCAAAGACAGTAACAAGGGTATTCGTCTTGATACACAGAAATTACAGCTCGAAGTGGTTGAACTGGGTGACGGCATTTCCGCCGCGGATTTGTTGGTACACGACGAAGGTAACAAGGTGTTGGCACAAATGCTGTGCAGTATGGCTGGGCCAGACTTTCCTGTCGCTGTGGGTGTGCTTTACACTGAAAACAAGCCTGGCTATGTAGCAGATTCCACAAGTCAGCTCGAGACTATCCGCAGTCGTAGCAAGGGAGACTTGAAAGCCTTATTAAACAGCGGGAATACCTGGGACGTTACCTGAGGAATTGCCACAGACTGAGCCTGGATGAATGCCCGTGAAAAGGCAGTTCTGGCGTATACAGTAAAAAAGATATTTGCTACGCTCCGAGCCATCTCTTGTCCTCATTAGTAAGCGGAGACAAATATGGCTAACCATAAGAACAACGATTCGCCCTCCAATCCTTCTCGTCGTAATCTGTTGAAAAGCGCAGGTGTAGTCGGTGCAGCTATGGCCAGTAGCGTGACTGCAACACAAGTTTTAGCCGCCGATAGCTCCTCAGAAAATTCGCCAACCCATCCTGAAATAAGGGAAGCCCGCGAAACTCTGACTGCAGCCGAAGTTGATACCCTTGAAGCTATTGTAGATCGAATTCTTCCCTCTGATGAAAACGGACCAGGCGCTCGTGAAGCGCGGGCGGCACACTACATAGATCGTTCTTTAGCATCGGACAACGCCAACTCACGTCACAATTACGCCATTGGACTTACGGCAATTGATGACTATGCACGGAACAAACACAGTAATGCTTTTCACCAGCTGAACACCGAAGTGCAGGATGAAATTCTCGCTGCAGTAATTGCGGGTGAAGTAACCGGGTTTAATCCAAGCGGTAGTGGGTTTTTCGGCATGGTTCGAAACCACACCATTCAGGGAACGTTTAGTGACCCCTATTACGGAGGCAATCGCGATTTTGTCGGATGGGACATGATTGGTTACCCGGGAGTCAGATTTGGAACTTCAGAAGATGAGGTAGCCCTGGGTCGTGCACTGCAACCAAACCACCAGTCAGCCTATGACATCCCCATCTTTACCAAGGTGGTGATAGGAACGGGAGGTGCTGACAATGGCCGTTAATCTGCCGAAAACTGATGTTGTCATTGTAGGTCTTGGCGCCGCTGGTGGAGTTGCTGCTCTCCCCCTGACCCAGGCAGGATTGAAAGTAACCGGTCTGGAGGCAGGTGGTTGGCTTCATGGTCGAGATTTTGCGCCTGACGAAATCAGAAACAATATCCGTAACTGGCCAATGGCGGTGCAGAAATGCGCCCAGGAAGCACCCACTGTCAGGGCCTATTCTAATACTACCGCCAGACAAGGTGGCCACCCTATGATGAACGCCGTAGGCGGCACTAGCCTGCACTATTGGGCGCAAAGCTGGCGCTTGAATCCCTGGGATTTCAAAGTAGTGAGTGAAACCACGAAACGATACGGAGCGGCTAAGATTCCTGCCAACTCCACCGTGGAAGATTGGCCATTTGGTTACGAAGAACTAGAACCCTACTATGATATTGTGGAACGCACGGTCGGAATATCCGGCAAGGCTGGCAATATTCAGGGTGACATAGATCGATCGGGAAATGTATTTGAAGGTCCCCGATCTCAGGAATACCCCATGCGGGCTTTGAGAAGTTCTCCTTTCACTGAGTTAATGAGTGATGCCGCTCGCAAGATGGGACTGAATCCATTCCAAGGGCCGGCAGCAATCGTGACCGAGCCTTACGATGGTCGCTCTCCTTGTGTGTACCATGGTTTCTGTAACAAGGGTGGCTGCCACGTACAAGCCAAAAGTTCAACCTCATTTTCAACCATACCCAAGGCAGTTGAGACGGGTAATCTCGATGTTGTTACCCATGCCCGAGTGACCAAGATCGTGTCTGATAACAATGGCAAAGTTACCGGCGTGGAATATCTGCGAGGAAGTGAATTCTATTTTCAGCCAGCCGATGCTGTGTTAATCGCCAGCTATACCTATGAAAATATCCGCCTGTTGTTATTGTCCAAGTCCAGGGCCTATCCCAATGGCCTGGCCAATAATAGTGGTCAGGTGGGGCGTCATTACATGACCCACCACCAGGGTGCCGGGGTAACTGCTTTGTTTGATAAGGATTTACATAACTGGTATGGGTTACCAGCGCAAGGCACGGCGTTAGATGAATGGGCCGATGACAATTTTGACCATTCAAACCTGGATTTTATCGGTGGTGCCAACTTGTGGACTCATACCGATCGACGACCGATGTCGGCTGCCCGCATGAGTACTTTTGGCAGGGTTTCCAAGAACTGGGGATCAGATTGGAAGAAATTCATCATGGAAAATGCCGACCGTACCAATAGCGCTTATATTCAGAAGACTACATTGCCTTACGAACATAACTATCTGGATCTGGATCCAACGGTAAAAGATCCACTGGGCTTGCCAGTGACCCGTATAACCGGTCGATACGGTAAAAACGAGCTGAAGATTGCCGAGTTCGCCCAAAATAAAATGGAACAGTGGTATCTCGAAGCTGGTGCAATCACAACAGTTAAAGGCGGGCTTGGCAGCACCATGGGTGCATCTACCCATGCTTATGGGGGCACTAGAATGGGAGATGATTCCTCAACCAACGTGGTAGATCGTTTTGGTTTCTCCCACGAAGCACCCAATTTGGGTGTGATTGGTGCGTCTGTAATGGGTACCAGTGGTGCACGTAATCCAACTTTGACGGCACAGGCATTGGCCTGGAGAACGGCAGAACATTTGGCAAACAACTGGCGCTCTATAACTTCCTGAGAACGCGAGTTGGTTCGCCGATTATGGGTTTACGGGTAAGGAAATATAACGGGAAAACTTACCCCTGTCGGCCTGCGCCGCCTCCCCATAGATAAAATCTCGGTAACGTTCATCACCATCAAGGTACAATTTCAACCAGGCGATACCATACCGACCTATGGTTGCATGATCCTTGTCTGATCCTGAATTAGCCATAAAGTGATCGCCACCTTCAATCTCCATGTAAACCCTGATCGTAGTTTCTGAAAGCGTTTGAAAATGAGGCCACGCATGATCAATTGCTGGCGCAATTCGATCTGCCGAACCTGCAATCACCAAGGTAGGCACGGTGATTTGATTAAAATTGCCACGCCACCAACGGGTAAATCAGCGTCAATCGGGAAGTAAATAGTGGCGGCTCTATATTCAGCTGTCGAAGGAGTCAAAATACTTCTTATTTCATAGGGTCCATCGACCGAAAGCG
>Ga0114950_10003631_pt1 | contig 11936 bp, 12 predicted proteins | sample N075metaG_FD_83503 | JGI IMG/M metagenome (GOLD analysis project Ga0114950, IMG submission 83503) | Deep subsurface microbial communities from Kermadec Trench to uncover new lineages of life (NeLLi) - N075 metaG | ecosystem: Environmental > Aquatic > Marine > Ocean trench > Sediment | place...
CGGTTACGTGTTCGTGGGTGGCGTGCTCGGAGTCGTGGCGTCCTTCTTCGCGGCACGGCTCATCCGCGGACTCCTGTACGAGGTGAGCCCGCTCGACCCACTCACGCTCATCGGGGTTCTGGTCGTGCTCATCGCGACCGCGGCCGGGGCGGCCGCCATTCCCGCACGCAGGGCCACGCGGATCGATCCGGTCGCGGCGCTCACTGCGGAGTGATCGGCTCCTTCTGCTGGCCACCTCGAGGGCTTGGAGCGATGACGCTAATGCCCCATACCACCACCTCTATAACCTCCCATACGTCTACCGAACGGGTTCCCCCCCATCGAGCGCATGCGCTCGAGGTACTCTTCCCGCTGGGCCTGGAGCTGGGCCAATCCGATGAGAGCGACGTAATCACCCTCCTCCAAACCGCTCACGACCTCTGTGTGGTCCCAGTCGGTCAAGCCGATCGTCACCATGCGTGGCTCGATGGCTCCGCCCTCCTCGACCACGAACACCACAGCCCGCTGCGTCCGTGCCGCTGCCATGGCATTGCCCCGCGCGTACTGACCCATTGCGAATCCGCCCTCCCCCATTACGCGTCGTTGCCTCTGACCCTCGTCGCCGCCTGCGGTTCTTCGCTCGCCGGCGGGACGACCACCCTCGGCTCGGGCACCGGAACCGCCACCACGCCCACCACCAGCAAACATGCTCGCCATACCGCCCGAGCCGAACATGCTTCCCATAGCGGACATCATGCTCTCCATATCGACGACATCAGCGTCGAGGCCCAGCGCCAACGCAGCGGGCTCGGCGTCCTGAGGCATGACCACGGAGCTGTTCGGAATCAATAGTACCCCCGTGGCCTCACCGGTCTGGATCTCAACCGCCGTGTTCATGCCCGGCTTGAGCAGCCGGGCTCGGTTGTCCAGTCGAATGATGAGGGGAAACAGCGTCCCGCTCCGCTGAACGACCGCCTGTGGCTCAATCTGATCCACTATTCCAACGAAGGTTTGGTCCGGGTAGGCATCCACCGTCACGTAGGTCGTCATGCCCTCCATGATCTCACCCAGGTCCCCCTCCTTCACCAAAGTCCGCACCTGTATCATGTCCAGGTTGGCCATGACCAGGAGCGTGGTTCCACTCGAAACGTTTTGACCCGAGGATTGGATGACCTGGCCCTCCTCCACGTTCTTCTCGAGAATCGTGCCGGCCATAGGGGCGCGAATCGTCACGTCCTCGAGGCGGAGCTGTGCCAGCTGCAAGTTGGTGCGGGCCTTTACGAGCGAGGCCTGCGCGTTGGCGAACTCCAAGGTTCTGCTCTCGTGCTCCTGGGTCGAGATCACGCCTGACTCCAGGAGCTCCTGCGAGCGCTCCACCTGTCTCCGGGCGATGTCGATGCGGGCCCGGGCCACCTCGATATCTGCGTTCGCTTGGTCGGAGGCATTGCGCACGTCCCGAGGATCGATCTCCGCCAGAAGAGCCCCCGGTTCCACCTCGTCACCGATATCGACGTAGAGACGAAGAATCTCGCCCGAGGCTCTGGACGTGACCTCCACCTTCCGAACGGGCTCCAAGACACCGGTCGCCGAAGCGGTGACGATGAGGTCACCACGTTCCACCGCCGCGCTCTGAACGCGTGAAGTGTCTCCGGCCTCGGCGGTTCCGCAGGCGGCGAGCACGGGAAGCAGCAGAGCCGCTAGCCGGATCTTCTTCATTCGCCTCGTAGACATAAGGTGCCCTCTCCTCGCTCAAGAAATCGCCTGCGGTCGTCAAATCCCGATCATAGCCGTAGCTATAAAGTTTATCCGGTCAATCGTTGCGGCACAACTTGGCAGGAGTCGCGGTGGTGCTACCGTACCACGACCAGAGTCGCTAGTGCACCAACTCTGTGACTCGCGTAAACTGTCCCCGGTATTCGCCTTGAAGCCTCAACCTGGGAGATCCCGTGGAACTAAAAGATGCGGTTGCGCTGGTGACCGGTGGCAGCGAGGGGATCGGTCGTGCCATTGCCGAAGCGCTGACGAACGCGGGGAGTAAGGTCACAATTACGGGCCGCCGTGAGGAGGCCGTTCGAAACACCGCAGAGGAGTTGGGACTGGATTGGATAACGGGCGACGTCGGGAACGAGGCAGATGTGGTTCGCACCGTAGCTTCCGTGATCGAAAAGCACGGGCGCCTGGACATTCTGGTCAACAACGCCGGTGTCGGCCTCTTCAAACCCCTGGTCGACACGACGCTCGAGGAAATGGAGGGTGTGTACCGCACCAACGTGTTCGGCCCATTCCTCATGGCGCGGGAAGCGGCTCACCAGTTCATCAAACAAGGCAGTGGCGAACTGATCAACATATCCTCCACCTCAAGCCTCAAGGGCAGTAGCGGGCGTACCGCGTACGGCTCCTCGAAGTTCGCGCTGCGCGGTATGACGGAATGTTGGCGCGATGAGCTTCGACGTCACAACGTGCGGGTCATGTTGGTGAACCCGAGCGAAGTGATGACCAACTTCGCTGCGAAGGCCGGCGTTGAACGGGAGTTTTCCGACAAGAAACTGCGGCCCGAAGAAATCGCCGACGCAATCCTTGGAGCACTCAGAGTGGATGGCCGGGGTTTTATCCCGGAATTCTCAGTGTTTGCGACGAATCCGTTCTAGCTTCGGCGGCAGCTGGCTCTAGGGCAGCTTCACACGATTACGAACTCGCCGCCCGGGTGAGCGATCCCGTTGAGCATCACCTCGACCCGATGTGCTCCCGGATAGTGCTTTCGGGTCGAGTGTTGAGCCAGAGAGATCGACTTGCGCACGGTGGCAACACCTCGGGCCTCCAACGTCAACTCAGCGCCCTTGAAGACTTTGGGGCTCATGGAGCCATTAGCCTTCACGAAGTGGATGCGAAGATCAATGAGCGCCCCGGCGTCCTCGTCGGAAGTGTTCTCCAGATCGACCTCGATGTGCACCTTGTCACCGATCTTGATCACCGTCGGCGTGCAGGTGACCGCGCGGATCTCGATCGGGGACTCTGCGCTGTACCCAAGCACCGCCAATGCCCCAGCGTTACCGGCTTTCACCAGCGTCCGCAGCGCATGGCGCACGAGCCGCTTTCGGTCTTCGCTCGCATCCAGCCACCACCGGCTTGTCACCTCGACCACGAGCTCGGGGTGATCCTTGGAGATGTCGTTCAGGTTGTTGGCCACCGAACGTCGGACGTATTCGTCGCCATCATCCTTCAGTACCTCCAGAAGCTCGAGCACGGGTGACGGGTCCTCTTGGAAACTGCGGAGCCGGGCGGCCCAGGGGAGCCTCGGGCGTGTGCCCTCGGAGACGAGCCTGCGGACATGCCCGTTCGGGTCACGCGCCCACTCCCTGAGCCGCTCGAGCGTCTCTTTCGGGTAGCGCTGGATGAAGGCACGGATGCTGAACTCGGCGGTGAAGCGCTTGGTGAGCTCGTACTGAGCCCTCATCGACGTCTCGAAACAATCAAGCCCGTGATCGGCCACGAAAAACACGAACGGCAGGAATAGAAACGACTCCATTCCCTTTAGCTCGTTCCACCCGATCTCAGGGCCCAGAGAATCGATAATGATTCGGATCGCACGGTCTCGATCCGACGGGAGGACTTGAGCGAGCGCCGTGGAGATCTGCCGCGCTCGAGGAGTCAACTCCAGTTCTCCGTAGCCGTCTAGCGCGCTCTGGAGGAACAACTCCCGATCGAATTCAGGGAAGACGCGTTCGACCATATGGGCGATCCGAACTGGTATATCAGGTCCGTACGAGTTCTTGAGCGGTTCGGCCATGGTCTGCAATACAGCAGGACGCGCCTACCGGTCAGACGGCCTGCGCCTATACCTATACCTGGGTAGTGAACCAGATCTGGGGTTCCCCGGCTACGCCGGCGGATGTCATCACCTCCCGTAGACGATCGGACTCCGCGAACGAACGCGCCTCGTCCAACGTCGCGAAGTCATGCCATGCCGTGACGTCATTCGGGTCGCTAGCCGATTGAAAGACCGCGTCACCGGTTACACCCATCCCCTTACGCTCATCGTCGAAATCGTCGTAGGCTTGCTTCCACGTGGCGAAGTCAGTTACAGGGTGGCGCACGAACATGCGAATCATTGGACCTCCTAAAGAGGACTTGGGAGTCTAGAGCAAGCCGCGTCCTTCCATTCGCCGACTTGGCACGGAACGGAATTGTACGGCTGGTGCACGGCAACGGACAGTCTGGATGGCCGGTGCCTCACCCAACCGCGTATCGGGCCGAGCAGGTTGGGCTGGCGCGGAGCGCCACTGGACGGGCCTAGCGAAACCCGCGTAGGATTCGCAGCGTACGGAGGTGAGGGCGCTGACGGCGCCCCAGTAGCATGTACGCGCCCGGGAGGAGTACCATGTTGGACTGGGACGGAATCGGCACTTTAGGCCTATTCCTCAGCACGGGTGCGATCGGCGTAGGACTGATCGTCCTGCGCGCCTATAAGGCGAAGTTGGCCTCGAAGCTGGACTGGGAACGTCTTCGTCGCTCCGACACTCGCCCAGACGAGGTGCTCGAGCAGATTCAAGACCTCGAGGACCAGGTTCACCGGCTCACCGAACGCATCGATTTCACTGAGCGCCTCGTGGGCGACGGGCGCTCAGAACCATCCGATACCCCGAAGGCGGTCTAGGTTCAACCAACACACGCCTCTAGAGCCTCGTCGTTGTCCTCTCTCGGTGAACCCGGCTTCTGGTGCGAGTGTCGCCTGAGTCAAGAGGAAGACGCCAAGAGCTCCGTTGAAGATGGCAGTCTCCCAGAGATTCCCTTCGGTGGGTATGTCGAAGCCGCGCGCGAGCCCAATAAGTGCGCAAAGCACCCCGAGCCCGACCCCGAGCAGACCGAGCCAAGCCACTCTAGGCTCCTTTCCCAGCTGGGCAAGCAAGGTGCTCCAGACATCGTTCGGTCTACTCATGCCACATCCCCAGCGGGGTCCCCGGCCCCGGCAAGCTCACTGCCACGGCGCCGAGCGACCCGTACGATCCAATACGTCAGGAATCCGATCGGCCCGAACAACAGAGTCAGGACGAGGAGAAGTGACTGAATCGGGATGGGGACCACGTTGTGACGAAGGTTGTCACGGAAGATGCCGACGCCCACCAGATGATCCAACGCCGACATGTGGATCCAGACGATAAGTGCAACGTTGGGGTTGGCCAGGAGTTCGATAACCCCTTCCGCACTCCCGAAGTCGGCCATGACGCCGAATCCGGTCTCGCTCAGCACGGCCGCCACGCCTACCACGTAGATGAGCGAAATGGCTACCGGGAATGCTATCCACTCGACAAGGCGCTTGGTGACGCTCCATCCCGGAAGAAGGATCATCAACCCCCAGCCGACAGTGGCCAACAGGGCTACGTTGAACAGTACCGTTGTCATGGTCACCTCACGTTCCAACGGATCTGCGATTTACCTGCGCCCGCTTCGCGGTGCTCGGTCGTCTCCGGCACGCAACGGCGTGCCTCCGGCTCTCCTGAGCGACTCAATAGTGTGGACTGCAAGCGAAGCGCGCGAGCCTCGGAGCTGTCACATCGCGAGGATCGATCGTAGTCTGAGGTCTTTGCCGACTCGTGGGGACCTGGGCGGTCTAACGTCGAACTCTACGCGTCGGCCTTACCAGCGATATAGTAGTTGTTAAAGATGCGCCCACCGAAGTCCTCCATCTTCTCCTGGTCGAGCTCAGCCAACGTGATCCTCCAGCGGTGATGCTCAAGAAAGCGCTACTTGCTATTGGCCCTCATCCTGAGGTGGCTCATACTCCAACTCGAATTCTACGCTCGCGACGCCGGGTATCGCGCGGACGACGGCACCGAGACTCTGTTGAACCGTGCCGGAGCCGGGGGGCGTGCGGCGTCCGCCGCACTCTTGACAGACCACCGAGCCGGTCAGGGTCACGACCCCCTCGCTCACCTCCACGGCAATCGAACCCGCGGGGACGTCGGACGCGCTCGCGAGGGCCGCCTCGACCCGCTCCTTGAGCACTTCGTCGGGCACACCCGACCCGCAGGCGCCAAGAGCCACGGCCGCACCGAAGCTGATCGCGACGGCGAGATGGAACCTGGACGCCCTCTTTCTCACGGTCACGGGCTCGCTCACAGGCTCACGCTCACAGGCTCACGGTCTCAGGCGGACGTGGCGAGCGTCAGGACCGTGCGCTCCACCACCCCCCGAGTCAGTGGGACCTTGTAGGCGTTCTTCGAGAGCGGTCTCGCTTCAGCCACGGCGGCTGCACCGACTTCGCGCGCGAGCTCCGGCGTGATACGCTGGCCGACCAGCATCCTCTCCGCATCCGGAACCCTCCACGGAACGGGGGCCACACCTCCGAGCACGATCCGCGCCTCGCGACACACGTCTCCGTTCATCTCGAGCACGACGGCGGCGCTCACCAACGCGTGGGTCCATGCCTCGCGATCCATGACCTTGTGATACGTACTCCGCACGCCGTCACGGGGCGCAGCAAGCTCGATCGACGCCAGCACCTCGTCGTCTCCCAAGACGTTCTCGTGTTCTACGTCCTGGCGCGGAAGAACGAAGAAGTCCGATCCGGACAGGGTCCGCTCACCCTCGGGTCCTACGATCCGGAACGTCGCGTCGAGGGCGACGAGCGCGGGCGCGAGGTCCGACGGATGGACGATGTAGCTCGGGCCGCCACCGAAGATCGCGTGGAGCTGGTTCTCACCCACGACCGAGAAGCACTCGTTGCCCCCGGCCTTGTAACAAGGGAAGCCGTTGCGATAGTACCAGCACCAAGGCCGCTGAACGACGTTTCCCGCCAGGGTTCCAACGTTCCGGATCTGGGGGGTCGCGACGGTCTCCGCGGCCTCGGCGAGCACGGTGAATTGATCACGGATGACGGGATGTTCGACGAGCGTGCCTAACGTGGTCAGCCCTCCGACGGTCACGCCGTCCTGCCCCCTCGAGGTTACCTGATCGAGCCCGTCCACGGTCTTGAGGTTCACGAGGACGTCCGGCTGATCGGATCCGGGACGATTCACCACCTTGTCCTTCATGAGCTGAAGGAGATCGGTGCCTCCTGCGACGAACGAGACCGACCGGCCGTCGCGGCGCGCCTCCTGGGCAAGCGCCACCGCCTCTTCCAGCGTACGAGCATTCTGGTTCGTAAAGGCTTTCATGCGAGCGCCTCCAGAATCCTTCCCCGCGTGATGGGCAGGTCCTTCATGCGAACTCCTATGGTGTTGAAGATCGCGTTGGCCACCGCGGCCGGACCCAGAATGATACCCGCCTCCCCGACCGTCTTCGCACCGTAGGGCCCGAAGCCGTCGTCGGTCTCGATGAAGGTCACCTCGATTTCCGGCACATCCATGTGAGTCAGGTGTCGCGCCCCATAGTATCCGGCCGTAAGCGGATGTCCGTTCCGCGGGTCATACAGGAGATCCTCGTGTAAGGCCTGTCCTATGCCCATCAAGGCCGCGCCGCGGATCTGGTCCCGCGCGGGCAGCGGATTGAGGATGCGACCCGACTCGTGGACGGCGACGTACTTGGTGATCCGCACATGGCCGAGCTGAACATCCGCCTCCACCTCCACGAAGTGGGCCCCGAAGCACATGCGCCGCATTCCCTGAGTGCTGGGGGTTGGGGTGGCCGACGCAATCAGCACCTCATCTCCCCGTGGCATTCCCTTCTCGGAAATCTGGCTCTTGAGGTCGAGGGCGGCCTGAACGACCGCGTAGCCCGTCTGGGTCGTGGTCCGGCTCCCCGATTCGCCCACCGAATAGGGGCAGAGATCGGTATCACCCCAGACAACTTCCACCTGCGACAAGGGGACGCCCAGCTCCTCGGCCGCGATCAGGGCCATCGTCGTCTTCGCGCCGGGGCCGATGTCCGTGACGCCTACAAACAGCGTGTAGCGCTCACCGGAATCCACCCGGAGGATGGCGCTGCTCGGGCCGACCCCTGATCGGAACATCATGAACGCCATGCCAGCACCGCGCTTGACAGGGCCCGGGTCCGAACCCGGCTCGGGACGCCAGCGGCTCTCCCAGTCGAAGAGCTCTCGACCCCGTGCGATACATTCATCGAGCGTGTAGTTCGTAAACCGCGCCTCCTCGGTCGGCCGCCGCATGTTCTTCAGCGCGAAGTCCACCGGGTCCATGCCCACCTTGTACGCGATGTCGTCCATCATCGACTGTATGGCGAAAAAACCCTGGGGGTCCCCAGGCGCCCGGAAATTCCCCGACACCATCCGGTTCGTGTGCACCGGGTAGATCACACGCTCGACATTGGGGCATGCGTATACGTCGGTACCGCTGATGCCCCCGGAGCGCCTCAGATACGGACCCATCCCACTGAGGGCGTGCAGTTGAATCGCTGTCACCGTGCCGTCCTGGGCCACACCCACCTTCAGGTCCTGTACGGTGTGCCAGCGGCCGTGTGTGCCGAGCCAGTCGTCCTTCCGTGTGAGCTCGAGCAGCACGGGTGCGTCGGCCTCTTTCGCCAGCGTCGCAGCGATCAGATCGAAGTAGTAGCTACCGTTCTTGTCGCCGAAACCCCCGCCCATGTACTTGCAGATGATCTGAACCTGATGGTCTTCCAGACCCAGATCCCGCGCGTTGTCGTGGCGGCAGTTCGAGATGCCCTGGGTCGGCGTGTAGATGGTGACCTTGTCGCCCTCCCACTGCGCCAGAGCGGAGCGTGGCTCCATCTGACCGTCCTGCACGAAGGCCGTCGTGTATCGGTCCTCGAATACCTGATCGGCCGCCCGGAACCCCGCCTCCGGGTCCCCGCTCGTCCCCCCCGACGGTCTCGCTTGGTTCGCGAAATCCAGCGCCAGGTTACCCTCGGGCCAGATTGGAGGAGCGCCTGGCTCGAGGGCCTCCTCAGGATCGATGACGAACGGCAGCTCCTCGTAGTCGATCTCGATGAGCTCGAGCGCCTCCTCGGCCACATGCCGGTCGACCGCAGCCACCGCAGCCACCGGCTGGCCGACGAAGCGCACCGGGTTGTCGAACATGTACCTGATGTGTCGCGTAATATCCTTCGCCGCGTCGCTGTACTGCCGCCCCCCCGCTATGGAGCCCGAGCTGTAGATCAGCTCGTGCGTCTCGTGCGTGACGACGGCCCTCACTCCCGGTAAGGCCTCCGCCCTGGATACGTCGATACTGCGAATGCGCGCGTGCGGGTGCGGGCTCCGCAAGACCCGGGCGTACAACATCCCCGGAAGTCGAACGTCACCCGTATAGGTGGCTCTCCCCGTGACACGCTCGTAGGAATCGATGCGCGGGACGTTGTGACCAACAACGTTCATCGGCCTGATCGGCCCGGTCGCTTGTTGTGGGCTCATGCTGCACCTCCCGAGGTCCCGGCAGCCGCGAGCACCGCCTCCACGATCGCGTTGTAATTCGAGCACCGGCAAAGGTTGCCCACCATCGCCTTACGCGTCTCCTCCGCCGTCGGCCGCGGGTTACGGTCCAGCAGCGCGGTCGCCGTCATCAGCTGGCCCGGCGTGCAAAACCCACATTGAGGCGCGTTGTGATCCATGAAGGCCTGCTGCAACACAGAAACGTCACCGTCGCGCTCGAGCCCCTCTACGGTCACGATCTCCCGGCCGTCTGCCCACACCGCAAGCGTGCTGCACGAATACACGGGCTCGCCATCCAGCAGCACCGTGCACGCGCCGCATTCACCGCGGTTGCAGCCGATCTTGGAACCCGTGAGCCCGAGGTGGTCCCGGAGGAGCTCGTTGAGCGTCCAGCGGTCCTCCACCTCCACCCGGTGCCGGGTTCCGTTGACGGTGACACGGATCGCCGTTTTTGGAACGGCCGCGATCTCCTGCTCGACGACCGTGGCCGGTGGAATCTCCGCTACCCCCAGCTTCGGTACACCCGCGACCACCAGGGCGGCCCCGGTGCCTTCCAAAAAGCCGCGCCGTGTGAGGTCGCTCTCCCGCTCTGTCTCAGGCTCGTTCTCTCGGGAAGTGTCCACACTCCCGGAGTTATCGCCGTTCTCGGGCTTCCCATCCATGGATACCTGCCCACGTGAAGTGTTCACAGAATCAAGCGCTCAGATTACGTCATTCCCGCGTTCTAGGGGAGAGGCATCTCCTCGCTGTCCTCCGCTCGTGCCCGCTCGAAGGACGCCACGGGCTCGAGTGTCCGCACCTGCTCGAGTACTCTAGTGCGTGGTCAGCCACCACCGCATGGTCTCGATTACCCGGTCGGCGGCCTGAATCTGGACGGTGTGCCCGATCCCCGGGTACGTGACGAGCGTGTAGTCGCCGTCGATCCAGTCCCAGGTGTTGCTGAGTCCGTCTTGGTCCACGGCCGAGTCCTCCAGCCCGTGGAACTGAAGGACCGGCATGTCTATCTGGGGCCAATCGGTCAGCTCCACGTAGGGCTCCTTGAAGTAGTTCGCGCGGTAGAAGTTGACCATCAGATCGACGTCTGACCGTTCGTAGGCCTCCTGCGCGAATCGTACGACACGCTCGCCCTCGTCTCCATAGAGGCGTTGGGCTCTGCCGGCAGCCGATCCCGGAAAACGTTCACCCGCCCCGCGTCGAATAAAGTTGCGCGCATATTCAGTGGCGCGCCGCTGTTCGGGAGTCGCGTTCGCCAAGGTGCGCGAGAAGCCGCGTGGGTGGGTCAGATTCATCATGATGAGGCGCTCCACCCTCTGGGAGTACGTCTCGTCCATGACGAACTGCCAAGAGATGATGCCGCCCCAGTCGTGGGCTACCAGGGTGACCTGGTCGACGCCCAGGTCCTCGATGACCGCGTTGATGTCCGACATGAGGAGCGGCATGTCGTAGTTCTCGAGGCCCTCGGGCTTGCCCGAGCGGTTCGTGGCGCGCGTGTCCATGGCGACGACGCGGTATTCGTCCGCGAAGGCCTCCATCTGGTTGTGCCAAACGTACCAGAAGTTCGGAAAGCCGTGAACGAACAGGAGCGTCTGGCCCGACTCGACCTCGCCGAGAGTGACGTAGTGAACGTTCACGCCGTGGTTGTCCACGTCGTGGTGCTCGACGCGATCGATGAGCAGAGGTTGCTGCGCAACCACCTCGCGACCGGCGAAGGTGAGAAGCAGTGTTATAGGCAGTGCGACAGATAGTGCGACTGGTGCGACACGCATGACTGATCCCCCAAAGAAGCGCCAAAATACAGCCCAAACCGTGATCGGTACCATACGTCCCCCGGAAGTGATAGTCCAACGTTCCCAAGCCAATTCGACCGTGTTACCGGAAGTAGATCGGCCTGGATCTTTGGGGGACCCCTCTCCTTTTATTGCGCGTCGGCGACGTACCTCACAGTTTGAGGTTGCGGCATCCGGGAACACCCGCCTGAGTCAGGAGCGAACCACGATGAAGAGCCGTCCCCAGTTTTGGTCATTGCGGCGTCCGGCGGTATGGGCGCTGGCCCTGTTTCTCCTCCTCGGCACCTTGAACGCGGGCGTTGCCCAGGAGCAGTCCAGCCTCACGTTTTCTGAGGACATCGCTCCGATCCTGTACGAGAACTGCGTTAGATGTCATCAGCCGAACGGCATCGGGCCAATGCCGCTACTCAGCTTTGACGACGTACGACCTTACGCGTCGCGGATCCAACGGAAGGTGGAGACGCGCCAGATGCCCCCCTGGCACCTGGACAGGACCATCGGGATTCAGGAGTACAAAAACGATATCTCTCTGTCCGATTTTGAGATCGAGCAGATCGTGAGCTGGGTCGACGCGGGTGCACCCGAGGGTGATCCCACGAAACTCCCGATGCTCCCCGATCTACCGGACGGCAGTGGGTGGCAGCTCGAGGAGCGGCTCGGTCCACCGGACTTCGTGATGGAGTCCCCACGCATCACTGTTGCGGCTAATGGCCAGGACCAGTGGATGATGCAGAGGACTCCCTTCGAGGGCGTCATCGACCAACCGCGCTACGTTCGGGCGACGGAGCTGAAAGGCGCCTACCCGCTAGGCGTGAGAGTCCTACATCACG
>Ga0114950_10003633_pt1 | contig 11935 bp, 5 predicted proteins | sample N075metaG_FD_83503 | JGI IMG/M metagenome (GOLD analysis project Ga0114950, IMG submission 83503) | Deep subsurface microbial communities from Kermadec Trench to uncover new lineages of life (NeLLi) - N075 metaG | ecosystem: Environmental > Aquatic > Marine > Ocean trench > Sediment | place...
CTCGCACGACTTGAGGAGTTCGCCGATTTCCACTGGCAGGAATTCAAAGAAGAGACCAGTTGGAATGACGCCCCGGAAGCGTCGGACCGGGTGCGGGCAGAAATGGTCAAATTTACTGCCGAACTCGACGCGCTGATCGTCTGCCACGGTTCGCCAAGGGTCGACGAATCGGTGCTGGCGTCTGCGCCGCGACTCACGCTGGTGGGCGAACTCGAGGGTGACCGGTTTGCCCAGCGGATAGATGTCGAGGCGGCGATCGCCCGGGGCGTGAGAGCGGTAGATACAACACACGGCTCTTCGTACCCGGTCTCGGAGTGGGCGCTGGGGATGATGTTGATCGGACTGCGCAACGCTGGCGCACATTTCCGGCGACTCGCAGCGGGCGAACTGTGGGGGACGCCGCAGCAACGAGAAACGGCGGCTGAATTCGCCCGTAACGAAGAGCTGACCGGGCGCACGGTCGGACTCATTGGAGCCGGTTACATTGGCCGCAGGCTGATCGAGTTGCTCAAACCATTCGACGTGAAGGTCTTCGCGCACGACCCGTACATCGCCCCGGAACTGGCGAGTTCGCTGGGGTTCACCCTGACTTCCCTCGACAAGGTCCTGTCAGAACCGGATATCGTCGTATGCCTCGCTCCACTGACTCCCGGCACAAAGGGGATGCTCGGGCGACACGAAATATCCAGGCTCAAGCCCGGGGCTGTGTTTGTGAATGTCTCCCGCGGCGCGATTGTCGATTCTGAGGCGTTGATCGAACGGCTCGAGGTCGGCGATATCGTCGCATGCCTCGATGTTTTCGACCCTGAACCGATTCCGGTCGGTTCCCGGATTCGCGATCTGCCAAACGTTTTCCTGTCACCCCATATCGCGGGTACCACTCAGCGTTCGAGGACACGATTTTTCGAAGAGATGGTCAACGAGCTTGAACGTCATTTCTCAGGACACGAGACGCAGCACAACCTGACGGCCAGAACGCTTGCCAACCGACGCGGCGAGTAGAGAGAGACCACAAGAAAGTAAGGCAGATTACATGACCGTGCAGATGATTTACCACGTGGGTTTCGTGGTCAGCGACCTGGAACAATCCGTTAAATGGTACACAGAGGTGCTCGGGCTCCAGGTCGAGCGGGAACCCCGAGAACTGAGCGGTGAATGGATTTCCGCGGTCACGGGATTTGAAAACAGCCGTATGAAAATGGCATGGGTCGGTACCGGCAACGGATGCTCCATTGAACTGGACCAGTACATCAGTCCACCGGGTTCCGATAGCCCGCCAACCGTGGCGCAAAACGACGTGAGAGCATCCCACGTGGGCATTCAGGTAGATGACGTTCACGCCGAATATCAGCGGATGTCCCGGCTGGGCGTAAAGTTTGCTGCGCCGCCGCCGGTGAAGCTGAACAACGAGTTCCCGTGGGCAAACTGCGCGGTTTTCCTGCAAGACCCCGATGGAAACTGGATTGAACTGCTCGAACGTAACCAGCCATCTGTAGGCTGACCATGATTCGGCAGTTTACCGGGATCCCATCCTGATCTCGGCGTGCACCGACCTGGTACTCGCCATGAAAGCGATGAGTCCCAGGTTGACCAGCACCGCGCTGGCGAAAACGGCCAGCGCCATGGCCAGGGTGCCCCAGTCGGTCCAGAGCAACATTGGCGGGGTGATGTCGGACGGGTCTTCGCCCGTCAGGTAAGGAATCGTCGCCAGCGCGATAACGCGCCCTGCTCCCGTTCCTATCGCCGCCGCGAAGACGATCACCGTCAGGCTCTCGAAGAGAATCATCGTTGTCAGCTGAAGCTTGCCCAGACCAAGCGACCTCAAGACGGAAAATTCAACACGGCGCAGCGAAAAACTGCCAACGGTATGAACGACTACGCCAACAATGGCCGCAACTGTCAGCACCGTGTACCCGAAGCCGAGAATGAACCGCCAGCTGGCGGATTCCAGTCCGCTGAGTTTCGCGGCTTCGCTATCTATCTGTTGCCGAACGCTGCCCACGTTTATTGAGTTGGCGACCAGCACGTTCCGAATTTCGTCCGTTACGAGTCCCCCCGTCGCCCCGGGCGCAGAAATCCAGATCTCGTTCATTGGCGCACCGATGCCAGCTGAATTGAGTGCGAGCGCTTTCCACACAGTATCTCTCGATGCAATGATGAAAGGGCCGGCGGATGGGTTCAGAGTTGGGAAGTGCTCGGCAAACCCGCCGATCCTGACACGAACAGTTCGGTCGCCAACCGCGATCTCCATGAGGTCACCCACCTCGAATCCCTTCTGTCTGATCAGTTCCGAGCCGATAATGGTCCGTGCTTTGCCAACCGGTGCAAGATCGATGCCGCGGTACGTGCCGAACGCGGGTGCGGCCCACGATATCAACACCCCGTCCTGACCGGCGTCGTCGATCCTCGCTCCGAGATCTCCGTAACCACCTCCGACTGTGTTGCGCTCGTCACTTTCACCGAACCAGAGCAACACATCTGCCACATCGGCGCGGTGCGTGTAAATACGATCGACCAGCATTGAGCCAGCTCGGGGCGGAACCCCTCCTTCGATCGGCCTGCGTGAAAACCCGAGAAATTCCAGGGACAAAGGTTCTCCGGGGGGAAGTGAATCGCGAAGTCCGACCAGCGATACCCCGATCTCGCACCAGTCCGGCGACTTTTCTGGTTCTGAGAATTCCTGCGATTCCTGATTTGTACATGGGAATTTCTCGTTGCTCCCGGCCGAAGACCGCGGTGCAAGCGTGCCGAGTGTCAGACTGTGCAAACGACCCGTTGAGTCTGCCAGCTTTACAACCAATCCAACATCCGACATCGTCGTAACGGGCTTCACATTCACCGAAATCCACCCGGCATCACCGGGCACTGGTAACCCGCGCAGCTTTTCACTGCTGCGCAACAGCTCGAGAGTCTCGGCAGAACCCACGCCGACCCGGTCCCACGCTATGTCCCGCAGTTCATCCGGGTCAATTCCCAAAATCGCGGCGGGCAAGGCACTATCGGTACCGCGGATTATTCCCGAGGCCCGGATTACACCGGACACAGATGCCACTCCATCGACGTTAGCCACCTGATCGAGGGCCCTGTCGATGCGCCACTGCGACCTGTAAGTCAGTCCAACGGCACGTATATCGGCACCAACCCTGTAGGCCGACTGGTCAGAGTTTGACGACGTGATCGTAGATTCAAAACTTGACAACAGAACCGCTGTTGCAGCCGTCGCGGCTATCATGACAACCAGTTTCCCCTGGTGTGACGTTCGCCGGGCCAGCGACTTCAAACCCAGCTCAAATACCGTCGACTTCCCGACCGCCGACGGCATGCGCGCTAGAGCTGCAGCGAGCAGTGCAAACACTACAGGCAATATGCGGACGCCCACTGCGCCCAGTCCTATGACGCCTATTGCCGGCAGTGCGAGCGCCAGTTGATTGGTCTGCCCCTGCCCCGCTGACTTTTCGGCAATGTGAATTCCCCCGCTCGACACCTGCCAGGCAATTACGAGTGCGACGAAGACCACTACGAGATCGAGGTAATAGCGTGTGAAGAACGGGCGCTCCGTCAAGTTCGACCTGTTGCGATATAGCCGCGTGATGAGACGAGACCCCGAGTTGACGGTGCTGACCGCGAACATGCCGCCACCGGCAACGCCTACAAGCACCGATGCGGCCACGGTCCAGGTCCCGGGCATCTGGAAATCAAAGTTCAGGCCACCGATAACGGCTGCGGCACCGAACGGCCCCATCACGAATGCGCCGATCGCGAACCCCGTGGCCGTGCCTGCCAGCGCAACGATAAAAGCCTCGGCCAGCGTGGATATCATCCGTTGCCGTCGGGACGCCCCGCGCGCGGCGATGGTAGCGTCGTCCGAACCGGTCAGGTCGGCGGTATGCGCCCCCACCAGCAAAACGAGCACCAGCGCAATCCCGGAAATTGCGAGCATGATCGTTTTCATCGGAACTGCGGCGATAGTGTTTCGCCGGGTGAAAACAGCGATCGCTTCGTCGGTGGCCGTCACCATCTGGAATCCCGATAGTCGCACGGACAATCGAGCTGCCAGCAGATCAAGCCGGTCGACCAGCTCACCCGCATGTCCGGCGCTAATGCGGTCGGCTTTCACGGTCGCCAGCCAGAAGTACGAAGCTTCGCCACCCTGTCGCGCGTTTTCCGCAAGTGCGGGGAAATCACTTTCTGTCACGAACATCGGTATCAACTCGAAGCTCGAACCGGCAACGCTGAAGCCTTCGTCCACAACCCTCCAGTATGGCGAGCCAGCCTCGGACCTGTCGAAAAGAGCTGCTACCCGGACCGAAAGCGTCCCACCGTTTCCTGACGGGGGCGAGTATGCGAATTCGTCGCCGTTGGCCAGGCCGTATTTCAGTGCAACCGACCGTTCGATCAGTACATCGACCACCCGCGTCGAAACCGTCTCAGTGGCTGGGGGCGGCCACGTCCCCTCCACGATGTCCACCCGGTCAGCGAAGTCGTGTACCGAGCCAAAGAAACCCCGCCGCCTATCCAGCGGATCGGATGGATCGACGATCGAGGGCACAAAAGTGGGACTGCGAAAACCGCGGTACACCGGACCCGCTGCCTCTCCGAGCGTAAGTGTCGATTCGAGATGGACCTGTTCTGTCAGGGCGATATGGGATTCACGCACGAACGGCCTGAGCCGTCCTCTCAGTTGCACATCGAGCGCTCCAGACCCTTTTTCGTCCAGCGACACAGCGAGAATGCCGGTCGAGACATTATCGAGAAACGTCAGCGTGCCCGCGACGCACGTTACGGCGACCGCGACTCCGACGATGCTGATCAGCGTGTACGCAACGCGGCTCCTAATCCGGGCCGTCGCCAGGCGAACGCCTGCGGTGATATCGGTTTGTAGCGGGTGAATCACTCGATGCCGCCCTGGCGGCCAACAAGCTGTTGCTCAGGACGCAACATCACGTAGGCAAAAAGTCCCAGCAAGCCGGCGGCCACCAGCGCTGCGATGTACGCAGCTGCCGCAACATCAATCGTTGCGGCCCGGGCCGGCGAATCACCCAGTTGAGTGTCGTAGGCATCGGTAATTCGCGTTGCCACAAACGCTCCGAGAAGTCCGCCGAGAAAGGCGCCAGACCCGACGCCAACCAGCGTAACCAGGCCAAACCTGAACAGTTTCTCGGTAGCCTGTCCGAATCTCGACACGCCAAGGACAGAAAGGATATTCGAGGGCCGCCGCGTCTCAACAAAATCATGCCCGATGAACAGTGCCAGCCCCGTCACGGTAAGCACCGCCAGGGCCGCCGTAACGACGAAGTGCATGCCTTTCCAGCCAGCAGACGCCCCGGCGCTGGCCGTGGATTCATCGACCAGTTGTTCGTAAACGAATACACGGGCACCGGGACCGGCCACGCTCTTGGCAAACGACCGGATATTCGCCGCCGTGCCGGGTGGGATTGAAATGAACAACTCTGCCGATCCGGGCAAAACCGGATCGAATTTCAGCGCCAGGTAATCTAGCGTGGCGCGATAGTCGATAATTGCGAACGGACTGTCGGTGTCGAGAGTGGCAAACGTCGCTACAGTCCCGGCCACACGCACTGGCACGACTTTCCCGAACGCTGAAATAAACCCGGTGTCGCCGTTGCTCAGACCGGATAGCTCTTGGAGTGCCGGACTCATTACCAGGGGCAAATAATCCAGGTCTTTGCGGGGGTGGATCCCCCTGATCCCGCCGTCTGTGCCCGGACCGAACTCGACGGACAGCACGGAGCCAGTGCCACCTATTGCACCAAACACGGAACCATCGGTCTCAGCGGTGCCTGGGAGAACGGTCCATTCTCCTCCCCCGCCAGGACCCGAAATAGCATGGACTGAACCCGTGGCCGTGAATGCTTCGATCGCTTCGATCGTTAGCTTTACGGCGCGTCCGACAGGGCCGACCGGGGGCTCATAAACGAGAATAGAAATCAATTCGTATGGTCCGTTTGCGGGGTCGGTAACCGAACCGCTAAACGCCCGGGTGCCTGTGCCATCGTCCCGTGCCTTATCAGGTTCCATCAGCACAGTCGAAGTCGTGCCGTCGGCCCCTTTTACCCGGACCCATATGTCGACGAATTCCTCGCTTACCCGGCCGGTAATCCGCAGGGATTCGGTATCTGCAGGAAGTGCAATGACGTAGGGCGCAGAACTGTCCGCGGCCCGCTGAAGCATGCCACCGGCCTCCACCGCCGACCGCCTCATGGTGTCGTCGACCAGTATCTGTTTGAGAGAATTCGGGTCGACTGCGAGAAGCTCGAAATCGGCACCCTCGCCATTGGCTCCAAGCCCGGCGGTCGTCCGGAGAGCCGGCACCCACTCGGCGATTTCAGGTCCACGCGTAAGTTCGAGAACAACGGAGTTCGATTCGCCGCGGAATCCATTGAGACCGGCGATGCGCGCATCGGCCCCCGCGGCTTGCGAGGCCGCGAAAAGTCCATTCGCTTCAAGGGAAGCAGCGATCGTCGAATCAGTCACCACGGTAACCGTAGCGATGGTAACCAGCGTCAGGAGCCAGGCGTGACGGAACGACGACCTCAACATCGATGTGACTGCGTACCAGGTGACGGACGACATTCTCCCTGCCGCTCCGGTTCCCAGCCACGGGACGACCGGCCAGAGACGGACGAGCGCAAGGACTGCCGCGACGGCCACCACGCCCGTTGAAATCATGACCCAACCGGAGCCCAGTTCTGCTCGACCTGAAAGGGGAGAGAGCAGTCCGCGGGCGTCCATCTCCCAGAGCAATAAACCCGATACAGCGACAATCAAGAGATCGAGTTTCATCCGCCAGACCATTGGCGGCTTATTGGAACGGCTGGCAAAAGATTTCGGCACTCTCCGCCGTACCAGCAGGTGAATGCCTGGCAGCAGGATCAAAAGCGCAGAAATCAGTCCGACCGCTCCGGAGAATCCAAAGTTTGCTATGTCAGGACTGACCTGCAGGTTCGACCCATCGGTGAGCGGCCTTAACGCATCAACCGTTCCCAGGAACGGAACTATGAACCATGCCAGGGGTGGACCCAGCAGCGCCGGAATTACAAGCACGATCGCCGCCGACAACGAGCTGAAGCCAAGCAGGGCGCTTGCACCACCGCCGCGCAGTCCGAGCCGCCTTACACTGGCTTGAGACGACGAGGTCATAACCGAACTCGCCAGCAACACGACTTGTCCGGCAACGAGTAACAACAGTGCCGATGAGATAGCCACCGGGACCATCTGGGCCGACTTGTCTCGTTCAAGTTTCGCCAGTGGTGCCCCGGCCCCCGCAAACGCCCTGCCGCCGGGGGCCACACCATCGGCTGCCAGCGTAAACGAATCCAGTCGTGCGATCGATTTTTTCAGGCCAGCCCTGATGATGGCCGGAGTATCGATAGAAATGAGCCACCACCCCGTACCCAGGGTTAAGGAGATGCGGGGGGTGACAGAAAAAAGCAGGTTCTCATCGACAATTCCGATGAAGCCCGAACCTGTGCCTGCGATGAAAGCGTCGGGCAACAAAAGGTCGTTCGATATTCCCACCCAGTAAGCGGCGGAAACATCTTTCGGCTCGAATACTCCAGTCACCACCAGGTCTACGGGTACGCCGCCCCCCTGTGCTTCCAGGATCAAATGATCTCCGAGAGAGGCCCCGGTCGCCCGGGCGACGTAGCGCGGAATGGCGACCCCGCCGGACCCCGCGACCGGCATCGCTCCCGATACGAACTGCAGCGGTGGTTTTCCTCCATGGAACACCTGCAGGTATACGTTTGTGAACGGCACGAAACGGTCGTCGTCCAGAACTGAAACCGAAAAAGGAGCCGACCGGACCACCATCGCGAACATGGCACCGATATCGCCGAGTTCGGACGTGGCGATTTGAATCTCGTTGTCAATCGATTCGAATGCCGCGGGGTTGAACGGAACATCCTGCACTTTTACCCAGCCGTACTTCTGAGCGTCTGAGTACCGGGAAAACTCATGTTCCAGTGTCGCCGTCTCTATCCCGCCCAGATACAGCTGAATGCCGACCGCAATTGCCGCCGCAATCGTGGTCGTTGCAACTGCAACAACCAGCAAAAAACCCTGTTTACGAGCAAGCCGCCAGGATAGTTTCCAGACCGTCACAGGGGCGCCCGGTCATCGCCCGCCATGACAAAGAGCGAGGCAGGTTCCATTAACGCAAATCGTATTGCAAATATTTGGTGCATTCCTAGCCTTGATCGTCGGTTCAAAAGTTCGATTTTTGGGTAAATTACGGGTCACCCAAACAATCACTGCGTTACGTTGCACGGACGAACAATACACAAATATGAAGATTGAGAGTGTCGAAACATTCATCGCAACCAACTGGATGATGGTGCGTTTGACGACCGATTCTGGCATCCAGGGAATCGGCGAATCGACTTTTTTCGGGTGGCCGCGGGCCGCCGAGGACGTGGTGCTTTCATTTCGAAACTATCTGATCGGTGCCGATCCCATGCGCGTCGAGCACCACTGGAACTACATGTACCGGTCGAAGTCGATGCGCGGCGGTGCGGTCGGGGGTGGAATAAGCGCGATCGACCAGGCGCTGTGGGACATCAAAGGCAAGCACTTCGAAGCACCCGTGTGGCAACTGCTCGGCGGCAAGACCCGAGACAGGGTCAGGGCGATGCTCGTGATCCCGATGGGCACCCGCGATGAGGTCGCAGCCCACGCCGCAAACGCCAAGAAAGACGGTTTTACCGCGGCAAAGGTGCTCCTTTTCCAGCACGAGCATGCGACGATGCGCCACTCCGAACGAATAGCCGATCTGGTCGACCGTATGGCCGCAATAAGGGAGAGCGTTGGGTGGGACTTCGATATCGGAGTTGAGATTCACCGCAACATGGTCCCTGGCGATTCAATTGTTCTGGCCGGGGAACTGGAAAAATTCCGCCCGTATTTCTTTGAAGACCCCATCGCCCCTGACTCCGTTCTATCTTTCGGGGAAGTTTCGGCAAATTCTCGTATTCCAATGGCCACCGGAGAACGCAACCTGACGATTTGGGAATTCAGGGAATACGTCGAACACGCAGGTGTCCACCACATACGCCCCGACGTGGGAGTGGCTGGCGGGTTCACCCACGTGAAAAAAATCTCTGCTCTGGCCGAAGCGCACCACCAGGGAATTATTCCGCACGCTGTGCCGTCCGGTCCGGTCGCCACCGCTGCCCACGTCCAGCTCGGGGCATGCATCCCCAACTGGGAAGTGCAAGAACACGTCATGGAAGACCGTCCGCCTTACTCGGATGTCGTGAAAAAGATCGTCACGCTCAAGGACGGGTTCTTTGAGATACCCGACCTGCCCGGCATCGGGGTAGAACTCGACGAAGAGGGCATCAAAAAGCACCCGTTCCAGTACGGCCCGGTCGGTGCAGCGTTGCGGGACGATGGCTCGGTCGCCCTTCGCTAGCAATCAACGTCTCCGGGTCACCCCGGCTGGCCCTCTGGATTTAGGTCGAATAATGTACGACCGCCCATGATTTACTGCGACTGAGCGATGCCAATTTCGAGATCTATCGGCCTCTGGTAGGCATCGACTGTTCCTGCTATCACATCGGCCACCGCTATTTCGCTTCCCGAAAGCCCGCTTTCCAGAACACCGTAAATAACGCCAAGTGCCTGCATGCCCTCATCGGGGCCGACCTCGATCGGTTTGCCGCTTTCTATGGCTTCAGCGAGTTCTTGCATCTCGATTGCCACAAGCACTCTATCGATCGTCTCGAAGTCGAGTTCGTACGAAGCCATACGGGTACGGTTTCCGAAGAATGTAGCGGTAATGGCATCGAGCGACCAGTCCGGCACGGCTTCGAGCAGCTCGTCGTGGCTCAACGGTTCATCGCGCCCTTCGAGGTTGACGGTCGGGGGACGCCCCGTGCGTGAATGTGGCAGCAATATCGTCCCCTTGTCGCCGTGTACGGAGTTCATTCCAGCCGAATACCCGTGCGACGCGTTGGTTATCGTGAATTGTCCGATAGGTCCCGCCTCGAACTTAAGAACCGCCAGCGCCGTATCTTCCTGATCTATCTCGATTTCTTGCTCGTCCTCAAATTCGTCTTCAACACGGTGTTTGTAGAAGGGCTGCAGGGCCGGGTTTATACCCTGGCGCGTTCTTATGGGAGTGAACAGACCGGTCGCCGAATAGACCTTCTTTACGTTTCCGAGTAGATATATGAGCAGGTCTATCTCGTGAACTCCCTGCTCGATGATGATGCTGCCGGCCATGGATTTGAGGGCACGCCATCCGGTGTTATGCATGAGGGCCGATCCGCCCGACAGGCCTACTTTCATAGCAAAACTCACGCGACCGATAATGCCCGATTCGACAAGGGCCTTGGTCAGGCGGTTCATCGGATCGCGGCGGTACTGTTCCCCGATAGACAGGACCTTCCCTGTGCGTTCCGCGGTTTCTGCCATCATTCGACATGCGCCCATGGTCAGCCCCATAGGCTTCTCGGTAAGAACCGATGCGCCGGATTCCATCGCCCCAATGGCGAACGAATGGTGCATCCGGGTGTCGGTCGTGATGTCGACCGCATCGATGCCGTTTTCGGTCGCCAGCAATTGATCGAAGTCGGTGTAAACCCTGGGACGGAGTCCGGTCGCCGACTCGACTTCGGAAGCGACGTGGTTTGCCGATTCTGCGTGGCGGTCACATACCGCAACAAGATCGAATGAATCGAAGTGCTTGCGCAGCTCGATATACGCGAATGCGTGTCTCAGTCCCATGCCACCGCATCCGACAATGGCTAATTTCAGCGTCATTACTTGTTCCCGTAAAGGTGCCGCACCGCAGCTGTGAACTAAATCGGCGGAGCCTTAGAGTGCCGATCGCCTCTTTCTAGTGCCGGCAGCAACTCCAGAGTCGAGCTGTCTAACCAGTCCGGGACACCCGCTGAACATTTTCCGCGAGTACCTGAACCGACTACCGACTCGTCTGGCAAACCGCCCGACAAGACATCCGGGTGCACCGCAAGCGGTGCACCCGGATTACTCGGAGGTAAGGCGTTCTTCCGATTACTTGGCCTTGGTGATGTTCAAGAACTCAAGCAGGAATCCGGCCCACAGCGAATAAGGCGCTACATACGGGTTATCCGTGTTTGCCCATCCTGTCCAGTAAGTGTTGTTGAACGTTATGACGTGGCGTTCCTCGGCAAGGGTGATTTCGATCACGTCCTTGAGGAACAGTTCCAGCGCTGCATCGGCGAGAGCCATGTACTTGGGGTCGTCTACTGACGGCAGCACACCATCCATCTCGTCGATAATCGCGTCGTATTCCGGGTTGTTGTAGTGGCTGTTGCCCCAGATGTACGAGTTCTGTTCACCCTGGGAAGGGGCAGCAAACTTCGAGTGGAAGTGCTGGAGCGTCCCATGCGGTTCGGACGAGCTGCCGCAGTGGACGAGCACCCACAGGTCGGCATTACCGGTCCGCACTTTCTCAAAGAGCGGTGCAGCATCCGGGTCGTGAAGAGCGAACGTGATGTCGAAACCGGCATCGCGCAACTGCTTTTCAAGTACCGGACCCGTCGGCTTCAGCCACCCTGGCACAAGCAGGTCGGTGGTCAGCCTGGCACCGTCTTTGGCCCAGAACCCATCGCTATCCTTCGCCCAGCCTCCCAGGCCCATGTGCAGGTCGACAATGTCCTGGCCGGTCGCTGAAGGGTTGTACTTGTCGATCAGAGCCTGTTGCTTGGACTGGTATGCGACCAGGCCGCCGTACGTTGAGTACGGAATGACCTGCGTTACAGTCGAGCCTTCGTAAGCCAGATCGACGAGCTGCTGCCGGTCTATCGCGCCCTGAATGGCCTGCCGGACGTGAACGTCGGACATCGGACCCCACTGGGTGTTCACTCCGAGAGTGTACAGGCATGCGTCTGCGGCACCGAATGACGGACCCTCGAGGTCCCAGCTGACA
>Ga0114950_10003636_pt1 | contig 11928 bp, 12 predicted proteins | sample N075metaG_FD_83503 | JGI IMG/M metagenome (GOLD analysis project Ga0114950, IMG submission 83503) | Deep subsurface microbial communities from Kermadec Trench to uncover new lineages of life (NeLLi) - N075 metaG | ecosystem: Environmental > Aquatic > Marine > Ocean trench > Sediment | place...
ATAAAAGATTTGATTTTCAGGTTCTGCTTGATCCATTTAAAGAATAGCTCCACCTGCCAACGTGCCTTGTAGATATCAGCAATGGTTTTCGCGACCAGTTTAAAATGGTTGGTCAAAAATACGTAGTGCTTGCCGGTTTCTGGATCAAGGTAACCGATACGGCGCAGTTGGATGGGGCATTTCTTTACTGTTTGAGCACCGGTGAATTCTATAGTTTGGTCGTAGGTGATACCCCGTTTCTTATTGACTTTGTGGCGCTTGACGACCCGGTAGTTTGCGTTCTTCTTGAGTCGAGTAACAAAGAATATTCCTCTATCTATCAGGCTCTTATACCAGCCATAATCGTTATAACCTCGATCCATCGCAATCATACTGCCTTTCGGAAAGGCCAACAGCTTGCCAGTATGCACCTCGTGGGTGCTACCTTCAGTGACCGTCACAAACTCCGGCAAATATCCCCATGATTGAGTCCGACATGAAGCTTGATTGCGCCTTTGGTGGTGCGAAAATCTGCCCAGGAAAACACCGACAGGCAAAGATCGTCAGTCAGATGGTATCACTGGCTTCGAACTGTCCCTGATCGACACCCTGAATACCGCCGCGGATGATTTCGGATGCACATGAACCTTCAAAAAATGCCAGGCACAGCACGCCGGATCAGAAACGATCGATACCAAAAATGGGTGTCAGGACGAAATAGAACAGAAATAACTGGACGATCAGCGGCGTATTACGAATGCTTTCGAGATAGCATGTTGCAATCGTACCGCCGGCGCGTGAATTCGAGAGACGCGCAAACGCGGTAATGAAGCCGATAATGATGGCGATGATGCCACTGACGATGGCGAGTTTAAGTGTCAGAATCAGGCCCCAGTAGAGTGGGTCGAAGATAAATTCATCGTCGACGATACGATAGAAAAAGGGACTGACGCGGTACCATTGCCAGTTGTATTCCATCGCCAGCGCCCCGCGCCAGATTAACCTGTAATCACGGCAAAGGTCAGTAGCGCCAGACCAATTTCACGCAGCGTACGAAATTGCGCCGCCAGATTAAACGCTTCGGGCGGACGTTTACGTCGATTGCTACCGGATATGTCGCTACATGTGTCTGTCGATACGACTCCTCCCGAATTATTAAGAATCTGGAATCCCAGTCAGTGATTATACATTTTGCCCCAGATTACCAGAGAAGTTTGAATTTAATGTATAGCTTTGCCAATATGATTATGTGCGTAGGTTTAGAAAATATTATATATTAGCTGTATTGAAAATATTCGAGTTAGAAACCAGACGAGAGAGATCATGTCGCGATACGAGTTGCAAACCATTCATCCAGAGTCGGAATTTCTCGAAAATGCCTGGTACATGGTTGCCCAAAGCGCACAGATAAGTCGCGAGTTGCAGCCGCTCACAATACTGGGTGATAATTTGGTGTTTTATCGAGATAGCAACGACAAAATCGTTGCACTCGAGGATGCCTGTCCCCATCGAAAAATGCCCTTATCCATGGGTAAGCTGATGGGTGATGTCGTGCAGTGTGGGTTTCACGGTCTTACCTTTGATGCCTGCGGCAAATGTATCAATGCGCATTCAACGCGTTATCACTGGTTTCAACATTACAATACGAATACCAGTGACGAGGCGGTGCGGCACAAGTTGAACGAGGGCGCGCGTGGCGCGTTTGAAGAAGATCGGATAATACTCGAGGCGGTTGATGCAGGGATGAATGATAAAAAACGTGCCAACCTCGATTTACGACTCGATATTGGTTCAAGGAAATTCAGAAAGAAGCTGAATGCATTAATCAAGGCTGAAAAGGAGGAGGCTATATGTTGATGTCCGACCCGAATGGGTTGTGTCACCGGTGCGCCATTAGTTTGGTGTTACACTGGCGCCGTTTTTTATCCGTAGCCAGTTGACTCAATTGAAAATCACCTTCCGCCAGATAGATGCTTTCAAGAACGTGGTTCAGACCGGGACGGTGACCGAATCCGCCAGGGTACTCGGAGTATCACAGCCTGCGGTCAGTCGCCTGATCTCGGACCTGGAAAGCGAAGTCGGGTTTAAGCTATTTGCGCGCTCCGGCAGAAACTTAAAGGCGACCCCGGAAGCACTGCTGTTGGTCGAGGAAGTGCGGCGAGCCTTAAGTGGGCTCGAACAGATCAAACTGACCGCCTCGGCAATCAAACGATTTAAACATGCACAGCTCAGGCTGATTGCGACCCCGGCGTTTTCAACATTGATTGCACCGCAGTTGATTCAAAAATTTGCCGAGCGACAACCGGAAGCCATGGTATCGCTTGAAATTCAATCAACCGATGTTGCGGTCGAATGGATGGTTTCACAGAATTTTGATTTTGGAATTGCGCCTGCAACTATGGTCAATCCAGTTACCAATAGTCATCCTTTGACCAACACCCGTTCGATTTGCGTGTTTCCCAAAGGACATCGGCTCGAACACAAAAACTGTATCTCTCTTAAAGATCTCGAGCATGAAAGTTTCGTCTCTTACCTGCCAGATTCGAACTTTCGATTCGAGGTAGACGAAATATTCAACAATGCGGGAATTACGAGAACACTGCAATACGAAGCGCGTACCACCGATGCTATTTGTCGTTTGGTCGCCGAAGGCCTCGGCGTTTCCATAATTGTGACAATGGGGACCTTGCCGGGTGCCGGAGAAGATTTTTCGTTGGCACCTTTCGAACTCGATATTCCATTTAATGGTGCCTTGATATGGTCTCAACATAAAACCATGTCGGCGGTGGCCAAAGACTTCCTGGAAATGGTCCAGTCTGAATTCAGCTCGATTGAAGAGCCTGTTTGAATCGTCTTCGTGCTTCGGCGCCATGGATGTATTGGTAGTCGTGAGGATATGATTCACCCGCCTCAATCTTCATTACGGCTAATGCCGGGCCAGGTTGTTTCAGAAATTCACCTACCGATGATTCAAAGACTTCGAGGTCGGAGAAAGTTTCCACCTGACGATAGCCCGCGGCTTTCGCCATGGCGGCAAAATCAAGCTTGCCATGACCCGGAATCGGGTGCGCACCATTGACTTCGTAGACCCCGTTTTCGAACACGAAATGGTGAAAATTTTGTGGCGCGGCATTGGCGATGGTCACCAGAGATCCGAGGTTCATGAGTAAACTGCCATCGCCGTCAAACACCAGAACTTCCTTTTCAGGATTAGCCATGGCGAGGCCCAGGCCGTGGGATGAGGCCTGACCCATCGCACCGGTAGCGACATAATTCAAATCACGTGGATTGATCGCCATCCAGTCGAACAGGGTTTGATAAACCGCGACTACGATCTCGTCGCTGACACGCTGTTTCAGTACCTTAAGTGCCAGATCGCGTCTCATACGGGTGGCCTGCCGATGATGAATATAAAGGTCGAAGACGACTGATACGCCTGCTCGATGTCCGCGCTAATATGTTGCACATCTTCGGGTTCTTCGATCACACGATAGGGGATTTGCATCGCATCCAGTACCGGTTGAATGATGCGTACGCCGTAGGATGACGATTCCGATGATTTTTTGTCCGCTTCCTTACCCTGCAGACCCACCATCATGCAAATCGGTAGCTGGTAATCGATGCCAATCGCGCGAATGGCGTTCAGGGAATCCATCAGGCCGGTTTGCTGCATCAACAGCAGGGCGCGGGTATTGTTGTAAGACATGGCGCCACAAATGGAAACGCCTTCATCTTCTTTGCAAACCCGTAACAGTTTGAAATCGGGATCTGCTGAGATCGGCCACAACAGAGCATCGCTGGTGACAATATCGGGTACCGATACGATAAATTCGATATCAGCCTTTTTAAGCGCATCCATGATGGCTTGTCCCGACGGGTGCTCAACGGGTTTGATGTCTATCGAGGCACTCATGTTGACGGGTTTAAAAACTCTGTGATTTTTGATTTGGTTAATTTCATATCAGCCTCAAAACCAATGGTAACCCGGATACAGTTTTCATAGGCCGCAGATGCAAAGCGCCGAACCGCGATGCCCTGTCGACGCAAATATTCGGCACAGGCCGCCGCGGATTGATCGCCAGGCTTAAATTCGAGCAACACGAAATTTGTCTGGCTCGGATATACCTTGAGTCCGAGGTTTTTCATGCTTGCCGAGAAAGCATTGCGCAAACGACGGTTGGTATGGTAGACCTGTTTGATGTGGGTTTCGTCTTCAAGCGCCGCGAGTGCGGCCGCGACCGAGGCAGATGCGACCGGAAAGGTCAGTCCGATGCGGCTCACCATATCGACGATTTCATGGCTGGCGTACATCCAGCCGACGCGTGCTCCGGCCAAGCCATATATTTTCGAAAAAGTCCGGGTGACAACCACGTTGTCAGCATGGTGCGCCAACCTCTGGCCGGCTTCATAGTCTTCGGCATCGACATACTCTTCATAGGCACAGTCGAGCACCAGGACCACATTTTCCGGCAATGCCTGATGCAAGCGTCGGATTTCCGCGCCGCTGATATAGGTGCCAGCCGGGTTTTCGGGATTCGCAATATAAATCATCCGCGTGTCGTCGGTTACAGCGTCGACAATGGCGTCGACCGAAGTGGTGAACTCCACATCGGGAACCGATACCGGAAGCGCGTTAGTGGCAAAGGCATAATTCGGTGATTTCAGGTAACCGTTACGGCTGCGAATCATTTCGTTACCCGATTCGAGATAAACGCGAGCTAATCTCGCGAGTAAATCATCCGAACCGTTGCCGATGACAATTCGGTCTGGGTCGAGCCCGTGACGTCGTGCTAACGCAGGAGCGAGCAGAGAACCAGGGTTTTCAGGGTAACGCGCCAGATTCGCCGAAGCGGCCGCAGCTGCGTCGATCGCCGATGGGCAAGGACCGAAGGCACTTTCATTCGAATTTAACGCGATTCGTGCTGGTGGAAAATCGCGCGCATCATTGGACAGCATATGTGCCTTAATCTGGTGAATTCCGGATTTGGGTCTTAATGCTGGCATTGAGGGCTTAAGATTTTAAGTAGTGGTTAAAAGCGAGTGATTGGGTTATCATATCACATCAAATGCAAAATAATGAATCTCAATTACAAAAATATTATGGTTTCATAACATTTTGTTGTTTAAAATCGATTCAATCTCGCCATTTCTCATTTTTATGGCTAATTTCTAAGACGACTTTATGAAAAAACATCAATCCAGCAGCAGCCGGCTACAGATCAGTATCGATTTGGCACAGCATGGCCGGCAGATTGGTGATTTGAAGTTGAAGTGGTCGGATAACCGGCAACCGATTGGTTATTACCCGATTCCGATTATCTGCCTGTCTAGTGGTGAAGGCCCGACAATATTACTCACCGGCGGTGTTCACGGCGACGAGTTCGAAGGACCCGCCGCTTTAATGCGGCTGGTGCAAAGCCTGTCGGTCGAAGAAATAAACGGACGTATTATTATCATCCCGGCGCTGAACGCCGCTGCTGTTTTCGAATCAAGCCGGGTATCACCACTCGATCAACTGAATTTAAACCGGGCCTTTCCAGGCGATGCGGACGGAAGTCCGACGCAAATGGTGGCGCATTTTGTCGAAACTGTGCTGCTGCCCCAATGCGATGCCGCAATCGATTTGCACGCCGGCGGCAAAGCATCGATATTCGCGCCTTGCGTACTGGCCCAGGTCGATCCCGGGTCTCCACAAGGTAAATCAAACCTGGCATTGGCAAAAGCGTTTGCGACGCCTTATCTATGGGTAGCCAGTGAAAAGAATGACAATCGCTCATTAAATGCAGCCGCCGCACGGCAACAAGTTTCGATGATCGCCGCTGAGCTCGGTGGCGGTGGTAACTGCGATCCAGCCATGACCGACTTTACTGAAGCCGCTATCAGGCGTTGCCTGAGTCATCTAGGCATTACGGCGCCATCCAATGATGATCATGTGGTCGATATGGAATGTATCAGTGTGAGTGAAACCTTTGCTTCTCCGGCCAGCGGGCTGTTTGACCGCGGCTTTAACATCGCTGACAAGGTCGCAGCCGGGCAATCCGCCGGATGGGTACATTTCGTCAATGAACCTGAACGTCCATCGCTCGAACTCACTTTCAACACCAGCGGGACCATTCTCGCGCATGGCAACCGGGGCATGGTTGAGCGCGGTGACCTGATCGCGATCATTGCTGGTCCCTGTTCCGTCGAGGGCATGAAGTAATGCAACACTACGATCACTTTATCGATGGCGCCTGGCATGCGCCGAATAGCGGCGAGATTATCGAGTCGATCGACCCTGCTACCGGCGAAGCCTGGGCGTATTTTGCTCGTGGTGATAGTGTCGATGTGGACAAGGCTGTGCAGGCAGCGCATCGCGCTTTTACTGAAGGTGACTGGAGTAGTTACTCAACGCAACAACGTGTGCAGGCTTTGATTTCACTCGCCGATCTGTTGCAGCAGCGCTGGCAGGAACTGGTGGAGGCCGAAGTCCGCGACAATGGCAAGCGCGTCGTCGAAGTGAATGGCCAGTTTGCCGGTTTGCATGGCTGGTATCGATACTTCGCGCAACAAATGCTCGATGTCGAGTCGCGGCAATTGCAGAACCAGATCCCGGGTGTCAGCAGCACCGCGCATTATTTGCCATTCGGTGTGATCGGAGTGATTACGCCGTGGAATTCACCTTTGATGATTCTGGCCTGGAAAATTGCGCCTGCGCTGGCGGCCGGCAACACGGTGGTGATCAAACCTTCCGAACACGCCTCCGCTTCGACGCTCGAATTCGCGCGCCTGTGTGCCGAATCATCAATACCGCCCGGTGTGATCAATGTAGTCACGGGTCTGGGTCACGAAGCAGGGGAGCCGTTGGTGAAACATTCACTCACGCGTAAAGTTACTTTTACCGGTTCAGATATCGGCGGACGCAAAGTGGCCGAGGCTGCCGCGACGGGTATCATTCCGACGACGCTGGAACTGGGCGGCAAGTCACCACAAATAGTGTTCGATGATGTCGATCTGGATAACGCGATCAACGGCATTGTCTCGGGTATTTTCCTGTCCAACGGACAAACCTGTGTCGCAGGTTCGCGCCTGATTGTCGAGCACAGCATTCACGACGCCGTTGTCTCAAAAATTGTCGAGCGCGCAAGTCGGCTGAAGGCGGGTGATCCGCTGAACCTCGAGACGCAAGTCGCACCGCTTGCCAATCAGATGCATCTTGAAAAAGTGTTATCAATGATATCCGATGCGAAACAACAGGGCGCTGTCTGTGTGTTTGGAGGTGAAAGACAATACCCCGAAGATCGCCCCAACGGTTTTTATGTTCAACCCACCGTTTTTACCGAAGTCACGCCCGCGATGACACTCTGGCGCGAAGAAGTCTTCGGGCCGGTGCTCGCGATTATCCGCTTCACCGACGAGGCCGAGGCTGTGCGCCTCGCCAACGATACCGACTATGGCCTGGCAGCCGGTATCTGGACCGATGACCAGGCACGAGCAGAGCGTATCGCGCAGCAAATCGAGGCAGGTACCGTTTATATCAATCATTATCGCAGCGTCGATCCCGGATCACCGATCGGTGGCTTCAAACTATCGGGATACGGCCGCGAACTGGGACCGGATGCGGTTAAAGATTTCATGCAGGTGAAATCCGTGTGGGTCGGTACCGCCCCCTGCGTCGATCCCTTTCCAATGACTTAAATATAAGAGGCAACCAAGTGAGCGACCAATTCAAATTACCCGAAGGCGATTTCAGAGGTTATGAGCGACAGTTTGTCTGGCTTGAAAAGCCGGATCCTGAACTGACCGAAGTCGGCCCCGGGACGGTCGGTGGCGATTATTTACGGCGCCACTGGTTTCCGGTGGCGATGACGGATCAGGTCGGTGACCTGCCGTACCGGATTCGCATCATGGGTGAAGACCTGGTGCTGTTTCGCGAAACCGGAGGGCAGCTGGGATTGGTGCATCTGCATTGCGCGCATCGCGGTATGTCGCTCGAATTCGGCATTATCGAACAGGGTGGCATCCGCTGCAGTTACCATGGCTGGAAATATGGTATCGATGGCACCATTCAGGAAAGGCCCTGCGAACCGGCGGGAAGCCGACTCAAGGAAGGCACCTGCCTCGGTGCTTACCCGGTGCTTGAGTACAAAGGTCTGGTTTTCGCCTACATGGGACCCCGCGATACCATGCCCCCGTTTCCGGTATTCGATACCATGGTCGAAGATGGCGATGAAATGATGCCCTATCTGATCGAATCTCCGTGTAACTGGTTACAGGTCATGGAAAATGCATGGGATCCGTTCCATGTGGTCTACCTGCATACCAAGGCCGTGCGCACCCAGTTCACCGATGCCTTTGCCGAGATGCCCAGGATCGAATACTTCGAACGCGAGATTGGAGACTTCTACACCAACACCCGACGCGTGGGCGATATCATCTGGTTGCGTATCCATGACCAGATGTTGCCCTGTTTTACCCAGAATGGCGGTCATTTCCCGCTGCCGGAGCAGTCCATATATTTCGGTCGCTGCGGGCTGTCGCGCTGGATTACCCCGATTGACGATACCCATACCATGGTCATTGCCTGGCGTCATTTCCGCGGCGGCGAGCACGATGATCCGAAAGGGTTAACCAATAAGGATGAAGTTGGATATGGCAAAACCGATTTCTATGGTCAGGGCGCTGATCGCCCCTATGAACAACGCCAGCGTGACCCTGGGGATTATGACGCCTGGGTATCGCAGGGGCCGACCAACATCCACAAGCGCGAGCACACTGCGTTTACCGATCGCGGCGTATCGCTCGCCCGGCGCCGCCTCAGAAAATACATTCGCGAGGTGCAAGAAGGTAAACCCGTGAAGCATCTGACCGATGTTTTTGACAATCCAATTCCGACCTATGGCGGCGACACCATGCTCAGAATTCCACCGCAAGCAGATAAGGATGATGATGTACTGATTCAGGAAGTGGCGCGCAAGGTCGCCGGGATTTATATGGCCCATGATGAGTATCAGGGCCAGGAAAGAGTCGATAAGCTGCGCAATGCATTGCAGGAGTACGAGGCGAGCTTTTCATGACCAGGGTTTCGGTTAATCCGGGCCGGGTCGACTGGTGCGGTGAAAATCCAGGCATTTATCTGAAACACAACGCAAGCGACGAGGCTTATTGCGTGTTGTCGCTGTTCTTTCGTGTGTCGCTGTCACCCTATGGTCGTGGCAATGCGGCGATTGTGCTGGCGGCACCTGATGCAAGCAAAGGCTGGCCCGATGAAACCAACTTCATCATCACCGACAACCAGCGCATGATGCGCTGGATCGTCGATGGCTGGGTCAGCAAAATGCCCACATTCATCGGCAAGGCCGGGTTGCGGCATATGTCCTGGTTGAATCTCGAATCGGTGCACAAAACACCCGGTGATCTCAAAACCGAATATCGCGAAACCCTGCGCGGTTCCACTGTGACGCTGGAAATGATCTGGCAGGACATGGGGCCGCCGATACCGGTTGAAGTGACGGTCGAGAATTCAGCCACCAAAGAACATGAAATGTATTCGGTGTTTCTCGAGGCGAAATCCGCCGATATTAAAGTGAATGGCACTTCGCTTCCCGGCAGCGTGCAATCACGCCAGTTCTTCGGGCGCAGCATGAGCACCGCTTTCCTCGCCTTTTCAGAAACCTGGGTAACGCCGGACAACGGGGGTGATCAGTAAATGCCTTTATCAGAACCCATTACCCCGGGCCGGGTCGACTGGACCGGCGAGAACCCGGGCATACTCCTCAAGAACGACGACGGCACTTTCTCCGCAATGGCGCTGTTTTTCCGCGTCGCCTGGTCGCCGGTCGGGCAGGGGCAGGTGTTGTTGCTCTACGGTACACCGGGGCAGGAACAGGGCAGCGATGAGGCACCCAATATTATCATCAGCGACAACGCTGAGTTGAGTAAATACCTGCTCGATAACTTCATCGGGAGACTGGCGGCGTTTCGCGACGCGCCGGCATTCAAAGGTCTCAGGCACCTGGTCGCGCAATCGGTGCAGACCGATGGTGATCCGATGAGTCATCGTTACAGTGAAACGATTTCCGGAGAAGGCACCAGCGTGCAATTGCTGTGGGAAGATCTGGAACATCCACGTGCGCTGGAATTAATGCCCGATCAGGTAGGTTCCGGAATGCATACCATGTTTTCCGTGCTGGTGCCGGCGCAACGGGCGGGCATTCTGGTGAACGGGAAATCGCTTCCGGGTAAGCTCGGAACGCGCATGCAGGCCGGCGTCGAAACCACCTCGGCGTTTCTATATTTCACCGAAACCTGGATTATTCCCCCGGACGCCTCATGACCGAGACCGCATTGCTGCATCCCGCCGACCGACAAGCCTTTGATCAAATGTTGAAGGCCATTCCGGTGTGGGATGGCATTGAGACCGCAGCCAACGCATTCGCGCTCGATTCGAATGTGCTGTTGCACGCCGGACCGCCGTTTGAATCACCCGCGACCATGTCGATGCCGATTCTGAATTCTGCCTGTGTCGCCGCGGTTTATGAAGGTCTCGCGCGGGACTTCGATCAGGCCGAAGCCATGATTAAGGCCGGTGAGATTCTGCTGCAGCCCGCGCAGGATCACTCCACCGTGACCCCGCTCGCCGCAGTGGTGAGTGCTTCGATGCCGATGCACCTAGTGGTGGATGTCTCCGCACCGAAGAATCGAATTTATGCACCGATCAATGGGGGTTCACGACCTGCGATGCGACTCGGTTTACGCTCAATGGATGTGGTGGAGCATATGCACTGGTTAAACGGACCTTTCACCGACTTGTTACGTCAAGGGCTGACGCGACAGATTGAAGTCGTGCCGATTGCGGTCGTCGCATTGCGCGAGGGCGACGATTGTCATGGTCGTACGCCGATGGGCACCCGATTATTAATGCAAACCATCGAGAGCCACATTCCCGGTGGTATCACCGATGCGGGCACGCGCGAATTCATCGACACCTCGCCCAGCATATTTCTGAACCTGTGGATGGCGGCGAGCAAATGCATGATGATGCGCGCCTCCGCTGTGGCAGGCTCTAGTTTTGTTACTGCCGTGGCAGGTAATGGTGTCGATACCGGCATCCAGATTTCGGCCTTGCCGGGACGCTGGTTTCAGGCACCCGCGACCGCGCCCAACGGACGTTTCGATGTCGATTTACCACCCGATCGCGCTTTACCGGCCATCGGTGACAGTGCCGTGGTCGAAGGTTTAGGATTAGGGGCGGTGTCGATCCATTTGTCTCGGGAACAGGAAAAGAACTTCGGCGATTTCCTGCCAGCCGATTACCGAACACGCGGTGCTCGATTAATGTGTGGATCGCATCCCGGCTTCGGTGACCTCGACTGTAAACTCGGGCTGACCGCCCGCGCCGCGGTTGAACAACAGCAGGGACCAATCATCGGGCTTGGCGTGCTCGACATCAGCGGTGAAAAAGGGCGTCTTGGCGGTGGCATCTACGATATGCCAGTAACCGTATTTGCCGACGCGATGGCGGCACTCGAAGCCAGTTAGTTTATGACGCAGGAACTCAATCATATGGGCTTCGCCCAAATGGCTCGCCTGATTCGTGATGGCAACGCGACGGCGGAAGCGGTGATGCAAGCCTGCATTGAGCGAATTGATTTGCGTGAACATGAAGTCGTTGCATTCACCTGTTATGACGCCGATGCCGCACTGGCTGCGGCACGACTGGCCGATCAATCAGAATCCAAAGGGCCGCTGCACGGTGTACCGTTTGGGGTCAAGGATATTATCGATACCGACCAGTTTCCGACCGGCTGGGGCACCACCTTCTATGACGGTTATCAACCCACGCGCAATGCGAGCTGCGTTGAAATGTTCATCCGCGCAGGTGCTATCCCTTTTGGAAAAACCGTGACCACCGAATTCGCCTACTTTAAACCTGGCAAAACCGCGAACCCGCATAATTTGGGTCACACA
>Ga0114950_10003639_pt1 | contig 11925 bp, 7 predicted proteins | sample N075metaG_FD_83503 | JGI IMG/M metagenome (GOLD analysis project Ga0114950, IMG submission 83503) | Deep subsurface microbial communities from Kermadec Trench to uncover new lineages of life (NeLLi) - N075 metaG | ecosystem: Environmental > Aquatic > Marine > Ocean trench > Sediment | place...
CATTGGGGTACGAATCTCATGACTCATATTAGCCAGGAAGAGGCTTTTAGTTTGATTGGCTTTATCCGCTTCGGTTCTAGCCGCCACAGCTAGTTTTTTTGCTGATTCTGCCAAAAGCAATGCTTGAGCCCACCCTTGCTCGCTTTCTTTGCGTTGCATGAACTGACCAAACTGACTGCCCATGCTTCCCAGGAGGCCGTTCAAATCTTTGTCAGGTTTTGCATGGTCAATGCTGAAAACCTCCATCACACCCCAAAATTTATCTCCCGAGAATATTGGAAATCCAAAAGCCGCATGTACGCCCACCTCATTAGCAAAAGGGGCTCTTGGAAAATTAGGGTCGTAAACCACATCCTTAATCCAACTGGCACTTTTGCTTTCCCATACCCTTCCCGGCAATCCAATTCCTTTTTCAAAACTTGTTGAAAATGTCATTTCAGAAAATTTCACATAGTTTTCCAGGCCAAATCTTTCTGAATGGGCACCCAACCGACACCGCAAAACATCGGCTCCTTCTTCCATAGACCAATAAAAAGCCATATCCCAGGTTGGGTGGTCTGCAAGTACTTGTAGAATTCTACCAACCCCTTCATCAATGGTCTGGGCTTCCGCCAGAATTCGGGTCAATTCAAGTGTCATTACTCTGCGATGTTCTTTTCGCTTTTCAACCGTGATGTCCTGAAAGGTCACCACCGCGCCGACAATCTCATCATTTTCATAAATGGGTTTGCTTTCATACCTGACAGGAAAACTGCTTCCATCTTTTTTCCAGAAAACCTCATTTTGCTCTTTGTGCACCCGTCCATCCTTAAATGCCGCATATATCGGGCATTCTTCACGCGGGTAAGGCGACCCATCCGCCTTGCTGTGGTGCAATATGGCGTGTTGAGGTTTACCAATCAGCTCCTCTGGTTCATAACCGATCATTTGGGCTGCGGCAGGGTTGATGAAAGTGGTATTGCCATTCATATCCAAACCATAAATTCCTTCGCCGGCAGAATCGAGAATCAATTTCCTATCTCGATTGATCTCCAGTATTTTTTGCTCCTGATTTTTCTTTTCAGTAATGTCTTCCATAATAGCCACATACACCGGCGGGTCCTCGTTACCCATGAATTGAACCCGAATCTCTACGTCATATAAGGTCGCATCCTTTCTGCGGTGTATAGTTTGAAAACAAACCATCTGCTTCGCCCCGGTTTTGAGAGGAGCCACAATATTTTCGAATTCCTTCGCACTAAATTCCGGCTTGATGTCCAGGGGAGTCATCTGACGCAATTCATCCATGGTGTACCCGATATTTTTTTGGGCTCCTTGACTCACCTTAATAAATCTGAACGATTTTGCATCGAAGATATATATCTCATTGAAAGAATTATCCAAAATCCGGCCAAACCGAAGCGATAATTCATCAGACTTTTTACGCTCGGTAATGTCTTTGACAATTCCGGTAAACATGCGTTTGCCTTCAATAAAGGCCTCACTGACCGAAAGATCCATGGGAAAAGTTGTGCCATCCTTTCGTAACCCCTCAACTTCCCTGTCTACGCCAATGATACGAGGTGCACCACCATTTATGTATCGGGCCATATAACTATCTTGCTCACTTCGGTAGGGTTCCGGCATCAACATTTTAATGTTTTCCCCAAGAACCTCTTCCTCTCTATAACCAAAAATACGCTCTCCTGCCTTATTAAACGATTCGATCAATCCTCTCTCATCAACCGCGATAATGGCATCGATCACGTTGTCCATGAGGGTCTTGATGCGCAACTGTGACTGTTCCGCTTTATTCCTTGATTGTATTGCGTTCTTTGCAACAATTACTTTTGCACTATTCTCCTCTGACATTTTGCGCGTTTGGAACTTCGATTTCTTATAGAAAAATACTAACGTAGTGAATAAAATTGACAGCAGAATCCCTATGAGGCCAATAATTTGAGAATACTGGGGCTTTTTAGATGTTGAAAAACTATCATCAAACTTAAGGCTCATCCCAAAACTAATGCCCTCATGATCTACCACTGTTCTAACAATCCACCGATTTAAGCTGTCCTTTCCAAAAAATTCCGAACTATTATTTTGCTGATTATTCAATTTGTAAAATTCAACAATGAATTTTTCTGTGAGGTAATTCTTTTGGAGAGAATTAAATAACTTATTGACCTCAAAAACTCCTAGAATGAAACCATTAAACTTGCCATCAATAACTATTGGAGAGGCTGAAAGAAAACCTGAACTTCCCTGTCTTAACTCGATCAAATTTGTTAGCTCAGTTTTTCCTGATAATTTTGCGGAATTTAACATCTTGTTGCGGGTTTCATCAAAAGTTAAATCTAAATCCTGGGCGGCTTCATTACCTTTTAGAGGTTCTATCCATCGGACAATGTAATTCTTATCTACCCATTCGACAGCCAATAGCACTTCCGCATCTTCCACAAAACTTTCCGCATCCCTCAACCAAGTTTGTTTATCTAAATATAATCCGTCTTCCCACCGATGCCGCATCCTTTCCAATAAAAATGTAGTCCGATCCAAATCAGCGGATAAGAGATTTTTGATGTTTGAGGCATTTAACAGCATCAAATTTTTCGTGGCTTTTTCATCCTCCACATTGAGAACTTTCCAAAAGGAAATCGAAACCACCAACAGTCCAACCAACATATAAATTGGAAACTGAGGAGTTGGTTTTTCTTCTCTAATTGAAAATGAAATACATATAATTCCAAAACCGAGAATGATGAATCCAACTGAAGTGTGAAGTGCCATTCTGGTAAGGTTTCCCCAACCATAGGCCGATTCTAATTTAAACAAATATCCTAGTAAGGCAACCAGACTTAGACCCACCACAATTGCCCCAATTGACCTTGTGAATGAATCGGTTGAATTTTTAATATTTTTCTTATGCAATAAAAAGGCGCTTCCGCTCAACAAAAAACATAGCGCTGTATTTGGTGCCATTCGTCCTGGGTGAGAAGTCGCAACCTTAATGTAGTGCTCCATAAAAAGTTGATCCAACCCAACATTTATTGCGAAAATATATTGAATTAGAGTGATCAGTCCTACCAACGATGCGGTAACACCTAAAGCACTGCCCAAAGTCGATTTGTCAACATTTAAGAAAACAAGTCCCAACCCACATAATAAAAATCCCAAAGCAGTGTTGTACTGCATTGGGACAAAAGTTGAATGAATTTGTATTAAAGAATGGTTTTCGGTGTACCATCCATATAAGATGAGTGCTCCTATCAGAAATGAAAGAAACCCCAATATGGAAGATAAATAATTATTTGATCGATTCACCATTTTTTCAGATTATCCTAACAATCCAAGATTTCTAAATTACCGCTAAACGCATACAAAGTCGCACCAGATATGCAATAATTCACGAAACTTGTTATGGCAACGTAGACGCTATCCTTAACAAGCTCCAGCACAAAGGTAATTGTAGATTAAGTCATTATTGTTATTATTCAGATATTAATAGTTAAGAAAAATATCTTTTTATATTGACCAGACTCAGGCCCTCTCTATTTATATTTAGCCATTTATAAACTAGTTAATTCATTCTTGAATCTGACACCTGTCATAAATGAACTTTTCTGTAGCAAGCTATTGGGTATCTTAAAAAACAACGTATTTTTTTATTTCCATCCCCGTTCCAAGAAACGGGAAATTCCTAGATTAAAAATCAAGCTGACCACGCATCTGGAACGCGTTTGAATTTTCGTTGCCAGCATTACTATCCGTGTCAATATTGATATAGTTGGCCATAAACCTTATCCGAGGATTAACGTACCAGTTAATACCTACGGTGATGTTGTTCTCTTCGCCTCCAGTAATTCCAGCATCATTGAGATCCAAGTTGCTATATCGTAAAGCAACCTCCCAAGCTCCGATGCCGCCCTGGCCAGCATTTTTCTTAGGCTTAACACGGCCGAACTTGCCATTTTTTGCGCTGTAAACCCGGTTTTCTCCAGTTAGAAAATAACTTGCATAGGCATAAAAACCATGGAACCCCGGATCGGACACGGAGGCTTCTCGATTCACATTCAACCAAATGTATTCGCTTTGAAAAGAAAGCGGACCTAAAACCACTGCCCCTTCCATCCCAAGGGTGGTGAAGTTTTCCACCAGGGTAATATCTCCTGTAGCAACTGTATCGATAGTTGTAACACTGGATTCTGGAGAGGAACCATATGAGATAGTATTTGTTTCGGAAGTCGGTGTCCTGAAAGCTCCTGCAACGCCTATATGAACAGCCTTGGATTTCTCGTGTATCGGGGCAAACGTAAATCGGCTACTGAAACCATAGCCCTCATCGTTTGTTCTGGTATCTCCAACGCCTTCTCCGAATGCACCAGCGCCAAAGGTCCAATTATCACCGTGAGTTATTATTCCAATTCCGAGGTTTCTACCTGGGGCAAATACATTGGGAAGAGCCCGTTCCATGAACGTGGTGTATCTGGAACTGGTAAGTTCTTCCAGGCTAAATGGTTCCTTGAAATTCCCTAGCTGAATATAAACGGTCTCAAATCCAGAATAGGCAATAAATGCCGATTTGACAGAAACCCCGTTGTTTGCAAAATCATATTCACCCACAAACTTCCAATCGCGATACAATGTCCCAGCTATGAACATGCGTGCACGCCGTATTTTAGTTCCGCTTCCAAGCTCCCGGCCTTTATTATCATAATAGGCCGCATCGAACATTAAGCGTCCGCCAATTTTGTACTGGAAATCTCCGTCTTGTGACGTAAACTTCAATCCTTTTTTGAGTTTCCCCTGTTTGGCTCCCTCCCTATTTTTTTTCAGGGATTCGTATTGCTCGCTTGTAATGGTTTTATTTTGCTTTAGAACATCCAAAAGGTCCCCACCCTTTAAATCCTCTCCAGCCCACGCATTTAACCCGAGAAGAAACCACAAAAACCCTCCTGCAAAGCCAACAAAAATTTTCATGCGCATAATCACCCTCCAATGCCAGAAAGAAATTTTGACACACCCAACCAAACAATAATTAGCAATATTCCGCCTAACATTAATCTTTTTATAGGCTTAACCATTATACCAAAAATACATTAACATTAAAGGTTTATTATATGCCGAGCAGTTAAGAACTAAATAATCCTAATAGGGGAAATCCAAGGGAGGGGGGGGTCTTTATTTAACTACATTAGTCTTGAGCCACTCATAATCTTTGGTGAGTTTTTTGTCTTGAGACAGGGCTTGCTTGAACCGATAGCAGGCGGTAGCGATGACCCGGTAGGAATTCGCTCCGTATTCTTCGGCAAGTTCGCTTTGGGTCAGTCCCGATAGCTCACGCGATAACAACATCGCCATTTTCCTGGCGCTGTTCTCTTCGCCTCGCCTACTTGCCATCAATTGTTTAGGCGATACTTTGAATCGCTTGGTCACCGCAAGGTTGACCTTGCGAACCATTTTTCTTCCGATCATTTTGCGTTGTTCCGGGATCTCGGATGAGTTGCCTGCCTGCCGGGATAACAGGGTCTGTATTTTTTCCTCAAACATTTCATCGCCCAGAATGGGACTCTGCCGCTTTTTGCTGTAAAACGTGGCGACCTTATCCTCTAGTCCCAACCGCATAGAATCGCGATAAAAAGACACTGCCTTCAGTCTACGGCTGGCAAATTGCCCCAGGACAAACCCCACATCCAACCACTTCGGCGATTTTTCGGGCTTCAGGTAAGAGGCATGACTGCTCCATTTATATTGCGACAGCTTTTCAACCAACTTGTTTGCCACGGGACTCTTATGAATATATTTGACGACTTGCAATGCATAGGCATCTTCCTGAATCAGAATGGATTTAAAACGTCCGCGGAAAAGCGGCCCATCGCGTTTTCGCCCACGATTAAACCGTTGCGTATAAACACCATTCAAATGTCGCATGAAGCGAGAAAGATTACCTTCTGGAGTATGCAGGAATAGGTGATAATTGTTGGGCAGGAGGCAGTAAGCCGAAATTTTGACATTAAACAGCCTGCAGGATTCATCCAGCGTGTCCAGAAATAAACCATAGTCATCCGGTTTATTGAAAATCGGAATTCGATTCATTCCACGGTTCATCACGTGGTACCATGCTCCTGGATATTCGATGCGCAATGGACGTGACATCAGCTTCACCCTAAAAATTTATTAACTATCTCACCTGGTCGCAAAAGCCATCAAATAAAGATTTGACCCCCAGCAGGATTCACAAAAACTCAATCTTCCATTTGTTTCAAAGCATCGACCACCTCTGCAGAAATACTAAACACGTCATTTAACTTTGCCATCTCGAAAACTTCCTTCGGCGATCCATTCAATCCCACCAGCACCAACTTTCCTGCCATTTTTCCCAGCTTCTGCATACACTGGATAAACACACTGATAGTCGAACTGTCCAAATAGGTCACTTTCTCCAAATTCATCGCAAACTTTAAATACCCGCGAGTGATATACGCATCGACGAGCAATTCCAAGTCGCCAGAATTATAAATATCCAATTGCCCGGCAAGATCCACCACGATGACATCTCCTTCATCGCGACAATTGATGTCGATCTTTCCCATCAAACCAAGAATTTCTTTATGGATGTTTTCCATATTTCTTCAGAATCCCTTAATCCCGTCTATCTCATTGATATCCAGATCAGGTGGCGGTCTAAAACTACCGTCTCGGATGCCTATTTTCCTCTGAAACCCAGAGTACCTCTTGTCCTTATACACCATAATCGGGACGATCAACACAAAAATAACACCCGCCTTCAAGCAAAATTTTTCTACCTTCCATCATTAATATTTGCCCAAATTTTTTAATAAATTGGATTGCTTAAAATTATAAACGACACCGCTACAAACAGGTTATGATTTATTCCCACCGCGCAGAGCCCGGTTGCCTGAATAAATGGATCGCACTGCCGATTCACTCAATTCTGTTGGCGAACCATCGAATACTAATTCGCCTTTTCGAAGGCCCAGGATTCTATGGCCGTATTGTCGGGCCAATTCTGGCACATGCAAGTTGCAAAGAATCGTCACCTTTTTCTCTCGGTTAATTTTGCTCAGTATTTCCATAATGGTTTGAGCGGTATCTGGGTCCAGACTGGAGACCGGTTCATCAGCCAGAATCATTTCTGGTTCCTGCATCAAAGCCCGCGCAATGCCAACGCGTTGTTGCTGTCCACCGCTCAGACGATCGGCGCGGCGGTTTTGTTTTTCATAAATACCCAGATCGCTCAAATGGGACCGTGCTTGCCTAACGGCCTTTTCCGGAAAAAAATTGATCAATCCCGCCCAAAAGGAAATATAACTCAATCGCCCTGACAACACGTTGGTGAGTACAGAGCACCGGGGAACCAGATTATAATGCTGAAATACCATCCCTATTTTCCGACGGATGGCTCGGAGCTCATACGGACTGGCTATTGTGATGTCATTTCCGGAGAATGTGATTTTTCCTGCAGTGGGATCGACCAGACGGTTCAGGCATCGGAGCAAAGTCGATTTCCCCGATCCGCTTTTTCCTAATATGGTAATAAATTCTCCCGGTTCGGCCTTAAACGATACTCCCTTTAAGGCTTGCGTTCCATCCGGATAAATTTTCGTTAGATTTTCAATTTGTAACATAATGCTGGCTCATAGCAAATCTGGATGTTAAGCGATACCCTTACCGACTTAGTTCTCCAAGATCCAGGCCGAGCAGATTCCCGGCTTTTCTTACTGAGTCATAATACCCGTCCAGATCCATCAAACCGCCAATCTGGTAGGATTTTCTCAGGATGTCCATGCCTTCTTTGGATTTGGTCATAGCCTTCAATCCTCGCCTGATTTTCTCTTTAATTGCTGGACTTAGGTCTTTACGTGCGGCAACGGTATCGTTGGGAATTTCCGCCGTAAACGCGATGACTTTGATTTTCTTATAGATTTCAGGGAAGCTTTTCGCCACCACCGCCCGGATATCCTCAAAGGCCGCTCCGCCATCGACTTCCCCTTTTAATATAGAAAGCACCACGGCGTTGTGCGAACCCAGGAACACCGCCCTGGAGAAATGCGTTTCTGGATTGAACCCTTTGGAAATCAATAGGGTTTTTGCGTAAATGTGGCCGGAAGTGGAAGCGGGATCGACAAAGGCAAATGTTTTCCCTTTAAGGCCCTGCAAAGAATCGATTCCGCTATCAGCACGCACCATAATTTGTCCGCGGTAAGAAGTTTTTCCAAATCGGACCATTATCAGTAAGAGATCGATATCATATTTTTTCTTGGCCAAAACATAACTGAAAGGTCCCAACCAGCCGATGTCCACCTTGCCTGCACCCATCGCCTCGATAACAGCCGCATAACTGGTGGCCACGGAAGTTTTAAAATGCAAGCCTGTCACTTTTTGTAGCCCCTTGGAGATTTCGCTACCCCCTTCCAGGATTACCTGGGCATCGCCATAGGGCACAAACATCATGCGAACAGGATTTTGGGAGGTGCCTCTTTCAGCAGAAAATGCTGGAGCGATCGGGAAAATCAGCAGAAGGAAGCTGAATGTGAGGACCAGTGGTCGAATCCATTTGAAACAAAATTTTTGCAATAAAAGCCTCCAATTCAGAAATTTTTGATAATAATTTTTCTGCGCAATTATATCACCGTAACCTTCAGGATAAAACCAGACAAAAAAATAGGGCAGACCGCAAATATGCAGTCTGCCCCATAAAACTAAATTTTCCAGATTATTTCATGAAATCAGATTGAATGTATTTGATGACGTCCCAAATTTCTTTATCTTTCAAAGTCTTTTTATGAGCAACCATACCGGTTCCTTTTGAGCCGTTTTTAATGATATGGAACATCTGGCCAGCAGAAATCTTCTTCATGGTTTTCTTACAAGTGAAGTTTCTTGGAGAAGGTTTCAGGGCTTTACCAAGTTTTCCAGTACCATCACCCTTTTTGCCATGACAAATTTGACAGGCCATCGGCTTCGCGGTCTTTAGATAGATCTTTTTGCCATTGGCGGCATTAGCCTTTTTAGTATTATCTTTTTTGGCAATTGCGCCAGGAGCCGATTTAGTTTTTCTCGGCTGAGGACATTTACCTCCAGCAAAAGCTGAATTGACAGCAAAAAAGCTGAAAATTACAAGGATGGTCAAAATTACCGTCTTTTTCATCAGTTCTCTCTCCTTAATGAATATTATATTGATGGAATAAACTTAATTAATTGCCCTATAAACCAAGTGGGTTAACCCACAAATTATTACAACTTATTGATTTTAACGCGCTGATATATCTATTCGGCTATAAAACTGTGGATATAGCTTCCTAATCGTTGGACGTTACCCAATTTTAAATTATTGAATATCATACAACACAAAAAAGAGCAACGCATTATAAATAATCTCTTAAAACTGTCAATAAAAAATTCCTTTGTGAACTTCACTATAATCAAAAATAAATTGCACTAATAGCAACAAAGTCGCGTCTATTTATAGATTATTTATGAAAACAATAGAGCATGCATTTTGTGTGTCGCAATTTCCATAACTAATTGATTTTTATATTTTTACTTAATTTTTACATTTGGTTTCCAAAGCTACAAAGGGTACCAAAACCGGCTTTCCCCCTTGCACCCATGCCCTGATTGCCGTATATTCTTTAAAATCAATAGATTAATAGAGCCAGCACCCTGAATTATCAGACCGTCATTTTCATGTGGTCGCTGGGCTCTTTGACGATAGTTGTCGCCCCTTGATTCTTCAAATGAACTCAATGCAGGAAGGGACTATTGATTAAAGAATCCCAAGCCAGACTTTTCAACAAGACTCTAAATAAATTCTTGCTGTTTGTCACTTAACCTTTGGCTTTGAGTTCGATATCAACAATAGCAAATTATTTAGGAGTGTCCTTTAGGCAAAATTCGAATTAGGAATTGTTACCCCTCCATATTTATAGATTAAAGGTTTTTCCCCGATCCTTATATTTTGGGGAAAAGACGGAGAAGGTAAGCGGTGATTACAATAGTTGAAAAAAATTGTTAACCCATTTTTTCAGAATTTCGGAAGATTAAAATTAGGAGGTGAAACATGAATCGCTTGACCCAACACCTCGAGAAAAAGACAATCAAACCAAAATATTTGACCAAACTGGACCAGATTCCCCAGCTGTCTGATGAGGAAAAATCCGATCTGGAAAAGGTCAGTGAAAAGTTTGTTTTCCGTACAAATGACTACTACCAAAGCCTGATCGACTGGGATGATCCTAATGATCCCATTCGCAGGATCGTGGTTCCCGATGTGCAAGAACTGGATGATTGGGGCCAATTGGATGCTTCTAATGAGGAGAAGTACACCAAAGTCCGTGGTTTGGAGCATAAATACACTTCCACCGCCCTGCTTCTGGTCAACGAGGTTTGTGCCGCTTATTGCCGCTTCTGCTTTCGTAAACGTTTGTTTATGAACGAAAACGACGAAGTGACCAAAGATATTTCTGAAGGCTTGCAATATATTCGCGAACATAAGGAAGTGAACAATGTTCTGCTCACCGGGGGAGATCCCCTAATTATGTCTACCAGCAAGCTGGAGCCAATCATTCGCCAGCTCAGGGAAGTGGACCATGTTCAAATCATCCGCATTGGCACCAAAATACTGGCATTCAATCCTTTCCGGATACTGAACGATCCTTCTCTGCTGGATATGTTTAAAAAATACAGCACTAACGAAAAGAAAATTTACGTGATGGCTCATTTCAATCACCCGCGTGAGCTGACGGAAGTCGCCATTGAGGGATTGAACCAGCTGATGCAAGCCGGCGTAACAGTAGTCAATCAAACACCTATGATCAGTGGCGTCAACGACGATCCAGAAGTTTTGGGAGACCTCTTTTCCAAGCTATCATTTATTGGCGTTCCGCCGTATTATGTATTTCTTTGTCGTCCCACATTGGGCAACGAAACATACGCAGTTCCAGTAGAAAAGGGTTATAGAATATTTGAAGCCGCCAGATCCAGATGCTCTGGCCTGGCCAAGCGTGCACGTCTGGTGATGTCCCACGAATCTGGCAAGGTAGAGGTCATGGGACTCACGGATGAACAGGTGATTTTCAAATATATGCGAGCGGCCGACAATGAAGATAATTCCAAAATATGCCTCTTTAAACGTAACCCCAGGGCTTACTGGTTGGATGATTACGAAGAAGCCATTGATGAATTTCAGCTGGAATATCCTTCTGGTTATTCCAATGGAAATCCACGCACAAACGGTAATGGTTCCAATGGTTATCACCTGAACCAACCCGAATCTGGATCGACAAATTAACCCCGGCGGCACCGCCAGAGGAAAATATTAGCGGCACCCTTTGAGAATTACCAAACTTCAAATTTCCCATCATAAAATCCTGGACCTGGAATGGATCTATTCCTGACTGGAGTCATTTATCTGGCTTTTTTTCTGCTTGGGCAGAGGCTTTGCCGGTTGTGCGGGTTGAGATTTTCTGAAATCGCAGAATCGGTGATTTTCTGTACTGCTCTTGGCCAGGTGGCCGTGGCTCTCATCACACTGATTTTCGCCTTCCTTCACATCATCACCCCTATCACGGCATGGGGAATGTTGCTTATTATCCTTCTTATAGATAATAAAGAACTCCGTTCTTTAGTAAAAAACACCTGGCTACGGATCAAGACCCAACCGGGAATAAGAATATCATCGCACTCCGGCTGGTTCGGTGTCTTCAACCTGGTTGTCTTGGCACTGCTGATAGTCCTGGCCATAAGCATGGCTCTGGCACCGCCTTTTAAAACCGATGCCCTGGTCTATCATCTGGCAGTCCCCAAAGCTTTTCTGGAAAATCAGGGGATCGTCAATCTGCCCAACAATATCTACTCATTTTTCCCTCAGCTAACCGAGATGTTGTATCTGTTTTGCCTGGCTCTGGGAAGTGATAGCCTGGC
>Ga0114950_10003640_pt1 | contig 11925 bp, 12 predicted proteins | sample N075metaG_FD_83503 | JGI IMG/M metagenome (GOLD analysis project Ga0114950, IMG submission 83503) | Deep subsurface microbial communities from Kermadec Trench to uncover new lineages of life (NeLLi) - N075 metaG | ecosystem: Environmental > Aquatic > Marine > Ocean trench > Sediment | place...
AAGTACTGTTGAAGGTGAGAAGCTATTTGGAACATATGCCATCGAACCAAGAGCATGGATTAGCTCATTTGCTGTGTTCAAAAAATTGCCTGAAATAAATAGGCGCATAAAGGAATTGGAGGAAAAAATATTAAATTTGCCGACCGTTTAAGAATATCATTTCCACTACATGAATTTAAAGCAGCATACAATAAAGAAATCAGTGACTGTTTCCGGTGTGGGTTTACATACCGGGGTGGATGTAAATATGACTTTCCTTCCGGCACCACCAGACCATGGTGTTAAATTTCAACGTGTTGATCTTGAAGGAAAGCCTACTGTAGATGCAGATGTTGATTTTGTCGTGGATTTATCACGTGGGACGACCATTGAACAGGGTGATGCTCGTGTAAATACCGTCGAACATACGATGGCCGCGCTTGTAGGAATGCAAATTGATAATGTTCTTATTGAACTTGACGGGCCTGAACCTCCAATTGTAGATGGTAGTTCAATGCCATTTATAAAAAAACTCAAAGAAGCTGATGTTGAAGAACAAAATGCTTTACGGGACTTTTGTGAAGTTACAGAAGGAATATTCTACAGAGATCAACCAAGGGAGGTTGAAATAGCAGCCCTTCCTCTTGATGATTACAGGATTACAGTAATGATTGATTACAAGTCTCCTGTATTGGGATCACAGCATGCTTCATTAAATGACATAACTCAATTCGAAAAAGAAATTGCTGGTTCGCGTACTTTTTGTTTCCTTCACGAACTCGAGTTATTACACAAAACCGGATTAATTAAAGGTGGAGACCTTAACAATGCCATCGTGGTCGTTGATCGTGTAATAGAAGATAAGGAGCTTACACAACTGGCAAAACTTTTTAATAAACCAAAAGTTTCAGTTCGAAAAGAAGGTATTCTTAATAATGTGGAACTGCGACACATCAATGAACCCGCCCGTCATAAGTTATTGGATATTGTAGGTGACCTTGCCTTGGTTGGAAAACCAATAAAAGCACAGATTCTTGCCGCCCGACCCGGACACGCTGCAAATATTGCATTTGCAAAAAAACTTAAAAAAGCAATGCTGGCAAATGGATCCGCGGCACCCAAATATGATCCAAGTTCGCCACCGGTTATTGATACCAATCAAATAGCCAATATTTTACCACATCGTTATCCGTTCCTGATGGTTGATAAAATCATCCACCTGGACAAACAAATGGTAACAGGTGTTAAAAATGTATCCATCAATGAACCCTATTTCCAGGGACATTTCCCGGGAAATCCGGTAATGCCAGGGGTTTTGCAGGTAGAAGCAATGGTACAGGTAGGTGGTATCCTGGTACTAAATACGGTTCCTGACCCTGAAAACTATTGGACATATTTTCTCGCTATTGAAAATTTTAAGTTTCGCCGAATGGTCCTTCCAGGAGATACATTAATAATGAAATGTGAATTACTAATGCCTATCAAACGAGGGATTGCTAAAATGAAGGGAAGAGCTTACGTTGGGAAAAATCTTATTTGTGAAGGCATAATGACGGCAAGTATTGTTCGCAAAAACTGATGAAACAGCCGTTAGCTTACATACATCCTGATGCAAAAATTGCAAATAACGTTGTTATTGAACCATTTTCGGTCATTGATAAGAATGTTGAAATTAATGAAGGTACCTGGATTGGCCCAAACGTAAATATTTTCGAAGGTGCCCGAATCGGGAAAAATGTAAAAATTTTTCCTGGAGCAAGTATCTCAGCTATTCCACAGGATTTAAAGTTTGGGGGGGAAGAAACCTACGCATATATAGGAGACAACACGGTACTTAGAGAGTGTGTAACAATCAGCAGAGGGACCAAAGATCAATATAAAACTGTTATTGGAAATAACTGCCTGCTTATGGCATACGTGCACGTAGCTCATGATTGTACAATTGGTGATTACTGTATTTTAGCGAATTCAGTTCAGCTTGCCGGCCACGTGAATATCGAAGAACATGCGATCGTAGGAGGAGCATCTGCCATTCATCAATTTGTTAAAGTAGGAGCTCATACGATGATCAGCGGTGGATCACTGGTAAGGAAAGACGTACCACCTTTTACTAAAGCAGCGAGGGAACCACTTAGCTATAGCGGGATTAATTCAATTGGGTTAAGACGAAGAGGATTTTCATCTGATAAAATCAATGAGATCCAGGAAATTTACAGACAGTTGTACCTGAGTGGTTACAATAATAGCTCTGCAGTAGATATTGTTGAATTAGAGATGAGCCCTTCAAAAGAACGCGATGAAATACTGAAATTCGTACGTAGTTCCGATCGGGGAATTATGAAAGGATTTATGAAATAGGTTACCTTTTGAGCTACTAGTTCATTAAGTTTAAGACAATAAAGCGAAGATTATTTGGCAACGAAGGTCAATATTGGCTACATTTGACAGATAGTACAATAAAATCTAGAAACGATTCAATTATGAACATCACAAGATTCTTACCATTCTTGCTAATTTTTGGCATCATAGCAATTTCGGGATGTAAAAAAGATCCTGAACCTGAACCATCAGAAGAAGACCAACGATTAGAAGCTCTTGCTGATACCTGGAAACTAGGAAGTGGTACGGTTACTCTTGATGGTAATGACAGAACGGCAGATTGGGCCGGTTTTGAGATAACATTTACCACAGCAAAGGGATACAGTACAACCGCATCATTTGATGATAATGTATGGCCTTCTGCCGGTACATGGAACTTTCAAGGAATTTCCGGGTCAGGATTAGATGTTATTATTCGAAACGATGGCATTGCTGTAAACATCAGTACTCCAACAACAACCCTTACCCTTAGTTTTGATTACCTGATTACACGACCTTTGAAAAATGGCCGGGTGGAATCAATTGAAGGGAATTGGATATTCTCTCTTTCTGAATAAGGGAAAGAAAAGATATTAAAAAAAGGAAGCCGTTTGGCTTCCTTTTTTTGTTTATTTACCAATCTACAATTTGTTACGAGGTTTTACACAAACCCATGGCTGCTACAATATACCTCTATTAGATATGCGAATTATTTCAAGTGCACTATAGTAATCCCTGCACCTCCAAACTCAACCACTTCATCGTGCATTTCAGTGATTTGGTCATAGGATTTCAAGTGCGCTCTCACAATATTTCTAAGCACACCATCACCCTTGCCGTGCAGGATTTTAACCTCGTGGTGCCCAAGTAGCAGTGCGTCGTCAATGTATTGATCAAGCATGGAGATCGCTTCATCACTCCTTTTTCCTCGGAGGTTTAGCTGAATAGAAAACTGACTTTGCTTACTTGAAATATCAATTCCAAGTGTTTTGCGATTGCTTTTAATCACAGCTGGTTTACTAATCTTTCTCAGTTTTGACTTGCTAATTTGAGTTTGAAGTTCACCAACCAGTAACCTGATATTATTGCCCTTTATTTCAATTACCTCTCCTGAAAGATTGGAATCTACGTTTAGCGCAAAGTCCCCGATTTTAAGTTCTCCACTTATAAACTTAATTCCCTCTGGTTCTGGTTGAAGATTTTCTTCGGTTTTCAACTTTGATTTAAACGAATCCAGACCCTTTCTAACTTTCCGGGTTTCTTGTTTATGTGCTTTGCTTTCTTTGATGTGCCGAATAGTTTTCTCTATCTCCTTATTTGTTCTGTTCAGAATTTGTTCTGCCTCTCCTTTTGCTTTTCGGATAATATCTTTCGATTTGGAGTCCAGCTCTTTCTTCAAGAAGTTATACTGATTGATTGACTGATTCAATACTTGTTCCTTACCTTTTACAACTAGTAACTTCTTTTCAAGTTGGCGTTTTTCATTGGTTAGTTTATTTATCAGGCTTTCTACTTCCACACTATCAGCCCCTACAATTTCCTTGGCTTTTGTAATTACATCGGTCGGTAAACCAATATTCCTTGCGACTTCAAGTGCAAAAGAGCTCCCCGGTTTATCCATCTCCAGGACATATAATGGCTCAAGCCTTTTTAAGTCAAATTGCATCGCTGCATTATGTATGCCTTTATTTGATTGGGCATATTCCTTAAGGTTTCCATAGTGCGTAGTAATAACACCCATAACATTATTGGAAACCAGTTTTCCCAATATTGCTTCAGAAATCGCTCCACCGAACTCTGGATCAGTACCTGTTCCAAATTCATCAATTAGTACTAAAGATCGACTTCGAGCCTTTTTTAAGGTAGTTCTCATGTTAGCCAAATGCGAGCTGTATGTACTTAAGTCATTATCGAGAGATTGCTCGTCACCAATATCAACGAAAATATCGTGAAAAATACCCATCACAGTATCTGGCATCGCAGGAATTAACATGCCACACTGAAACATATACTGGATGAGACCAACAGTTTTTAAGCTTACTGACTTTCCACCTGCATTGGGTCCCGAGATCAATACCATGCGAATATTCTGATCCAATGTAATGGTTAATGGTACTACCTCTTTGCCTTCCTTTTTGTAGTTTCTCAATAAGATCGGGTGTCGGCAATTCATCAATTGAATGACCGGTTCATCTTTAATTTCCGGGACTACAGCATCCTGTTCGATAGCCAGTTGTGCTTTGGCATGTAAAAAATCGATGAGCACAAGGTATTTGAATGCTTGGTTGACCCCTTCCAATCGATCCCGGACCATGCTTGTCAATTCTTTATATATGTTGATTATTTCTCTTTTCTCTTTATAGTTGAGTTCAACAATCAAATTATTTGTTTCCAGCACTTCTGATGGCTCAAGGTACACAGTCTGACCAGTGGCTGACACGTCATGAATAAACCCACTGATTTGTTTTTTGTGGGAAGCCAAAACAGGAATAACAAATCTTCCATCTCTGAAAGTTGGTTGTGTATTCTCTGGTACGATACCGGATTTTATAGCACTCTTGAAGACTTTATCAAGGGATTTTTTAACCTGATGTCGGGCTTTATCCTGATCTTTTCTAATTCGGGATAATTCAGGGCTTGCAGAATCCTTTAGCTCACCTTTTGCATCAAATTTTTCAAATATCTGTTCTGGTAATCGCTTTTCAATTAATACTTTTTCGCCGATGTTTTGAAGGAACGGGCATTCCTCATTTTTAATGCGATCCTTAATTTTCAACGAGGCGAACAATCCATCAGCAATTTGCAAAATCTCTTTTGACTCGAAATAGCTGCCCTCTAACCTGATTTCTTCCAATACCGCACCAACCCTTAAATCCGGAAGATTAATATTAAGTCCGAGTTCAACCAGGTTTTTCATTTCATTCACCTGCTGAAGAAGTTTATTAATTTCCGAACTCGAATTACTGAACCTCATCCGTTCGACCAGTCCTCTTCCTTCTGGTGACTGGCACTTTTCTTTCAGGAATTTTCTTATTGAATCGAACCCAAGTTTGGATTCAATAGATTTAGGATACAGCATTTACTCTCCTGTTCTAAGTAAACTTTGACGCAACGTTAATGTATCAACGACAGAGGTATAAATAGTATGCATCAATTCAGGCCGGTCAAGATACCAGCTATAACTTTCATAGAACACAGTATCCCTGATTGCATACTGTTCCATTAAATCTTTTTCAAGGATCATAAACAGGACCTCAGCTGAATCATTTGACAGCCGAAGGTTTTGGACTTTTGATTGGGTTATATGCAAGTCAATTAAAAAAGTGACCATTTCCACTTCAGAAAGGAATCCATCAGGGAGTTTGTCCTGATTTGAACAGGATAACACCGCTGGTATAATTAAGATCCAAATAATCTTTTTCACGCCACAAAAATATTTCTTTTTATCCTAATTTTGATGCTTCATTTTTCTTTTACCTCCCAAATGAAGGAAATTGCCAAAAAAGTAAGGAAATACGAGATACGCATCAGGAAAGCAATTAATTCACAGATGCAAGGTGACTTTCAATCTATATTTAAGGGAACGGGGTTAGAGTTTGATGATGTGAGAGCATATCAATATGGCGATGACGTTCGTACCATTGACTGGAGTGTAACAGCTAAAGGACATGGAACATTTGTAAAAACCTTCATTGAAACTAAAGAGCAGACTGTTTTCTTTTTAGTTGATGTGAGTGGTTCACAAGAAATCGGAAAACCTGGAAAAGCAAAACTTGACATTTCAAAAGAGATATGTGGTGTATTATCACTGGTTGCTTTGAAGGAATCTTCTAAAGTCGGGTTAATCTGTTTCTCTGATCAAAAAGAACGATTTATTAAACCGGGGAAAGGCAATCCACAGCTTTACCAGATACTAAATGGATTGTATGAATTAAAACCTAAGTCATCTAAAACCAATATATCGCAAGCAATCACCTACACGTTGAATGCCATTAAAAAACGAAGTGTGATTTTTATTATTTCTGATTTCATTGACGAGGGATACATAAAAAACCTCAAAGCAATGGGCAAAAAACACGACTTGATTGTAATTCAGGTAAATGACAAGCGTGAAAAAGATATTCCAAATCTTGGAATCATCCCAGTGTATGATAAAGAAGAAAAGAAAACTACATGGGTAAACACTTCCTCGGCATACTTCAAGAACCAACTGAATAAAACGTATTCAAAAAATACGGAAGAGCTCAAAGCAATATGCAGAAAATTCCAGATTAATTATTTGTCTGTTGATACGGGAGAAAACTATGTCCCAAAATTGATCAAACTTTTTAAAGTGAGAAACAAACTTGTTAAGCGTGTCTAGAATCCTGTCTCTCTCATTATTACTATTTGTTGCAAACCCAGGTGTTGCACAAAAAATGAAAGCTTCGGCAGGCTTCAACCAGGATAGAACAAAGATTGGTGAAGAATTCTCCTACTCTTTGTCCATCAAATACCTAAGAACAAAGGATGTTGTTTTTCCTGATTCATTACATGATTTCAGCCCATTTGAACTAAATAGTAAATTAACTTTTCCAACTCGTTCAGACTCATTATTCAGCTACGACAGTGCTGTTTATTTTCTTTCCACATTTGAACTTGATACCTTCCAGACCCTGGAACTCCCGTTGTATATGGTAACAGATGGCGATAGTTTATATATAAGACCGGGTCCTGATAGTATAGAATTGATACATATTGTTGAAGTAATTCCAGATTCAATCGTCATGATGGCGAATACATCATATTCCAATGTACAGTTGAATTTCAATTACCCTTATTTGATTGTTGGAGGGGTTAGCCTGATCCTAATCGGACTAATTTTGTTTTTTGCTTTTGGTAAAAGTGTTCGAAGGAAAATATTGTTATACAGAATTGCAAAACTTCATAAGAAGTTTCTTGAAAGATTTAGTTCAGAAATTATCGATGCCGAACAAACGGCCACTACTGACTCTAAGCCAATCGAGATACTTATCAATGACTGGAAATCTTATATGGAAAAATTAAACAGAGAACCTTTTACAAAATTGACGACCAAAGAAATTTCCATGATTCATACAGATAATAACTTGAGGAAAGCCCTATCTGGCATTGATAAAGCTATTTATGGTAATTTATTAGACAAGTCTTTAGTCGAGAGTTTTCATTACTTACGAAGGGCTTCCGAAGCAAGTTATCAGTCAAAAATTCAAGATTTAAAAAATGGATAATGTTTCAATAATCAATGAATCGTGGTTTTCTACTAACTGGTTTAGGTATGACACTCTAAATTCATTTGATTGGCAAAACCCATATCTGATCTATCTATTAGCTCTATTTCTTTTAATATACCTGGTAAAAATCCTGTTTACTACTCGATTAAGTGCGAAACTGGATATTGCACTTCCAAAATCTGATATCAAGTGGCATCCTTCTACATTGCTTCGACATGTACCAACTCTATTTTTCGTTCTGGCGACCGTATTGGTCATCGTAGCCCTGGCCAGACCACAAAAAACCAATGAAATGGTGGACCAATGGACGGAGGGGATTGATATCATGCTGGTAGTTGATATTTCTGAGTCCATGCAGATTGAAGACTTTAAACCCAACAGGCTTGAGTCAGCAAAAACCGTGGCACTGAACTTTATCGATGGCCGATTCCATGATAGAATTGGAATGGTAATCTTCTCCGGTGATGCATACTCATTATCCCCTTTAACTACTGACTATGATCTTCTGAAAGCATACATTGCTGATATTTCTTTTGATCTGATTGAAAATAGGGGAACTGCAATTGGCAGTGCATTGGCTGTTGGTACAAATAGAATGCGTGAGTCAGATGCAAAATCAAAAGTGCTTATACTTTTGAGTGATGGCGACAATACGGCCGGAAATATTGATCCAATTACTGCTGCCAAACTGGCAAACGCATATGGAATCAAAATATATACAATCGCTATCGGAAAAGAGGGTAGAGTTCCCTTTGGAAAAGACTTCTTTGGAAGACCCAGGTACGTAGAAAATACACTTGATGAAACTACGTTACGAGAGATCGCATCAATTGGAGAAGGTGAGTTCTTCAGGGTCTCAGACAATCAGGCTTTACAAGATGTTTTTAAGCTTATTGATCGGTATGAGAAAGCTGAAATTAAAGAAACCCGCTACCTGGATACTACAGATTTTTATCAGGTTTATCTTCGCTGGGCGGTGGTATTCTTCTTGCTCTGGCTGGGATTGAAATCAACATTTATGTCAAATGTCTTGCAGGACTAGGAAGCAATCAAATTCTTCTCAATAAATTTTTCCCAACTTTCCAACTGACCATTTTTAATGACCCGGGGGACTTTGTTTTGACCACCTTCTTTGCCCTGATCCTTCATCCATTTATAAAAATAATTCGTTGGGAGTATTTCAACAAATATTTCTTTTAGAGCAGCCGATCGTTCCACTTTGTAGTCATCATTAATCTCCATCAACACCTGGTCCAATTTTTCTTTTATGGCCAGGGGATCTACATCATCATCCGTACCCAAATACCAGTGATGGGCAAACAATGATTCGTAAGATTTACCCGCCACCATGAATTCCTTAATCGTTATATCAAAATGATTTGAAACGATAGAGAGTGCTCTTGTCATATTTTCAACAGAAAGGTGCTCTCCACACAAACTTAAAAAGTGCATTGTCCTGCCAGTAATAATAATTTCTGAATCCTTGATTGACACAAACTTGATAATATCACCAATCAGGTAACGCCAGGCACCTGCACAAGATGATATTAAAAGCGCATACTCAACATCTTCTTCCACCTGGTCTATCATGAAAGAGTCGTGATCCGGTTTTAACTCGCCGGTTGAATGAAAATTCTTCTGGTTGAATGGGATGAATTCATAAAAGACCCCATTGTTCAATACCATTCTCATTGAGTTGGTGTCCGGAGTAGCCTGGAATGCAATAAATCCTTCTGAAGCAAGGTATGTCTCAATGTAATGGATCGGCTTGCCCAGGAGCTTTTTGAATCCTGGTTTGTATGGAGCAAATGAAACACCACCATGGACATAAATAGTCAAATTTGGCCATATTTCGTGAATGTTGCCAACGCCATAATGTTTGATTATTCTCTCGAGCAGTATTTGAATCCATGCAGGAACACCAACTATGACTCCAATGTCCCAATCAGGAGCCTTTTCAGTGATATCCTGTAGCTTTTTCTCCCAATTTCTGGTCATTGCAATTTTTTTCCCGGGCTTATAAAAATGCTGAAACCAAAATGGAAGTTGTGAAGCTGTAATACCACTCAAATCACCGGAAAAATAACGTCCATTATAATTCAGGTGGGTGGAACCTCCCAACATCAATATCCCTGATTCAAAGAGATTATCAGGTAAATTATACTTAGATAGCGTTAGAATCTGTCGAATACTGGTTTTCTGAATCGCTTTCACCATTTCCTTTGTAATCGGAATGTATTTTGAAGCTGAATCTGAAGTACCACTACTGAGAGCGAAGTAGTCAACTTTACCAGGCCAGCAAATGTCTCTTTCGCCATTTAATGTCCGGTTCCACCAATTTTCATAGATGGAGTTATAATCACATACCGGAACCCGCTTTTTATAGAGTTCATAAAAATCATGTAAGTGCGGGCTTTTGTAACCTCTCAGAATTTGCGAAAAACGGTGGTGGCGTCCAAACTCTGTATAATTAGCCATCAACAATAACTCCTTTAAAACAATCTTCTGGAGATCATGTGGTGACGAATATTCCTGGTCAAGACTTTCTCTAATCTTGATGCCTTTTTTCAGCAAAGTTCCCAGTAATGCCATCAGCAAATTAAAAGTTGTGGTTTACTCATGGTACTTTTGTCGTCCATTGAACAAGCCAAAATTGAATGAGTATCCAAGATAATATAAATGCGTTGCATGATAAACTTGATCACGGAAATTGTCTTCTGGTGGCTGTAAGCAAAACGAAACCTGTTGAAGATATTATGGAAGCTTATGATATGGGTCACAGGGATTTTGGCGAGAATAAAGTTCAGGAACTTGTCCAAAAATTTGATACACTCCCTAAAGATATCAAGTGGCACATGATTGGGCACCTTCAAAGGAATAAGGTAAAGGCAATTGCTCCTTTTGTTCATTTGATTCATGCAGTTGACAGTTTAAAACTACTTAAGGAAATTAATAAACAGGGAGAAAAAAATAATCGTTCCATTTCATGCTTATTGCAAGTGCATATTGCTGAAGAACAGACAAAATTTGGTTTTTCCGAAAACGAATTACACCAGTTATTGGCTTCTCAGGAAATTTCAAATCTCAATTCAGTAAATATTACAGGTTTGATGGGAATGGCTACCAATTCAACTCATGATTCCTTGGTCCGGTCGGAATTTCGGAAATTACACTCGTTTTTCAATGAATGTAAGAAGTATGAAACTTCAAATATTCACTTTACAGAATTGTCAACAGGTATGAGCAGCGATTACCATATTGCAACCGATGAAGGGAGTACAATTGTTCGATTGGGAAGTGTCATATTTGGAGAAAGAAATTGATATGCAAAAACTACTTTTTATAACCGGATCCGTATTGGGAGCAATTGGAGTAATCCTTGGAGCATTTGGAGCTCACGCTTTCAAATCAATTTTAGAAACAAATCAAAGAATTGCAACATTTGAAACTGCCGTAAAATATCATTTTTTTCACGTTGTTGCTTTATTCATTGTCGGTTTTCTTCTGGATAAATACCCTTCGAAACTATTGACTTACAGTGGGATATTCTTCACGATAGGAATCCTTCTATTTTCAGGATCGTTGTACATTCTATCGCTCTCAAATCAGACCAAATGGGGAGCAATAGCACCATTTGGTGGACTGGCATTTGTTTTGGGTTGGGTACTTATCCTTATAGCGGTTCTTAAAAATTAAGAATCACCTTCCTTTGGGAGCACATTGGCTACAATTCTTACCTGCGGAATTGGATTGGACGCATTTGAAACAATTGTAATTACTTTATTTTGCTTGTGAAGTTTTCCGGTACTATTAAACTTCACAGTAATACTACTTTTCTCTCCCGGAGGTATTGGTTCTCTCATCCAATCTGTGGCAGTACAACCGCACGTAACTTTGATATTCGTAATGATTAAAGGAGTATCTCCAGTGTTTTCAAAGTTAAAGACGAATTCTACTTTATCACCTTGTGTAATGTCGCCAAAGTCATGTGAGTCCTCCTCAAAAGTCATGTACGGGCCCGGAGGTTGAGGAGTTTCATTTAAATCCTGTTCCTGTGCAAAAGCAACTGTTGTAAGAAGAATGAAGCAAATAAGGAGAGATAAATTTTTCATAGTATTATTATTTATTCAAATGTATCAAATTCACTGCCAAATTATCAGTCAGCGAATTGATCTTGTGGGAAATTTATCAAAAATAGCTCATCCGTGGCTCTCGTAACTGCTGTATAAAGCCATTTTATCTGGTCTTCTTTATCCTGATCTTCGTGAACAAAGCCCTGATCAACAAAAACCGCGGACCACTGCCCTCCTTGTGCTTTATGACATGTAAGGGCGTA
>Ga0114950_10003641_pt1 | contig 11922 bp, 13 predicted proteins | sample N075metaG_FD_83503 | JGI IMG/M metagenome (GOLD analysis project Ga0114950, IMG submission 83503) | Deep subsurface microbial communities from Kermadec Trench to uncover new lineages of life (NeLLi) - N075 metaG | ecosystem: Environmental > Aquatic > Marine > Ocean trench > Sediment | place...
AACGTCCTCGGCGACTTCTTCAAGCCCAATGTATTCGCCTCCCAGCAGGTGGGAGACATTGACCCAGGCGGCGTGCCAACGGATCCCGCCATTGGTGGAGACGCGGCGGGTCTCGTAGTGCGCCGGATACTCGGGCGAGGGGGAAATCGAGCGCTCCACCCCGACTCACGCGTCGTACTTGGATCGCAGGTAGGAACTCAGCCACCCGTCGAGCCGCTCGCGCCACGAAGAGGAAAGAAACTGATAGCCACGCACCCGGCCGTAACACGCCGCGGCACCGCAATCGCATTGAAACGGAGAGGTCATGTTCTCTTCGGTCGCACAGTAGTGGATCGTGACCTCCGCTCCGACGGGAAGATCGCGCACCGCGCGGAGCGAGAGGCGCTCGGGGTCGGTGAAATCGATGAACGCGCTCGGTTCGCAGCTGTGGTTCGTGGATTCGACAATCCCTAGGTCGTCGAGATGCGCGTCCTCTCCGATCTGGATGCTGTACCGACTAGGGGTGGGACGAAGTTCGCCGATCACGGGAATAATGATTTCGCCGCTGGCGACGAACGCGATCGCGATGACCCGACGTCGTCCATCCGCATCCAAGCGAATCTCCAATGGCGACAGATCAATGGCCGGTTGTGTCCTCGAATGAGCCAACCGTTCCCTCCCAAGTCGTGCGCGAGCGCGTCCAAGTCGATCAACATTATACGCATTGAATCGGCATGGATGAGCAGCTAACCGCAACAAGCTGGACGTTGAGCTCCTAGTCCCTCGTGGCCTTGAGCACCCCTGAGCTGAGAAAGTTCGGGGGATTGTTCGGGGAGTTGGGTGTGCGGCAGGAGGGCGGAATACGGCTAGCTGCTTACTTGACTGCGGGTTAGTTGGAATCGCCAACGGGGTCGCGCGCCTGATGGTTCATCAGGAGCCCGGCTGACTCTGTCGCTAGAGTATTTCGACCCCGCCAGAGGATGCCGATGATCTGCTCGGCCGTGTACCGCTTCTGTCCCATCTCTGACCTCCTCCTGATGATTCCGATCCGACCACAATACTACTTCTGTAATCGGACTCGTTTCAGGGGGTCAGGTCATGGAGTCCCTGCACCTGATGCGAAGACTAACCACTTCCATCGATAAGCCGGCGGCTTAGTTCCGCAGCAATCTGGATGCCGACTTCTTCTTCCTCATCGACGACCGCGTCAGCTCCGGCCACCTCCAATAGCGAGTGGTGGATATGATATCTGGCGCGCACAACGATCGGCGTATTGGGCGCGAGAGCGCGCACCTGTTGGATTACGTGTCGGGCTGTCCATGGGTCTGGGATGGTGATCACCACACCGGCAGCGGTTCGGACATTCAGACGTGCGAGAACTCCGTCATGCGTGGCGTCTTCCGTAAAGGTCCGAAATCCGTAACTCCGTGCAAGATCCGCCGAGCGCCGCGTCAGTTCGACGACGAGTATGTCATGACGGCCCTCGGCCATCATGAGCTCGGCGACCCGTTGTCCGGCGGGCCCGAAGCCGACTATCACGATATGATCGCGACGCCCTTCATTCACGCTCGAGCTCCCGCCTGCCGGCTCAGCAATTCTCGAGGACAGGGACGAGCGCCTGCCAACAACCCGCGCCATCTGCGGCCCAAAGCCCATTAGGAACGGCGTGAGGAGCAGCGTCGTCATCATCGTAGCAACGATCAAGTCAAGATCCCCAGGCCCAATCAGTCCGCCTTCCAGGGCAAACGCAGCGATGACTAGCGAGAACTCCCCGACCTGGGCGAGGACGATTCCGGTCGCGAGTGATGGTCCGATTGGTGTGCCGAAGACTCGGACGACGCCAGTGGTCACCATCGACTTTCCAATTACAATCACGGTCACGACACCTGCCAGGAGCAGCCAGTGCTCGGCAACCCATCCCGGATTGCTGAGTAGCCCAATGGAACTGAAGAATAGGGTTACAAAGACCGTTCGGAACGGCATGATGTTGGCGCGGATCTGGGTAGCAAACGGTGACTCAGCCAACAGCATGCCGGCGACGAAGGCTCCAAGTACGGGTGAGAAGCCCAATTTATGCGACAACCAAGCCGCCCCCACAGCGATGACAACCGCGAGGAGGATCGGCAGGTCGCTGTACCGCTCGGCGGTCTTGGCACCCAAAAGCACTGGCAAGGCATAGTTGAGCAGCAGGTGGAGGACTCCGACGAGGACCGTCGCCAACCCAACGGCTCGGGCAATGTCCCAACCGACCTCGGCGATCGACCCACTGCTGCTCAGAATCGCGATCAGCAGGAGGAGCGGCACGACTGCGATGTCCTGCAAGAGGAGTATTCCTACCGCATAGCGCCCGTGAACCGCGTCAATCTCGGCGCGGGACGCCAGAAGATGCATTACCGCGGCCGTGCTGCTCAAGGCGATTACGGCACCGAAGGCGACGGAGGTGCGTGGACCGAGCCCTATGACCAGGCAGATTCCCGCGGTTATCGTAGCCGTGAGCACTACCTGAAGCGCACCGCCACCAAGAGCCACCGGACCGATGTCTCGAAGTCGTCGCCACGAGAACTCGAGACCGATGGTGAACAGCAGCAACGCGATGCCCAACTCCGCAATTGCGGCAACGGCCTCGTGACTCGGTAGCAGGGCGAACGCATTGGGGCCGAGCAATGCGCCGGCCAGGAGGTAGCCAAGCAGCGGACTCTGTCTGAAACGCTCGCACAGCGCGCCAAGAAACATTGCTGCGGCAAGCAGGATCAATATGTCCAGCATTGCCGTCCAGAGATCCATGGCTGCCTTTGTCCGCGCCGAGGTGGGCCCTCTTGGTTATGCCAGAGTCGGCGTCGTAGCGCTCCGGCGCCGTTGGCGTTTCAGCCGGGTCTTGCCTGGCGGCCCAGGACGGAACCGGAGAAGACACCCGACGCCTCCAAGCTTAGTCAGCATTGGGCTGTCACGCACCAGTTCCAACCGGAAGCCACGCTGTACGGCCAGGCGCAGCATTGCCTCTCTTACGTTAAGGTCCTCCAACGAACGTGAGCCGCACCCCGGGCACTTCTTCCCTCACCCGCTCAGATGGCCGCTCGAGCGGCAGGGTAGGAGAAATCACTATCTGATCCACACCCACATGCCGATGAGGCATCCTGTCGAGAGTCACCGCCTAGTATCGGAGCTGCTCGACGCCTTCCTGAACGGCCGGGAGGCGAAGCCCTAGAATCCCGCCGCCTGGGCCCGGGCGGCAGCCCGAGGCGCCTAAACCCCGGACCCTCAGAAGTGCCCTATTTACAACGATTCCTGCAATCGGGGCGGCGAGATTCGAACTCGCGACCTCCTGAACCCCAGTTTCGTTTAGTCTGTTCTAGAATCCCCGGTTCTTAGAATATAAGAAACGAATGCCGGCTGCCTGCTCCGGTCCTTGTTGCCCCCGACACCATAGCAGTTCAATGTGCATCCAGGCTGCCCGGCCACTCCGGGCCGCAGCTGAAACACAAGACCGTTAGACAGTCGTCAGCCTTTTCGGCGCTGGCCGTTTGCCCCTAGTGAAAGAGGGATCATGAAGCATCGCCTGGTACTCGTTTCGATTGCGATGGGTGTATTACTGTTTAGCGCTGACGCCGGACTCTCTCAGACGGATGCTAGGAACGTCCCGAAACCTCCGACGGCCGAGTTGGAAAAGTTCCGTCCCTATTTCGGGCTCTATGAGCTTTCGGGCGATTTTGCCGGGCTTGAATGGAGCGGCATCCTCGAGATCACTCCTGCCGTGAAAGGCTGGTACGTCGAATGGGTCATCGATATCCACCACGCCCAAGCGATCGACCGGCAGCTACGGATGTTTATAACTTGGGACCCTACTCTCGAAAAATACCGCATCTGGCGTTTTGAGACCATGAACCCCCAGTCTCCAGAGGCTACAGAAGGTGAGGCGCGTTTCGACAGTAACCAGTTGGTAATGGAGTGGCATTGGAAGGCCCCTGATGGAGATCCCGGCATCTATCGGAACCGAGTTAGCATGAACGGTCCCGAATTGGTGATCGTGACCGAGTTCGAGAAAACTAGCGGGAGTATTCAAGAGATCGGTATCACACGGGCTCGTAGGAGGCTATAGACCGGCTTCGGTCCTACCGCGGTCTAACAAGCGTTAGCAGCTGGCGGCATCGGGCTGGTTACTGGACAGGCTACTCGTGGCCAATCTCCATGCAGGCTAGGCGGCCATACCGGGCCGCAGCTGAAACACAAATCCGTTAGGCGGCGCGGGCCATGTGGGATCTATATCGTCTCTAGAGACTGGGCATTCCTAAATCATCGTGAACGACCCCGAACAAGGGAGGCTACAATGCGCGCTTTGTGGATGGTCCTCGGTCTAGTGCCGTTGGCAGCTGGTCCCGCCTTGGCGCAGGACCCCGTGGTGGTTGATTCGGCGCACTACAAGCTGAAGTTCGAGAATGAGCACGTCCGTGTATTGCGCATCACGTACGGACCCAACGAGGAATCCGTGATGCACTATCATCCTGCGGGTGTCGCCGTCTTCCTCGTCGACCAAAAAGTCCAGTTTACTCTACCGGATGGTGAAACTGTGGAAGTCGAGAGCAAGGCTGGTGAGGTGCTATGGATGCAGGCCGGTCGACATTTGCCGAAGAATCTGATGGACCACCCCTTGGAGCTCATTCTTGTTGAGCTGAAAGTCCCGTCGGCCGGTGGCAACTAGCGTAGGCGCCGCCTAACAAGCGATTGCTGCAGTCGCGGAAGGCGTTAGTGGGTCCGTGCACGTCCAGCGATCGTGACGCCCAACAAGCGTTAGCAGCAGACGGCATCAGGCGTAGTTGCTTGGCCAAAAACCGAAGCCCAATGCCCATTGAACTCGCGACCCCCTGAAACCCAGATTCGTTTGGTCTCTTCTAGAAACCCGTGTTATTAGATCATAAGAAACGAATATCGGCGGCCGAGTTCGGGGAAATGTTCGGGGGTTCCCTCAACCGACAGATGGAAACCACTTCTGCCCGCCAGAGGATGCCGATGATCTGCTCCGCCATGCAGCGTTTCCTCGCCATCTGTGACCTCCTCCTGATGATTCCGATCGACCACAATGCTAACTCTGCGGCCGGACTCGTTTCAGGGGGGGAGAAGTTCGGGGAGTTCGAGTCGCCGCTTCGACAGCCCCACTTCCGCCTGCCACAACTTGTCGATGATCTGTTCGGCCGTGTACCGCTTCTGACCCGTGTCTGACCTCCTCCCGCTGATTGCGATCCGACCACAATACTAGTTCTGCGGTCAATTTCGTTTCAGGGGGTCAGGTCAGTTGCACCGGCGCACCGTCACCGACCCGATCGCGGCTGAGTGAAGAAAGAAAACGGCACCGTCACGGCGGTGCCGTTTTTCTTTCCATTACTTCCCGGCCGGGGACGCGTCCGGCCACACCCGGCGCACCGTCAACGCGACCACCAACACGAGGCCGAACATGCATACCATCAGCGGCCCGGTGGGCAGATCGTAACGAAACGACACGCCCAGTCCAGCCGCAGAAGCCAGCGCGCCCACTCCCCAACTGATGGCGATGAGTCGGGCCGTGGAGCGTGTGAAATGGAAAGCGATGACGGCCGGAACGACGAGGAGCGTGAACACGAGCAGGATCCCGGCGAGCGGCACGGCCAGCGTGATGATCACGCCAAACAGCAGATAGAACACGAAGTCCCACCACCGCATGTTCCAGCCACGGGATTCCGCTTCGGGTTCGTCGAGCGAAATGGTCAGAAACCGTTTGCGCAGTAGCCACTGCAGAACTCCCACGGCGGCGTAGACGAGCGCCATCCGTCCGATCACGGGCCATGTGACCCACAGGAGACTTCCCACGAGAACGTTCTTGATCGCCTCACCGCCCGCCGGAGTCCGGTCGGCGACGAGCAAGGCCGCCGCTGTGGCCACGATGTATACGATTCCAATGATTGCCTCCTGGGGAACGCGACGCTTCTCCCCGCCCTCCCGCGTAATCGCGAATACCAACGCGCCGAGCGTCGTGAACCCCAGCGCGAAAGCGTACGAGAGCGGAGAGTCCGTGCTCACGTGGAACAGGAGCCCGAACGTGGCGCCCAGGGCAGCCATCTGGGCCAATGCCAGATCTACGAAGATGACGCCGCGGGCGATGATGTGGACTCCCAGATAGGAGAGCATGGCGACGAGAACCATCGACGCCACGAATGGGGCAATCATCAGCTGCAGCAGTTCCGGCATGTTCAGCTCCCGGTTTGCAGAAAGGCAGCGGAAAGCTCCGTCACCCACAGATCAACCAGATCCTCGTAGGTCTCAATTCCGGGCGCTCCGTAGGTATTCGCGGGTACGATCACGGCCGTCGCGTCCGTCCGCTCGGCCACCGACCGCACTTGATTTCTGTCGAAGTAGTTGGTCGAGAACAGGACGTGGAGATCACGACGCCTCATCAGCTCGATCACGTTGGAAACGTGCCTCGGCGTCGGTGGAATACCGGGCTTGGACTCGATGTACGCGTCACAGGTTACCGCGAACGCCCGGCTGAAGTATTCCCATCCCTTGTGGTAGCAGACCATGTGGCCGCCTCGAAACGGTTCCGCACGCTCCAGCCAGCCTCCCAGCCGATCCATCAGCGGACTGCCTTCGTAGGTCTGCGACTCGAGAAAACTCAGCAGCCGGTGGTCCCGGGCCAGATTGAACACGATCTCAGCCCCCAGAAGCTCCACGAGCTCGTCTCCGGCCAGCGCCCGAATGATCCGGTCCTTCCACGCGGCATACCGCTGCTCGTAATAGTTCTCGTATTCGGGTGCTACTCGCTGCAGGCCTGCGAGGATGTTGGCGCCGATCGTGATCGCGTTTACCGGCGATGTCCAGATGTGCGGGTTGCCGAACGCGTGGATATCTCCGCTCGCCCGGCTCACCGACTCCGGTACGTCCAGCATCTCGACGCCGGAGGCGGCCGTGACGTAGCCGGCCGCTCCGGGGCGCACCTTCGCGTTGTTGGCCTTGTCCGTGATCGCCGGGATCCACAGCTCGAGGTCCAGACCTGTGACCACGAACATATCCGCCTTGCGCAACTGGAGTACCAGGCTGGGCCGCGGGGTGACGAAGTGGGGATTCTCGGCCCCGTTGGCGATCGCGGACACCTCTCCCCGTTCACCGACGATCTCGCGTGCAATTGAGGCATACGTCGTCAACGAGGTCACCACGCGTGGACGGTCGGGCATCGGGTTCCCGGCTGCTTGAGACAAAGCCGGCGACGGAGGAATCGCTACGGCCAGCGCCGTGACGGTCGACAGCAACTGGCCCATCATATACAGATCGCTCATCAGTAGATCTCGTGCTTGTGGGGGCCTACCGCCCAGACGACCTGGACGAGAAACAGATCCGAAGTATCGCGGGACCCGTCATTGAAGGCGCTTGACACGTGTTGCCACTCGGCTCGCAGGTGGACCCACTCGCTCTGGTACCAACTCAGGCTGGGGACGATCTGCCAGTCGGGGGAATCCGTGGGACCGTCCAAGGGCTGGACCCAGTCATACCGGCCGCCCGCGAACCAGCTCCGACCGAGCTGGTATTCGGCGCCCAGGTACCAGCCCCAGCGGGTATCGCCGATCCCGTCGACGCTCCGGCGGGCCCCGTAAACTTCGCCGCGCAGGGTAAAGGACCGGTACAGCCCACGGTCCGGAGGTCGCCACGTGAAGCGGGCGTCGGCCCCAAAAACCCGTGCCACCAGGTCCTCGCCCGGATTCTGACCGTACAGGCCGGTCAGGCCCAGCTGGAAGAATGATGCCGAGCCGAGCTGCCAGAAGTTGTTGAGATGGCCAAGAAACGACGGCCGGTTGCCTCCATCGAACAGGATCTCGTTCCCGCCGACCGTTACTTCACCATAGATCTCGTGCACCGCACCACCGAGGCCCTCGAACGGAGCCATCCAGTAGACGCGCGCGCCGTCTCCGATCAGGCCTTCCTCGCCGAAGTAGCTCTGGATCACAAGCGGGTACTCCGTCTGCGGCAGCGCGTGAAGGTGAGTCCGGTTCAGTTCCCCGACCTGCTGGCGCATTCTTCCGAGATCGATGCGGAGGTTGCCGGGAAGGCCGGACCAGTAGACATAGCCCTCCTCCAGATCGACCGAGTCATCCTCCCAGGTGAGGAAGACCTTCGTGCTCGCGTACGGATCCAGCGCAGCCTGGAACGAGAATTCGAATTCACGCATATTGAACAGGTCCGTCTGCGGTCCGGGCGACCTCCCCTGCAGGCGCATGTCACCCGTCACGCTGATTTCGGGGTTCAGCATGTTCAGGTTCCGCGCCCCGGTAGGTTGGGCGGCGGTTTGATCCATCGTGGTGTCGGCCGCTGCAACAATCGCGGCCGCTGCAGCGCGCAGAGACGCCAATTCATCCACGACCACAGTCGTGTCCTGTTGAGCAGCGCGGAGTTCCGCCACGACGCGCTCGAGTGAGTCGAGTCGCGCGGTCAGCGCCCGTAGCTCTCCCAGCAGTGAATCCCGGCTGATGACTGGTTCCTGCTTCACGTCCTGTGCGTGGACAGGTGTTGTGAGGCCCAGGCCAAGGGCTGCCAGTATCGCAACCACCACACTCTTATGTCTATACAATCGAGTTCCTCCGGCTTGAATCTTCTTATGGCACCGCAGGGCACCTAGATCCGTTCATGCATTTGATTCGTATCGCGGATCGCTGCGTCAGAAGGAGATCAGGCCGGTGGAGCTCGGGATAGGCGGGGGTGGACCGGTCGGCGGCACAGGGGCGTGGAGGGGACCGCGATATTCGATTCGACCGGATGGGAAAGACCGGGCGCGGGGAGCGCGACCGCGTCTCCAACTTCTACCGACTGCTGGACGACGACACACAGAGCGCAACTGAGCGGTTGCTCCGATCTGCCCGCATGGGCATGGGTCACCTCCACGATCGCGGTCCCCACCAGCGTGATCGCCAGAGCGACGCCGAGCATGCGGCGTATTCCAGTCGTTCGTACGACGTTCAGCCGTCTCACTGGATCCCTTTCCTGATCAGTCGAACCTCGACGGAGTGTCTCGGATGTGTCCGGTGACAGATCACTGGATCCACCGGAGTGACTTCTTTCTTACCGGACCGGCATCAAGATGTTGCAAGTAGACAGAGCGGCATGCCGAATCGGACTCTGGCACGAATCTATCAGAATTTCTCTCCGCGTGCCTCGCGCAGATGGCTGCCAGCGGGCTTGATGCGGGTCCACATCGTCCAGAAGTAGACTCCGATTCCCGCTACTCGAGCAAGTCCTCCGAGCACTACGATCCATCCGAGAAACCCGAAAGAAACCCAGGCGCGGCTAGCTTCACCTGCAAAGCGTCCAATTGTTCCCGCCAGCAGCAACCAGTATGCGAGTTCGACAAGTGCTGGTCGGTATCTATCGTCCCCGCGAGAAGGCCGCGGGAACAGCCTAGAGTGCCACGCCGAGGATCAGGAACATTACGAAACCAACGAAGACTGCGTGCGCGTGCGCCGAGACGAGATATGGGCTTGGCCACACGCCTAGTAGCTCCCGGCGCACCAGCCTCCAGAAGCCGAGTCCGAGCCCGATGCACAGAAAGGCAATGCCGGTTTTGATGAATCGGCGAAGCAACGTGTACATGGATCCGATCCTTTGCGATTCGAATCTGGTTGCAGCAGGAGTCTTACTTGGCTTTGGCCAGGGCCTGCCAGTTAGCCTTGTGAATACCTTCTTGTTTCCCGGGCTTCGAGCGAGCCGAAGGAGAACCGATGGTGACCAGAATTCCGAAGCGGGCGTGACCTGCCCCCACGAATGACCTGACCCCCTGAAACGAGTCCGACTGCAGAAGTAGTATAGTGGGTCGTGCGGTGCCCCCCGATTCTGCTCCATTAGCCCTGCGAGTACTGGGGTCCGATCCGGCCCTGAGTGAAGTCGCCACCGGTGCGAAACTCAGCCGGCGGCAGTTGCCCCAAAGCGCTGTGTGGCCGGGGGTGGGCAATGTGGTGACAAGAAGGTACTGGCCCTCAATTCCAGTTCGCGATCGGCAAGAGTTCGGGGGATTGTTCGGGGGATTGGGTGGAAGTGTAGTAGGCGCGAAACAGCTAGCTACTTGTGTGACTGCCGGTTAGCTGATTCGACCAGTAGGGTCGCGCGCCTGACCGTGTATCAGGTGCCCGGATTCGTTTAGTCTGTTCTAGAAACCCTAGTTCTTAGAATATAAGAAACGAAAGCGAACCTGACTGCTCCGATCCGCAGTTAGCGCCCGCGCCCGCAGATATTTAGCTTTGCCAAGCGGTGCCCCCGCCAAGACTAGTCTGTAGACACATCTGGACTTGGAGGCGAGTGTGTGGATTCAAGCGTCAGAAAACGAGCACAAGTCCGCTCGGCCTAAACCTGCGCGGAAGAATTCCTTCGGCCTTGAGCATCTCGAAGTTCGAATGTTTCGAGTGCCGGAAGGCGAAGCAATCCTGATTGTCTTTCCCGACAACACCGCTTGGCTCGTCGATGGCGGTAACACGAATCACAAGCCCGACAACAGTGCTCTCGCCAAGGGGCTACAAACGTATTTGGAATCGCCCCCACTTCTCACACTGGTGGCATGCGTTGCGTCGCACTCGCACATGGATCACATCGGAGCACTCGAAACCCTGCTCGCCAGCGGCTCGTCCGCCTTGGCTCCTCAGGTAACGGTTTATCGGGCGAAGGGGGCGCGGCGGCAGCGCGCCAAAGCGCGTCAACTTCGCCGAGCAGTCAGACTCCCGAAGACGCCGCCTAACAAGCCAGTGAACCCGCCAGCGGGGCCATCACGACCCTGGTAGGTAGGTACCAGATGATCAGGAAACAAAAAAACGTAGGCCCGCGCGCCGGCACACCGCTGCAGGTTACTGGCAATACGTTAGGCGGCAAATACCCGTGCACCATCTCGTCCACTTGACAGTGATAGCATTGCTCGGACTCGCGTTTCCTCTTATGGCACAAGGAACGTCAGATTGCTCTCTGTTCCCAACTATTGAAGAGACTCCTTACGCCTTGCCCTGGGCGGTCGGGGAACGTTTCAGCGTGCTTCGCACAACAACCCACTACACTTCCGGCAATGGTGGCGTTGGGCTTTACGCGATCGATGTAGCCATGCCTATCGGCACCTCCATCAAAGCGGCTCGAAGCGGTGTGGTGGTGGCTGCCCGTGATTCGTTCGTAGATGGCAATGGCCTGGACCTCCACGAGAATTTCGTATTCATAAAACACCAAGACGGAACCATAGGTCGCTATTTCCATCTCACGCACGAAGGGGTGGGTGTCCTCGTCGGTGACTCCGTCCGCATCGGAGATCATGTAGGTTTAAGCGGGAATACAGGGCAATCAGAGTTGCCACACTTGCACTTCGACGTCCAACGATGCGGTCCAAACCTGCCCCCCGATTACAACGAGTTGCCTTGCGGACAAACTGTGCCAGTGACCTTTTCGAATACCTCACACCATGATTGCGGACTGCTTCCCCGGCGGTCTTACGAGTCACTGAGGTTCGACTCTAGTGTATTGGGCTCGAGGACTTACGAACATCCATAAGCGACCGACTGCCAGGTGAATGCTGGTTCGGCAGTCTAACTAGCAAATGATACTGACGCCGCTTTCGGGGGTGGGCAATGTGGTGACAAGAAGGTACTGGCCCTTAACTGCAGTCTCTTCTGACAAAGTTCGGGGGATTGTTCGGGGAGTGCCAATTAGGCAGAGTTGGCCCGGCTCCGCTAATTCATTGTAGCCACCGCAGTTAAATCAATCGGGGCGGCGAGAGTCGAACTCTCGACCTCCTGAACCCCATGCCGGTGTTGGGCGTCCGCTGGCGTCCGTGGGTGTTGGCACTGTCGCTGACGCTCTCTTTTCCACCGCCTTGAAAAAAGGACAGTGATTATGTATAATAGATATAATGATCGAGTTATCGATCTGCTGCGATGCTGGGTCGGTGACTGATCTGAGTCGATC
>Ga0114950_10003643_pt1 | contig 11919 bp, 9 predicted proteins | sample N075metaG_FD_83503 | JGI IMG/M metagenome (GOLD analysis project Ga0114950, IMG submission 83503) | Deep subsurface microbial communities from Kermadec Trench to uncover new lineages of life (NeLLi) - N075 metaG | ecosystem: Environmental > Aquatic > Marine > Ocean trench > Sediment | place...
GAACTACTGACGGAATACGCGGGCTTTCCATTCCGTCAGGTAGTGTTTCTGGAAGTCCTGGGATTCAAGGGCAATAAGGTCAGGGAATCCCTGGAACAAGTGGCTTCAGTTTTTGCAGGCCAAAATCCCAAAGGGCGGATGTTTCAACTGGGTCTGGCTCCGCATTCGCCCTATTCCGTATCACCCGCCCTGTTCCGGGGACTGAAGAATCTTGCCTCGCGCTACGAGTGCCTGACATCCTGCCACTTGGCGGAGTTTCCCGAGGAAGTCCGTTTCCTTCAAAAGGGAGGAGGGGAGTTGCAAGAGTTTCTGGAAGAGCGTGGGGTGTATGACGAGGGTTGGGTTCCACCGGGGAAAAGTCCCGTCCGGTATCTGGATGACATCGGCGTACTGGATTCGCTGGTTGCCGTTCACCTGAACCATATCGACGATGACCTTGAACTATTGGCGGCGCGGAACGCGAAGGCGGTGTTTTGTCCGGGAAGTACCCGCTGGTTTGATCGCACCCGGTTCATGCCGGTCCGCAAACTGCTCGACCGCGGCATTCCCGTGGGGCTGGGGACGGATTCGTTGGCGAGTAACGAATCGCTGAATTTTCTCCGCGAACTGAGGACGGCTGATGAAATGCTGGCGGATGTTTCCCGGCTTGAAATTTTAAAAATGGCGACACTTGGAGGCGCGACTGTATTGGATTTGCCCGTTGGGACGCTTTCCCCCGGCAGGCCCGCCGACCTCATCGGATTCCGCATCGACCATCCATTCTCCTCTTGGACCGACATGCCCTTCGACCCGGACCGGAAAACGGTTGATTTTTCGATGGTGGGGGGAAAGGTTGTGAGTGGAGTTTAATTTTTTAAATGGAAATTTTTACTCCCCTTTATGAGGGGCCGGGGATTTGACTTTTCTTCTTTGATGAGGGGCTTTATATTGAATATATAGGGTAATTTTGAAAAGGGTGAAATGTGAAAGCACTGGTTCTGGACATTAAACGCGGGGAGTGGGAATCGACCACCGGGATGAGTATGGTCAACGTTTCCGAACCGAAACTGGATGAATCCAAACATCCTGAAGATTCCAACAAGGTCATCATCCAGCCGCGTTATGTGGGGTTTTGTGGTTCGGACAAGGGCATCTGGTTTCGCCACGCGTTCAAGGACATGATCTTTGATTCCCTGGAAAGTGAAGGACAGTCGCGCCGCATTTGCGGTCACGAGTTATTGGGCGAAATCGTGGAAACCGGGTCTTATTCCGCGAAGCATTATGGTTACAAGCCCGGTGACATGGTATCAACCGAATCCCATATTTTCTGCGGCAAGTGTTACCAGTGTAAAATTGGTGAAGAGCATGTGTGCGCGAATCATTTGATTATTGGAATTTCAACGGACGGCTGTTTCGCCGATACCGTCAAACTGTCGGCGAAAGAATTGTGGCTTACGGATGTCAACGCCATTCGCCCGGAAGTTGCGGCGATTCAGGAGCCGTTAGGGAACGCCGTGCATGTTTGCAGTAAGATTGATCTTCGCGGCAAAACCGTCGCCATTTTCGGCTGTGGCACGATTGGGCTATTTTCAATTCTGGTGGCGCGGGCGATGGGCGCTACGATTATCGTTGGAGTGGACCCCAATCCAGATAATTTGCGGATGGCCGAACGGTTGGGTGTGGACCTCACATTGGCAGTCGACATAGAAAAACCGGCTGGGTCAGGTACCGCGCCCGATAACGAATGTTCCGAGGCCATCCGAAAGCGCTTTTTTGGCGAAGGGGTGGATGTGGCGTTCGAGATGTCGGGAAGCAACCAGGCGCTGAACACCGCCATTTCTGCGACCCGCGCCGGCGGCGATATCATTTTGTTCGGGTTGTCCGCCGGCGATTTTACCCTGACCGATTTTCAGAACATCATCCTGCACGGCAAATCTCTGCACAGCATCGTGGGACGCAGAGTGTTTCAGACTTGGTACATTATGAGCAACCTGCTTACATCAAAGGTTCACAAGTTGCAGGATAAAATTTATGAAATCATCCTGAACAAGGGACAGGGGACTGTTGTGCCGTTTCACGGGTTTGACCGCGATGGATTTGACAAGGCCATCCGGCAACACCCTAAAATTATTTTGAAATTCTAACCATCCGAATCGGGAAAAAGTTCATGCCGGAAAAAATGATCGAATTCATTCGAGAGGAATTGGAATCCATTCGATCAGCCGGATTGTATAAAGACGAGCGGACGCTGTTGGGTCCACAGCAGGTACGCCTCCACACGGATGATGGGGAAGCGTTGAATTTCTGCGCCAACAACTACCTGGGACTTGCCAATCATCCTGAAATCATTCAGGAAGCTAAAAATGCGCTTGACCGTTACGGATACGGAATGGCATCGGTCCGCTTCATCTGCGGGACTCAGGAGGTTCACAAAAATCTCGAAGAGCAGGTAGCAAAATTTTTAGAGACGGAAGACACGATCCTGTATTCCTCCTGTTTCGACGCGAATGCCGGATTGTTTGAAACCCTGTTGGACAATAACGATGCCGTCATCAGCGACCGGTTGAACCATGCGAGCATTATCGACGGAGTGCGATTGTGCAAGGCCCAGCGGTTTCGTTACAATCACGCTGATATGGGCCATCTGGAAACTCAGTTGAAACGGGCCGAAAAATGCCGGTTCCGGATCATCGCCACGGATGGCGTTTTCAGCATGGATGGCGATGTGGCGCCTCTGGGCGAAATCTGCGACCTGGCGGAACGGTACGATGCGATGGTCATGGTGGACGACTCGCACGCGACCGGATTTTTTGGTTCCAGGGGACGAGGCAGTTTGGATTATAAAAACGTCTTGGGGCGGGTGGATATCATCACTTCCACTTTTGGCAAGGCCCTAGGCGGGGCTTCCGGCGGGTTTACCAGCGGCAAAAAAGAAATCGTTGCGCTGTTGCGGCAGAGGTCCCGGCCTTACCTGTTTTCCAATTCCCTTTCGCCCGTGATCGCCGCCGCGACGGTGAAGGCGATCGAACTCATTACTGAGTCTCAACACCTGCTGGAAAAGTTACGGGAAAACGTTGCCTGGTTCAGAGAGAAGATTCAGCAGGCCGGGTATGAAATCCGTCCAGGCGATCACCCGATCATCCCGATCATGCTGGGCGATGCCCGCCTGGCGCACGATATGGCCAATCAATTGCTGGCGGAGGGCGTGTATGTAATCGGTTTCAGTTACCCGGTCGTGCCCAAAGATGAGGCGCGGATTCGGATCCAGATTTCCGCCGCCCACGAAAAACAGGATCTCGACAGGGCGGTGCAAGCCTTCAAAACAGTTGGCCAGCGGTTGAACGTTCTAAAATCTTAAAAAAACTCACTTGAAAACTGTGAAAAATCTAATCACCGGAATCCACGGCTTTGTCGGCTCGCATATGGCCGACCTGCTTTTAGAACAAAACGAAGAAGTTATCGGCCTCGCCCGCTCAGTAGCGGACAACGGGAACGTGCAACACCTCCAGGATCGGATTCAGGTTTTATCTTGCGATATCGGGAGCAGGCAAGAACTAAAAAAAGTTCTCGAAACCGTTCGACCACAGAGGATTTACCATCTTGCGGCTGTGTCCTTTGTTCCAGATGCGGAAAAAGAGGGAACGGCGGTTTTCGATACGAATTTTATCGGCACTTTACACCTGTTGCAGACGGTCAAAGAATTGAAATTGAATTGTAGAATCCTTTTTATAGGATCCTCGGAAGCATATGGAGCAGTGACTGAGGAAGAGAGCCCGGTTAAAGAGGCTAGAACCCTGCAACCGGTTTCCCTTTACGGAGTCAGCAAGGCCGCCGCCGACCTTCTCGCGCATTCGTATTTTGCAAGGGACGGGATGGATGTGATTCGGGTTCGTCCCTACAACCATATTGGTCCTCGACAGAGTTCCCGTTTTGTTTGTTCCTCCTTTGCCCGGCAAATTGCGGCGATTGAAAAAGGAGCGGAATCGTTGATGAAAACGGGCAATCTGGAATCCTACCGCGATTTCATGGATGTCCGGGATACCGTTCGCGCCTACCATGCGGTTATGAAAAAGGCAAAAGCGGGAGAAGTATTCAATGTTTGCGCCGGCAATACCGTGAGCATCCAGTCCATTCTGGAAACCCTCCTTAAAATGACGGATGTCTCCATACGGATAGAGCAAGAATCAAAATTGTTCCGAAAAGAGAAACCCTTGCGGATTTTTGGAGACAATTCACTGCTGACGCGGAGAACAGGTTGGCGTCCTCAAATTACCCTAAAGCAAACCTTGGGCGATCTTTTAAATTATTGGCGGGAAAATCTATAAAGGGGATCTCTTAAAATAATATTTTTTGGCCTTTGCAATCGCCAACCCCTTATCTTAAGGGGCTGGCTCATATAGTCCAGGTTAAAATTTTCGAGACGCTCTAAAGTAAAGAAATTCCGGTCACAGGATCACCCGTTTTCCGCTGGACTGTTTTTTCGCTAATTTTAGCTTAACGTATTGAAAACAATGGCTATTATTGAATTTATTTTTCAGGGAGGATTTTCGATGGTGGTCATGCTATAATTTTAGCAAAATTGTGTCAGGGGGCATAAAATTTTTTCTGTTAAAAATTTTTTAACCATGCTAAACTCCGCAACATCGTATTCCCTGTATTCCCTCGAGGTAAAAAACCCATCTACATTCAATAATTCTTGGAAATTTTCGTTTTGTATTGACAAAAGGGAAATGAAGTCAGTATGATGAGCGTTTTTCTATTTGATGAGCTGGCGTAGCTCAGTTGGTAGAGCAGCTGATTTGTAATCAGCAGGTCGGGGGTTCGATTCCCTTTGCCAGCTCCAGCCGAAAGGGTTGTGCTTTGAATAATTAGGGTCCGATGGCCCGAATAAAATAACTTTTGGAGGGGTAGTTGCCCGACCTGTAGAATCAGGGGGAACGAATTCCCACTCAGTCCGGGGAGGTTCCCGAGTGGCCAAAGGGAACAGACTGTAAATCTGTCGGCTTCGCCTTCGGAGGTTCGAATCCTCCCCTCCCCATCCTGGTTTTTTGGGGGAAACGCGGGAATAGCTCAGTTGGCTAGAGCGTCAGCCTTCCAAGCTGAGGGTCGCGGGTTCGAGTCCCGTTTCCCGCTCCAACTTTTGTTTGTGAGGGGGGGGGCAAATAAAGAAGTCTTGCCCACGTAGCTCAGGGGTGGAGCACTTCCTTGGTAAGGAAGAGGCCATCGGTTCAAATCCGATCGTGGGCTTTTCAATTTTGGCGGAAATTTTTGGAATTTGAGGGATGCGGAAGTGCAGGCGGGTGGCTTCCCGGTTCCCTAATGGAAAGTTAGACAATAAATGAGAGATATTATTCAACTGGCTTGCGGAGAGTGTAAGCGAAAAAATTATTCCACGACCAAAAATAAGAAAACACTAACCGGTCGTTTGGAAATCAAAAAGTTTTGTCGGTTCTGCAGGAAGCATACCCCCCATAAGGAAACCAAATAATAAGCGTTGTCGTAGTAAGTTTATTGGGAGTGCCGGGAGGCAGTTTGGGCTCTGTTGTCGAATAGTCGAATAGGGTCCCTACGGGATGGTTGTCAGGGAATTCGTATAGGCCAGTAGCTCGAATGGCTAGAGCACCGGACTCCAAATCTGGGGGTTGTGGGTTCGAATCCCTCCTGGCCTGTTGTCTTTATTTTATCGGGTTGTCATGGAATTGATATCGAAAGCTACCAAGTTTTTGTCGGAAGTAAAGGTCGAGGTGAAAAAAGTCACCTGGCCATCGAAAAAGGAAGCCATTGGCGGCACCTCCGTAGTGGTGGTTGTTGTGTTTTTGGTCGCGTTGTTTTTGGGGATCGTGGACGCTATTTTGTCCAAAATCGTGCAGGCCCTTATTTAATCTCTAATTATTTACCTGGGATCTAATTTTGTCTATGCAGTGGTATGTCATTCACGCCTATTCCGGGTATGAGCGCAAAGTAAAGCTGAGTTTGGAGGAGCAGTTCGATCATTCCGACTGCAAGGACCAGTTGGGTGAGATCATCATTCCCACTGAAGAGGTAGTGGAGGTTCGTAAGGGGAAAAAGAAGATCTCTTCGAGAAAATTTTTCCCCGGATATATCCTGATCCGTTGCGAAATGACTCAGGAGATCTGGTATCTGATTAAAAATACTCCCAAGGTCACCGGCTTTTTGGGCGGTGGTGGGTCTCCTGTGCCTTTGACGGAAGCGGAGATCAAGGTGATCCTGGATCAGATTAAAGGCGAAACTGCACGGCCCAAGCCGAAATTTTCCTTTGAGAAGGGGGAAAGCGTTCGGGTGATTGATGGTCCGTTTGTGAATTTCAATGGGGTGGTTGATGACGTCAATCTGGATAAGGGCAAAGTCAAGGTCATGGTTTCCATTTTTGGCCGATCGACCCCGGTTGAGTTGGAGTTTCCTCAGATAGAGAGAGTTTAAAAACCCGGAATCAGTAGATTCCGGGGGTTGAATTTTTATTGAAGGAAGGACGGCAAAAACGTGGCAACTAAACAGGTGATGGGGCAAATTAAATTGCAGATTCCTGCGGGGCAGGCGACTCCCTCGCCGCCGGTTGGGCCGGCGCTGGGTCAGCACGGCGTCAATATCATGGAATTCTGCAAGGCGTTCAACTCCAAGACCCAGGGGCAGGAGGGCATGATTATTCCTGTCATTATTCAGGTATACAAGGACAGAAGTTTTACCTTTATTACAAAATCTCCGCCGGCGGCAATTTTGTTGAAACAGGCGGCGGGAATTGCCAAGGGGTCTTCCAATCCCAGTAAGGAGTCGGTGGGGGCAGTCACCCGCCAACAGGTTGAAGAGATTGCCAAGGTTAAGATGGTAGATCTGAATGCGCAAAATATTGAGGCGGCTATGCGGATTATCGAGGGTTCCGCGCACAGTATGGGGTTGAAGGTTACGGGTTAACAAACGATCAAGGTGAGGGCTCATGGCAAAGCAGGGGAAAAAGATGAAGGAGGCTTTGGGAAAAGTCGACCGAAAAGTTAAATACGAGCTGAAAGAGGCTTTGAAGTTGGCCAAGGAGATTAGTTTCGCAAAGTTCGATGAGTCGATGGATGTGGCGGTAAACCTTGGAGTAGATCCTCGGAAAGCGGATCAAAATATCCGCGGTAGCGTGGTTCTTCCCAAAGGGACTGGAAAAAAGTTCAGAATTCTTGTCTTTGCCAAGGGGGAGAAGGAAATAGAGGCCAGAGATGCCGGAGCTGATTTGGTTGGCGGCGAAGATATGGTAAAAAAAATTCAGGGCGGCTGGTTGGATTTCGACCGGGTCGTTGCCACTCCAGACATGATGGGGCAGGTGGGCAAGCTGGGTAAAATTCTAGGTCCCCGTGGCATGATGCCAAACCCCAAAACCGGAACGGTTACTTTTGAGGTTAAAAAAGCGATCGAAGAAATTCAGGCCGGGAAAGTGGATTTTCGTGTCGATAAAGGCGGCATCGTTCATACAACTTTAGGCAAGGTGGCCTTTTCGGTGGAGGATCTCGCGGAGAATTACAATACTCTTATTGCCACACTGGTGAAAATGAAGCCTGCGTCCAGCAAAGGGCATTATGTCAAGGGAATCTCAGTATCGACCACTATGGGGACCGGGGTCAAGGTGGCCTATGTGCCGTAATCAGGATCGCGGGTAATAGTTTCCTTTGCCCGTAGGGGCTTAGGGTTGATTCTATTTTGAAAGGTTAGTGTTGTGGCAAATCCAGCAAAACAGGAAGCGGTAAAAGAGTTGAATGAGATATTTCAGAAAGCGACCGCCGCCGTTCTGGCCGACTATCAAGGGATTGATGCGACCAGCATCACCGCTATGCGCGCCAGGATGAGGAGCCATTCCGTTGAGTTTCGGGTTGTCAAAAACACCCTGGCCAAGCTGGCGGCTAAAAACACGCCTTTTGAGGCGCTCGACGCCAGTTTTACCGGGCCGGTTTCGGTGTTGGTGAGTTACGATGATCCCATAGCTCCTGCCAAAGCCTTGGCCGATCAGCGTAAGGCCGACGCGAAAAAAACCCCGAAAGTAATTTGTGGCCTGGTTGAAGGCAAAATGATCTCAGCCGAAGGAGTCAAGGCCCTGGCTGACCTGCCATCAAGGGAGGCCCTGCTTGGCCAGATGCTTTCCGTATTTCAAGGGCCGACCACCAATTTTGTTGGAGTGTTCAGCGCCCTGTTGAGAAAGCTTGTGGGAACTCTTGACGCAGTCCGGGAGAAAAAGGCGTCGAGCTGAGAAGCGGTTTTTTAAAAGGTCTTTTATTCGGCGAGTCAAGGTTGCTTGCCATTTGTATACAGGTATTTGAAATTTAATGTGTTTAAAAAATTGATTGTTGAAAGGAGGTCGTGATGGCCGTCACAAAAGAGGATGTAGTGTCCTTTATCGATAGTATGAGCGTTTTGGAAATGTCGGAGTTCGTGAAGGAGTTGGAAGATAAATATGGCGTGACAGCGGCGGCTCCGGCTGTGGCGGTTGCGGCTCCCGTAGCGGCTGAGGTGGAGGAGAAGACCGAGTTTGACGTTGTTCTTACGGCTGTGGGCGACAAGAAAATTCAGGTGATTAAAGAAGTGCGGGCTATAACCAGTCTTGGGCTCAAAGATGCCAAGGACCTGGTAGAGGCGGCTCCTAAAGCCATCAAGGAAGGGGTGAAAAAAGAAGAGGCCGAGGAAATACAGAAAAAAATTGAGGCGGCTGGAGGATCGGTTGAGATTAAATAGGCGGAAATCCTTTTCCCGCCAGGCTTAGAAAGACCCCTGTTTCATTAATTTTTCACTCATTCATAAGGTAAGACATAATATGTCAGAAACGCGTTCCCGGAGAACGATAAATATCATTAGGGAAAGGCACAATTTTGCCCGTATCCAAGTCATCGATGAAATTCCGAACCTGATAGAAATTCAAAAAAATTCTTTTGAGTCTTTTATTCAATGGGACACGGCCCCCGCACAGCGGGAAGTTCGTGGGTTGGAGGAAGTTTTCCAGGATGTGTTTCCCATTGCCGATTTGAATATCAATGCCCGGATCGAATACGTCGGGTATGAAGTGGGTCTCTGGGAATGTGGTTGTGGAGAATTCAAGGAGCTTGGCGGCCCGGGAGTGGTGTGCGAAAAATGTGGCCAGGAAGTGTCCTATAATGAAAAGAACAAACTCAGTGAATGCCGCCAAAAAGGCTTGACTTATGCCGATTCCATAAAACTCCTGGTCCGTCTGGTTTTGTATGACCGTGAGAGGATCGATGTTACACCAAAAATCCTGAAAGAGCTGATCGGAAGATATATTGTCGAGGATGTCAGGCGTACTGAAAAAGGAAAAGCCATTATTCCCGCCCGGACAAAAATCACCCCGGAGATTACCGAAAAGATTCAGGCGGAGGAAATCACTCAAATCACCGTAAATACTGTTCGGGAAGTTAAGGAGCAGAAAATTTTTCTCGGTGAAATGCCGATGATGAGCCCCACCGGGACCTTCATGATCAATGGCGTTGAGCGCGTGATTGTCAGTCAAATGCACCGGTCGCCCGGAGCCTTTTTCTCCCACGACAAGGGTAAATCCCACATCAGCGGTAAAATTCTTTATTCCGCACGCATCATTCCAGACCGGGGTTCCTGGATTGATTTCGAGTTCGATATCAAGGATCTTCTCTATGTGAAAATCGACCGGAGGCGCAAGCTCCCCGCGACAATTTTGTTGCACGCCTTTGGCATGAGCAGTAAGGAAATACTGGAGACCTATTATCCGATAGAAAAAATCAATATCTCCGCTAAAGAGTCCAGATTTTCAATGGGTTCCAAAAACCTTTTGATAGGTTTTAAAGTGCTGGACGACATCATCGATCCGAAAACGAATGATGTGATTCTGAAGGCCGGCAAAAAAGTCACTCCCGCCACTGGGAAGAAAATTTCCCGTTTGGCGCGATCCTCTAAAGTTGAAATTGATGAAGAAAGCCTTATTGGCCGGTTTCTCTTTGAGGAGATTGTGGACAAGGAAACCGGCGAGGTGTTTGCCGAGACCAATCAGCCGATCACGGTGGAGATACTGGATTATATTAAAGAGAACAAAGTGACAGAAATTCAAATTCTGCACATCGACGAAGAAGCCTCTGATACTGCGTTGCGCGACACCCTGGTGGCGGGGAAAATCTCTTCCCAGGAAGAGGGTATTCGCGAAATCTACAAGCGGTTGCGCCCAGGCGACCCCCCTACCGTTGAAATAGCAAAATCGCTATTCATGAATTTGTTTTCCAATCCCAAGCGATACAACCTATCCGTTGTCGGGCGGATCAAGATGAACGAGAAATTCGGCCTTGATATTTCGCTTGAGGACCGGTTGTTGACTCTGGACGACCTCAAAGCGGTGGTGAAATATATAATCGATTTGAGAAATGGAATTGGTCAGATTGACGATATTGACCATTTGGGCAATCGACGGGTTCGTGGCGTAGGGGAATCGCTGGAAAATCAATTCAGAGTTGGTTTGGTTCGAATGGAGCGGGCGATCATAGAGCGAATGTCCATTCAGGACCTGGATGTTTCCATGCCGCACGACTTGATCAATTCCAAGCCGGTGACCGCGGCGATCAAGGAATTTTTTGGCAGTAGCCAGTTGTCCCAGTTCATGGATCAGACGAATCCTCTTTCAGAAGTGACCCACAAACGGCGTTTAAGCGCATTGGGTCCGGGAGGATTGACTAGGGAACGGGCTGGATTTGAGGTTCGTGACGTGCACTCGACCCATTATGGCAGAATTTGTCCGATCGAAACGCCTGAAGGGCCAAATATCGGGTTGATAGCGTCTCTCAGTACTTACGCCAGGGTCAATGAATACGGGTTTATCGAAACGCCGTATCGAAAAGTAGAAAATGGTTATGCCAAAAGCCAGATTGAATTTCATACCGCGACGATGGAGGATAAGTTTGTCATTGCCCAGGCCAATGCGGAGTTGGATGAAAACAAAAAATTTGTCAAGGAAGTTGTTTCAGCACGGAAGGGCGGAGATTTTGTGTTATCTCCAAGCAACAAAGTGGATTATATGGATGTGTCGCCCAAGCAGTTGATCAGTGTCGCCGCATCGCTCATTCCATTTTTGGAAAACGATGACGCCAACCGGGCTCTCATGGGTTCCAACATGCAGAGGCAGGCGGTGCCCTTACTGCAGGCCGAAGCGCCATTCGTAGGCACGGGTATGGAGGCGATGGTGGCCCATGATTCCGGCGCCGTTATCATCGCTGAAAATGACGGGGAAGTGATTAGCGCGGATGCCACCCGAATCGTGGTGCGAACGGTGAATAAAACGAGAGGGCACGTTAAAAACAAGCGAAGCCGTCTGCTCGACTCAAATGTGGACATTTATACCCTGAGCAAATATCAGCGGTCGAATCAGAACACATGCGTCAACCAGAAACCCCTGGTGACTTCCGGAATGAAAGTCCGCAAGGGAGATGTTTTGGCTGACGGACCTTCGACGGACCTCGGAGAGCTTGCTTTGGGACGAAATGTCCTGGTGGCTTTCATGCCCTGGGATGGTTACAACTTCGAGGACGCCATCATCGTTGGAGAGCGTTTGGTCAAGGAAGATATTTATACATCCATCCACATTGAAGAGTTTCAGGTGGAAGCCCGTGACACCAAACAGGGAAAAGAGGAAATTACCAGGGACATTTCCAATGTTGGCGAGGATGCTCTCAGAAACCTGGACGATAGCGGCATCATCCGCATTGGCGCGACGGTCAAGGCCAACGAAATCCTTGTTGGAAAAGTAACGCCAAAAGGCGAGACTCAACTCAGTCCCGAGGAAAAACTTCTCAAAGCCATTTTCGGAGAAAAAGCCGGGGATGTGCGCGACACCTCGTTACGCGTACCGCCGGGGGTTATGGGAACCGTGATTGACGTGAAGGTGTTTTCCCGTAAAGGCGTTGACAAAGATTCCCGTTCCCTGGC
>Ga0114950_10003653_pt1 | contig 11904 bp, 10 predicted proteins | sample N075metaG_FD_83503 | JGI IMG/M metagenome (GOLD analysis project Ga0114950, IMG submission 83503) | Deep subsurface microbial communities from Kermadec Trench to uncover new lineages of life (NeLLi) - N075 metaG | ecosystem: Environmental > Aquatic > Marine > Ocean trench > Sediment | place...
CAATACGCCGCATTCTTTCGCCTCTTCCGCTTCCAGCCAGTCTCCGGTGTAGAGGAGCTCCAGTGCCTTGCTGATGCCCATCGCCCGGTTGTAGAGCCAGGTCGACCCAGTGTTGGAGACCAGTCCCATCTGAAGAAAGGCGTTCATGAACCGGGAATTCTCGCATCCCACCCGGATGTCGCAGGCCAGCACCCAATCGAACCCATCTCCGATGGCCAGCCCGTTGACCATGGCGATGGTCGGTATGGCCAGGTTGTACAGCTTGGAGGTGACGCCCTGGGGCATGGCCCGGATGAATTGGAAGGTCTCGTAGGGTTCTTTGTGCCCCAGCAACTGGTCGCCGCCCCGGCTTTCGTCTTTGATGTCGGCGGAGGCACAGAAGGCCCGGCCAGCCCCGGTGATCACGAAAACCCGGAGGCCAGCGTCTCTGGTAACGTCGTCCAGGGCATCGTTCAACTCGGCGAACATCTCTTCGTTCAGCGCATTGAGCCGCTCCGGGCGGTTGAGCGTCAACCGGGCGATGTGACCGGCCTTGTCCAGCATTATGGTGTTGTAGGCCACTCCAGTCACCTTCATTGAATGGGGGTTGATTAGCGCGGGCCAGGGCTCGTCAGCCGTGATTCTGCTGCCGGCGGGTTGGCCTGTCAAGCGGCTACGGCTTCGGCAAATCACCCGGCATGTGCCGCGGGTCCAAGGACAACTTTCCCGGGTTACCGACTATATCCGGCGGCGCATTGACACTCTGTGTAGGTAAACTCATACTGGCCCAAATCCGCGGCGCGGTTTGCAACCCGGCTGCCGCGTGGCGTGGCGTGAATCTAGGATCGGCATGATTGGAGGCTTCAGATGAAACGGGAAGTGCTGTTCTTCACCGAGATGGGATACACGGCGTACCCGCAAGAAGAGGCCAGAAAGCTCGGCTACAACAACCTGATGTTCCCCAACGAGTTTTTCAGCCCAGAAAAAGCTCAGGAACTTTATTCAATGTATTTCGAGGAGCTCCAGTATTGCACCGAGGCCGGCTTCGATGGTGTCATGATCAATGAGCACCACAACAACCCGCTATGCATGATGCCGTCGGTGAACGTGATTGGAGCGGTGTTGGCCCGGATCACCAAGAAGGGCAAGATTGCTTTCCTGGGCAATGTTCTGCCCATCCATGATAACCCGCTGCGGGTGGCCGAAGAGATTGCCATGATTGATATCCTTTCCGGTGGCCGGGTGATTTGCGGCTTCGTCCGCGGCATCGGCCAGGAAAGCATATCCACCAACACCAACCCGGTGTACAACCGGGAAAGGTTCGACGAGGCCCACGACGTGATCATCAAGGCATGGACCACGCCCGGCCCCTTCCGGTACGAGGGCAAGCACTACCACTACCGCGTGGTGAATCCTTGGATGTTGCCGCTGCAAAAGCCCCACCCGCCCATCTGGATCCCGGGAGTGGCATCGTCTGAGTCCGTGATCTGGGCCGCCAAGCACAAGTATCCCTACGTGGCCTTGGCCCCGCCGATGGACCTGCTTCGGGAGATTTACGACCTGTACGACAAGACCGCTGCGGAAGACGGATGGACTCCCACCGACGAGCACCGGGCCTACGCCATCAGAATCAATGTCGCCGACTCGGACGAGAAGGCCTACGAGGAGGGCAAGAATTTCTACTGGCAACTGGGGACTTCATTTGGGATAACGCCCAGCCACTGGCAGGCGCCCCCCGGATATATCTCCAGGGCCACCGCCCAGGGGTCCAGGGAAGCGGCCAGGCGTTCGGCTTCCAACGTCACTCCCGGCGGACCCAGTTTGCCCTACGACGAAGCCCAAGCGACCGGCCAAATCATCACCGGCACCCCCAGCACCGTCATCGAGAAGCTGAAGAAGGTCATCGACCTGATTGATCCCGGCTACATCGTGCTGTGGGGGCGGGAAGGGCCCATGTCCCACAAGGTCGCCATGCGCAGCATCGACCTTATGACCCAAGAGGTGATTCCGGCCATCAAGGAATACCAAGCTGTGCGGCGGGAATAGCCGCCTACAACTCAGGGCCGCTCCCGGTTCTACGCTGGGCAATCATCTTGGTGGAGGGCTCCACCGCGACCACGGAGCGGTCCATTGGCTCGTAGTTGCCCGCGCCAGCCCCAACATTTACGACGCTCTGGGCATCTCCCAGGGCATCGAAGACCAGCTTTTGGATGCGCGAGTCCGGTCGGCGGGCCACCGCGTAACCGGTGCCGATGGTTTCGTTCACTTGGTTTCTAGAACTCACATTTTCCCCAAATGACCGTGCTGCCCATTCAGGCCGGCAGCACAGGAATAGTCTCTCTTTTGCAAAGAGGGGTGGGGGGATCGTTCTATTTGTCGTCGGGCAGCCTTGTAGCGACGGCGCCCATCGAAGCCGGAGGCCAAGGGCCGGTCAAGAAGTCGTAGAGGTTCCCGGCGTTTATGCGCATCACCATCGGCGCCATCCCCTCCTGCTCCACGTCCATGGGATACCGGTCGGTCATACCCGTCAGATTCTCCACCGCCTCCTCCCTGGTCATGCCGCGGTCCACGGCGTCCTTAACGTAATCCTTCCACTCGGAGATAAACGATCCCTGCTCGTCGAGGTAGTCCTTGCCGCACAACGCGCCGTGCCCCGGCACGAATATATCCTCGTTCAGTTTCCGCAGCGACTCCAAGGCCACCAACCATAGGTCGGGGTTGGCTTCGTGCAGCCAGGTCTGAACGCCGTGGAATATGTTGTCGCTGGTGAAGACCACGCCTTCCTCTTTGACGATCACCGCCGCTTGATGGAGGGTGTGGCCGGGCATGTGAATCATCTCGAAGGTGTGGTCGCCGACGTGGATGGTCATGCTGTCCCGGAAGGTGAATACGGGGAAGTTGGCGGTGTATCCCTCAAGCAACGCCGGCTCATCCGGCCCGAAGGTGCCGACCCTGGCCGCATGCTCCGCCATATCGGTGTTGAGCATCCGGGTGCGGACTCCCTCGTGGGCGATGACCGGGGCATCGAAGAAGGCGTTCCCCGTCCAATGGTCGCCGTGGGGCTCGGTGTTGATGATGTAGCGGAGCAGCCCTCGTTTCTCGATCTCCGATTTTAGCCACATTGCCGTGGTCGGTTTGTGCGGGCTGTCAATCATGACAATTCCGTCGGTGGTGGTCACAAATCCGAAGTTGCAACCTCGTGCATCAGTCTCAACCCAAACATTGCTGGTTACCTGTTTCATCGCTCGCCTCCACCTCGAAAGATTAAGGATTTGGGTCTAGTCTATCCTAGTGCCGCAAAATGATTATCAAATGATTGGTATAAACCGTGAAGCTAATAAACCGGAGCGGTCAGGCATCTAGTTGCTTTTGAGTCACGTAATATATAAACGTACACTAAGATTTCCTTGTTGCTGATTTGGCAAGTGGGGGGCCATGAACGCGCGACAACATCCGGTCGGAAGACTGGTTACATTCCTAGGGAACTTGGGCTTGCCATCGGGCGCGCTGGCTGGGGGGTTGCTGACCGCGCCGCTGATTGGAATCATGTATCTGCTCGACAACCTGGCTGGGCTGCCCTTCGTTCCGTTCGCATTATTTGATTGGATCGCGAAGGTCCTGCCCGGTCCGATGGTCACATTCGGTATCGACCTCATGATCGACGGAATAAGGTTCGTCGGCTTGAGCGTAGCGGACGCGGCAAAGACAGCCGAGCAAATCATGGCGGTTTTGTTGGTATTTTTCCTCGGCGTCGCCGCCATCGCGCTCTTCTTCGCCGTCATGAAAACGCGAGACCTTGCGCCACGACCGATGTCCGGGCTGGTCGTTGCCGGATTGTTTGGCCTGCCCTTGACGGTGGTAAGTATCCCCATGGGTCAGTCGACGCTCGACCCCGCCATCATCGTTTTGGGGCTGCTCGCACCTTTCGTTCTTTGGGGTTTTGCGATCGCCCCGGTGTACCAACGCCTAACAATCAAAACCGAGGGCTTGCCCACCGAGGACGAAGTCCGTTGGTCGAAAAGCATCAACCGGCGGGAATTTTTGGTTCGTTTGGGCGCGGCCTCCGCAACAATCATCGTGCTCAGCGGTGGCGTTGGCGGGATTTTAGCCCAGCGCGAGCGGCGTGAGATCGACGAAGCAATCGCCAGCTCTATGATTGAATCCAATCTGAGCCCAAGGGGGCCTTTCCCCAACGCGGACGACCCGGTGACGCCTGCTCTTGGCACCCGGCCCGAGTACACTCAGGTCGAGGACCATTACAAGGTGTTCCTCCGCACCGAACCAACTATCATCAACATCGATACCTGGTCTTTGCCGATCACTGGGCTAGTGGACAACCCGCTTGTTCTGACCCTGGATGAGATTCAGAGTAATTATGAGTCGAGGGACCAATACATCACTCTTTCCTGCATCTCCGGACGCATCGCCACCACGCTGATCAGCACCACTTGGTGGACGGGAGTCAGCCTGCAAAAGATCTTGGCCGATGTGCGGGTGCGTCCGGAAGCCCGCTACCTCACCATCACTTCCGGGGACGGATTCCACGAGACGGTTGACCTTGACTTGATTGCGTCTGATGAGCGAATCATGCTCGCATACGCGTGGGATGGACATCCCATTCCCTTCGACCACGGCTTTCCCCTGCGAATATGGCTGCCCGACCGGTATGGCATGAAACAGCCTAAGTGGATCACTGGCATGGAAATCACCGACGAGTACCGGCCGGGGTATTGGGTGAAGAGGAGCTGGGACGAGGTGGCGCAGGTTCAAGCGGTTTCAGTGATAGACACCGTGGCGGTGAACGACGTGTTTGAGATTGAAGGCCAGAGGATGATTCCGGTCGGGGGCATTGCTTTCGCCGGCGACCGTGGCATCTCGAAAGTTGAGCTTAGGGTGGATGACGGCCCGTGGCAGGAAGCACTATTGAGGAAGCCTCTTTCCGAGACCACGTGGGTGATCTGGCGCTACGACTGGCCCTTTGCCGAAGGCAATCATACCTTCGAGGTCAGGTGTACCGAGGCTGACGGCACGCCGCAGGTCGAACAGGAGCGCGGCAACCGCCCCAGCGGCGCAACCGGCCTCCATCGCCGAAGAACGAACATATAAAGTCACCTGTTACGATCGAGTTACGATGTCTGTCCTTTCCACCGTCTTGGGCCAGCCGTACCCAACGGTTTGGACCATGTACAATTGTTGACGGGCCGTCCGGCCACGGCTATGCTGGCGGTATTCTGTCGGAGCCTCCCCTTTAAATTCACAAACGCACATCCATTTTCAGGGTCAGGCAGCGTGTCTTATCCGGTCTAATCGATTAACCGTCGGTCGTCTGTGGCCAGAACAAGGAGCGAAGATGGGCGAAATGCTGCAACAGGGAGGCCGTCTCCCGGAAATTACTCTGAATCTGCTGGACGGTGGCACGATAACCCTACCCGGCGATGCGCCCACACGGTACACGGCGCTGCTGTTCTACCGGGGACATTGGTGACCCTACTGCATCCGGCAGTTGGCCGAGTGGGAAGCGAACAAGGCGGAGTTGGACGAATTGGGAGTGACCATCTACGCCGTCAGCGTTGAAAACCAAGAACAGGGCCAAGAAGTGAAGGGGAAAGGCCTGACCTTCCCTGTCGCCTACGGCGCAACCAAAGCAGACGGCGACTTGATTGGCGCCTGGTGGTCCGAGGACCGGGGCGGTTACATTCAGCCCACCGAATTCCTCTTGGGCCGGGGAGGCGTGGTGCTGGGCGCTATGTACGCCTCTGGGCCTGTGGGCCGCATGGGCGCGGATGAGGCCATCCGGTTAATCAACAGGCGTGAGAATATGCGCCGTGAGGAAGAGGGCAAGGCGGCCGTCTAGCCATAGCCGTGGAATCCAGGTGAACACGGACCAAGGGGAGTATTTTGGGCAATCAGCAGGTGGTTGATTTGATGGAACGGGTCTGGCGTTCCATAGATTCGTTGTGCACTCCCTTAACCGAAGCCCAGTGGAAGACGCCGACCGACTGCCCCGGCTGGTCGGTCCAAGACCAAGTCTCCCATCTCGTGGGCGCCGAGTCTGGCATACTAGGCAATCCTCGGCCCGACCATACTCCCAAAGAAACTGGCCACATTAAGAACGACGTTGGTCATTCCAACGAAGTGGTGGTGGACTACCGCCGGTCTTGGCCCGGACAAAAAGTCCTGGAGGAATTCCGGGAGTTGACTGGCCAACGCCTCGCGCTGCTCAGGGGCATGACTGACGAGGATTTCGCCGCCGAGACCCAGACCCCGATCGGCCCGGGCACGGTAACGGACTTCGTGAACATCCGCATCTTCGACGCCTGGGTACACGAACAGGACATGCGCCGGGCGTTGAACATACCCGGCGAGTTGGAAGGGCCGGTGGCCGTCCATTCCGTGGGCCGCATCGCCAGGGCCCTGCCGTTCGTGGCCGCCAGGAAAGCTCAGGCGCCGGATGGCGTCACCGTGGTGTTCGAAGTAACCGGCCCGGCGGGCCGCATCGTTTCAGTGGAGATCGAAGAACGCAGGGGAAGGGAACTAGACTCTGAGCCACCTGCGCCAACGGTTAGAATCACCACCGATGTCGAGACTTTCGTTTGCCTGGGTTGCGGGCGCTGGGACCCGGCGGAAGCCCTCAGGTCGGGCAAGGTTACCGTCGCCGGTGATGCCGCTCTGGGTGATAACATCGTTAAACAGATGAATATCATGATTTGAACGCTGCGCCAAGACCACGGCATTAGTCCATGAGATAAACAATCAAAACCTAATCCGAATTGGTGATATTAGTGATTAGGTAATTTTACGGCGAGGCCTATTCTTCGCCGCCCGATGCCGCGAACTCCACAAGAGATGACTCAAGCCGATTCAATAGCCCTGAAAAAACCGCCCATACGGCTTCCCTTCGGCATCCACTATACCTGGGTGATCGTCGGGGTGCTGGCGGTTGTCCAGGTCTTCGGCAGTTCCGTCTTCATGATTGCCGGCGTGATGGTGCCGCCCTTGACCGACCCGGAAGGCGGGTTTCGCTGGGGCATCGGCACACTGAGCATGGCCATAGCCCTTTATTATGTCTTCAGCGCCATATTCGCGCCTATAACCGGCTATCTGGGCGACCGGTTCGGTGCCCGGCCCATGATGTTCGCCGGCGCCGTGCTGTATGGCGTGGGCATGGTGGCGTTGGGGTTCGTGACCGAACTCTGGCACTTCTTCTTATTCTACAGCTTCCTCATGTCGTTTACTGCCTCCATCACCATGGTCCCGATGATGGCGTCCATCAGCGGCTGGTTCCGTAGGCGGTTGGGTTTGGGAATCGGGATCTTATGGGCCACCGGAGGCGTCGGGACCGCCATCATGGCGCCCTTGGTCGCCTATCTGCTGGATACCATTGGATGGCAGGCTACCTTTACCATCGTGGGCCTAGTGGGAACCGGAATCATGCTCTTAGTCTTCCCCTTGATCAGAAGCAAACCGGCGGACATCGGTATCCGGCCCTTCGGCGCGGTGACCGGTGGGCCCGAAGCTCCGCCCAAGGACAAGACGGTTGAGGCCCTTCGCATGAAGGTGTTCAATCAACACATACGGCGGACCCGGCCCTATTGGAACCTTCCCCTCGTCCACGCCTTGGGTTGCGCCGGCATGGGGATAGTGCTCATATACGTGATTCCCTTGGCCGTCGAACAGGGGCTTAGTCTCTCCGAGGCGGCGCTAATCATCACCATAATCTCTCTGGTGAGCATCTCCAGCCGACTGGGAGCGCCCATCTTGGCCGAGGCTTGGGGTCCCAAGAAAATCATGGGCGCCAGCTTGGCGGTCCAGGCCGTTACGGTAATCATCTTGTTCTGGGCCCACGACCCCTGGGCGTTTTATCTATTCGCCGCAACCTTTGGTGTCGGGTTCGGGGCCGAATGGACCGGGTATCTGGAGATCAACCGCCGGTATTACGGAGACGGGCCCATGGGGAGTCTGTACGGTTGGCAGATGACCGGCGCATTCGTTGGTCATGCCGTGACCACGTTCCTAGCCGGCCTGGTCATCTACGTAACCGGCTCGTTCTATCCGGCGTTTGTGATGTCCGCGATATTCAGCGCCGTCGGATTGTTGGTCATCGCCACTCTCGACAGCACCTCCCACGTTTTGATTCCAGACTGGGAGGATTCCTTGCCGCCCGAAGCTAGGAGTGATTTCGTGCCAGGTATAGCAGGAGCCAACGACTAGCCCCCATCCTGGCCTACCTCTTTCCGCCGAAGGACCCGGCCTTGCCTTAAACGTAAAATGGCCCGCCGCGCCAATCGGCTTGAGGCCCCAAGCACGTCTCCTCGTGTCACCCCGAGTGAAGCGAGAGGTCTCGTTGTTCTGGGGCAGCGGTGATTTCTTGGTCAAGGAATTCTTCCGCTGACGCCTCAGAGCGAATGTTTTTAGGCCGAGGCGCCTTGGGGCAAAGGACCAATACTCACTCGGCCAATCCACCTATTCCTGATCCAAGAATTCCTGGACCCACCGGCTCATGGGCTCCTTGTCGTAGCGGTTGTTCATCAGGACCACGTTCCGGTTCCGGTCGCCCTGGAAGAACCGCTCGTAGAGGATCTGCCGTGAGCCGAAGGCACTGCAACAGGTGTCCCAGGCCAGCCGGAAGACCCGCACGCGTTCCTTGGCCGAGGCGAAGTCGGTTTCCAGATACATCGTGAGGTCCTCGGCGATGGGACCTTCGAAATCGTCTTCGGTGGGCAGGGCCATCAGGCTGCTGGACCCCAACAGTTGCAGTATCTCTCCCATGCGCGGATACATCTTGATGAACTGCTGCCGCGCCACCATCAATGGCATGTCCACGGGGCACATCACTCCCCATTCGTCCACCTCGGCGTCGACCTCGGCGGTCCGCAGCAGGGCCTTGGTTATCTCCAGGTTCTCGATGATCTCCGCCAACATGCTCTGCACCTGGGGCTGTTCCTCGGACCCCAGGATCTTGACCATTAGGTTGGCCAGTCCCAGGATGAATTCGCACTTGACCACATTCTTGGTCACAACCTGATGGCCTGAGTGCAGGAATTGGTGGGTCACAAGCGACATGTTGTTGCACATGTCCACGTCGCCGTACAGGAACACCCGCTCCCAGGGCACCTGCACGTTGTCGAAGAACGCCAGCGCGTCCATCTCCTCGAACCGCGACCCCAAGGGGTGGTCAAAGGTGGAGCGTTGCAGGTCGAAGGACTCCCGGCATTGAAACTTTAGGCCAGGGGTGTCGCACGGTATGGCAAATGCGAATGACGTGCGTCCCGGCGCTCCGGTGGGCAGGCGGTGTGAGCGGGCCGGGTAAACGGCAATCTCATCGGCGATTGGCAAGGTCGCCAGCAACCGCGCGCCAGTGACGATGATTCCCGCGTCGGTCTCCTTGACCACGGATAGGGCGACTTCCACGGAGTCATCCAAAGGCGTGGCCGCGTCGGAGCGGTTGCGCTGGATATTGACCAGTGTGTGAGTCAGGACCAGGTCCTTCTCCCGGACCAGTTCGTAGTAATCCTGGATGTTCTTCTCGAACTCGGGGCGGTTTTGGCCGAAGTATTTCCCGGCCGCCGCCATGGACATCATGCTCACGTTCAGGAAATCGGGGGTCCGGCCCATCATTCCGCAGGTGATCCGGGCCCAATGCCGCATCATCTTGTGACGCTTCTCCAAGTCTTCGTGGGTCCTGGGAGTCAGGAAGGACATGCCTACCTGGTCACCGGTGGTCGGCGAGGTGTAGGTCATCTCTTTGCCAATGACAGGGTCGTGCTGCAGGTCGTAAAGCCGGCCCATGGTGCGGACTCCACCCTCCAAACCTGGTTGTGTGGTGGGGTCTTTCACCATCTTGCCGTTCATGTACAGATTGGGGGGCCTTTCCCTCAGGCCATCGATGTACTGCTTACCCGTTCTCGCTGGCATCTAAACTCTCCTGATGGTTTCCAACCGGCCCTTGCCGCTGACATTTTGCGGTATCTGCCCTAGTTTGACCAGTGCCATTGGTACTTGCCGTTATACCACTGGGAGATGATTTGACAGTCACGCCTGATTACCCTAGTCTGGTGCGCACAGTCCGGCAGGAGGTATCCAACCATGACTCTCCCTCCGCATCGAGTCGATTACAGTCCCATCATAGAGCGCCCACCCATCAAGTGGCCCAACGGCGAACGGGTGGCGCTTTGGATCGCTCCCAACGTGGAGCACTACGAATACATGCCGGTGAAATACGGGCCCCGCGATCCCTGGCCGCGCACTCCCTACCCTGACGTGCAGCAGTACTCCTACCGCGACTACGGCAACCGGGTCGGGTTCTGGCGGATGCTTGAGGTGCTGGACCAACACAAGATTCGGTGTTGTGTGTCTCTGAACCTGGCCGTCCTAGAGCACTTCCCGGAGATCCGCGATGCGATGGTAGAGCGGGACTGGGACTTCATGAGCCACGGCATCTACAACACCCGCTACCTCTATGCCTATACCGAAGAGGAGGAACGGGAGTTCTACCGGGACAATATCGATACCCTGAAACGCCAGACCGGCAAGCAGCTAAAAGGCATGCTCGGCCCCGCCATCTCGGGCACCGTGCGCACCCCGGACCTGATGGCCGAGGCTGGGCTCATCTACCACACGGACTGGATGCACGACGACCAACCGGTGCCAATCAACGTTGAGTCAGGCAAGCTGGTCTCGGTCCCTTATTCCATCGAGTTGAACGATTCTCCGCTATTCCGGGTGAATTACGAGGCGGAGTATTTCGCGGAGATTTGCAAGAGGCAGTTCGACCAACTCTACAAAGAAGGCGCTGAGAGCGGACGGGTGATGTGCATCGCCCTCCATCCGTTCCTGATCGGCCAGCCGCACCGCATCAAGTTCCTCGACGAGATACTCAGCTACATCATGGCCCACGACGGCATCTGGCAGACCACCGCCGACGAGATCGCCGAGTATTACATCGAGAACTACTACGACCAGGCAGTAACCCACGCCCAACAGTACAAGGCGTAGAGGACCTGATATCGCAAAATCCGCAGCCAAGGGAGCAGTGCCCAATGCCCGCTGAAAGACGAGAAGGGATGGACCACGAGCACCACGAGTGGTCACCCATAATCACCCGCGGCAAACTCAAATGGCCCGGCGGCGCCAAGGTTGCGTTGTGCGTCATCGTCACGTTGGAACATGCCGAATGGGAAGCGCCGGAAGGCAGCTTCAGCGCCGACCAAGCCGGAGGTTTGGGCGTCCGGCCCTTCCCTGACTACCCCAGGTTCTCCCACCGGGAGTACGGCCACCGCGTGGGCATCTTCCGAGTGCTTGACGTGCTGGAACGTCTGGGCATCAAGGCCACCGTGGCCATGGACTCCCAGACGGCCGAGGGCTATCCCTACCTGGTGAAACATTGCATGGACCGGGGCTGCGAAATCATCGGCCACGGCGTCTCGGGCACCCAGATGATCTCGGGCAATATGTCGACCGAAGAGGAAACAGGATTCATTCAAGGCGCCATTGATGTTTTGAAGAACGCCACTGGAGCTGCGCCCAAGGGCTGGTTCGGCACCGATTACGGTGAATCGGAGCGGACACCCACCATCTTGGCCCAAGCCGGCATCGAATACGTCTGCGACTGGGTCAACGATGAACAACCGTACCCCATGAAGGACGGCTTATTCGCTCTACCGGCGATGTTGGAGATGGACGACGTTTTCGCCATGTCCAACCGCCGCGTGACCATCGACCGGTACGCGCAGTCGTTGAAGGACGGGTTCGACACTCTATACCGGGACGGGGCCAACAATGGACGCCTCCTCGCCATCAACCTTCACCCCTGGCTGGTGGGTCAACCCTTCCGGATCGGCTATCTGGAAGATGCCTTGAGCCACATCATGGGCCACGAGGGTGTCTGGGCCGCTACGGGTTCGGAGATCATCGACTGGTACCGGA
>Ga0114950_10003658_pt1 | contig 11899 bp, 6 predicted proteins | sample N075metaG_FD_83503 | JGI IMG/M metagenome (GOLD analysis project Ga0114950, IMG submission 83503) | Deep subsurface microbial communities from Kermadec Trench to uncover new lineages of life (NeLLi) - N075 metaG | ecosystem: Environmental > Aquatic > Marine > Ocean trench > Sediment | place...
ATTCCTGCGAGAACGAGCTTTGCTCGGCAAAATTGTCGCGAGTGAGCAGGGGGACATTTGCGAAGTCCGCATCGATATGATCGAAGGTCTCAAACGAACGAAAGGCCGAAATTGACGTAAACGTCAAACCGCTGTCTAAAGTCTTGTTAATTTCGACTGACAGGCCCGAATCCTCGTTTTGAGAAATTGGCAGGAAGCTGTATGAAGTCAAGTTGTCCTGCCAGCCTACGCCGGTGATAACGCCACCGCCCGATCCCGGCGGTGAGAGCGAATTCAAAAAGTCAAGCACTGGTTGCGGATACGGAAAATCGGTGAATATCGTGCCGCCGAACTGCAAGAAGGCGGCGTCTGAGCCGGGCGAAGTGAAATCAGTCTGCTTTAGGAGACCATCGACGAACGAGGTCGTGAAACAGCAGGTCTCGTCTATTTCAGAGTAGTCGGCGATGACGCGTACGCTGAAGTCGTCGGAGGGCTCATAGGCCAGCTGAAAGCGGGCGCCGAAACGGTTCTTGTCGTTGTAGACGTCGTCACCGAGTGCGATATCGTCACCGTAGCCGTCGCGCTGCGACGAGAAAAATGTGCCGCGCAGAGAGAGGTTGTCGTTGATCGGGATGTTGGCGGCCGCACTGACCTTGACCAGGTTCATGTCGCCGAATGTCACGTCAATGAACGCATCACGACCCTGGCTCGGCGCTACGGAGCGAATGTTGATCGCACCGGCCGGCGTGTTCTTGCCGAACAGCGTACCTTGCGGGCCGCGCAGAACTTCTACTGCTTCTATGTCGACGAGGTCATTGATGATCGAGCTTTGCCGTGAGCGGTAAACGCCGTCCACATACAGGCCGACCGCAGACTCGACGCCGAAGTTGTTGGATGTGCTGCCAATACCGCGGATCGAGAAATTGGATGTCGTTGCCGTTTGGCTTTGCCCCGCGATCAGGCCGGGAACGTTTTGCTGCAGGTCGAAGATGTCTTTAATGCTGGCTTCTTCCATCTGCCTGCCCGTAACGGCGCTTACAGCGATTGGAACATCCATGATGTTCTGTGCGCGCTTTTGCGCGGTGACGACGATTTCCTCGAAAATAGAATCGTCCTGGGCGTTAACGGATGCGCTGAATAATATGCCTGCAGTAGCAAGCGGCAACAGCATGCCGAAACGCGAAACGCGATTTATTGTTGACTGGATGGTGTGGATCATTACTCCCCCTTTTCACCATTTTATTATGGCGTTTGAAACTGCCGGCAAGGATACCACGGTTTCCCTGAAAATCAGCCCGATAGCGGGTCCTGGCTGGCTTGTAGATGATTGGTGGGACTGGGTTTTCTGTTAAATTACGGACAAGCAGTGAGTTGAGAGGAAAAACGCGATGCACGGATTGATGATGAACGCGCCGCTATTGATTTCTTCGATAGCGGAACACGGGGCGAAATTTCACGGCAGTCGCGAGATCGTGTCGGTGACGGCAGACAATCCGCGGCATCGCTACACCTATCGGGAATGTGTCGAACGCGCCAAACAGCTGGCGAACGCGCTCGACAATTTCGGGCTAAAGCGCGGTGATCGCGTGGCGACGATCGCATGGAATGACTACCGGCACCTCGAAGCCTATTACGGCGTGAGCGGAGCCGGTTACGTTTGTCATACGATCAACCCCCGTCTGTCCCCTGAACAACTCATCTTCATCATCAATCATGCCGAGGATCGATGGATATTCACTGACCTGATGTTCGTGCCGCTGATCGAGGCGATTGCGGACAAGATTCCCGGCGTCGAAGGGTTCGTCGTCATGACCGATGAGGCACACATGCCCGAATCGTCGCTCAAGAATCTCAAATGTTACGAGACGCTGATTGGTGCTGAATCAACCGACTATGTCTGGCCCGAGCTCGATGAACGCAGCGCCTCGGCCTTGTGTTACACGTCGGGCACTACCGGCGAGCCCAAGGGTGTTCTTTACGATCATCGATCGACGGTCCTGCACGCCTATGTCGCGGTTGCGCCCGACGTCATGGATTTGTCGAGCCGCGACTGCGTGCTGCCGGTTGTGCCGTTGTTTCATGTTAATGCCTGGGGGATCCCGTACTCGACATTCATGGTCGGTGCGAAGATCGTATTCCCCGGCTCCAAAATGGGTGACGGCGAGACTCTGTGCGAACTGATGGATTCCGAAGACGTAAGCCTGGCGCTGGGCGTACCGACGGTTTGGTTGGCGCTGCTGCAATATACCGAGCAGTCAGGCAAGCGCCTCGACAAGCTGGAGCGCACACTCGTTGGCGGAGCTGCAGTGCCCCGGTCGATGATCGAGGCATTTCGTGACAAGCACGGCGTGGAGTTACGCCAGGGTTGGGGGATGACCGAGATGAGCCCGTTGGGAACCTGCAATTCCCTCAAGGCCGGGCTGGAGTCATTGTCGCCGGACGAGCAGCTTGACCTGTCCGTGAAGGCGGGTCGCGGAATCTTCGGCTGCGAACTGCGAATCGTGGACGAAGAAGGCGCCGAGTTGCCCTGGGACGGAGAGGCCTATGGTGCTCTGCAGGTGCGCGGGCCGTGGATTTGCAGCGACTACTTCAAGCTTGAGGGGAGTGCCGGAGCGCATACGGACGACGGCTGGTTCGACACCGGCGACGTCGCGACGATCGATCCGGAAGGTTACATGGCGATCACCGATCGTACGAAAGACGTCATCAAGTCGGGCGGCGAGTGGATCAGCTCGATCGAACTTGAGAATACGGCGATGGAGCACCCGGCGGTTGCCGAAGCCGCGGTCATCGGAGTCGCGCATCCTAAATGGACGGAGCGTCCGTTGCTGATCGTCGTTCTAGCCGAAGGGGCGGAAGTTACTAAAGAGCAATTATTAAGTTGGTATGACGGCAAGGTTGCCACCTGGTGCGTTCCGAACGCGGTGGAGTTTGTGGACGAACTGCCACATTCGGCGACTGGCAAGATCAAGAAGATTGAATTGCGCAAGCAATTCGCTGACTATCAATTACCCGACTAGCGGCCTGCGGCCGCAGTAACAACAAGCTGGAGCAATTAATGGGCGACGCACTTCGCCTCTTCGGTCTCAAAGCACTGGTCACGAGCGGCGGAGGCGGCATCGGCGAAGCCGTGTCGCGCACGCTTGCCAAACACGGCGCGACGGTGCTGGCGGTAGACACCATCAACAGCGGAGTCGAGCAACAGTTTGCGTCCGTCAAAGGTATCGACGGGCGATCCGCGAGTTTTATGAGCGCAAAACATATGCCCGCGCTGATCGAAGAGGCCGTTGATCATCTGGGCGGGCTTGATATCCTGATCAATGATTTTCCGGAACGTGCCGGTCCGCCAATCAGCGACGGTGATAAACGTGCAGACAAACTACTGGAGGTGCGAGCAGTTCTGATCACGGCCATTTGCTGCGCGGCTCTGCCGTACCTGAAAAAGAGTCCGCAAGGTCGAATTATTAATCTCGGCTTTTTGCGGAGTGTATTCGCCGCAGACGGGGCTGTAGCGTTCGCAAAGTCGACGCAAAACCTGGCGGCAATGACGCGTACGTTGGGTACGCAGAACGGTGAGTTCGGAATTACTGCTAATTATATTCAGCCCGGCGCTATCATGACGCCGTCGAGTCGCGAGGCCTTTAGAAAGGACATGGCTTTACGTGACTTCTGTATTGCCAACTCAGCGGCGCGCCGACTCGGCGAGCCAATCGATGTCGCCAAAGTCGCCTTGTTCCTGGCGAGTGACGATGCCGTATTCGTCAGCGGCACGGGCGTGTTGGTCGACGGCGGTAGCGCCAGAGATCAGTAGCCATGCGGCCTATCCTCGCTGACCTTATTTCGCTGCTCCAGCTGGAACGCATTGAAGATAATATCTTTCGTGGCGACAGCCGGGACATTGGCAGTGCGCAGGTGTTCGGCGGCCAGGTTCTCGGCCAGGCTTTGTCCGCAGCACAACACACCGTAGAGGGCCGCGTCGCGCATTCTTTGCACGCGTATTTTCTGCGTCGCGGCGACATGAAGGCACCGATAATCTACGAGGTGGATCGTGCCAGGGATGGCGGCAGTTTTTCGAACCGCCGCGTCGTTGCGATCCAGCATGGCCGGCCGATCTTCAATTTTTCGGCTTCGTTTCAAGAACCAGAACCGGGGCTCGAGCATCAAACCGACATGCCGGATGTGCCCGGGCCGGGTGAACTGAAGAACTATGCGGACATAGATTCGAGTGTGCTGGCAGGCTTGCCGGAGAAAATACGGCGATTTCTCACCAGCGAGCGGCCGTTCGATTTTCGCCCGGTAGAACCTTTGAATTTCGGCGAGCCAACTCGTCGGGCGCCCGTTAAACACGTTTGGATCAAGGCCGTCGATAAGTTACCGGATGACCATGCATTGCATCAGAATCTTCTCGCCTATGTTTCCGACTATGAGCTGCTGGGCACTACTGTGTTACCGCATGGCGTGCTGTTTGGGCGGGGTCAGGTCATGATGGCGAGCCTCGATCACGCGCTTTGGTTTCATCGCGAAGTCAAAATCGATGACTGGTTGCTGTATGCGATGGAAAGCCCGAATGCGTCGGGTGCCCGTGGACTTGCGCGCGGGCAGGTATTTACCGAAGACGGTCAACTGGTCGCATCGACGTCGCAGGAAGGCCTTGTACGCGTCATCAAGGGGCCAAAAAAGAAGCGGTCCGATCCACGCCAGCAAGATTGATTTTCTTAGCGTGACTTGCCTTGTGTGGCGACCGCGGCAACGGCTTTTGCAATAGCGTCCGCATCGCCGAGAAATTCTCGGGAAACAGGTCTGAGGTCGTCGTCGAGTTCGTAGGCCAGCGGCACGCCGGTCGGAATGTTGAATTTGGTGATTTCTTCATCCGACACCTGGTCCAACATTTTCACCAGCGCGCGAAGACTGTTGCCATGGGCCGCGACCAGTACCGTTTTGCCGGCGCGTAACTCGGGTGCGATGGTTTCGTCCCAGCAAGGCAGCACACGCGCGAGTGTTGTGGCGAGTGACTCCGTTGCGGGCAAGTCGTCGATGCCGGCATAACGTGCATCGTGTGACGGATGACGCTCGTCGTCGCTGTCGAGTTCCGGCGGGGGAATGTCATAGCTGCGCCGCCAGATATGCACCTGATCCTCACCGTATTTGGCGGCCGTCTCGCCTTTGTTGAGGCCTTGCAAAGCCCCGTAGTGGCGTTCATTGAGCCGCCAGTCACGAACGACCGGAATCCACATGCGATCCATTTCATCCAGCATGATCCAGAGCGTGCGTATCGCGCGTTGCAGTACCGATGTAAAGGCGATGTCGAACGCGTACCCGGATTCTGTCAGCAACTTGCCCGCGTCGGCGGCTTCCTGAATGCCTTTTTCCGTCAGGTCTACGTCAGTCCAGCCCGTAAATAAGTTTTTGAGGTTCCAGTCACTTTGGCCGTGACGACAGAGTACGAGTTTGCTGGTCATGGTTTCTGCGTCGCGATCAGGTCGCGCAATTCACGCGCGGCGACGCTCAAAGTCGCGAAATCGATTTCGCTGCGCAGCTTCATCTCCGCAATCATGTTTTTAAACCGCCCGATGTGGTCAGTGCGATCCTCGAGCCACTTGTCGGCAGCCGACATCAGGTCATGTTTGCCTCGCTGGTTCAGCAATTGTGCGGCGAGGTCGCGTCGCATCGAGAAAAACTCGTCACGTAATCTGCTGCGCGCTATGGCCTGCCAACGATCATCGACCTTCAGGTCTTCGGCAGAAACGTGCAACCAGTACAGGCCAAGTTTCGCGTTGAATACGGAATATAACTTGGCAATTTCTATGACCCCGGTCTTGTAGGTGGCGGCAAGGTCCGCCATGTCGAGCGCCGGACGCGTCAGCAGCAGGGCAGACATCCGGTTAGCGAGTTTCTCCGGCGCTCCCAGCGTCATGTACTCTTGCGCCGCTTTTTGGTGGCGTTCGCGTGCTGCCGCGGACATGACTCCGCCGGTGCGCGCGTACACGGTATGCATATCGGCGCGCAGTCGCTTAACCGTGGACTCGATCGCGAGTTCATCGCCGTAGCGCTCGATAAGCCAGTAACACGCGTGGCGCAGCGAGCGGCTGATTTCAAACATCATCGAAACTTGCGCCGTCGCGGGGATTTCGTGATCGAGTCCTTCGATAGTTTTCAGCAGTGGGCCTGAGCCGCAGATCTGCCGCGCAATCGTATAAGCGCGTGCGATTGTCACGATATCGGCGCCGGTATCGATCTGAACACGTTTAGCGAATGACGGCCCCATGCGATTGACCAGGTCGTTGGCTATTAGCGTCGCTAAAATCTGCCGACTGAGTCGATGCCCCGGAATAAACTCCGCGTAACGTCGCCGTAGCACGGCCGGAAAATATCGCAGCGGATCGACGATCAGGAAATCCTCCAGAGTTTCGCCTGATTGGGTCAAACCGTTGTACAGGTCGATTTTCGCGTAGCTCAAAACAACGGCAAGTTCCGGTCGCGTGAATCCCAGTTTGCGCGCCCGGCGATCCTCTATGTCTGCTTCCGGCGGCAGGTACTCGAGTTCGCGATCGAGCAGTCCGGTTTGTTCGAGGCTCGTGATCAGCCTTGCGATCTCATCGATGCGTTCGACCGAGCGAATTTCGCTCATGCTAATGGCTTGTGCTTGCAGGTAGTTGTTGCGCAACACGAGTTTGGCAACGTCGTCGGTCATGGACGCGAGCAGAGTGTCGCGTTTCTTGCGCGTCATTTTTCGATTCTTGGCAACATCGCTCAAGAGAATCTTGATGTTTACTTCCCGGTCAGAGGTGTCGACACCTGCGGAATTGTCGATGAAATCGGTATTGATGCGCCCGCCGGCCTGGCTGAATTCGATGCGCGCCAGTTGCGTCAAACCAAGATTGCCGCCTTCGCCGATGACTTTGCAGCGCAGACGCCTGGCCTTGATCCGAAGATTGTCGTTGCTACGATCGCCGACATCAGCGTTACTTTCACTGCTGGCCTTTACATAGGTTCCGATGCCGCCGTTCCACAATAAGTCGACGCGCATTTGCAGGATCGTCTGTATGAGTTTGTCCGGCCGCATCGACTTTTCGCTTGTGTCGAGCATCTTGCGAGCCTCGGGGCTAAGCCGAATCGTTTTCGCCCGCCGCGAATATACGCCGCCGCCCTTGGAGATCACGCGGTCGTCATAGTCGGCCCAGCTTGACCGCGGCTTATTAAACAGACGCCGTCGTTCGCGGAAACTCGTTTTCGTGTCGGGCGTCGGGTCCAGGAAAATGTGCAGGTGATTGAACGCCGCCACAAGTTGAATTTCTTGTGACAGCAACATGCCGTTGCCGAAGACATCGCCGCTCATGTCACCGATGCCTGCGACCGTGAAAGATTCCTTCTGAATGTTGACGCCCAATTCCCGGAAGTGTCGCTGGACGGCACCCCAGGCACCGCGTGCAGTGATGCCCATCTTCTTGTGGTCATACCCTGCGGAGCCACCCGACGCGAAAGCGTCGTCGAGCCAGAAATTGTAGCTTGCCGATATCTCATTGGCGAAGTCCGAAAACGTCGCTGTCCCTTTGTCAGCGGCAACCACGAGATACGGGTCCTCGTCATCGCGTCGCACAATACCCGTCGGCGTTACGACAGTTCCGTCCACCACGTTGTCGGTAATGTCGAGCAGTCCGCAAATGAAGATTTTGTAGCAGTCGATAGCGACTTTCGAGATAGCATCGCGATCGTCTTCGGGCAGGCGCTTGGGGAAGAATCCGCCTTTGGCGCCGGTTGGCACGATAACCGTATTCTTGACGATTTGCGCTTTCATCAAACCTAAAACTTCGGTACGGAAATCTTCGCGACGGTCAGACCAACGTATGCCGCCGCGTGCGATGTCGCCGCCTCTTAGGTGTATTCCTTCGACTTCCGGCGAATACACGAATATCTCGAATTTCGGCCTGGGCAGCGGAGCTTCGTGCAATTTCGTCGAATCGAGCTTGATTGAAATACACGGCTTCGGACTACCGTCGGCTTCCGTCAGGAAATAATTGGTTCTTAGTGTCGCCTTCACGGCTCCCGCGAACGCAGTCAGGATACGATCTTCATCGACGTTTCGCGCTTTGGCGACCGCACGATTTACCGCCTGGTTTGTTGAGACGAGCTCGGACTCGCGTTTTGCTTTCGAAAGAGACGGATTGAAATACAAATCGAACTGCGTGACGAGCAAACGCACCAGGCCGGCATGGGCGACGAGCACGTTTTCCATGTAAGCCTGGCTGTAGGGCATGCCGAGTTGCAGCAGGAATTTCGCATAGCACCGCAGCAACGACGTTTGTCGCCAGTCGAGTTTGGCGCTGAGTATGAGTCGATTTAGCCCGTCCGTTTCGACATTGCCCGCGAGCACTTGCATGAAGCAGTCTTCGAATCGCCTGGCGGCCGCCGCACCGTCTAGCGTGCTGCCGCTTTCGTGGCGCAGGTGATATTCCTGAATCCAGAGTGAGTTGCTCGACTGCAGCCGCAGTTCGTGCGGGTGCTCTGTATAAACGTTAACGCCCATGTGTTCGAGAATCGGCAACACTTCCGATAGCACCAGCGGCGCGTCGAAGCTGTAGATCACGAAGTGCATTTCGCCGGCGTCGCTGCCGTCGGGCACGTACAATTCAACCGTGCGCCGCGTGCCGCTCGCCAACATGTCTTCGATGCGACTGACGTCGCTACACGCCTCGCGCGGGCTGGTTTCTTCCTGGTACCCCATGGGAAAGACATTGCTGTAGGCGCGATACAGACGGCTGGCATCATCGAACCCGAGGGATCGACCAAGCTCGTCGCGTAATTTGTCGGTCCACGAGACCACGACATCCGCGATCTCTTTTTCGATCTTTTGAATGCTGATGCGAGGGCGGCTGTCGCGCGGAGTTCGTACCATGATATGTACGCGCGCGAGAGCTGAATCGGATATTTGTACACTCGAGTCGATCGAAGTGCCGGCGAACGCACGTTTCAATATGGACTCGATGCGCTGCCGAACATCAGTGGTGTATTTTTCCCGAGGTACGTAAACAAGGCATGAAAAGAAGCGGCGAAACGCATCTCTCCTGACGAATAATTTGACCCGCTTTCGGTCCTGCATATTGAGGATGCCGACGGTCGTGCGAGCAAGGTCCTGCACAGATGCGTTGAACAGTTCGTCGCGCGGATAATTGTCGATGATGTGCAACAGCGCCTTGCCGCGATGACCTGCGGCATCGACATGAGCGCGTTCCAGGATCAAGCGGATCTTGTGCTGCAGCCACGGAATATTGCGCGTGCTTTCGCTGTAGGCGGCTGAGGCAAACAAACCGACGAAACGCCGTTCGCCGGTCACATTGCCGTTTTTATCATAGACTTTGACGCCCACGTAATCGAGGTAGGCGTTGCGATGGACGGTCGATCGTGAGTTGGCTTTGGTCAAAATCAGCCAGGTTTTGGAGCGTATCAGGCGCTGAATTTCTGCTGTCAGTTCGGTGTCCTTCCCGCTGCGATCATCACGCGAGAGAATTCCGAGCCCACTGCCTTTGACGGTCTTCAGCAAGACCTTCTTGCCAGCTTTGGCAAGTTCGTATTCGCGATAGCCCAGAAACGTAAAATGATCCTCGGCCAGCCACTGGAGAAAAGCCCGGCTGTGCTGGCGCAGCTCTTCATCGACACGCGGTGGCCCGAACTCCAGGAGGTCGCTCGCCTCCAGCATCTTGGTGGACATTTTCTTCCAGTCACGGACGGCTATGCGTACGTCCGCAAGAACTCTGCGAATTTCCTGCTCGAGAAGCTTTAGCTCCTGAGGGTCGGTTTCCCGGTCGATCGCAAAGCGAATGAATGACTCGAATTTACCCGCTTCGTCAGTCGCTTTGGCCACACTTTCGATCTGGCCGTCCTTATCGCGGCAAATCCGGATAATCGGATGTACCGTAATCTGCACGGCCAGATCATGCCGGTTGATCGCCGCAGCTACCGAAGCGACGAGAAATGGCATGTCATCATTGACCATCTCGATGAAAGTGAACGACGAGACATAACCGTGCGACTCTTCGGTCGGGTTGAAGATTCTCAGCCGCACTTTCCCGGGGCTGCGTTTGGCGCCGAACTCCAGATGATGCAGCGCGACCTGCGCCATGATGTGGGGCGACCGGCCTTTGAGGTCGTCGACGGGCACGTCGGAGAAATACTGCTCGAGATACAGCTTGATCTGCTTGCGATCGCGAAGGATCGGCGAACTCACTCGGGACGAGAGAATTTTCTCAACGATGCTTTTCTTGCCATCGCTGCCTCGGCGAATTGCTTTTCGTGTCACGATTCTTCTCTCCGGGCTGCGTGGTCGATAATCGCTGCCTTTTCTAACATTTCGGCGAGGACGGCGCTGAATATCTCGTAGTCTTCGTCGCTGATGTCACGCAGCAGTTCGCGCTCAAACTGGAGTGCGAGTGGCGCGATCTCGTTGTGTACATCGCGGCCCGCCTCCGACAGATTGAGTATTGAGCGGCGCCGGTCTGCATCTGCAAATTGACGATCGATACGGCCGTTCTTGACCAGCTTGGTCACGGCGCGGCTGACGGCGACTTTGTCCAGGAGCGTGCGGTCGGCAACTTCGACGGCAGACAGGCCGGGATATCGCCCGAGAATCGCAATGACGCGCCATTCTGGAATCGATACGCCGAACCGCTTCTCATAAACACGAGCGATGTTGGTGCTAACCGTGTGCGACGTAATGGACAGCCGGTAGGGCAGAAATTCCTCAAGAATGAGTTCGTCTTTCATAGTGGCCGGGCTCGCGGCAATGTCGGTGGGCTGGCCTGCAGTTTACGCCAGATGAGGCGCTGCAAGGTAGTCAGTAGATTGCATCTCGATCAGCCGGCTCGCGGTGCGTTCAAACTCAAAGGACAGGCGTTCGCCCGAGTACAGAGCGTCGATGCCAGTTGCAGCCGAGAGGATCAGTTTGACGCGCCGGTCGTAAAATTCGTCAACCAGTGCGATGAACCGGCGACATTGGTCATCCAGAGTCTGGTCGAGTGCGGGCACACCGGCAATGATGACTGTCGGGTACCAGCGCGCGATTTCTATGTAGTCGTTCTGGCTGCGCGGGCCATCGCACAGGTCGCTGAAATCGAACCAGACGATACCCTTGGCACAGGAACGCGTTCTTATTTCACGGCCGTTGATGTCGAGCATCTGCTTGCTGGTGATTTGGCTGGATGCCGATTCATCGAAAAATTTCTGCAATCTGGCCCGCGCAGACGCATCGTCCGGTGTCAGGTAGGTGCCGGCCTGCTGCAGCAGGCGTAGTCGGTAATCTACGCTGCCGTCTAAATTCACGACTTGTGTGCGCGTGTTGAGGAGTTCGATGGCCGGGAGAAATCGCTGTCGCTGCAGGCCGTCCGGGTACAGGTCGTCGGGCTGAGTATTGGATGTCGTTACCAGCGTCACGCCGCGCCGGAACAAGCCGTCGAACAAGCCGCTTAGAATCATCGCATCGCCGATGTCGCTGACGAAAAACTCGTCGAGGCACAGCACGCTGGCCTCGCTCGCGATGTCCGCGGCGACGCGATCAAGAGGATTTTCGACTTCGCCGAGCGCCGCAAGGCGTTCGTGTACGTCGCGCATCAGTCGATGAAAGTGGACTCGGCGTTTGGCTTTGATCGCGAGCGTTTCGAAGAACAGGTCCATCAAGTAAGTCTTGCCGCGGCCGACGCCCCCCCAAATGTACAGGCCGGCCACGCCCGCGTTCTTGACGGCTGGTTCGCGGCTGAAAAACCGGAGCAGACTGTGCCGTTGCGGACGGGCCGCGGACAAGCGTTGTTGCAGGTCGCCGAGCGCCTCGACAATCTTTTCCTGCGCTACATCTTTCTCATGACCTTGCTTCTGGAGCTTGTCTGCGTAGGCCTCGCGGATGTTCAATGTACCAGTTATCCTGTACGGCGTA
>Ga0114950_10003663_pt1 | contig 11894 bp, 9 predicted proteins | sample N075metaG_FD_83503 | JGI IMG/M metagenome (GOLD analysis project Ga0114950, IMG submission 83503) | Deep subsurface microbial communities from Kermadec Trench to uncover new lineages of life (NeLLi) - N075 metaG | ecosystem: Environmental > Aquatic > Marine > Ocean trench > Sediment | place...
GCCTTCGTTCTCGCCTTCGTTCTCGCCTTCGTTCTCGATGATGCCGAGCTCCCGCATCGCGTGACGCGCTTCCTCATACATCTGTTGAATCTGGGCGCTCCACTCCTTCGCTCCTGCCACCGAGCCTCCATCGAGTCCCGCACCCTCCAAATAGCTCTGATACGTAGGATGCGAAAGGCCCTGTAGCAAAGCTCGTTCGAGAACGCGAATCCGATCGTCGGGCGTCCCCTTCAAAACAACGTAGCCGCGCACGGTGGAGTACTGGACGTCGTAGCCGAGCTCGACGGTCGTCGGGACTTCGGCGATAGCGGCCATACGCTCGGAAGCCATGACGGCGAGCGCTCTAAAATCGCCCCGGTATATCTGTTCGAGACCTTCCGTGAGATTCAACCCCGCGGCGTCGATGTTGCCGCCCATCAAGTTCGTAACGATTTCCCCGCCGCCGCCGAACGGGACGACGCTGAGCCTGGTATCGGCGACTTTGGCGAGCATGGCCCCCGCCACATGATCCACGCTTCCGATCTGCGTCGCTCCCCATTTGATGGGACGCTCCCGGCCGAGCATGACCAAATCGTCGAGCGTCTCGACGGGGCTGTCGGCGCGCACCATCACGACGATCGGGTCGTCCGCCGCCCGCGCGATCCCAACGAGATCGTCGATGCTCAGCTTCGCCTGGCCGCGCGCGAGCGCGTAAAGATGTGTCGGGGTGATACCCATCAAAGTGTAACCGTCCCGCGGCCGAGTGCTCACGTAGCTCATCGCCACGAGCCCACCGCCTCCGACCTTGGGCACGACGGCCATTCCGACCCCGAGCGCCTCCCGCGCGCCGACCAGCATGGCGCGTGCGGTCGCATCCGTGCCGCCGCCAGGGGACGCGTGGGTGACGACGTCTATGGGCCTCGACGGAAAAGGCCCCTCGACGGTCTCACAGCCAAGCGTCGCAACGGCACAGATGCCGAAGACGCCGACGATCGAGAGGGAGCGGGAAAGGACTCGGATATCGACAACAGATGGCACAGAGGGCTCCTGGCGCGAAAGAGTACCACGCCCGCAAGTCAGTTCTGCCACGCTGGCGCTGTGCTCTTTTGACGCAGAAGCTCCAAAACGTGACGTCCATTCCGTGCTGTTTGGCTTCGTTTTCAAAACCGAGCGCGCGCCCCCCGGCCATCCCACTCAGCCCGCAGGCTTCCCGCCGGGACGTTGTCCTGCGCGCGTTCGCTGGCATAGTCCGTGCACTCTGCACTAACAAATCATTTGAAGGAGAGTACGCGAGTGACCAAAAGGATTCTATTGCTGAGTGCAGCCGCGTGGTTTCTGTTCGGTTGTCTCGCAGCACCCAGCCTATATGCAGCGGAATCGAATAGCAGAAACGAAAGAGTCTTCTTTGCTCCGAGTAAGGCCATCACCGGAGAGCTCGGAAACAAAGGGGAGCTCGCGGACGATGGAGTAGGCAAAATGTTCCGGAAGCCCGCTCCGATTTCCTCCGCCGCCGGTGCCCGTGCCGAAACACAAATCGGCAGCGGAGCTAACACGGGAGGCCGATCGCCGTTCAACCGAAGCACCGCGGGCCGAGGCCTCGCTGAGGCGGGCGGTACCTACCAAGCGCTCGGGATCAGTCTATTCGTTGTTTCGGCGGGAGACTTGCTCAGCACGGAGTACAGCCTGCAGAAACCGGGCATGGAGGAGATGAATCCCCTTCAAGTCAATCGGGGCGTGCGCATCGCAACCCATATCGGGGTGCCGTTGCTCGTGCACTGGGCGACGAATCGCTTGCAACGGGATGGCCACGGCAAGATGGCGTTCTGGCTCCGGCTTGGTTTCAACGCGGTTCTCAGCTACGCGGTGATGCACAACGTTCGAGCGGCAGGATTGTAACGGCAAAGTTTGCGGGGAGTTACGAGATGAGCCATGAGACGAGCGGTGCGCTCGAAGAGGCAGTTAGCCACACGTTGGCCGCCTCCGCGGCGCACGAGGACATAGAGAGTGGGAAGCAGGAACGATCGAAGGACGCCGTCAGCGTTATGGTCGTTGACGATGAACCGGGTGTCCGCGGCTTCGTAGCAAAAGTCCTGACCCGACACGGCTACGCCTGCTACGAGGCGTGCAATGCCGGTGAAGCCATCGCACGGGCCACGACTTCCCCCCCGTCTTTGACCATCACGGATATCCGCATGCCTGGGGGTGACGGTTCCTGGCTACTGGGTCAACTCAAAGAGCGGTGCCCGGAAATGGCGGTCATCATGCTCACCGCGGTACCAGAGGCCAAAACGGCGGTGGAGTGTTTGAAAGCAGGCGCGGACGATTATCTCGTTAAACCGATCGACATGGAGGCGCTGGTCCGCGCGACTGACCGGGCCCTGGAGAAGCGCCTGTATCGACAGCTCCTGGCGCGAAAGGACGTGTCCGCGGTTCGCCTTTGGGTTCGGACCGAAGGCGAGCTACGGCTGGCCGTGGATGAAGGGTCTTTCAGCACGGACGGTCGCGAGGCAGCCGAGAGTGCCATCTCGGACGCCCGCACCCACGTGCTTCCAAGCGAGATAGGTGTTCTCGTGAGCGTGCCCGTCAACGTCCGAGGAGACCCGCGCGGCGTCCTCCAAGTCGGATGGAACGACGACGCCGAAACGCACGCGTCGGAAAGCGAGCGGTTTGCCTCGCTCGTCGCGGCCGCAATGGCGCGGGAGAAGCAAAACAAGATTCCCGAGAGCTGGTTATCTTCCCCGCAGCTCGATCACTAGACGGCACCCTGAGCTCTAAAGGTCCAGGCAATGCTGCCGATAACGATCATGTCGGCAGGATTTAGGGCACTTGTCTGGAATACCAGTCGCTGATTCTGCATTGCTGGGTCTTAACCGAAGAAACGCATCCGATATGACGGCCAAGCTCGCTGCCACTGTGCCAGCTGAGGCGACCTCCGCCCCAAGCGCCGAAGTTCGGCCGCTCGTGGGGCTCGTCGACAGACTGCTCCGTCTCGCCGGCGACGTCGCACCCAACAGCCAACAACTCTCCACCGACGAGTTCCGAGAAAAGCTCGAGGAGTATCGGCAGGCCCTGTCGAGTGCCTCCGAGCTAGAGGAAGTGCGGCGGTTGGGAAGCTCTGGTGTCGAGCTCTGCGAAGAATTCTTCAAGCGCTCGCAAAGCTATCTTCTCGAGAAGGATTCCGAGCTCAACGACGTGATCACCATGATGCGCGAAGCGCTGCAAACGTTCGCGGGAGACAGCGAGAGCTTTCACAGCGAGCTGCTCGATGCGGGTGCTCGCATGAGTCTCTTGACCAAGCTCGATGACATCCGCAAGTTGAAAACGAGACTTCTATCGGAAGTTCAAAAGTTCAGGGACGTGGTCGAAGAGCAGCAAGCGAAGGACCGAAGTCGATTCGAAACGCTCACCGAACGCATCGACACGCTCGAGACTCAGCTCACTCACTCGGAGAAAGAGGCAGCACTAGATGCTCTGACCGAGGTTCCGAATCGAAGAAGCTTCGACGTCACCATTCGCCGGTGGATGAAATCTTCGGACGAGACCAAATTCGCTCTGAGTCTCGTGGATATCGACGACTTCAAGCGCATCAACGACGAGCACGGCCACCAGGTCGGTGACCGGGTGCTGAAATGTGCGGCCAGACGCTTGCCACCAAGGTTTCTGCGGAGGATTTTGTCGCCCGCTACGGTGGTGAGGAGTTCGTTCTCATGTTCGCGAAAACGAGCATGAAAGACGCGCAGCGCCGCATGGAGGTGCTGATCAAGCGCATCGCTGCCGCGAAGTACAAATACCAGCTGTCAGGGGTAACCCAGCAGGTGAGCTTCACGGTCAGCGCCGGACTCGCGGAGTTTACTCGTGGCGACACGCTCGAAGAGCTCGTCAAGCGAGCAGACGACGCACTCTACCAGGCCAAGAGACGCGGCAAGAATCGTGTAGTAGTGAAGCGCAAAAGCTTTCTCGCGCGGCTTGCTTGAACGGAATGACGGCCCTGACGACAAAGGACACGCTAGCGAAGAGGTGACCGATTTGCAATCCAAGAAGAAAGGCAAACGCAAGGAAACAGGGACACCGGCTCGGAACGAGATTCTGCTCGTGCAGGATCCAGAGACCGGACTCGAGCTCGAACAGCTCCTGTCCAAGTCGCTTCCCTATCACATCGTTGGCGCCGCGAGCCTATCCCAAGGCCTCGCGCATCTGGCCTCACCCTCCGAAGAATGTGCCTTGGTAGTGCTCGATCTCGCCCTGACGAATGAAAGGCAACTCTCGTCCGTCATCGCCGCAGCGGAGAGCAACTCCTTGCCGCTCGTCCTCCTTGCTCGAGCAGGGGAGCTAGAACGTGCCCTCAAAGCACTCGACCAGGGCGTTTGCGACATCGTCCCGTGGACGGAAGACGTCTTCGAGAAGCTCCCTCGAATCCTGCAATGGAACTTGGAGATGGCCGCCTTGCGGGAGTCGAACGGTGCGACGCTCTCGAGGCCAGTCCGAACCTCGCAGGCCAGCTCCGACGAGAGTGAGGCGGGAACCGAGCTCGTCGCCGGCATCGTTCACCAGATAAACAACCCTCTGACGACGATTATGGGCTCCGTGGAGTTGCTGAAAGAAAGCAATACCTCCGCGACAACACAGCGGGACTACCTCGAGCGCATCCACGACGCCAGCCTCCGCTGCAAGAAAGCATTGAACGACCTGTCGAACCTGATGACGCTCGCGCCGCCGCGTCTGGAAATGTCGACCTGGGACGAGCTTCTAAACGAGACGGTAGCGTTGGTCGAGCCCGGCATAGTGGAGGTCCAGTTAGAAGTCCTATCCGATCTCCCAGCTTTCCGGCTCGACCGGTTGCGGTTCCGAACGGCGTTGTTGCAGCTCATCAAAAACGCTCAAGACGCAGCCGCTCCAAACGATTCCGATGCGTGCGTTCGGATCCAAGTGGCTCCGATCACGTCCGGTGACGGTTCACGTAAACTCGTTATTCGCATTCTCGACAACGGCGCTGGCATCGCGCCCGAAATTGTCGGGAGCGTGATGAAGCCATTCTTCACCACCCAAACCGAAACCAGAGTTGGCCTCGGCCTGAATCTTGCTCGGGCCGCCATTGAAGCGCACGGGGGAAGCCTAACGCTTGCCGCCTATCCTTCTGGCTGGACCGAGGCGAGAAACGAGCTCCCTTGGTCTCTCGTTTCTGAAGCCGAGTCCGAGAGCGCACACATCCGAAAGAATTCCGTTCTTGTCGTCGACGACGAGTCACCGATTCGCGAGCTGGTAGGAACGATGCTCGCAGGCTCTGGCTATGAAGTGCGCGATGTTGCGACCGTTGACGAGGCACTGTCGCAGATGCGAACGAATCCAGCCGAGCTCGTGATCACCGATCTCAGAATGCCTGGCCTCGGGGGGCAAGACCTTTTCAAGCGCGTGGAGAACCACGACTCCAAGTTCGTTTTCATGACCGGCGATACGATGAGCCCCGAATCCTCGGCGTTTCTCGCGCAAGGATACGGCGTGACGCTGCCGAAACCGTTTACGAAGCCCGAGCTCTTGGCCGCGGTAGAGTCGGCGATTGGGCCCGCCTGAGGCCAGAATCAGTGGTGACCCGGCATGCCTGACCTCTAGCGGAGTGGCACAGATGAATTTCTGGCGGTTCGTAACTTCTGATGCGGAGCTAGGGCCTGCCCTATCAGGTACGTACAGCCCCGGCTTAGTCGTTCTCTCGATCGGTATCGCTTCCTTCGCAGCTTATGCTGCACTGGCCGTGGTCCATAGGATCCTCGCAACCAAGAAGAGCTCGTCCAGACTCATCTGGCTGGTGACCGGCGGCACCACTTTGGGCACCGGCATTTGGGCCATGCACTTCACCGCCATGTTGGCCTTCTCACTGCCAATGACGGTGACCTACGAGCCATGGGTGACCCTACTCTCGGTCTTTCCCGCGATCATCGGCAGCACTTTTGCCCTGAGCACAATCAGCGAACGCCAAATCGGGTGGTGGGCGCTTCAGCGTGGCGCGCTGATCATGGCAGTCGGGATCGGCACGATGCACTACACCGGGATGGAAGCCATGCGCATGGACGGCGTCATGAGGTACCAGCCCGCCATATTCGCGCTCTCCATCGTTGTGGCCGATCTTTTGGCAGCCGTTGCGATTTACGTCCGGTTCGTTTTCAAGCCGTCGCTTGGTTCGAAACCATGGGCCACGGTGTTGAGCTCTATCGTGATGGGATGCGCCGTATCGGGAATGCATTACACCGCCATGTCGGCGGCTCGCTTTTATCCATCAGATATCACCGCCGTCCCTGGAACAGCTCTGTCGCACTCTTTCATGGTCATTTCTATCTGCGGGGTCATGGCGATCGCGGTAGGCATGACGCTCATCGGCACCATCGTAGACCAGAGGCTCGTCGAAGCCTCTGAGGCCCTTCGTGAGAGCGAAGCGCTGTCGCGACTCCTCATCGATTCCGCCGACGAGGGCATCTTGGGGCTCGACCGGGAAGGGAAAACGACCTTCGTCAACCCATCCGTGACCCGTCTGCTCGGCTTCGCGCCTTCAGACCTCATTGGCAAACCGATACACGGACTCATCCATCACAGCCATGCGGACGGATCCCCGTATCCCGCCGACGAATGTCCCGTCTTGAAAACGTGTTCCGACGGCAGCCTGCATCACTTCAGCAACGAGCTTCTCTGGAAGATGGATGGCACCACCCTGCGTTGTGAATACACCAGTACGCCGGTCAGTAAGGAAGGCGAGCTGATAGGAGCGGTGCTCACGGTCCGCGACATCAGCGCGCGGCTCCAGCAAGAGGAGCGGGCGGAGCGGGCGCGCAACGCGGCCGAAGCGAAAGCTGCCATCGCCAAGGTCATGCAGGAAGCTCGTCCATTGAAAGAGCGCCTGAACACGGCCTTAGAGCTTCTGTTTAGCATGTCGGGAACGGACGGGCCCAATCGAGGCGGCGTGTTCCTCACCCATCCCGAGACAAAGAACCTCGAGTTGTTTTGTGCTCGGGGCGATGTCTCCGAACATGACGAAGAGGACGAAGAGTGGATCGAGCACGAGCGAATCCCATGCGAGCACGCTGGCCGCGTCGGCAAGATCATCGTCTCGAGCGGGGACTTCGATAAAACCCCTGCCAGCACTTCCTTCCGCCGACGTTACATCATTCCCATCATGCAAGCGGAGAGCTGCATGGGCGTGGCATTCTGGCACAGTGGCTCGGTCGCGCTATACGAGGACATTCGCGTCGAGATGTTGGAACAGATTAGCGAAATTCTGGGCGTGGCCGCCGTGAGGCACTGGGCCGAGCTAGAGCTGAAGCGGGCTCGAGACGGCGCGAATTCTGCCACGAAAGCCAAGGGCCAGTTTCTTGCCACGATGAGCCACGAGATACGCACCCCAATGAATGGGGTTCTCGGCATGACCCAGCTACTCTTGGACACCGAGCTCTCGGGGGAGCAACGCGACTACGCCGAGACGATCCATACTTCCGCGAACGCGCTCCTCACCATCATCAATGACATCCTCGATTTCTCGAAGATCGAGGCGGGCAAACTGGACATCGAGCCCGTTCCCTTCGACCTGCAAATCGCAACCAGTGAAGTAGCCGATCTCCTCGCTGCCAAGGCCGAGAAGCAAGGTATCGAGCTCGTAGTGCGATATGTGCCGGGTGCCGCTCGCTATCTGGTTGGGGATCCAGGTCGCATTCGCCAAATTCTTCTGAACCTCGGCGACAACGCGGTGAAGTTTACTTCGAAGGGCTCTGTTCTGCTCCAAATAGAAGAGCTAGGACGAGACGACGAGAAGGCCGAGCTAAAGCTCTCGGTCCACGATACTGGCATTGGCATCGACAAGAGCTCGAAAGAAAAGGTCTTTGAGTCCTTCGGACAGGCCGACGCCTCAACGACGAGGAAGTTTGGTGGCACCGGTCTCGGTCTCTCCATCGCGAGGCAGCTCGTCAGCCTGATGGGCGGCGAGCTAGGTGTAGACAGTGTGCCGGGGCAAGGCTCGACTTTCTGGTTCACACTGATCTTACCCCTGGCACCGGCACCCCAAAATGCGCCTAACGAGATCAGCCTTTCCGGAATCAGGATCCTCGTGGTGGACGACGGCGACGTGAATCGTCGCGTGCTCCGTGAGCAGTTGGAAGGTTGGAGAATGCGGGCCGACACCGCTTCTAGCGGCAAGGAGGGACTCGAACGGCTCCGAGAAGCGGCTTCCTCGGGCGACCCCTACCAAATGGCCATCTTGGACTTCCTAATGCCAGGCATGGACGGCGCGAGCTTGGGAAGAATCATCCAGTCGGACGCGAAGATTAGCTCCACCCGGCTCGTTCTGATGAGCTCTTCGGCGCGGCGGGGCGACGGACAACGCATGCTGCAAGCTGGGTTTTCCGGTTTCTTGGTGAAGCCAGCGAGGGGGGACACTTTGCGCGACGTCCTGGCGACGGTTCAAGCAGAGCCTCGCGGAGCTCGATCGCCAGACCGCCAGCTCGTCACTCGCTATTCGGTAGCCGAGGCGAAGGCTGCCACATCCACTCCGAAGAGCGAGCGGCCCCGAGACATCTATAGAGTTCTCGTTGCGGAAGACAACATCGTCAACCAAAAGGTCGCCATGGCCATGTTGCAGACGCTTGGCTGCCGCGTTGACGTAGCTGCTAATGGCCAAGAGGCCGTCAACATGTTGTCGCGACTCTCCTACGATATCGTCTTCATGGATTGTCAGATGCCGGAGCTCGATGGGTACGAAGCCACCGCATCCATTCGGGACGAAGAAGGCTCAGCGCGGCACACCCCCATCGTCGCCATGACCGCGAGCGCCCTCCCGGAAGACCGTGAACGCTGCTTGAAAGCCGGGATGGACGACTACATCAGCAAGCCGGTGACCAAGGAAAGACTCCTCGAAGTCCTCGAGCAATGGGCCGGCGGCCAACCTGTCGAGCCTTCCCAGGATCGTACGGCTCTATCACCCTGACATCGTGAGCGCCTCGACATCGTGCGGCTGTGGGGCGCCGGCCGGACGCGATATAGTCTCTCGATGTCCTATGACGCCATCGTCGTCGGATCGGGAATCACTGGCGGCTTCGCCGCGAAGGAGCTCACCGAGCGCGGCCTCGAGATTCTCGTTCTCGAAGCAGGACGCTCTATAGCGCCCGAGCACGACTACGTCGAGCACGTACAGCCGTGGGACCTTCGCTACCGGGGATTGAAGAACCGCAGAGCACTCGATAAAAGCAAGCCGACTCAAAAAGACTGCTACGGCTGCGACGAATGGGCCAGCAAGTTCTTCGTAAGCGATCGCGACCATCCCTACTCATTCCAACGCTCTACATCCACATGAAGTGGCGTGAGAACGAGCTCGCGATTCGCGAGGACATGGCGGTCGCGGCCGCGGAGATCCTGGAGGCGGTGGGGGCCAAAGACGTGAGCCCGTTCATTCAGAAAACCGATCCGGGGTTCACGATCCACGAAATGGGAACGGCCCGCATGGGTCGGGATCCAAAAACATCGGTTTTGAACGGGTACAACCAGAGTCACGACATCCCGAATCTGTTTGTTACGGACGGCGCCTGCATGACGTCGTCTTCTTGCGTCAACCCATCTCTAACTTATATGGCTCTCACGGCGCGGGCTTGCGACTATGTCGCGCACGAGATGGATCTCGGACATTTTTGAGGAGGTGATAACGATGATGAAGGACGGCCAAGTCGTGCACATGACCCGCCTCAACAATCACTCGCGCAAGATTCACTAACAGGTCAGGTCGCGTGCCAACGCCGCTCGAGGAGCTCTCCGATTGGGCCGTCCGCACCCACACGATACCGTCCGGCGTCCATGACGCGGCCCGCCGGGTGCTCATGGATCAAGTCGCCGTGAGTCTCGGTGGTGCGAAGGCCCTGAAAACGCTCGTCCGGAGTGAGCCCTCTGCCACGTTATGGTCGACAGGTGAGCGGGTCCACGCGCCCGACGCCGCGCTCGCCAATCGCTTCGCGGGCGACGATCTGGAGCTCAATGCAGGACCCGAGGTCGCAGCAGCAGGTATTGCCGCCGGCGAAGTCGCAGACGCGACGCTAGGCGAGCTCTACGTCGCGATGGCGGTCGCGAGCGAGATCGAGAGCTACGCGCGCGTATGGTTTCAAACGGCCGTCGAGGAGCACGGCCTGCATCCACCGGCGGTATTCGGTGCTCTCTCAGCGGCGACCGTGGCGGCCAAGCTTTGCAGGCTCGACGCCGATGCCTTTAGCGGAGCGCTCGCCACGGCACTGGCGCTCGCCCCGCAGTCGCACTACGCATCGTTCTCACACGGGGCCACGGGCAAGTGGCTCTATGGAGCTTGGAGCCAGCGCCTCGGTCTCCAGGCCGTTCTATGGGCGCGGATGGGCATCGCGGGCGCCTCGACCACGCTCGATGGCGCGCGCGGCATCGCCCAGGCCTTCTTGCACGAAACGACCGCGCCGCCGGCCTTCCAGCCGCAAGGCTGGGCGCTCGCCGAGGTGACGTTCAAGGCCTTTCCCTGCAGCCGCGCTTGCCATCCGGCGCTCACGGCACTCGAGAAGCTCGGGCCGATGGACAGCTCCGCCATCATGCGCGTCGATATCTGGAGCTATCCGTTCTCGGTCGAGCTCGAGGAGCGCAGCACACATGCGAGCTCCATTGCCGATCAGATGAGCGTCAGCGCGATGGTGAGACAAGCGCTCGGCATCAACGCGGACACACCCATCAACGTTCGCGCGGAGGGAGTCAACACCCTGCCCCGCAAAAGGGAGGCGCGCGTGCGCATCGTGCTCGAAGACGGTAGCGTTCGCGAGGCAGCTTCCGAAGCAAAATGGAGCTCCGGCCATCCGGCTACCGACGAGGAGCTTCGGACCCGATTTCTCGAGATGACTCGGGACAAGAGAATCTTCGACCCTTGGGACGCGCAGGACTCGGTGCGCATTCGGGAGCTCGTCGCCCATGGCTGATCTTCGCATCGAAAACCTCACGAAGCGCTTCGGTGACACCGTGGTGCTCGACGGCTTCGACTTGTCGATCGAAGATGGCGAGCTCATGACGCTTCTCGGCCCGAGCGGCTCGGGAAAGACCACCGTGCTCCGTCTCGTCGCGGGTTACATCGACCCCGATGCGGGCGCTATCCTCGTCGATGGACAAAATGTGCTCACTCTCCCGCCGGAAAAGCGCGACATTGGAATGGTCTTCCAAAGCTACGCGTTGTTCCCCCATCGCTCCTTGTATAAAAACGTCGCCTTCGGTCTCGAACGGCGCAAGGTAGCTCGAGACAAGATCGCGTCGAGGGTCGCCGAAGCGCTCACGCTCGTGCGGCTCGAAGGCCTCGACGCACGTTTCCCAAGCGAGCTTTCTGGGGGTCAGCAACAGAGGGTCGCGCTCGCGCGCGCCCTCGTCATTCGCCCGACGCTCTTGCTACTCGACGAGCCTCTCTCGAACCTCGACGCGCGGCTGCGCGCGGAGCTCCGGCTCGAGATTCGCCGCATCCAGAAAACGCTCGGGATCACGACGGTGCTCGTCACTCACGACCAGGAAGAAGCGCTCACGGTCTCCGATCGCGTCGCCGTCATCAACGACGGGCGGCTCCAGCAGCTCGGGACCCCAGACGAGCTCTACCGAAAACCCGCGAACCGCTTTGTCGCCGAGTTCGTGGGGAAAATGAATCTCTTGCCGGCGGAGCGCGAGGGAGAGTGCGTGTATCGCTTCACGACCGGCGAGACGATACGCACGGCCGAGGCGGGTCGCAAAGAGCACGTACTTGTCGCAGTACGCCCCGAGGTGGTCCGCACCGGCGCGGAGAAGGGCTGGAACCGCATCGACGGAACCGTCGCGCACCGCGTCTTTTTGGGAGAGCTCACGGAGATCGGCGTCACGCTCGCGGACGGAACCCTCTTCTTGGCGCGTGGAAGCGATCTGCCAACGGTCGC
>Ga0114950_10003664_pt1 | contig 11893 bp, 10 predicted proteins | sample N075metaG_FD_83503 | JGI IMG/M metagenome (GOLD analysis project Ga0114950, IMG submission 83503) | Deep subsurface microbial communities from Kermadec Trench to uncover new lineages of life (NeLLi) - N075 metaG | ecosystem: Environmental > Aquatic > Marine > Ocean trench > Sediment | place...
ATGGAATTAACGGAGTGTTATGAGGATGAGGTGCGACTAATTCAGTCCAAACCAACACAGTAGAAGAATTAAGTGTGTCCAGAATATTTGATCCTGTTCTTGAGAAACTCAAAAATAATTCGGACTTACTGGGTGGCGATAGCACATTATCAAAATCGCGGCTTGCAGCAGTTATTAGTATCGTCATCAACTCTTCCGTCCTATTTACAACACGAGATTGGAGTGTGACCGGAACACTATCAACGATGGCTGGCGCAATGATTGCTGCAAGTGACGAATAGCCCCTCTATCGATAATCCAGCTCTGAAGTGTTATGCTAGAAGGGTGTTGTTAAGAGCGCTCCGTTTTTGCGTTGAGCTTTACAAATTACGTAATTCAGACCGCCGCCGCCCCTCACTTGGCGCGGCGCTAATATAGTTTAATATCCTTCTTAGCGGGCGTCGGGGGCGTCCGTTCGAAACTCCAAACCGCAAGGCGGGCGCTCGTGCCTGTCGTAAAAAGGGAATTTAGCCGTGGACGCAACCGTATTCGGCACAGGGCCATACGCTGTCAGCCAACCCGTCACCCGCATCGAAGACCCGCGTCTGCTGCGCGGCGGCGGCGTGTTCACCGACGACCGCAACCTGGACGGCCAGGCCTATGCGGTGTTCGTGCGTTCGGCGATTGCCCATGGCGATATCAAGTCCATCGGCACCGACGCCGCCAAGGCCGCGCCCGGCGTGCTGGCGGTCTTGACCCACACCGATATCGAGGCCGCCGGGTTCGGCACCCTGCCCAATAATCTGCCGCTGAAAAGCCGCGACGGCACGCCCCTCATCAAGCCGCCGCGCCCGGCGCTGGCCACGGACCGGGTGCGCAATGTCGGCGAGCCGGTGGTGGCGGTGATCGCCGAGACCCTGGAGCAGGCCCGCGATGGCGCCGAACTGGTCGAGCTCGATATCGACCCGCTGCCGGCGAACACCGATCTGCACGCCGCCGTGGCCGAGGGTGCGTTGCAGTTGCACGAGGATGCGCCGGGCAATGTGTGCATCGATTTTCAAATGGGCGACGCCGAGGCCACCGCGGCGGGGTTCGAAGCCGCCGCCCATGTGACGCGCCTGCGTCTGGTCAACAATCAGGTGTTCGTCTCGGCGATGGAGCCGCGCGCCTTCATCGGCGACTACGACACCGACGCCGAGCGCTATATCGTCTACACCGGCTGCCAGGGCGTGTTCGGCATGCGCAACATTCTGGCCAACTCGATTTTGAATTGCGCGCCCGAGAACATCCGGGTGATCACCGGCGAAGTGGGCGGCTCGTTCGGCATGAAAGCCATGCCCTATAACGAATACCCGGTGATCCTGCTGGCCGCCAAACTGCTCGGCCGGCCGGTCAAGTGGACCGCCGACCGCGCCGAAAGCATGCTGTCGGACCATATGGGCCGGGGCAGCGTGTTCGACGCCGAATTGGCGCTCGACGCCGACGGCAAGTTCCTCGCCGCGCGGGTCAACGGCATCGCCAATATGGGCGGCTATCTGACCGGCACCGGGCCGCTCTCCCAGACGGTCAATGTCTGCAAGAACCTGCCCTGCATGTACGCCACCCCGGCGGTCGATGTGAACATGCGCTGCGCCTTCACCAACACCGTCTATGTCGGCGCTTATCGCGGCGCCGGGCGGCCCGAGGGCAACTACATCATGGAGCGTCTGGTCGACACCGCGGCGCGCGAGATGGGCATCGACCCGATCGAGATCCGGCGCAAGAATTTGGTGCCGACCGAGGCCATGCCCTATACGGCGGCGAGCGGCCAGGTCTACGACAGCGGCGATTTCGATCCGATGCTCGACAAGGCGCTGGCGGCGGCGGACTGGGACGGGTTCGGCGTGCGGCGCGCGGCGTCGGAGGCGGCGGGGCTGAAACGCGGCATCGGCATCTGCGCCTATCTCGAGGTCACGGCGCCGCCCGGCAAGGAGATGGGCGGCCTGCGCTTCGGCGACGACGGGCGGGTGACCATCGTTAGCGGCACGCTCGATTACGGCCAGGGCCACCGCTCTACCTTCGCGCAAATCCTGTCCGCCCGCCTGGGCATCGATTTCCATAAGATCGACCTGCTGCAGGGCGACAGCGACGAGCTGATCGTCGGCGGCGGCACCGGCGGTTCGCGCTCGGTAATCGCCGAAGGCGGCGCGCTCTACGAGACGGCTGCCGCGGTCATCGAGAAGGGCCGCGCCGTCGCCGGCCATGTGCTCGAAGCGGCGGTCGAGGATGTCGAATACGCCGACGGCGCGTTCCGCATCGCCGGCACCGACCGCAGCATCGGCCTTATGGAACTGGCGGCGCAAACGCGCGAGCTTGGCGGTGTCAATGGCCTGCCGGAAACCCTCGATACCGAGCTGGTCCACGAGACCGCGCCGTCGTCGTTTCCCAACGGCGTGCATATCTGCGAGGTCGAGATCGATCCCGAGACCGGCCAGACCGACGTGGTGAAATACACCGTGGTCGACGATTTCGGCACCATCGTCAATCCGCTGCTAGCCGAGGGCCAGGTCCATGGCGGCGTGGTGCAGGGCATCGGTCAGGCGCTGATGGAAAAAGTCGTGTTCGACGACGATGGCCAGATGCTCACCGGCTCGTACATGGATTACGCCATACCGCGCGCCGATCATGTGCCCGACATCGCCTTCGACGATCACCCGGTGCCGGCGACCACCAATGTGCTCGGCGCCAAGGGCGCGGGCGAGGCCGGGTGCAGCGGCGCGCTAGCGGCGATCATGAACGCCACCGTCGACGCGCTGGCCGAATACGGCGTCACCAGCATCGACATGCCGGCGACGCCGCTGCGCGTGTGGCAGGCGATCCACGGCGCAAACGGGTGATCTCCCCAGCGCGTTTTTGTAAATGATGCTGAAAAAGTTGCGGGCGCGGGCGGCGGCATTACCGCCGCCGCTGGCCGGGTTCCTGATGGTCATTCTGGCCGCCGCGCTGTTCGCGGCGATGCACAGCATCATCCGTTTCGTCGCTGTCTCCGGTGGAATTCATCCATTCGAGATGGCGTTTTTTCGTAACCTGTTTGGGTTGGTCGTTTTCGCTCCCTTTTTGATCAAGCACGGGTTCGGCATATTCCGCACCCAGCGGCTTGGCCTGCATTTGGGACGGGCGGGGATGAATTCGATTTCCATGCTGTCCTGGTTTACCGTGCTGGCATTGATGCCGGTTGCCGACGCCACGGCACTCAGCCTGATAGGGCCGGTATTCGTCTCCCTGCTCGCCATCTTGTTTCTGGGCGAGCGGGTGGGGCCGCGGCGCTGGTTTGGAATTAGCCTGGCGCTTGCCGGCGGCTTGATCATCATCCGGCCGGGGTTCGTCGAGATCGGCTTGGGCACCTGGCTCATTCTGTTTTCCGCCATCGTGGTATCGGGTTCGAAACTAATCGCGAAGATTTTGTCGGGAACGGAATCCGCGGTGACCATCGTCGCCATGCTGACTGTCCTGACGGTACCGATTACCCTGGTGCCGACGATTTTCGTTTGGCAGGTGCCGACCCCAGAGCAACTCGGGTTGCTCCTCTTGATCGGCATATTAGGCACTATAGGTCACCTTCTGTTCGTGCAGGCTTACAAGCTGGCCGATATCAGCCAGGTTGAACCGGCGATTTTCACCCGCATGATATGGGCGGCGTTGATCGGCTTCGTGCTGTTTTCGGAATTTCCCGATATGTGGACCTGGATCGGCGGCGCGGTGATTGTCGTCGGCACCACCTACATTGCGCGCCGCGAAGCCGTGCGCGGGGTCAAGAAAGACCCTGTTGCCCGAACGCCGGTGGGGGACTGAGGCGCGAGGAAGCTACGCCAGCGACTTGCCGTAGCGCCAGCGGTTGATGCGGACCTCGCCGAAGACGCCGCCGGCGGTCATGGGCTCGTTGCCGACCAACTCTTCGGCGGCGGCGCGGTCGGCGACCTCGATCAGGAACAGGCTGCCGAGCAGATCGATGCCGTCGTCGCTGCGCAGGGGGCCGTGGGCGATATAGCGGTCGATGATCGAACCCTGATAGGTGTGGTGCGCGGCGGCGGTCGGCGGGCGCAACGCCGCCGCGTCGGGGCCGTCGATGCATTCGCAGACGAACATCTGCTGCGCCGGGTCGGGCGCGCGGTCTGCGTGGCGCAGCCGCTTGCTGCTGACGAAGCGCATGATTTCCGGTGCTTCAAGCAATCCTGCTTTGGCGTAGCCATCGCCCGCGGCATAGGCTTCCGCCGCCGCCCGGTCGGGCACGTCGATAATGCACATGGTGCCGATCGGCGTCGCGCCATCGTCGGACAGCAGCGGGCCGGCGAAATGAATCTGCCCGGCATGCGCCCGCACATGGGCCAGATGCGCCGTCATCGCCTGCTCGCGCAGGTCCAGGGAATTGGGCTTGTAGAAGCTGCGGATAAAGAAATGGGTAGGCCGCGACAGGTAATAATCCTGCAGCGCCTGGCCCGACAAGCCGTAGCGCGGATCGTCGGGCCGGTAGCCCCCTATATTATCGTCGTCGGCCATGGTCGCCCCGGTTACTCGGCGGCGGCCTCCGCATTGTCCAGGAACGTCGCGGCGTAGGTTTCGCGGCGTATCAGGCCGGCGGTGTACTCTTCCTCGAAGTTTGGCGGCACCGCGCCGGTGATACGCTCGTCGGAAAGCAGGGCATCGGCCCAGGCGTCGATCAACGGGAAGTCCTTCAAGATGTCGTTGCGCAACAGCCGGTCGACAAAGCGGTAGCGTTGCAGGAACGGCGCGTAGGCGGCGTCGACCAGACACAATTCGGCGCCATTGAAAAACGGACCGTCATTGCCGCGCTCTTCGGCCAGGGCCTTTTCCACCCGCTGCAGCCGTTTCGGCGCCTCGGCGACGGCCTTGTCCATGGCCTCTTTGGTCTTGGAATAGCCGATGGCCCCCAGCGCGCTCGAAAAGTCCGGCGTGAAGTCGGTCCAGGCCCGGTTGCGGGCCCGTTTAATCGGGTCCGCCGGATGCAGGCGCGGCTCGACTACCTCATCAAGATATTCAGCGATCGCGTTGGATTCAAAAAGAATTTCACCGTCGACCTTGAGCACCGGAACTTTGCCATAGGGCGAAATTTCCAGGAACCAATCGGGCTTGTCCCGAAGGTTGACGTAGGTGACTTCGAACTCGACTTTTTTAGCACGCATTAGGATCACGGCGCGCTGCACCCAGGGTCAGGTAAACGAGCTGATCAGGTGATATTTGGTCATAGCGGTTATTCCCCTTTTTCGCTGGCCGGGATCATAAGCCGGGGAAGGGGGGCGGTCAAAGTGCCCAGTAAAAGTCAGGCGCGGGCCTCGGTGGCGTTGTCCGCAGTGGCCGTGACGGCACGTTCCGAGGGGAAGTGTACGCTGACCGTGGTGCCCACGCCGATCTGGCTTTCCAATTCGAGCGTACCGCCATGCAGTTCGGCCAGTGTTTTCGACAGCGGCAGACCGAGGCCGGTGCCTTCCTGTTCGCGGTTGAGCGCGCCATCGATCTGCTGGAAACGCGACAGGGCCTTGGGGATGTCCTCGGGGGCGATGCCGATGCCCGTGTCGATGACTTGCAGCACGAAGCCGCTGTCGGTGTTGTACCAGGATTTGACCGCGATCGAGCCGCCCGTTTCGGTGAACTTGATGGCGTTGGTCAGCAGATTGATCACGATCTGTTTGAACCGCCGTTCGTCGGCGCGCAGCAACGGTATTCCCTCTTCGATATCGACAGTTATCGACAACCCGGCGTCGCTGGCCCGGTTCTTGACCATGGTGAGGCAGGTTTCGACGATGTTGGCAATTGCCACATTCTCCTCCTGCAGCGGGCTGTCGCCCGATTCCGCCTTGGAGAGGTCCAGAATATCGTTGATGAGGGCGAGCAGATGCTGGCCGGCGCCGTTGATGTGGCTGGCGTAGGCGGCGAATTCGGCGTTTTCCGCGCAATCGGCGAACTCGTCGTTGAGCAATTGCGAAAAGCCGATGATGGCGTTCAGCGGCGTGCGCAATTCGTGGCTCATATTGGCCAGGAATTCGGACTTTGTGCGGCTGGCGTATTCGGCCGCTTCTTTCGCCGCCGTCATCGCCTCTTCGGCTTTAATTCTTTTGGTGATGTCGCGCAGGATGAGGTCAGCACCGTTTCGTGGGGCAGCTCGAGTTTGGAAATCGACGCCTCGGCGGGAAATTCGCTGCCATCCGCGCGTCGCCCGTAGAGGGTGCCGCGCCCGCTCATCAGCCGGCTGATTTCAGGAGCCTGGTGAAAATCGGCAAGATGCTGGCCATGATGTTCGCGGAAGCGTTCCGGCAGCAGCAGATCGATCGACTGGCTGAGCATGTCTTCGTCGGTATACCCGAAGACCGCTTCCGCGCCTTTGTTGAACATTTTGATGCAGCCGTCGGTGCCGACCGAAATGATCGCCTCGGAGGCGATATCGACGATTCCGGAGAGGCGCATTTCGGATTGCTGGTGTCGCTCTTCGTTTTGTCCGCGCTCGATCACCCGCCCGGTCAGGAGGCCCGCCTGGGCCGTAAGCTCGAGCAATTGGTTGTCCCGTTCGACGATTTCGTCGGTGTAAAACTCCAGCACCGCCGCGACCTTCTCGCCGACCATCACCGGAAACCCGAAGGCGGATCTGACATCGTTCCCATCCCCCAAATTCACCCGGGGATAATCGCGGTGCTGCGTTATATCCTCGATCCAATGGGGGGTGGCATAGGACAGGATGAAGCCGGGCAAACCGATGCCTGGCTTGAAGCCCACTAATTCGGTGATTTGGCGGAACAATTCAAAGCGCTCGGGATCGTCTATGTGCCAGAGCTTGGTCGATTCGATTTCCTCGGAGCTTCCTTTCGCCGGCATCAGGGCATGGCCGATGGGCCATCCGGTGGCGGCGCACACGGCGTCGAGGCAGATCTGTATGGCTTGGTCGGGGGAGGTGGCGTCGTTGGCGGCAACGGCGATATCGTGCAATAGATTTGCCGCCTGGTGGGTCTGCCGCAGTGCGGTGTCGGCCCGCACGCGCTCGGTGACATCGACCAGCATTATAAAGCACCCCATCACTTGGCTGGACGAGTCGAAGTGCGGGCGATAGCTGGTTTGGAATTGCCGCGGGCTGCCGTCGGACCAAGTCCGCTCCTGCACGAAATTCACCTCTTCCCCGGCGAGGGCCGCCTCGACATGGGGCCGGACATATTCGTAGTCGGAGGCGTTCAGGACGTCCTTGAGGCGTTTGCCGAGGATATCTTTGCGCGGCAGCCCCAAAAGCTCTTCGATTCCGCGATTGACGAACAGGTAATGTTGCTCGGCATCGATATAGACGATATCGGCGGCGACGTTATCGGTGATCAACTGCATCCACCTGATCTGCTCGATCAGCGTTGACTGCTCGTCATCAGCCTCGACTGAATGCGTGTTTGTCACCTTCTAGATCCTAACTCAGCACTTTTTTGTTATCAGGCCAAACCGATACGGCGCCCATGTCCAGCGCATCGTTGTGCGAAAGATGGCGAAATATATGTAAAGCCTCCGGCGTATACCGGTATCCGTTAAACCACATATTCGCCCGATATCGGCGCGAAGACGCGGTTCTTGGATATTCCCGAATGAGTATTAGAACATTCCTGCTTAACCCTTGGTAAATAACGGCAAAACGGCAATAAGGGCCAAATAAGACTTTGCCATGCCAATCGTTAACGCCGCCGCCCGCGGCGGTTCACCGCGTCCCGCTGGGCGGGGCGTAAAACGCCGAATGGTTAATCGGCGCTCTCATCCACCTGCATAGGCTCTAGTCGCGGGGAATGCCGGCTTTTTCTTCCAACAGTTTCAGGATTACCGCGGCGTCCTGGTCCTCCCAGCCGCGCTCGGTGGCTTCGTCGTAATAGGCGCCGGCGACATCGAAGAGCGGCGTCGGCACGCCCAGCTTTTCGGCGAAATCCTCGATGATCACCTTGTCCTTCATCTGGATCGCCAGCGCGGCGGTGATGTTGTTTATGTAATCGCCGGAGGTCCACTGTGGCGACCGCGTGTTGAAAATCTGCAGCCGGGCCGAGCTTTTGCTGACCACATCGACGAACAAGTCGAGGTCGATCCCGGCTTTGCGCGCCATCACGAAGGCTTCGGCGCAGGTCAAATTATGAATCGCGACCATCAGGTTGAGGATGTATTTGATTTTGATGCTCATGCCGAAGTCGCCGACATAGGTCACAGAGCTGCAAAATGCATTAAGCGCCTCTTCGATGCGCTCGAAGGCGGCCTTATCGCCGCTGACGGTCATGGCCAGCTCGCCGGCCTGCGATTGCGGGCGGGCGCCCGAGACCGGGCAGTCGAGCAACACGATGCCGCGTTCGGCCAACATTGCGTGGGTGCTGAACTTCGTTTCTTCGGGGAAAGTGCACAAGTCGGCGATCACCAGGCCGTCTTGGCCGGCCTCGGCGAGCGCATTCATCGTTTCTTCGTAGGCCGTGGGAGTGGCGACCGCGGCCACCACCAGTTCGCTGTTCGCGGCGACTTCCGCCGCCGTGGCGGTTGGTGCCGCACCCGCCTCGGCGATGCGGCCGGCATCGATGTCGTAGCCGCTGACTTGGTGCCCGGCGGCGGCAAGATTTTTGGCCACGCCGTTGCCGATATTTCCCAGTCCGATAACGCCTATTTGCATTGTCCGGTTTCCCCCCGATTAAGTCTTTTTCGCTGTCTTGCGGCGTTTTGCCGGCGCGCGTTTTTTCTGGCGCGGTTTCTGGCGCGGAATACCCGCCATTTGCTCGTAGATGCGCGTGATCACGCCGGGGTCCTCGGTGCCGTACCCCTTTTGGGCCAGCGCTGCGAAGGTGGGCGCCATGCTGTTCAGGAACACCGGCACCGGCACGTTGAAATCCTTGGCGTACTGCTCGATCAGCTCGTTGTCCTTCATCATAACCGTCAGGTCGGCCGTCTTCACCCGCGGGTCGGCGTATTCGTTGGCAAACATTAGCGGGCCGCGATATTCGGCGACCCGAGAATTGCCGGCTGAGGGTCCGAGAACTTTCTGGAATGTCTTCAGGTCGACGCCCGAAGCCCGCGCCAGCGTGATCGCCTCGGCTAATATGGCGTCGTGGCCGCAGATCATCATGTTGATCAGCAATTTCAATTTCGAGCTGTCGCCGAAGGCGCCGACGTAATAATGAATCTTGGTGAAAGCGGGAAAAATCGGTTGTGCCTTATTGTAAGAAGACTTGAGCCCGCTGATCATCATTGTGATTTCGCCCGCCTCGGCCTGGCGTCCGGCGCCGCTGACCGGTGCGTCGAGCATCACGGCGCCTTTCTTTGCCAGGGCGGCGCGGTTGCGATCTTTCTCTTCGAACGCCAGCGTGCTGGCCTCAAGCACGACAAGGCCTTTCTTGGCGCCGGCGGCGAGGCCGGTCTTGCCTTGCACCACTTCGTCGAGCACCGCGGCGGTCGCCACCGAGGTAATCACGACGTCGGATTTGCGGGCGACTTCGGCGTTGCTTTTCGCCATCACGCCGCCGGCGGATTTGAACTTGCGCGCCCGCCCCGGGCTGGGGTCATAGCCGGTGACAGAGAAGCCGTTTTTCAACAGATTGGCGGAAAATCCGCCCCCCATGATACCCAGACCGCACACGCCGACACGCAACGCCATAACCGCTCTCCCCGATATTATTTTTATGTTGGCGGGAGTATAGCTACTCCCGTCTCAGGCGCATACACTTGGCGGAAAAGCTGGATTTCATGCAACTCCCGCAGCCTCTGATAGACGATTTACGCACCGCCGAACTGGCCGGAGGCGACCTGTTTTCGGCAGATAGTGCGCCGGCTGAAATCCCGGCCAGCATCCCCAGCGGTCCCGGCGCCTATCTTTTACTTATCGGCCTCGCGCGGCCGGTCGTTTTGGATATGCCGCGATTTTCCGGCGTGACGGTTGCGCCCGGTTGGTACGCCTATGCGGGTAACGCCAACGGCCCCGGCGGCCTGCGCGCCCGCGTCGCCCGGCATCTGCGCCAGGACAAGCGCGCCCATTGGCACGTCGATCTTCTGACCCAAGCGGGGACCGTTGCCGCGCTGTGCTTTCCCGCCTCGGACGAATGCCGTCTGGTTGGGGCATTGACGTTGACGCCCACTTTCAGCATCCCGGTGCCAGGCTTTGGCAGCACCGATTGCCGGCGCTGCGAGAGCCATCTCGTTCGCTGGACGAAATTCGAGCAGAGCGGGCTACCGGGCTCGCAGTAAATTGAGAATGCTATTCCCTATTTCCGGTTAACCTGTAAACTGAAATGTCCAAATTTTGGCGAGGCCGGGGGCAGCTTTGTCCTAAGAAAAGATTATGCAGGGTGGAATGAGCGTGGATATCCAGGCGGACGGCGCCGGGGCGGTGAAATCCGGCCAGTCGGCGCGGATCGAAATTAATGGAATTAGCAAGAATTACGGCGATCTCCAGGTTTTCAAGGACATCAACCTGGAATTCTACGAGCGCGAAATCGTCACCATTGTCGGCCCGTCGGGCTGCGGCAAAACCACCCTGTTGCGCTGCATAGATGGGTTGCTGCCGGCCACCGAGGGCGAGATCAGAATCGAAGGCGAGGTGATCACCGAGCCGCGCGAGGGCGTGGCCATGGTGTTTCAGCATTTCGGCCTGTTTCCCTGGAAAACGGTATCGCAGAATGTCGGCTACGGGTTGAAACTGGCGGGCGCCAGCAAAAAGGACCTCGCCGAAAAGGTTCCCTACTTTATCAATCTGGTTGGCCTCGAGGGTTTCGAGACCTCCTATCCTTATCAATTATCCGGCGGCATGCAGCAGCGTTGCGGCCTGGCGCGGGCGCTGGCGATGGAGCCCAGCGTTCTGCTGATGGACGAACCGTTCGCCGCGGTGGACGCGCAGACCCGGGAAATTCTGCAATTCGAACTCCTGAAAATCTGGGACATGCGCCCGATGACGATGGTGTTCGTCACCCATTCCATCGAGGAGGCGGTGTTGATGGGGGACCGGGTGGTCGTCCTCAAGGGCCGCCCGAGCAGCGTATTCGAGGTCATCGATGTCGACCTGCCGGCGCCGCGTAGCCGCAAGACATTATCGCATCCGCGCTTCCAAGAAATACGCGAACATGTCTGGGCCGATCTTATGGACGATGTAAGGGCGGCTGAATTTGACGTGCGTTAGTACTCCGGTGACGCGTAGGATTTGAGAGCATTCCAACTGGTCAGGATAAGCGGGCAGGTGGGAATGCTGGGAATTGGAATTTCGCGCCTGCGATGTTGGAGCGCGAATTGATCCGGCTGCGGGAGGCTTAGAGGCTTCCTGCCCGGTAACGAGGATCGTCGGACGCAAGTTCGAGTTCGAACGCCCGGATTGGGCAAACGTGATGAAGTCCGGCCAGGTAAGCGTCCCGGCCCGGGCATCTTCAAAGGGAGGAGTGTAGAGATGAAGTTTGTTACCAAAGCACTGCCATTTGTTGTTGCAGCAGCCGGCTTTTTCAGCGTCGCGACTTCGGGCATGGCCCAGGATCTGAAGATTGCCATTCCGGCGACCCCGCCGATCTGGGCTGGCATGGTCGCCCATGTCGCCGATCAGGAAGGCTTCTACAAGAAATATGGCTTCAACGACGTTCTGATCCAGGCTTTCCCCATTGGTCCGCAGGCAACCGGCGCCGCCGGTCGCGGCGAGTTCCATATCGGCATTGGTCCGACCTCGCCGGCTGCCGTCGCCATTTCCAATGCCGGGATGCCGGTTGTTGGTATCGCCGGGCAGAACAACTCCGATTGGCTGATCGGCTCCACTAACGCCGATAAAGTGACCTGCAAGTCGATCGAAGGCGAGACGGTTGCCGTTGATCGCCGCGGTGGCATCCGCTTCATCCAGTTGGCGGGTCTCTTGCGCACCTGCGGTCTGAACCCGGGCAAGGTCGGCCAGTTGATCGAAGTC
>Ga0114950_10003666_pt1 | contig 11891 bp, 10 predicted proteins | sample N075metaG_FD_83503 | JGI IMG/M metagenome (GOLD analysis project Ga0114950, IMG submission 83503) | Deep subsurface microbial communities from Kermadec Trench to uncover new lineages of life (NeLLi) - N075 metaG | ecosystem: Environmental > Aquatic > Marine > Ocean trench > Sediment | place...
GTATTTAATATATAATAAAGAGAGTCTGCCGAAATTTCCTGGCGATTCACATGAGCTAGCAGGGTGCCATAACTAAATGATCTACTCTGGCCTCCGGCGTTAATTGTAAACGGCTTAAAGGCACTACCTAAATTCGCCCCATGATCCTGAAGATAATAGGTGAAGGCAGTAGCATTATAATCATCCCAGTTAATTAAATAACCGTAAGAGGACCTTTCCACAGCCACGGTTTGCTTAACATTCGTTGCCCTGGTCACTTCAGCACCTTTTTTAAGACTACCAGTAACAGAGGCATATTTCATATTATAAAAATTAGCTACCGACCATGCCGAAGCATCATAATAAACACTATCCGAATAATCGCTATAGGTTTCAAACATCGACTGCACCATACGATACTGGGGTTGCACAGTTGGTACAATATAGGCTTTTCCAGGCTGGTAGTTGTATCCCCCAAGTGATGTAGTACCAGATAGCTCATAAACCTTAATCCGATGAATTAAGAGCTTATCAATAAAGGCCCGGGTCCGGTTCTCATCATAATTATCACCAAACACGTAACCGGTAATTTTAGCGCTACGTGCATTTGTTAAGGCCGACTTAAAAAATGCTTTCTGATAATCATAGAGCAACTTTTTATTTTCGACGGCAGCCTCAATGGTAGCGATACTCGAGGTATATTGATTACGGATGGTGAAAGCAAAGGTAATTTTACCTGTACTCGTTTGCTGAACATGACCCCGTGAGCTGGCTTGCTCAAAAAGAAGGGCTAATGCTCCCTGAAGATCAGGATATGAAGATCCGTATCCAGGATAGGTGCCATCAAATGACTCTTTGGTGTAATAAAGTGAGCCAATATTATCTAAATGCTTGGTGAAATAGCGAGCGAAGGTGTTATTCAAAGTAGTATAATTTTCTTTAGGCATGATTGGATCCTTGGAGGCAATCGGCTTCATTGGCTCAAAGAAGTAAGTGGCATTCGAGCCCATTTCATGAAAATCAGTAACCACATTCGGGTACCACTCGTGTATCCAGTTAAGCTTACCCCGGCTTTCAGGGTTTATTGCCAATAACCAATCACGGTTCAAATCAAACCAATAATGATTAGTTCTCCCTCGAGGCCAGGCTTCATTATGCTCAACGTCCAGCGGATCATCTACAAGTGGCGATCCCTGATATTGGTTTGCCCACTGGGTATGCCGGTCCCGACCATCGGGGTTGATGGTAGGATCTATAAAGACAATTGCATCTTTTAAATAATTTAATACCGACTGGTTATTAGAGGCAACCAGCGTATAAGCGGTTAGCATGGCTGCTTCTGAACTGGAGGGCTCATTTCCGTGTACATTATAAGCCAGATTGATAAATACCGGCAGATTGGTTATATCAGGTGACGCAGCAGCAGGGTCTACAAACGACAAATGCTGTTGCTTGAGATTATCCAGGTTTTTAAGGTTATCAGAATTTGTTATGGTAAGAATAACCAATTCACGATGCTCATGAGTTTTACCATAACGGGCAATTTGAGCCCTATCAGAAACTTCTGCAAGTTTATCCAGGTAGGCGACAATTCTATCGTGCCGGGTATGCTGGCTGCCAATAGGATAACCAAGAAACTCTTCTGGAGAAGGAACACCTTTATCAAATGGTTCAAAGGCTTTAAAAAAATAGGACTGAGCAAACATTTGTACAGATACAAATGATAATAGGGCGACAAGTATCAGTTTTATAGGTTTCATTATAATCAATATAAGGTTTTGAATAAAAATAAGCACAGCTAGGCAAAAATGCAGCACCCATCGTACATCTATGATGCCACCTGTCAAATAAGTTATCTAATATCAATTGACAGGAGGATAGAAATGATTTAAATACATCGTGTTAGCTTTACGCATGACCTCACAAAAAATAGGCCTTGTAAAGGATGATCCATGGCTTGAGCCATACGAAGAAGATATCAGTCAGCGACTAAACCATTATAAGGATGAGCGGACGAAAATAGAAAAAGCCCATGGTTCCCTTGAGAAATATGCCTCTGCATATGATTATTACGGGCTTAATTAAGATGCGCTAAAAAAAGGCTGGAGATGGAATTTCCATTGCTAAAGGTAATTTTCCGTAATTAGCAGATATCAATTATTTCATACTTTTCTTCTCTAAAACTAGCTGTATTGCCTTTTTCATGGCCAATAAGTAGTTGAGCCAGTGGTGCCATTGGAGAAATTACTAAAACCTTTTTCCCATCTATTTCCAGAGGTCCCAGACTTATGGAAATATGAATCCAATCCTTATTAGTTTTGATCAGGCTGCCGGTTGCAATTTTGGCTGAGACATTATTAGGTAGCTGGCTAAGAGCCGAAAGCGATTTATTAAACCCCAACGCCTGTACATGTAGTTTTTCCTTTTCGAGGTTAGCCATTTCACGGCCAGTTTCATATTTATCTCCTGCAGAGCTTTTGGTATCCTCAGCAATAGCCTGTGATAAATGTTTGATTTCATCATCAATAATCAATAGTTTCTTTTGCAAAATATCACGACAACGTTCTATTATCTTGCTTCTTAAATCAGTACAATCCATGTTTTATTCGTTTATCACGAAATTACTTTTCGATCTTGGTAAAACAAACCAGTGGCAATATTCTCTTCAGTCGCAGGCCATACTGCTGTATCTGCATTGGTTCATCCAACTGTTGTACATAGATAGCCAGGGGCAGGTCTTTGGCGACTAATTTACCCTTGGCCAAATCACTGCTTCCCATAATCACTTTATGCCCGAGTATGGCCAACTGGAGTCATATTTCAAGGCCTACACCACGATTTCCACCAGTAACAAGTATTGATCTTTTCATAAATACTAATTTAACAGCTGGAATGTCATCAACCTATAATTATTTGGTTCGGCTTGTTTTATTACTTAAAAGTAATTCATCAATGACGAAGCTGTTTCTACAATATTCTTCATCTTTAACTTATTAATAACCCCACGGTGATATGCTGAAATCTTACTGCTCTTTACTAATTATTCTAACCGTTCTTGGCTGTGAGCAACCAAAATCAAATGAAGAAACGAGCCATGCCCCTGTGCAATTGGTTGATGGTCGATATAATGTCGCCTTTCTCATAATGGACGGGACCTTTAATACTGAATTTACGGCACCATTCGATATTTTTCAGCATACCATTTTTCGTGAGGGAATAAAATCGATGAATGTTTTTACTGTCGCCGCAACATTGGCGCCAATTACGACCTTTGAGGGAGTTCGAATCCTCCCGGATTTTAGTTATCGTGATGAAAACTTGCCTAAAATTGATATTCTCGTTGTACCAAGTGCCGAGCATCATCTTGATAGCGATTTAGAAAATCAGGAGCTAATTGATTTTGTTAGGAAAACTGCCGACAAGGCGGAATATGTTACTTCTCACTGTGATGGTGCCTTTGTCCTTGCCCAGAGTGGTATCTTAGATGGTATAGAGTCTACTACCTTCCCAGGGGATATTGAAAAATACAAGACTAGATTTCCCCAATTAACGGTACACAAAGATGTATTTTTCGTACATGATGGAAGGTTTATTACCTCAGCAGGCGGTGCCAAGTCGTTTGAAGCTGCCTTGTACTTAACCGAAGTGCTTTATGGTAAAGAAATTGCCCAAAGTCTAGCGGGTGGCCTGGTTATTGACTGGAATCTTGAAACTGTTCCACATATTATCGTTGCCAATGAATAAATTGAATAATGAATAACGATTAACGAATTGGGATCTTAGATATGAATAAATATGATTTAGAAGATAGGTTAATTGACTTCTCAGTACTGATTATTGAAATTGTTCATGAAACTCCGAATTCGAAGGCTGGTAATCATTTATCCGGATAATTGGTTCGTTCTGGAACTTCTGTTTCTTTAAACTATGGTGAAGCACAAAGTGGAGAATCAAGAAAAGATTTTATTCACAAAATGAAAATTGTACTGAAAGAGCTACGTGAAACACATGTTTGTCTTAAGATTATTTACCGTGCTAAACTGGTCAAAACAAAATCGAAAATTTTAGCTGCTATAAAAGAAGCCAATGAACTTATATCAATTTTTGTTAAGAGTGTTGAGACTGTACGAAACAGCCTGTTAAAAGAGGCAAATAAATAATTTTAGTCCAAAAGTCGTAAATCGGAGTTCTTTGTTCTGAAATAAGCTAATGCGCTAGTTTTAATAATATTTATAAAAATAATTGTTAGTAGGAAGGTTCAATATTGGCTGGAATGTTGAAACTGTTCCACACATAATCATTGAGTAATTAAATTCTTATGTTACTTACAGTATGCAATTAATTGTCAATACATTATATTTTTGTGGCTGCAAACCTGAAGTAAAAAATTAATGAGTCAGTTAGAGGATTACTTTGCCAAGTACCGTAATAATATTATAGGCGTAGAACAAAAATTTGATAGCCCTTATGGTGAGCAAAAAATTGTTTATGCCGACTGGACTGCCAGTGGCAGATTATATGAGCCAATAGAGAGAAAGCTGCGAGAAGATTTTTATCCGCTTGTGGGCAACACCCATACGGAAACTAACATTACCGGCTCATCAATGACGCTGGCATATCATAATGCTTTGCACATTATTAAGCATCATGTAAATGCCGGCCCGGAAGACTTAATAATATCAACCGGTTCGGGAATGACCGGAGTAGTCAATAAATTTCAGAGAATTCTGGGATTAAAGGTTTATGAAAAACATAGAAAATTTATTAACCTTCCGGAAGAAGAACAACCTTTGGTTTTCATTACCCATATGGAACATCATTCTAACCAGACAACCTGGCTGGAGACTATTGCTGATGTAGAGATTATTAATGCTGATATGGATGGGCAGTGTAACTTGCACCATCTTAAGGAATTATTGGAGAAGTATAAAAATCGGCAGGTTAAATATGCGGCGGTAACCTCATGTTCTAATGTAACAGGTTTAATTACCCCATATTTCGAAATGGCCGAATTAATGCATGCTGCCGGTGGCCATATTTTTGTCGATTTTGCTTGCTCGGCTCCCTACGTCGATATTAATATGCATCCAGAAAAAGAAGCACAGAAATTGGATGCTATATATTTTTCACCGCATAAATTTCTTGGTGGACCTGGTTCTACCGGCATCCTAATATTCTGCAAATCACTCTACAATAACACTATCCCTGACAACCCGGGCGGTGGAACCGTAGATTGGACAAACCCATGGGGCAAACATAAATACCTCGACGATATCGAAATGCGTGAAGATGGCGGAACTCCATCATTTTTGCAAACTATTAAAACGGCCTTATGTGTAAAATTAAAAGAAGAAATTGGTACTGATAATATAGTTGCTCGCGAAAAAGAACAGTTAGAAATACTCTGGTATGGATTAGAAAAAATACCAAATCTCAATTTACTTGCCGCAAATCAACCCGAACGCCTGGGAGTTATATCTTTCTACATTGACGATCTGCATTATAATCTTGGTGTACGCCTGCTAAACGACCGCTTTGGCATTCAGGTTCGTGGAGGTTGCTCCTGTGCCGGTACTTATGGCCATTACCTGCTTCATGTGGATCAGGACATGTCGGACCAAATTACGGATGCCATTACCCTTGGTGATTTATCAGCGAAGCCAGGCTGGATTCGTTTATCGATACATCCGACAATGAATAATGATGAGATAAATTATCTGCTCGCATCGGTAAAAGAATTGGCAGAAAAGTTTCCACTCTGGGCCGAAGACTATGAATACAGCTCAAAGACTAATGAATATGCTTTCAAGAATGCTGATGTTGCCGCTGAACTACAAGCGAAAATTAATGGTATGTTCGAATCACCTTTGGTATAGGGTTGCGGGCTAAGATCTCGCCAAAATAAAGCCCCCCCAGGCTAAGGCAACACCAAAAATGAAACTAAGGCTGGTATATCAGAAGAGTTGGTGATAATTGCCATCTTTTATCAATTGTAAATTATCGAAGGCAAAAGTTGAGAACGTGGTAAAACTTCCGCAAAAACCAATTGCCAAAAATAGCCGCCACTCCTGAGTCATCCACTGATACCGATCCGCAAGACCAAAAATTACACCTATTATTAGGCTGCCAATAATATTTATGGCGAATGTACCAATCGGAAAAACAGTAATAAATCTGTTAACCACCACATTTTGAATGAGGTAGGGAGAGACACTGCCGGCGAACCCTCCAATGCCCACAATTAGGATTTCCTTCATTCTTCTTCTACAAAATCAAACTATATACAATCATAATTATTTATTACGCTTTTGGGCAAATTTTTTCTTTAAATAATTAACTGCCTCCTGGTAATGTGAATTCTCCTGAATACTCATTTTTATAGTTCTCTTAGGATAAACTATCTCAAGCTGCTTAAAAACACCGGTCTTAGTTTGTATAATAGTTTCCTCCCAGTATTCCATATCTTGAAGAGGTGCCCTTATAGTTCGGAAGCGCAATGGATACCAGACTTGTATCTTATTGTTGCCTATGGAAATGATTTTATAATTGAACAACTGTCGTAACAGTAGAATATGGGCTATAAGTAAAAATATTATGGCCATTAAATAATTAAAAAACCAGGTACTGCCTTTGGCTATCAAGGTGAAGTTATAGCCACCAAGGCCGAAACATATTAATACAAAAACGCCAATGGCAAATAGCGCCTTGGATTTAGGTTTAGAAACTATCATTCAATTGTTGGAATTTTATTGTGCACGAACGCCTCTAGGATAGGAAAAAACTCTCTGAACTCAGCTTCAAATTCATCATAGTAGAGCTCTAGTTCTTCAACGCCATGTTCCATATGCGAATTAAATTTAGCCCGCCTGGCCATGCCTTTCAACACCCTGCCTATCCCTTCAAGATGAGCATAATTTAACAGCCAATTCTGAGGAATCATGTACTTGAGCATAAATCTGATTCTTTCCGGTAATATTTCATTATTTTCTTCGAGTAGGTTATAGAGCCACTCGGTATACGCTGCCAGGGATACGCCGGAATAATCGAGCCAATTCCTGGCTAAAAAATGGTCATAGTAAATATCAACTAAAACACCTGAATAATGACCATATCGGGTGTGAAGTTTAGCGCGACTTGCTTTATGCAGTAAATGGTTATCGGTAAATTCATCGATAAACCGATGCAGAACAATACCACGACGCACCTCACTGGAGAAATCATTCATTGTTTTGCCTTTGACAGCATCAGCAATAAAATTTCCTATAAGTATACCTTCATCTTTGCCGGATAAATATGCGTGCGCCAAATAATTCACCCGTCAAAATTAAAATGAAAATAATTAATTCTCGAGAGAAAAATATTCTTTCAGAAAATCAAGCCAAATTGATGATGTCGGCTGCTTTATAGCTTGTAATTCCAGTTAAACTTATCCTCTGTTCGGCCAGTTTTAATATTATTTAATGCCTCCAATACCTTAATGGAAAAATCCCTTTTACTCATATCCAACTGATAGTCATTATCGCGATAGCCTATGAGCTCGATATTGGCAATAGTAGCCGCTGTGCCAACACCAAATGCTTCCTGGAGTTCATTAGATTCAATAGCCGAGACCAGCTCAACGACGCTAATAGGTCTTACTTCTACATTCATTCCCCAATCACGGGCAAGTGCAAGTACACTATCCCTGGTAATTCCATTTAATATGGTGTCTCCTGTAGGCGCTGTTATCAGGGTATCATTAACCACGAACATAATATTCATCGTGCCCGATTCTTCAATATACTTATGAGACTGACCGTCTGTCCAAAGCAACTGGTCGTAACCATCTTTCTGAGCCAGATAGGCTGGGTATAAAGACGCTGCGTAATTACCAGCGGTTTTGGCAAAGCCTGTTCCGCCCTTCACTGCCCGGGTATAATTTTCTTCTATTCTAACCTTAACCGGTTTAGAGTAATAGGCGCCAACGGGGCAGGTAATAATCATAAACCGGTAAGTATCCGATTTACGAATACCAATATATTCATCCATGGCGAACATGAATGGGCGGATATAAAGCGAGGTGCCTTCAATGCCAGGCACCCAATTTTTATCAAGACTAACCAATTCGTGCATCCCATCCATAAAAATTTCTTCAGGTATCTCTGGCATCATTAGGCGTTTTGCTGAGATATTCAATCGCTGAAAATTCATCTCAGGTCTGAAAATTAGTACCTCATTGTTTTCATCCTTATAAGCCTTAAGCCCTTCAAAAACAGATTGCCCATAATGAATTGTCGGATTGGCTGGACTAAGGCTTATATTTTGATAAGGTACGATTTTAAAATTTTGCCAATCCTTACCGTCGTAATCGGCAATGAACATGTGGTCTGCGTATTGCCTGCCAAACTTGATATTATTGAAATCTACCTCTGCCAGCCTCGATTCCCCTACTTTTTCAATCTTAATATCTATTGTACCTACCATTATTTATAAGCCTTCCTTAACGTGCACAATTACAAAAAATCAGTATTAATACTAGTATTCTGGCTTCCAAGGCAACTCTTTGGCACCAACAGATTGAGCAATAACCCGGCCAAGCACGAACAAGAAATCCGATAACCGGTTAAGGTATATAATGATATTCGGATTTACTTCACTTTCCTTATTAAGGGCAATTACCAGTCGCTCTGCCCTACGGCAAACCACACGCCCCAGATGGCAAAATGAAACATCCTTATGCCCCCCTGGCAGTATAAAAGAAGTGAGCGCAGGGAGTGATTGCTCCATCATATCAATTGCCTCTTCAAGGTCTGCAACCTTTTCAGGATGTATTATGGGTAATTTAATATCTTTCTTATCCGGATCAGCGGCAAGGTGAGAGCCGAAAGTGAAAAGCTGATTCTGAATTTGTTCTAACAGAAGAATAGTATCTGCATTACTAATACAATCTCGAATTAAGCCAATGTGAACATTTAATTCATCAACTGTACCATAGGTTTCAATTCTAAGGGATGCTTTGGAAACCCTTTTTCCTCCCCAAAGCGATGTTGCTCCTTTATCACCTCCTTTGGTATAAATTTTCATTAATCAATAGCCTTGGAAAATGGTGTTGAAGAAATTGCCGCCCGAACATCATGATTCGTTTGATCGGATTCAATCAAACCATCGCGTAACTTAACTATACGGTGCGCATAGTGAGAAATATCATCCTCGTGGGTAACCATAATAATAGTATTTCCTTCATCATGCAATTTCTGGAACAAGTCCATGATATCATATGACGTTTTCGAATCCAGGTTACCGGTTGGTTCATCGGCAAGGATAATACTTGGATTATTTACTAATGCCCTGGCAATTGCCACCCTTTGTCGTTGTCCACCACTCAATTCGTTCGATTTATGCTTTGCCCTATCACTCAGGCCAACGTCTTTAAGAGCTTGCATGGCTTTTTCTTCTCTTTCATATTTGCCGAAGCCAGCATAAATTAATGGAAGTGCTACATTGTCTAATGATGAGGCTCTTGGCAAAAGGTTAAAAGTCTGAAACACAAAACCTATCTCCTTATTTCTTATTTCGGCTAAGTCATTTTCAGTTAGATGACTTACGTCCTGATTATTTAGAACGTACTTACCGCTAGTGGGTGTATCCAGACAGCCAATGATATTCATCAACGTTGATTTTCCCGAACCCGATGGTCCCATGAAGGCTACATACTCCCCTTTATCAATAGAAATTGTTATGCTTTCAAGTGCATGTACTACTTCTGTACCCATCTTGTACATGCGGGATATTTCAGAAGTTTCAATCATTTTTGTCATTGGCGTTATCTTTTATCTGTTATTTTGAGTTAAGACACAATTATAGGACTATTCTTGCCCACATATTGTTACAAAACAAAGAATAAATTACATATAATTGCTACAGATTTTTTTTAACGGCGAATTATTCAATAAGTTCTATTTCCGTCTCTAGAAATTCTGATTCTTCTAAAATTTTCATTTCTTCAATTCTTATATCAAATTCATTTTGCAGCTTAAGATAGGCCTGTTTAGAAAACCTTTGGCCGAAGTCAAAAAGTGCATCCTCGGCAAACTTTTCTAATCCAGCATCCAGTGCCTTAAGGATATAAGCCCGTATTAAGCGTGGTGAACCTTGATTTAACTGAGCAGCATCAGCTAAAAAAGAATAACTTCTGAATGGATCTTTATCTTCATCAAAATAATTTATTGCATTTAATATCGCGTCTACATTGAAGGGATTGTCATGAGCCATCTGCAGGTAATCCGTACTATCCAGAGTCATTCCGGCAAGATGATTCAACGTACTTTCAAGCAGATACTCTTGCGGACTAAAACTAAATAACTTTTCAAATTCAATTAGTTGTTGTTGAACATTTTCACTGTCTGGATGAATAAGTGCTTTTAACAATAGGTACCTCCGGTATTGAGGTGCAGAAAGGTCTAATTCCTCAATGTTATCAAGCAATATGGAAGCACCATGATCCTTAGCAAAGTCATGATAATAATTAACCAGATCAAGTGTAAGGTCAATTCTTAGGTTATGATTTTCTATTTCCAGAAGAATCTCAATTTCTGCTTCTTCACTGATGCTAGTTCGCTGATATCTGGCAAACAGGTATCTTTTTTGGTCAGTATCCAAAACTGGTTCTTCAGTATAAATGGTGGCGAGAATATCCAAGGCAATGGTCGATAAAAACTCATCTTCTACTTTAGCGGCATCCTGCCAAAATGATTCTGCTCGTGCGTGGTTGCCATTTTCAAGGTATGATATTGCCAGTTCAAGTGACCCGTCATTATTACTCAATTCAAGAAATAGTTCACCGGCCTGAGTATACGCCCCTGCCGCTAAATATATATTACCCAGGCTAATTAATGCTCTTTCTGACCACGTAGTCGAATTAGATATTAAATTTTTCAGTGCATTTATGGCGTCTGTAATATTGCCTGCCCTATAGGCCGCAACCGACCAGCTATAGTATAATTGTTGTTGATATTCCTGATCAGAGGTGCTGTCTATTATCATTCGTGCAGCTTCAAGTGAACCGTCAGGTACCTGAGGTTCATTTGTGAGCAACCAATTATTAAGTAATACCATATCGAACATATGGTTTGCGTTGATCATTGATGGCGGTTCGCTGAAATAACCGAATGCCGAGGCATTGGCTTCTCCGGCCTTATCCAGGTCACTGAAAAGAGCCGCCGAATCCTTTCCTAATGGAATGTTATATCTGGCATAGTGGGCCAATCGGTTATTCCTAACCTGCTTATTACTCGTACCTGCCAGTTCCAGGTAGTAAGTGGCTGAATCTATAATCTTTAGTTTATTAAACTGCAAGGCAAGGTTATTGTAAATATGCAAATTATCATTTAGTAAAGTATTTCCTTCCTGCAAAGTAAAAAGGGCATTATAATACTCTTGCAACGAATTTTGTAAGTTGGCCTTATTTAATATTGTTTGGCTGGTTGGCCTTTGATCTATCGCTTTGTCAAAGTAGTCAATCGCTTTTGTTGGCTCCTTACCGGTGAACATCATACCCAGTGAATAATTTGATTTGTGATTGTGATAGGCAAAGGCATCACCAGTTGCATAATAGGCTTCTGCCACATCAGGGTAGCCATTGGCGTAAGACAAATCACCTTTAGCATTATTATACCCCCCCATGCTGTACCATACCGGGTAATCGAATCCACGAATGGCAAATAAACCGACCACAATCATCAGCGCCATTAATCGATAGGTGAGATACGGTAGATTGGTAGGATTGTAAAGAATTTTTCTAATCTCGTAGCCCTTTTCGATTAGTGGTATAAAATTATACAAAACATATAATAAAAAGGCAATGCCTACGGCCAGGTGTGCATAGATTATAATGTCACCCAGAACCTTTATAAATGGATCATTTAGGGTTAATA
>Ga0114950_10003667_pt1 | contig 11889 bp, 12 predicted proteins | sample N075metaG_FD_83503 | JGI IMG/M metagenome (GOLD analysis project Ga0114950, IMG submission 83503) | Deep subsurface microbial communities from Kermadec Trench to uncover new lineages of life (NeLLi) - N075 metaG | ecosystem: Environmental > Aquatic > Marine > Ocean trench > Sediment | place...
AATCAATGAGATTAGAAAATACACAATAGGAATTAAAATAATTGCAATAATCCATTTCACTATTTTCTTAACCACCTTCATTTTATGTTGGGTAACTTGGTTATATCGCTTATAAATGTATCGTTATCCTCTCAAATGGTCTTGGATAGAATACGATTAATAATACTATTTATAAACAAAACACCCCACCCAATTCTTGATCAGTGAGGTTCTCAAGGTGACCAGAAATTGAAAATGGGGAGCAGATTGTTGAGTTAAAGATAGGGGAAAAAGGAGTAAGAAGCAAGGAGTAAGTAGTGAGTATCGTGATTGGTGAGCGGTGAACAGTGAATAGTGAATAGTAAATAGTGAACTTTAAACCATTGCCCTTAATTCTAAACTCCAAACTTTCAACTTAAAACCATCAAACCTAAACGAATAAACGCTCAACCACGAAGTGCAAAGCACGAAGAGAGAGGCACGAGTGGGACACTCGCGGCAGTGGAGGGTATTCTAACTTACAGCATTGTAAAAACTTTCTATATGTTCCTGGTCTCCGGTGATAAAGACCAGGTCATTCTGAATCATTTTTTCATTTGGTTTTATGGAACTGATCATTTGGTCTTTTCTTGATATTGCCAGAATATTTACACCAAATTTCTTCCTGACGTTTGCTTCGGCTATTGTTTTGCCTATTATACTGCCACTATCTGCCAACAGGCGTACACAAGAGATCTTGAAATCGGGTATTCGGGTTGAAGCTATTTTTTTAGGTAATCTTCCCTGGGGTAGAAACAATTTATAATTATCTGCCCTAATGGAATCGATAAGGTTTTCCATTTCATCAATAGGAACTAAATAGTTATGCAATACCCTTGTGAATATCTCGATTGAAGTTTCAAATTCTTCCGGGATCACCTCATCGGCGCCGAGTTCAATAAGTGTATCTATTTCTTTTACGTAACGTGTTCTGACCACTACATAAACCGTTTGCGAAATATTTCGAATATTTGAGACTATGAGCTTTGTTGCTTTCGGATCGGATATGGCGACAACCACTACTCTTGCGTTTTTGAGTCGGACAGTATTTAATATATGCTCGTGAACAGCATCTCCGAAAACAATGGGCTCGCCTCTTGCTTTTTGCAAGCGCACAACATCAGCATTCAATTCTAATATAACGTAGGGGATTTTGGCATATCTGGCGGCTTTTGCCAAATTTGTGCCGTTAATGCCATAACCAATAATAACCAAATGGTTCTCAATGCCTTTTACATCCTCATTTTCTTTTGTGTCATATTTTGATCTGATCACACCCCATTTCTTTTGTATCCGGGGGTGGATCAATATGGCGGATATTTTATCGGAATATTGAATCACAAATGGAGTGAACAACATGGTCACTATGGAAACAGAAAGGAAATATTGATTCATTTCGTCGGTCAGCAAACCGGCTTTGATACCTACTCTGGAAAGAATAAAAGCAAATTCTCCAATTTGAAACAATGCCAATCCCGTAAGCAATACCGTACGTGGTGGATATTTCAATATGGCAGTCGCCAGGGACGCTATAGTTCCTTTTAATATAAAGACAACCAAAACCAAGGGGAGCACTACAAGCGCGTTTTCCATGAAGAATTGAATGTCGAGTAGCATCCCGATCGAAACGAAGAAAATACTTGTGAACAATTCACGGAAAGGAAGAATAGTACTTGTGGCCTGATGACTGTATTCAGATTCGGAGATGATCAATCCTGCAAGAAAAGCGCCGAGGGCAAGTGATAAACCGGCTTCTGATGTGAGAAAAGTTATCGCAATACATATTGCTATGGTAGTAAGCAAGAACAATTCTTTGTTTTGGGTTCTTGCTATGAGATGCATAAGCCGTGGTACAAGATAGCGAGCACTGATATAGGTAATAACAATAACTAGACCCGACTTGATCAATAAAGTCAAGACAGCCATTCCAATATCATCTGATTCCCCTGCCATTATTGGCGTAACTAGCAGCATTGGCACTACAATAATATCCTGAAAAATGAGGATACCCAATGCGTTGCGACCGTGTGGAGCGGAAATTTCGTTTCTGTCTTGCAATATCTTTAAAACAATAGCAGTACTTGAAAGGGAGAAAAGAAACCCCACGAAAACAGCTTCGTTCCAGGCAAAACCTAAAAATTTATAGATGAGTGTGGCAACTATCACAGAAAGACCTACTTGAAGTAGTCCTCCGATAAAAACTGTTTTACGCATAGAGACTAATTGTTTTAGCGACAGTTCCATGCCTATAACAAAAAGTAACAGAATCACACCTATCTCTGATATGATCTCAACTTCATCAACAGCGTTAATCAGACTTAAACCATAGGGGCCAATTATGATTCCGGTAATTATGAACCCTAAAATTGAGGGTAGGTGAAAACGTTGTAATATGAATACTACGACTACGGAAAACCCCAGTAGAATTAATATGTCTTGAAGTAACGGTAAATGCATAAGTTTTGTACGATAGTTTTAAATTTATTATATATTGTTTATTGTTTTCCTGTTAACCACTAATTTAGTCACAGCACTTATGAATACATAGATATCCCTCCAAATATTCCGGTAAACGTTTCATGGTCGTATTTTTCTAAACCTATAAGAACACTCTTGTTATCCACCTTTAACTGAGATAGATGGAGAGCAGATCGTTCCCTTAAAGATAGAGAAAAAAGAGATAGTTAGAAATGAAGAGAGGATAGAGTAATGTGTACTGAGTATAAAGTATTGAGAAGTTAGTAGCGAGCAGTAAGCAGTTGCAGTGGGCAGTCAGCAGTATGCAGTGGGCAGTCAGCAGTAAGGAGAAGGTAGTAAGCAGTTAGCAGCAGGCAGTGGGCAGTAGGATGTCCGAAGTCGGAAGTTAATAGTGGATCCTTCGCCGTTCACTCTTCACCCAAAACTGTAAGCAGTATGCAGTAAGCGGTAAAAAGTAAAAAGTAAAAAGCTTAAAGTTAAAAGTGAAAAGGCAAAAGTGAACCATAAACTCTAAACCATTACACCACCGCGCTTGACCATAATTTTTATACGAGCTTAGTCCTTTATTAGCTAAAAATCAGTTATATTTATTCACTCTAAACAACTAAAAATCACTATTATGAAATTTATTTATTCGATTTTATGCCTATCCATAGTATTTGCGGCATGCGAAGAAAAACATGAATATCACGACGATTCGGCCCATGAAAAGTTTGTGAAAAATTCTGAAACGGTACTAGCCAATTTAGAAGGTTGGCAAAATGAAAGTGTGGACTATTCCCAATATGCTGCAGATTTTGTCATGCAAGGCACCGGCTATGGAGAAAGTGATTCAATAAGTCTTGATGACATGATAAAGATGGATAAACACTTTTGGGCAAGCTATGATTTCAAAATTGTTTCCGATTCAATAAACCTTTTACCCGGTGTTAACGCTGAAACTAAAAAAGCAGACGGATCTGTTCGTCATTATACCGATTGGGAAGTGACCCTTTCGGCTACCGACAGTACCGAAGCGAAATCAGGGGTGATAAAACTATATGAGTCCTTCGATTTCAATGATGAGGGTAAGATTATATTCCAACAGACCTATGGTGACTTTACGGGATTAATGATGCATTTACACGGTGGTGGTGATCATGATATGGATATGTATGCGGATGACGATGATGATTGACACTTCGAGAGCACATCAACAAGCTCATTGTAAAACCTCGGTGTCCGTTAAATTATAAATGGAAAGGCCCGGTTGGAAGACCGGGCTTTTTTGTGGGGGAAGGCTGAAGTATGAATGGTGAAAAGTGCTTATCCGTCCGAAGCTGCCCGTCCGAAATAAATTGCAGGCTGATTCTACTTTTCAAATTCTTGAATCTGTTTTATAAAAAAATCGAATTTTTTCATTTCATTGTCATCCATGGACCTTATTTTTAAATGACGGCGATATTTTCCGCCTCCTTCCAACAACTTTTCAGGGTCGCTGAGTTTGTATCCGTAACCAAACTCAAAGGAAACATGATTTTTATAAACAAAAACACCTCCAAAATCGTCTTTAAGTGAAAATATGATTCCACCATACATCATTCGTTCATCTACTTTTGGATCATTATCAAATACGATCGAGCGTAGCTTTTCAAGGATTTGATGTTTTGTACTATCAAAAACCTTAATATGGTCTATGAACTTTTGGACTTTTATGTCGTTGGATGTTTTCATGAATTTTTTCTTGATAGGAGAATAGTGGATAGTGAAAAGAGTATTGAGTATTGAGATATGAGTATTGAGATATGAGTATTGAGATATGAGTATTGAGATAGGTTTTATTCTAAGCCACTAAACCCTAAACGAATAAACGCTTCGTACTTTCCGCCTTCTCCCTTGTTCTCAGGATTCGGACGGACAAGCGTGCTTCGTGCCTCTTCTATTTCCTCGAGACCGTAAAAAAAGAAAAGGCCAATTCCAGATCTTTAATTGCCACCCCTTTAGCTCTGGATCTACGAGTGGCAACATGGTTATTCACCGGATAGGCGTTGTGAAGGGTCCATTCCACTAAAGATTTGCCTCTGGTGTCTTTGAGGTGCAAGGTTACGTTACTCCGATTTACAGGAGAACCGGCCTCTTTATTCATATTTGCAGCACACCATTTCATGAGTTTTGAACCTTTCTTTGCCCTGCCGTTTTTTAGAATCAATTTCCCGCCTTTAGGCATGGAGGGGAGCCGGTATTTAAATGGATTCTCTCCTTCTTTAAGACTATCTTCCAGTGCAACTTCGGTTGACATGCCTTCTACTTTCAGAAAGGGAGTTTGTTCTCCATTTGCAGACAATTCAAAATAGAATTCTGATGGAGGATAAGATGTTTGTTTCATACTAGATATTTAACAAATTGGTTTGATCCGTTGAAATAAAGATAGTTAAAAAATAGTAAATGCGCACGCCTCCAATTTCAAACAAGGTCGGAAAATGGAAGTGACTTATTATAATAAATCTCATACCTAGTCCGGACAGGTATAATACCCTCTGGCAGAAGTACATGTGGTGCAGACACGATTCGTACGGTCTTGAATTTCGGCATCATATTCCACAAAACCATCGCACGAAGCGGAGGATCTTAGTGTATAACAAAGCTGGTTGTTTTGGATCTTAGGCGGTCAAGTATTAGAATAGATGAAACAGCATTCAAAACAAACGAGGCGTTTAAAAGTCAACTCAATAATCAGCGGGCTATCAAATTAGAGTTAGTTACCAAAAATGTCCATCAACATCTCCTGGTATTCTTCCTCCAATACCACCACCCGATAAAAATAGTGTTCGCCAATATAAGTGCGGCAATAGCAATGGCCCAATTATCCAAAGTTTTCATCAGTACCATACTACCTGTTTCGGCAAGGTATAAAAGGATTAGCGTAATAATTATAGCCATAGTACTACCCACAAAAAAGCCGAAAAAAGTATGACAGGGCCACCTTTTTTTAGATCGGATCAATTTAAATAAGGAAATGAGCAGAACGACGCCCTCCACTGCCAGCAACAACAGGAAAATAATAAAGGCACCCAGGCCAGGGAAACTAATGTCAGTCATTCGCAAATAGATTGATTGAAACGAACCTTAAAACTACTAAGATCAACAAGAGTCAATTAATAGGGTTATTCTGAATTCACCTCTTCGGATTCTTCAGGGTCGGTTGGTTCAGGCAATGGCATACTCGAATTCCAAATATCGATATGGATTTTCCATGTTCCATCAACTTTTTTCCATATCAAAATATATTTTCCCTGGTCAAGAACGTCATCGTCTGCTGAATATAAAAGGAATTTTCCTTCTTCATATGCCGAATCACCATGTCCTTCAGCATAGACAGTTTCTAATGAAGCATGGTCAACCCCCATTTCAAATATCGATTCCCAAAATCCCTCAAGAGCTTCGGTGCCTTCTAGCTTTTCATAATTGGGGGGAAGGAGGATGCCATCACTCGTATAAACGGAAGCCAAAGTTTTGGCATCATGGGCGTTAAAAGCATCGATAAACGCATTGTTGGCTTCGCTTATCTCTTCTGTCAAATTCGTTGGTCCCTGTGCGCACGAAAGTAAGAACCCCAGTAGTAGCATTCCACCAAACATTTTTAAATAATTCTTAGTTGGATTTAATTTCATAAGGATGGTATTTAATTGATTAACTCCCTATAAAGATATAAAATATCATTTATAGTTAGGGCTTCATCAATCAAAACATAATGCTGCAGCTCCTAAAATCGGTAGATCGGGTTGTGTGGAGACCTCTATAACTAAATTTTCTATTTGCTTTGGATAGGCAAAAGTGGCGATGGTAGTTTCCATGCTTTCCTTAAAGAAAGGATAAGCCTTTGAAATAGAGCCTCCTAAGATGATGGCCTCAGGAGCATACATGAATAAGACGATCTTTATAGCTTCTCCCAGATGTCTTCCGAATTCATTGAAATCGGCTATCGCTTGTGGTTGGTTCCTTTGTGCCATTTCATGCACCGCTTTAGCACTCTTTTGGTAATGGTTCATAAAGTAAAAGCTTCCCACGTACTGTTCCATGATACTGTCCTTGTAGGGCAGCATTCCGATCTCGCCGGCACCGCACATGACGCCGCTGTAAAGTTGATCATTGATGATAACACCCATGCCCAGACCGGTACCTATGGAGAGTCCTACAAAGTTATGATACTTTACACCTTTGCCAAACCTTTTTTCACCTAGTGCGAAACAATTTGCATCGTTGTTCAGCGAAACGGCCACTTTATATTTATCCTCGAGTATTTGTTGCAGAGGCACTTCTCGCCATGCAGGAATATTCTGAATATCGTAAATGATACCACTCACGGGATCAAGAATTCCGGGCACACCAATACCTATGCCTTTTACTTCGGAAGTAAATATTGAATCGATCGATCGCTGCAAGACAGCCAATAATTCCGATTCACTGTGAGCAATATCCACGGTATGGCTGGTTTTGGCAATTATCGAACCGCTTTTAACCCGCCCTATATTAAAACTAGTCCCTCCCAAATCGATCCCTAGATATTCCTGACTCATAGTTTCGATTTCTTTTTTAGTCTGATCGTACTGTTGTTCACAAGAGGTTTGGCCCAAAAACCGATGGATAGAATAAATAGTAAAGGAATAAGTAAGAACATCATCCCAATTTTTAAACTAAAGAGATCTCCTATAAATCCTACGATCAGTGGCATAACAGCCCCTCCGGCGATTCCTGTGCATAAAATTCCCGATAAAGAACCATGTTGTGATCTTACCGAGTTGAGTCCCAATGAAAAAATAATGGACCACATAACAGATATAAAGAATCCCAGCATTGGGAACGCGATGAGTGCCACTTCCGCAGAGCCAAAGATCGCTACGATCAAACAGACCATGGTTGCCGTAGCTGCACCGATCAGCAATTTTCTGCTATCCATGATCTTCAATAAGATCAATCCCAGCAGGCATCCGGCAGTTAACATCGCCCAAAAATAAGCCACTGTATTGGCGCCTGTGGTTTGAGGATCATAACCATGATATTGATTGAGAAATTGGGAGATCCAGTTGCCAATACCTTGTTCGGTACCCACATAGCAAAAGATTCCGACGAAATATAGAAGGGTCCATTTATTTTTTAAAAGCTGCAAATAAGAATTGTAATCACCGGATTTTTCAGTTTCTTTTTTCTGATATTTTGGATACTTCGTCAATCTAACGATCAATAGTAATAACAGCGCCAGGAATGAGAATACAACATAGAGGGATACCCACGGAAGATCTGTCGGAACCAAACTTCGCAGCAAATTGGCTATACTTTTTTGGGAATCTGTATCATTGACCAGATAGATATACAAATAAGGGCTGGCAAAGGAGGCTGATCCAAATACCAATTGAGCCAATACTGAATTAAAGGCAAAATGCTCTTCACCTCCCGCGGCGCGTAACATAGGATTTATAACCACTTGCAAGACTGCCATACAGCATCCGAGGCAAAACAGCGTAAGGCTAAAAACCAGGTAACCGGGAAAAATAGTAAATACGATGCTGACTGCGGTCATCGTAAGAAAGGAAACAGATAGCAATGTCCTATCGCTGTATTTTTCAGAAAGGAATCCGGCAGGGATTGACATCACCCCGTAGGCGATAAAAAATGAAAAAGGCAGGAGTCCGGTGAGTGCTAAACTCAGGTCAAAGCTCTCCTTGACATCTACAATTATTGAATTGAGAATATTCGTAATGAAGGAAATGGCAAAGAATACCACCATCACCAATAAAACTATATGGTAGTACTTTTTTGAAGGAATCGAGTTAGTCATTCAGTTTATCTTTTAGAAAAACTCACTTAGGAGTATTCATAAAAGTACTAAAAGATATGATTAATGAATAAATTATAGAATAAGAGAATATAATATTGAATCAAGACCTGGTCTGTTTGCCGTTGTTTTTAGTTTAGGTCGTTTTGATCTTTATCTTTTGGTTTAGCACGTGAAGCTCCAATGGCCACCCCTACCCCCATACCAACGGCTAGTCCCATACCGATATTATCCATAGCGGCTCCGATAGCAATGCCTATAACCATTCCAAACACCATCCATTCTCCCAGAGTTTTATTTTTCATCTAATTATTTCCTTTTTATTTTATTAGTATGGGTTTCCAGCTTTTGTTACAATGGAATAGCTACGATCTTCAAGATGTTAAATGCTAATAACTTAGGCTTCCATTTTCCATTAATGATATGATAATTTGTATCTTAGGGAGTGAAAATAAGTTTTATTATAACTGAGTTTTCAATAAGATGAATTGTATCAAAAAATGGCACAATCATGAAATCAACGGTTACATACACTAGTTATTTATTCGGAATTGTAATAGTGGGATTCCTATGTTTGGGTACCTCTTTAAACGCCCAAAAGTCGTATACGGAATACAAAGGAAAAGTGATGGATATCGACACAAGGGAACCTTTGGTATTTGTGAACTTGATGGTAAAAAGTACGAATGTAAGTACGATCTCCAACACCGAAGGCGAATTCATATTGAAAGTATCTAATTCGATGAACGATGAGACCGTTGTGGTCTCGTTGCTTGGTTACAATCAGCATGAGTTGAAGCTTAGAATCCTGGCCGGAGGTAACGGAGATATATTTTTATCAAAAAGGATAACCCAATTGAGCGAAGTTAATCTGACCGCTTTTAAGAGTGCGGCAGCCCTTGTAAGAAAAGTGTTCGCCGATAAGTTTAATAACACCCTCGATCAATCTGTTTTAATGACTGCTTTTTACCGGGAAACCATCAAAAAGAGAAATCGGAATGTATCTTTGACCGAAGCGGTCGTCTATGTGTATAAACAACCGTACTCTTCTGCCAGAAAGGATATGATAACCCTTCACAAAGCTAGAAAAAATACAGATTACAGGCGATTGGATACCGTTACTTTAAAGTTGCAGGGAGGGCCGTTCTCTGCGGTATATGTGGATATAATGAAGTATCCCGAATATATTTTTACCGATACTACCTTAGGCTTATATAATTTTACCTTCGACATGCCTTCTACCGTGAATGACCGACCCGTATATGTCGTAAAATTCAAGCAGAAAAAAGCGGTTTTTGGCCCCGGATACCAGGGTAAATTGTATATAGAAGCCGAATCACTTGCTCTGGTGAGTGCAACTTATGCATTGAATATCGTTGATAGCAAGATGGCTAGTGAATTATTTGTGCGTAAGAAGCCACGTGACGTCGATGTGACTGTATTGCAGGCGGCCTATCGTGTGGACTATCGCGAAAAGGATGGAAAATGGTACTATGGCTATGGAAGTGTCCAGCTCGCATTCAAAGTGAATAAAAAACGTAAACTATTCAATTCGGTATATACGCTCTCCAGTGAAATGGCGGTAACCGATTGGTACATTAATACAGCCGGATTCAAGCCGAAGCCAAAGGATAGATTGAGGCCTACAGTAATTATCGCCGATGCCATATCCGGGTTTTCCGACCCTGACTTCTGGGGCCCGTTTAATGTCATAGAACCCGAAAAGTCCATCCAGTCTGCTATCGATAAGATAAGACGGAAAATAAAGCGGGCAAACCGCTAATCTTGAATGATCTCCTTCGCAGGTTTCCGGGTATAAAAAAAAGGCTCTTTTGAAAAAAAGAACCTTTTCACTTTTAAAATATCATAATTGAGAAAACTAATTTTCGTCTTCACTTGTTTCCAGCGCAATGATACTTTTCCCGGCAGGGTTGAGGATCGTATTTTGTTTTAAATTCAAGTGACCTCCGGAGTTGATCAACAATATGGTAGAGATCTCGCTGGCATTGTCGAAGTTATTTTCGGCTACCAAAAATACTCTAAGGTTTCTGTTACTCGCCAATTCCAACGGTAATTTACCCGAAAGGTTATTGTCAAAGACATTGAACACTTCGAGGTTTGTTAAAAGGTTGATCTCACTTGGAAGATCCCCACTTAGCCTGTTACTGCTAAGGTGGAGTTGTTTCAGATGAGTTAGAGAGCAAATGCTGTTCGGAATTGCACCACTCAGGTAATTTCCGTTCAACGCCAGCACTTCCAGGTTCTTCAAAGCCCCAATCGCGAAGGGAATTTCTCCGGTTAAATTATTAAAGGATAATTCCAATACTTTCAGTTTGGTTAGGTCGCTTAATGAAGCTGGTAAAGAACCGGTCAAATTATTGAACAACATTCTGATTTCTGTAACATGACCGTTTTTCACGGTAACACCGGGCCAATTTGATACTTCCTGGTTGAGATCCCATTTTTGGTTCCAGTTGTCTCCAGCTGTGGTTGTGTAAAGATCTACAAGCGCAGCCGATTCAATTTCAGAAATTTGTGCGAGCAAAGATAAGTTGAAGATGAGGGCAAAAAGGATAATTAGTCGTCTTTTCATTGTTGTGAGATTAAGTAAATTCCTACAAATAATGAATAAATTAACAATATAAAAGATTAACTACCAAATATATTCGACAAACTACACTCTTAGTGATCAGTATTTTCCTACTAAATCGTGTATAAATGGAATATGAACCTCGTGTGTCCCTTTGAAAACAACAATTTTCAACCGCTCGCCAAAAAGTTTGTTCCCTTGTAAAGTTTCTTCGGTTATTCTCGCCTCCGTAATATATTGATCCTTATCCCCATAGAGATAGGTCACCCCGGTCTTCTTTTGGAGGTAATCGAAGTCTTGCGGAACTAATTCCTTCGGAATCCCACCGCTATGTAAAACCAATTCGTCACATTGTATCTCACGACTCGCCATCCACCGTGTAGCGATAGAAACACCTTGTGAATATCCCAAAATAATAAATCGGGTTAGGGGCGAAGGCTTTTCCGCCTTCCAAACGGCATCCACGTATGCCAACATATTTTTTGTCTCTGCTTTTGTATTCTCCCTGGTAAGCCAGGATGAGCCTACGTGGGTATAATCGACTCCCTGGTAGTATTTAGACTGGGCCTGTGGCGCGATTATGTAGTTTTCTTCAGCGTCCAGTTCCTTAAAGTAACTGATGAAATACCGACTTAAATATCCCATTCCATGGAAAACCAACCATATATTTTTGGTTTTATGTCCTATTTCATTCAGAGTTGAGTAGGTATTATGTGTAGTATAGGTAACTTTTTTTTCTAAAACCATTTTATCTTGCATTTCGTATTTTTACAAATGTAATTTATTGATATGACCTATTCCAAAGAAATGATCCTCCAACAATGCAATGCTCTTTGTAAAAATACATTGATGGAGACTCTGGATATCCAATTCATCGATTTCACGGAGGATTCCCTCACGGCTCGAATGCCCGTGACTTCAAAGGTGCATCAGCCTGATGGGGTATTACATGGTGGAGCTTCTGTAGCCCTGGCGGAAAGCGTGGGAAGTG
>Ga0114950_10003670_pt1 | contig 11883 bp, 16 predicted proteins | sample N075metaG_FD_83503 | JGI IMG/M metagenome (GOLD analysis project Ga0114950, IMG submission 83503) | Deep subsurface microbial communities from Kermadec Trench to uncover new lineages of life (NeLLi) - N075 metaG | ecosystem: Environmental > Aquatic > Marine > Ocean trench > Sediment | place...
CGGGTAATGTTTGTAAAGCACCAATATAATCACCTAAAGCACTGGCAGTAGTTACAACATCCAGGGGTTTTAAAACCGAAATTTTACTGTTATCACTAGCTTCGAATGTACCTGCAGAAATTACAACAGTTTCCAACGAATTTACATCTTCTCTTAGCTTTATAATCAGATTTTTCAATTGGGTTACATCAGCTGACATTTTAAAGGATTCAAAAGACACAAATGAAATAATAAGGGTTTGTTCCCCTGTTTCTGAAGTTTTAAATGAAAAACTACCATCTATATCTGTAGATGCACCATCATAAGTGCCCTCTAGATATACATTTGCTCCTAAGATTGGTGTTTCATTGTTTTCGGTAACTACACCAGAAATGGTAGTTTGACCTAATCCTAAATAAGGTAAAAAAAAGAATAAAAGAATATTATATATATAGTTGGTTAATGATTTCATTGTTAATTTGGTTTCGCTTTCTTGTACAAAAATGAATTATTTTAAAATCTCATCGTAAAAAAATAAACTGAATTGTAATATAACCCTACTCAGTTGTAAGTGATTGATTATTAATTGTGTATTCGGATTTTATAAATACTTTTTTGTATCTTTAAATAAATTAATGATATCATGAAAAAATTGTCAACTTTATTAGTCATTTTTCTTGTGAGCTATTTTATTAAAGCTCAAGACACATTTTCAATAGTAGCTGTAGATCCTGTAACTGGTGAAATTGGTTCTGCTGGAGCCTCTTGTGTGGATGGTATAGGAGTTTATGGAGGACTCATTGATATTATTACTCAAATAATACCAGGACGTGGAGGTGTTAATTCACAAGCATGGGTATGTATCCCTAATGTGAACTTACAAAATGCCATCACACAAATGGAAGCTGGTTTATCTCCTTCTGAAATCATTGATTGGCTGATTAATAATGATGCATGTTCCTCACAAAATTTTAACCCCGAATACCGACAATATGGGATTGCTGATTTTGATTCTGGGGGTAATCCAAGAACAGCGGGGTTTACTGGAACAATGACAGATGATTATAAGGAAGACAGACAAGGGCCAACCTATAGTGTTCAAGGGAATATTTTACTTAATCAAACAGTTATTGATAATATGGAAGATAATTTTAACAATACAACTGGAACTCTTGCCGATAAGTTAATGTCCGCAATGCAGGGTGCTAATTTTGCTGGTGCTGACTCTAGATGCCTTGCAAGGGGAACCTCTTCAACCTCAGCTTATTTATTGGTATATAAAGAGAATGACGACCCCAGCAATCCCTACCTAAGATTGAATATTGAAGAAATGCCTTTTGGAGAAGAGCCCATAGATTCATTACAGATATTGTATGATAACTTTCTTGCAGTAAATGAGTTTGATCTGAAAAGTAAGATCAGACTTTATCCAAATCCCGCTACTAATGAAATAATAGTCTCCTATGATTCAACTATAATCTTATCGAACTTGGCGATATTTGACATAAATGGAAAAAGGATAGTTCAATTCGAAGAATTTTCAGCAAACGCCTTCCAACAACAAATAGACGTTTCTTCTTTTCAAAACGGTATTTATTTTCTGAATATTGAGAGCTTACAAGGAAGAACTACATTAAAATTTGTAAAACATTAACTTTTAGATAACGAAATATATTTTCTAATCTATTCTGATTTCCAAAAATAATATTTTTATTCACTTAAGAATAAAATATTTTACATCTTATTTAAATTGTCGAAAAATTGATAGATAGGGTTAAATAAAAATCATGACCGATTCTAAAAAAGTGGAGGCCTATATTAATAAGCACACAAAATGGAGTAAAGAACTTAGCTCCATCCGCAGTGTATTTCAACAAACAGAACTAAAAGAAGAAATAAAATGGGGAGTTCCTACTTATACCCTTCAGGGAAGCCTGGTTGCAGGTTTGGGAGCTTTTAAAAATCATTATGCCATTTGGTTTCATCAAGGTGTTTTCTTAAAAGACACAAATAAAAAGCTTATTAATGCTCAAGAAGGCATAACAAAAGCATTACGGCAATGGAAATTTTCGGCGGATGATCGTATAGAAAAAAAACTTATTCTAAGTTATATTATTGAAGCTATGGAAAATGCCAAGGCTGGTAAAAAAATAAAACCTCAACCCAAAAAAAAGTTAAAGCTTCCTGAATTACTTAAAGAGGCGATAAAAAATAATGATAGCCTTGCTATTCAATTTAATAAACTTACACCAGGGAAACAAAGGGAATATGCAGATCATATAGGCGAAGCAAAACGGGAAGCCACAAAACAAAGTAGGTTGGAAAAGTCCATTTTTATGATCTTAGATGGAAAAGGGTTGTACGATAAATACAAAAATTGCTAATTAATATATCTTTAGGAATAATATTTGATATTTATCAGGTTAATAATTGAATAATAATAAAATTCGTTAACCTAATAACTCAAATAATGAAATCAGATATTTATACAAAAACCCTGTTAACTATTATTGCCATATGTTTAACTATTAATATAATAAAGGAATTTGAAATTATTCCTTCAGCCTTCGCTTCCGAAAATACTATTACACCAGATACAGAGTATAGACTTGTTCCTATAAATGAATTTAACACTATCGATGTTAGAATAGTTGATATTAATACCTACGATGAACTTAATGTAAATATTAAAAGCATAGATACCTATGACGAAGTGAGGGTAAATATAAAAAGTATAGATACCTATGACGAAATAAGGGTGAATATAACAAGCATCGATACAAGTGACGAATTAGATGTAAACATTGATGAAATTGGTGGTAAATGGGTCACAAATGGAGGCCCTATCAATGTAAAGATCGAATAATTTGGTATTTTATTAAATGTGTTTAAAAACCTTCTAAAAAATAAAATTCTTGTAGTTATATTATTTTTAAGACATTTGTAACAAAGATAACCCTCATACTACTAATGAGGTAACTAACTATCCATCATTGAATCAAGAACTTGAACATATTTTTGTTACACAACTGGAGGAAAACCAGAACATAGTACATAAAATATGCAAGCTATACACCAATGATAGTGATTCGCACAATGATCTGTTTCAGGAAATAACCATACAATTATGGAGAGCATTCCCTAAGTTTCGAGGGGATTCTAAATTTAGTACCTGGATGTATCGTGTGGCACTTAATACTGCCATTACATTGTACCGAAAATCAAAACGTAGAATTAGCACACAGGACTATGAGACCGTTAGCTTTAAAATTAAAGCCGATGAATATGACGATACAGAAGAACAGCAATTAAAATTAATGTATAATGCTGTCAGAGAATTAAATGACATTGATAAAGCATTAGTCTTTTTATATTTAGAAGACAAATCGTATAGAGAAATTTCAGAGACTTTAGGTATCAGTGAAGTGAATGCTAGGGTTAAAATGAATAGAACGAAAGAAAAATTAAGAAAAATATTAAATCCGTAACAGGGTATGGATGAATTAGATATATTAAAAAAACAATGGCAGTCTAGGGAACAAAATCTTCCTAAACTTTCCTATAATCAAATTTACAAGATGTTGTTAAAAAAATCTTCATCTGTTGTAAAGTGGATTTTTATAATTAGCGTAGCTGAACTCCTTTTTTGGATAAGTCTGTACTTTATTATTCCTGAATCAGATCTAGAAATTATGGATAAAATGGGAATAGGTAAATTAATTTTATACAGTGATATCTTCCATTTCTCAATTTTTGGCATATTTATATATTACTTCTATAAAAACTTTAAATCCATTCAAGTAACGGACAGTGTAAGAATATTAATGAGAAATATTTTAAAAACCAGAAGGACGGTACATTATTTTGTTTATTATAATATTGGGATGTTTATTATTTCAAGTTTAGTGATCACCATTTATTTCTATACAAGAAGTGAGCAACTTTACGAAATTATGGATTTTGCAAATCAGGGAGTTCCACAAGAAAATTTTGCAACCGTATTTATAGTCGCACTGATAATTGTAGCTATAATAGTTGTAGGTTTATTAGCATTATTTTATTGGTTTATCTATGGCATATTACTTCGTAGGTTAAAAAGAAATTATAAAGAGTTGAAAAAAATGGAAGATTAAACTTATTATATTTTAAAATATTATGAAAAGTAAATATTATATTGGATTAGGAATGGCACTCGGAGTAAGTATAGGAATTGGTGTTGGAGCTGCATTACAAAATATTGGTGCTGGAATTGCGATTGGTATTGGTGGTGGTTTAGCGATTGGAGCTTTTATGAACAAGAAAAATAAAAACAATAAACCTAAAGATGAAGAAGAGTGAATTTTTAGATCAAAATGTCTATAATTAATATTCCCATTGTCTTTTTTTATTATATTCCTCCTCTTTTATAAATTCTTCCTTGGAAATCACTTTTAGTAATGAGGGATGTTGTTCTATTGCAAATTGAAGCATTTCTACTATTTCATCAACACTATCGTTTTCATAGTCTATTTCAAGTGGTTTCTTTATAATCATAGATTGAAGAATTCCCCTTTTTTTAATACGTATCCCTTTTTTATCAAACGACCTCCTAAAACCATCAATTACAATAGGTACCACAATAGGTTTATTCATTTTAATAATATGTGCAGTACCTCTTCGAATAGGCCTCCAAGGTTTTGTGGTTCCTTGGGGAAAAGTAATTACCCATCCATCATTTAGTGCTTTCGAAATATTACTTACATCGCTCATTTTTACTTGTCTATTTATATCTTTCCCTTTTTCTCTCCATGTACGCTCTATACTTATCGAACCTGCATAAGCTAATATTTTGGGAAACAAACCCGATTTCATAGTTTCTTTTGCTGCTACAAAATAAATATTGAGTTTTGGTCTCCATAAGTATCCAATATTTTTAATACTATCTGTGCGCCCACTAAGACTTGCATTAAAAACATGAAACATAGCCACCACATCTGCAAAATAGGTTTGATGATTAGATACAAATAGAACTTGAGTATCGGGTAGATCTTTAATAATTTCACTTCCCTCAATTTCTAACTTGTTAAATCCCTTAAAACGACGATGTGTTAATGCACCTAATATTCGTATAATAAACCGTTTTAAAAAAAGTATATGCCCAAATGGATTTTTCTTAAAAAGCCCCATATATATTTCTAATTTAAAGAACCCTGTTTTTAGAAGTAAAACAAAGCATAACGAATATACAAAAATAAGCATTTACAACAGTTGCTTTAACATTTCCCGTACCTCATTAAGTATCATAGCGGTTGCTCCCCACACCAAATAATTATTCAAGATAAAAGCAGGAACCTCGATATTTTTTGCATAAGATGTAGATAGTATTTGGGTTGTCATTACGGTATCATCCAATAAATGAGAAATTGGAACTTCAATTAGAGCTTCTACTTCATCTTTCTGCAAGACAAAATTAGGAGTGTTGGTTGTTATACCAATATAAGGTTGTACAAAAAAGTTACTGGGGGGTATATATATTTCGGTTAGTTTTTTTAATATCGTTATGGTTTTTTTTGAAACACCAACCTCCTCTTCAGTCTCACGTAATGCAGTTTCTTGTAAAGAAATGTCATCTTTATCAAATTTACCACCCGGAAAGCCTACTTGAGCAGAATGAACCCCTTTATAGGTTTTTCTTAGAATAAGTACAAAATGAGTTTCATTGCTTTTAGAAGGGTAAAATAATGCCAGAACACCTGCTTTTAAAACTGATTTCTTTTCTACAGCGATTCGTTTCAATTCTAGTAAACGTTCCATGGGAGCCATTTTAAATTGAACAGATTCGCCTGGAAGCTTCATTTTTGTTACTTTTACGATCTTCTTTTCAAATTCTTCAAATGTCATTGATAAAACATCTTTTAATTCTTAGTTTTATATTACTTATTCTTACAAGTTGTGAAGATAACAAAAAGGCCTCAGCAGATAAAGATTCACAATCGGTTGTGATGCGCAAATCTAAAACTGAAATCGTTGATGATACCATCTCAGGAAAATCAATTACAGAAACAAAACTCTTTTCAGAAGAGAAAAAATATCCTAAAATTACTCAAGAAAATGTAGTAGAATTTTTAACCAAATACGGATTAGATAATCCTGAAACTAAAGTACGGATTTCTACTTTATATGGAAACATTGATATTCTACTCTTTAAAGAAACCCCGTTACATCGTGCTAATTTTATTTACCTGGTAAAACAACATTATTTTGATATAACTTTTTTTCATCGTGTGGTACCAAATTTTATAATACAGGGTGGAAACAGTGATAATAGGTCTACTTCTGTAAAAAGAGCTAAAATAGGAAAGGATTACCTATTACCCGCCGAAATAAACCTTAATAGAAAGCATCGTTTCGGAAGTATATCTGGAGCTAAAGAATATCGTAAAAATCCAGATAATAAGTCTTTCCCTTTTGAGTTTTTCATATTTTTAGGCCCTTTAGAACATACCCGTCATCTTAATGGAGACTATACCATTTTTGGAAAAGTGACCAATGGAATGGATATAGTTGAAAAAATCGCTAACCTTCCAGCAGACAAGGGTGATTGGCCATTGGATAATGTTTATATCAAGGCTGAAATTATTGAATGATGGATAAATTAAAAAAAATTAAGTCTTCGTATTTACAATTGGTCCTATATAAATGACATTTCGGTAAAGCATATTTTTATAAGTTTTTAAAGAATATCACATTTGCTGAGTATAATAATTAAACAATTCCTTATGAAAACTATTCTACTTACAATCACATTATCGTTAACAGTTTTTTTGTTAAATGCTCAATCAAATTCAAAAACAGACACTGAGGGAACAACAATCAGAGTTACAGTTACATTAAATGGTACTGGTGGAAACGTTCTTTTCTCATTACATAATGAAAGTACTTTTATGAAAATACCACTTGCAGGATTAAGCAGTGATATTAATGATGGTAAAGCTATCGTAACTTTTACAAACGTTATTCCTGGAACCTATGGAATAATGGTAGTACACGATAAAAACGACAACAAGCAAATGGATTTTGAATCTAATGGGATGCCCTTAGAAGACTATGGAATGTCTAATAACGTTATGAGCTTTGGTCCGCCACAATGGAATGACGCAAAATTTGAAGTGACTGATACTCCTCTGGAAATAGAAATAAGATTATAATTTAAAAACATCAATCAAAAAATACATAATTCCAATATCTCTTAGGTATTGGAATTTTTATATAGATATAGATATAAATAATAGATTACATATTTATATAGATTTTATCGATACTAAAATGTATCTTTGTTAAAATCTTTTTTATTTTGACTATAACCCAGCTTAAATATGTACTTGCAGTAGCAGAACACCAGAATTTCACTAAGGCAGCTCAAAAAACATTTGTAACTCAGCCTACTTTAAGTATGCAAATCCAAAAACTAGAAGAAGAATTGGATATTATTATTTTCGATAGGAGTAAAAAACCTATAGAACTTACTTCTGTAGGTAGGAAAATTGTAACACAGGCTAGAAATATTGTTATCGAATCTGAAAGAATGCAAGATGTTGTAGATCAAGAAAAAGGGTTCATTGGTGGTGAATTTAAATTGGGCATCATACCAACCATAATGCCAACCCTGTTACCCATGTTTTTAAAAAACTTCACAAACAAATATCCTAAAGTCTATTTAAAAATCGAAGAACTCACTACCTCCGAAATTATTACAAAAATAAAAGATGGCCACATGGATGCCGCCATAGTCACTACTCCCCTACTTCAAGAAAAAATTAAAGAACGGGTATTATATTTTGAACCTTTTGTTGGGTACGTCCCGGAAAATCACAGATTGAATTCAAAAAAGAAAATAGATAGTAAGGATTTAGATATAAATGATATACTTTTATTAGAAGATGGACATTGTTTTCGTGATGGAGTCCTTAATATTTGTAAAACATTTAAAAACAATAAAGAGGATACATTTCAATTAGAAAGCGGAAGTTTTGAAACGCTTATTAAATTATCTAATGAAGGACTTGGTATGACCCTTCTTCCCTATTTACACACATTAGATATTTCTAAGGAACAAACCAAACATCTTCGGTATTTTAATGACCCTACTCCTGTGAGGGAGGTAAGCATTATCTACAAAAAGAGCGAGTTACGAATGCAAATAATTAATTCGCTATATGAAGTTATTTCTGGGGTAATACGTGGCGCTATCACATTTCAGGATATAAAAATTATAAGCCCAGTAAAATAAAAAAAATTGCAAAAAAACAAAAAACCCCTATTTATAGAGGGGTATTTTTATGCTTTTAAATAAATTAGACACCTATCTAACTGTGGTTTTTCTTTAATGAGTTCATAAATCCAGATCCTAAGTTCCTCAATTTCGTGGGGTAGTAATCTCGTTAACGCTTTTTTTAACTCTTTACAGAACAAATTTACATCAAAACTAACTTTTGAAAGCACGGCTTTGGTGTAATCAAACATAGCTCTAGCCATTATTATAAGATGTTAGGTTAAGTAATTCTAAACTATAGGCGCGTTTTCTTTTAAATTTCAATCTTAAATATAACAAAAAAAAACGAATGAAATTATATTTTGTTGAAAAGTTTTACAATTAATTAACTTATTCAACACAGTAAATAGATCCTTTATTTCCAAAATTAACAAATTTAAAATCATTCATTTCTTAAACTTTACTGTCCATTCAAACTCAAAAACCGATACAGTATCTCCTTGTTTGTCAACTCCTTCAGATTTCATCCAAAGGGTTTGAGCTTCACCCGTTTCGATGGTTCTAATTATAGATTCTTTAATTAGTAGGCCATCTCTACAAGTAAAAATAATCCTTCCTCTAGCCTTTTTATTAAAAGTAGCTTTGCTATTAGCCACCAACATTGAAATACCATGATTACTCTCTTTGATGTAACTCATTACTAAAGCACCTGTACTAAGTTCAGCAGCCATTCCTTGTACTGCCCAAAACAAAGATTTAAATGGATTTTGATTAATCCAACGATGTCTAACAGATGTACAACAAATAATATCATCAATAGATTTTAATCGTACCCCACAAAAATAAGCTGCCGGTAATTTAAAAAATAGGAAAGTATTGATTTGCTTTGGTTTCAAAGGCATAAACAAAATTTTTGTGTAAGATATTAAAATTTACCAGACATTTTAAATGTTAAATTTATGTTAATTATAGTACTATGTGTAACAAAGTACTATTTTTAAGACATATATTTGCATAAGAAACTAATAAACAATGGATACTACCATATCAGAAAATCAAAAAAATGTTGCTGCACTTGTGCATCTTTCTACATTTACAAAATACTTCTTTCCTTTTGGAAATTTCATTGCTCCATTATTGTTATGGACATTTAATAAGGATAAACCATTTATAGATGAACATGGAAAACAAGCAATTAATTTTCAGCTTAGTATATTATTATACGCCTTATGTGTAGGAATTATTTGTCTTCCTTTTGTTATAATATTTGCTTCAGATTTTATTAGTCTGGTAGATACTATAGATCACACTGTTGGGCATGTATCAATTCACGAAATAAAAAATCTATCCGGATATATATTAATTTTCTCTATAGCTGTTTTACTTCTGTTCGGAATATTTGTATTTGAACTATACGGAGTTATTTCAGCTACCATTCATGCAGCAAAAGGGAAATTATACCAATATCCCCTTAGTATATCATTTATTAAAACAACCATTAAAAATCAATCAAAAAAATGAGCACGTTAGTTAATATTTTGTTGGCAATAGTATTAAATATACTATCTACCGGAAACATTCAGCATCATGCGAAAGATATTTCCAAAGTTGAAAAGACTCAATGCATTTACAGCTTAGAGAACCTTCGATCTCATCACATCATTAAAAAAGACGAAATATTATTTCAACTAAAGTAAAACGACACTTATGAAAATTGAAAACACAAAAGCACAAATGCGAAAAGGAGTTTTAGAATATTGCATCCTTTCCATTTTAAAGGACGGAGAAGCTTATACTTCAGACATATTAAAAAATTTAAAAGACGCTAAAATGCTTGTGGTAGAAGGTACAATTTATCCCCTACTATCAAGGCTAAAAAATGCAGGCTTATTAATCTACCGCTGGGAAGAATCAACCGGTGGACCACCACGAAAGTATTACGATCTTACCGAAACCGGTAAACTATTTTTAAACGAATTAAACACTACCTGGAGTAATTTACAAAGGGCAGTTAACAAAGTAACCAGCGAAAAAACTACAAAATGAACAAAACAGTAAACATAAATTTAGCAGGAACATTTTTTCATATAGATGATGATGCATTTGCAAAACTTACAAGATATCTTGATGCTATTAGACGCTCCTTTTCGGATCCACAAGGACAAGACGAAATAATAAGGGATATTGAAGCTCGTATTGCTGAACTATTTTCTGAAAAAATTGAAGACGATTCGCAAGTGATTACTTTAAAAGAACTCGATGAAGTAATTACAGTAATGGGGCAACCTGAAGATTATATAATCGATGAGGAAATCTTTGAAGACACTCCAGATTCCAAGAAAAGACGTACACGTTCTAGTTCTTCATATAAGCAATTATTTCGTGATATAGATAACAAATTTATTGCAGGAGTTTCCTCTGGCTTAAGTCATTATTTAAATATTGATGCACTTTGGATTCGCCTTATATGGATTGTGTTGGTATTAATAGGATGGGGAACTCCAATACTTATTTATATTTTACTTTGGGTATTGGTTCCGGCTGCCGAAAGCACTTCAGATAAATTGAAAATGGAAAGAGAACCTATAAATATTTCCAATATTGAAAAAAAGTTTAAAGAAGGATATGAAAATGTCGCAGATAAAGTAAAAGATGTGGATATTGACAAATACAAGCAAAAAGCAAAAAGCGGAATCACCGGTTTTTTTACTACGCTTGGTAGTATCTTTCTGGTAATTTTTAAAATATTTGTCAAATTTATAGGGATCCTACTTATAATCATTTCACTTTCTACACTTATTGGTCTTATCGTTGGTTTATTTACAGCAGGCACTATAGGTTTTTGGGGTAATGGGGTAGTAATGGATCACATATCAGTAGTAGATATAACAAATGCACCACTATGGCTTATTTCATTATTAACATTATTTGTTGTTGGAATACCATTCTTTGTTCTATTTATTGTGGGGCTTAAAATGCTTATAACCAATCTAAAATCTATAGGTAATCCAGCAAAAATTTCATTATTAGCAATTTGGATCTTTTCCATCATAGGTTTAGGAATTTTAGCAATTAGACAAGCAACAGATCATGCCTATGATGGTGATTATACTTCCGAAATAGAATTGCCGGTGCGAAGTGGAGACACCTTGAGATTGGCTATGAATGTAAATAGTCAATATGAATACAGTGTAAGGAGAGGAATAGGTTTTGAAATAAAGTACAATGCAAATGATGAAAAGGTAATTTACTCTAATAATATACGCTTAATCATAAGATCAACTGAAGATTCTGTAGCAAAGTTATATATTGAAAAGAAAGCCAAAGGAAAAACATTCCTTGATGCTAAATACAATGCTGAAGCTATCGAATATAATTATTCCATTGAAAATAACACCTTACTACTTGACGGGTATTTTATAAATTCTTTTGAAAATAAATATCACGATCAGAAAATGGAAATTATAGTTTATTTACCCGTAGGAACCATCTTATTTGCTGATAATAACACCTATTCTTATCATAGAAATTATTACCGTTATGGTGATATATTAAATAACGGATATGAAGAGCACTATTTACTTATTCAGGAAGATAAAACCCGCTGTCTAGATTGTCCAATAAATAAAGAAAATGAAAATTGGGAAAATGAA
>Ga0114950_10003671_pt1 | contig 11878 bp, 11 predicted proteins | sample N075metaG_FD_83503 | JGI IMG/M metagenome (GOLD analysis project Ga0114950, IMG submission 83503) | Deep subsurface microbial communities from Kermadec Trench to uncover new lineages of life (NeLLi) - N075 metaG | ecosystem: Environmental > Aquatic > Marine > Ocean trench > Sediment | place...
CGTCGTGTGGAGTTGATTGTTTTGCGTGACAGTAGTCCCCCTGCTTCGTTCTCGCATCCATTTCTCCCGTAAAAAGTAAAAAGTAAAAAGGGAAACGTTCGTGAGGCGTGAAGCGTAAAGCGTGAGGCGAAAAGCCTAGGAACAATCATCATTCCCCAATCCTCCTCACGCCTTACGCTTCACGCTTCACGCCTCACGCCTTACGCTTCACGCCTCACGCTTTACGTCCTTCCTTCTTTTTGCTAGGCAAGATTCCGCTCTCGTGGAATGTTCTGCCGATTTCTCAATACCAAATTCCCGGGCAGGAATTTCCCAATAGTTCCCTTTATGCTCCATTGATAAGGGGGAATCACGCGTGAGGGGTTCTCTCTGAGCCGTTTGTGACATTTCGATATTGAGGCCATGCTCTCCATCTATCGTTGGCACATGCGTTGCACAAAACGTTGAATATATGACAAGGAGTCACTCATGAATCGTGGAATTTATCCTCCCCTCGCTGGCGCCATCACATTGGAACGTCGTCTGGACATTCTCTCCCATAATATCGCTAATGTGCAGACAACAGGGTTTAAGAAAGACAAGCCGATCTTTGCCACTGTTCTGGGGAACACCTCCGGGCCGTCCGTTGCCGGCATTGATTTGTTTCCCTTGATTGACTCTCTGCGTCCGGATCGTTCGCAGGGAGTGCTAGCCCATACAGGAGAAGCCTTCGATGTGGCATTGCAAGGTGAGGGGTTTTTAGTGGCACAGACTTCGGAAGGGCTACGCTATTATCGGGGCGGGAAGTTACGAAAAAATTTGGATGGAAATTTAGTGACCTCTATGGGTGATCCCTTGCTTGGTAAAAAGGGCGCTATTACATTGCCGACCGGGGACATGTTCATTGATAACGCCGGAAATATCAGTGTGAATAATGTGAAGGTGGATACCTTGCGGCTCGATCAAATCCCAAAGGGAGATCCGGTGGCAAAAATCGGAGATTTATACTGGGCGGTTCCCGAAAACACGACCCGGGCGAGTGCGACGACGGTGCATCAAGGCATGTTGGAAAAATCCAATGTGAGTCCCCCGATGGATATGGTGGAATTGATCAAAGTCACTCGTGAATATGAGCAAATGCAAAAGGTCATTCAGGCGATGGATGAAATGACCGCTCAAGCCATTCAGGTCGGAAGAGTGCAAGGGTAAGACGTGAAGCGTGAAGCGTAAGGCGTAAGGCGTGAGGAGGATTGGGGAATGATGTATGTTCTTAGGCTTTTCGCCTTCCGCTTCACGAAAAAAACGCATTTCTTGTCCACATTGATGATTTATCAAGAATGAACATGAAGAGAGAGGACCACTTATGATTCGAGCGATGCACACAGCGTCTACGGGTATGTTCGCCCAACAACTTAATATCGATACGATTGCTAATAATCTGGCCAATGTGAATACCACGGGATTTAAACGTAGCCGTGCGGAATTTGCGGATTTGCTCTATCAGATTGAGCGTTTGCCCGGGTCGAGCGCATCGAATGTCGGGGTGTTTCCGGTCGGGATGCAGATCGGGTTGGGGGTTCGACCGGTCACTGTGGCGAAGGAATATGTTCAGGGCAGTTTGAAGCAAACATTTAATGAGTTGGATATGGCTATTGAAGGGGCGGGCTTTTTTCAAGTCACCCGTCCGGACGGCACCACGATGTATACCCGGGCCGGCTCATTTAAACGTGATAGTACTGGCAATCTCGTGACTGGCGATGGTGATCCGCTGATCCCGAGTATTACCATTCCCTCTGGGGCCTTAAAAGTGGACATTGGACAAGATGGCACTGTCTCTGCCCTGTTGGCGGGAGTCTCGCAGGCCACGCAAGTGGGCCAAATACAATTAGTGCGATTCGATAATCCCGCAGGGTTGCTTGCGCAAGGGAATAATTTGTTTTCAGAAAGTGCTTCCTCCGGCCCTGCCCAACAAGGGACACCGGGATTTTCAAGTGGATTCGGGTTGTTGCAACAAGGATTTCTGGAAATGTCCAATGTCAATATTGCCGATGAAATGGTGAATATGATTATGGCGCAACGCGCCTATGAATTGAATGCCAAAGTCATTCAAGCTTCGGATGAGATGTTACAGATCGTGGGCACATTGAAACGATAAATGATGAGGAATATCCTGCTCATAGGACTGATGCTTGTCGGGGTGGCCGGGGGCCAAGACTCTGGAAACGTTTGGGGCGCCACGTCTCAACATGGTCGCGCTGTGGAGCAAACAGTTGTCGTGCGGGATTTCAAGCGGGTTATTTTTTCCGCGTTGATTCGTCAATATGGCCGGCCTCATCATCGTGTGGGCGTACGCATCTTGTTTCCTAAAAACCCCTTGATCGTCCCAGCCGGTCGGCTGCATCTTGAAGTTGAAAAAATTTCCGGTGGAGCTCGAACGGGACGTCGAGCTTTTCGGGTGGCCTTGTTCGTCAATGAGCAATTGTTCAAGACTGTGAGTGTTGTGGGAGAGGTGAAGGCGCAGGCCACAGTGGCCACGCCGGTGCGATGGATGAAGCCGAAGGAAATTGTGGGGGCAGAAGATGTCATGATGATGACTGTGAATGTGCCATCTCTGACACATGATTTTGTACTTGATCTGAATGACGTCATTGGCAAGGAAGTGCTTCGTCCTCTTCTTCCAAGACAACCGATTCGAAAAGCCTTTTTAGACGATCCTCCCGTTATCCGCAAAGGTGATCGAGTGCTGCTTGAAGTTCGTCAGGGAGGGCTGTTGGTGCAGACTATCGGTCTGGCGAAGGCAACCGGAAAATTAGGTGATATGATCCCGGTAAAAAATCAAAACTCCGGAAGAGAAGTGCTTGGACGGATTATGGGTTCAGGCTTGGTCGAGGTGGGGTTTTGAGCCAACGTAGTATCCGGATCTTGTGGTGGTGTCTGGTGGTGAGTCTAGGGCTGAATGGATTTCTGGGTTGTGCCAATACTGAAAAGCCGATACAGAGTGAAACGGAAATGTCTCTTCTTTCAGAACCACAAGAGATATCGTTGGGCTCGTTATGGGAGGAAGACAATAGCCGGGCGTATATGTTTGAGGATAGGCGAGCCGGTCGCGTTGGAGATATCGTCGTTGTCAAAATTGTTGAACAACACCGCGGGTCCAAGAAAGCCAAAACCGTTGCTGATCGGGAATCCTCTTACAAGGCCTCGGCGGGTGGCACTCTTTTTGGTTTGAATCAGGTTCTGGATACCTTAGCTGAAGTCTTTGGCGCTGATATTAGCTCAGAAAGTGAATTTGAGGGGGCCGGATCCACGAGTCGGGAGGATACGTTAACCGGGACAATTGCCGCCCAAGTCATCGAAGTCTTTCCCAATGGAGATCTTCGTATTAAGGGAAAACGTGAGGTGACGGTGAATAGTGAGAAACAGACGATGACGATTACAGGAATTGTTCGGCGAATCGACCTGGATACGGCAAATACGGTGTTATCGACAGCCGTTGCCGATGCGGTCATTTCCTATACCGGATTAGGGGTTGTGGATGATGTCCAGCGTCCGGGTTGGTTGATGCGTGTGTGGAACTGGGTGACGCCACTTTGAAGAAGCGAGGAAGACGTGAGGCGTGAAGCGAGGAAGACGTGAGACGTGAAGCGAGTGAGGCGTAATGCGGGGCAAAAGAACGAAAAAGGTGAGGTAAATACCCCCAATCCTTTGGTCTTTCCCCTCACGCTTTACGCTTTACGTCTTCCTTCTCACTTTCAATGAGAGGTATTGCGTGACACATTATGGAATTCGATGGGTGAACCCGTCTTGTTGGGTGGTGGTGGTGTTCCTGATGGCCTCATGGGTTTCCCCGCTTGGGGTTGGATTGCTTGCACCTGAGATGTCCGAGGCGGCACGCATCAAAGATATTACCTCGATTGAGGGTGTTCGAGACAACCAGTTGATCGGGTATGGCTTGATTGTGGGCTTGGATCGAACCGGGGATTCGGTGGTTGGTGGGCAATTTACGGCACAAGCCATTATTTCGATGTTGAATACGATGGGAATCAATCTGAAAATCGATCCCATTCAGTTACTCACCCGGAATACTGCGTCAGTAATGGTGACGGCTAAGCTTCCTCCCTTTGCGAGGCCGGGTATGAAAATAGATGTCCAAGTGTCGTCATTGGCGAATGCGAAAAGTTTGAAAGGGGGGACGCTGTTAATGACTCCGCTCAAAGCGGCGAATCAAAAGGTGTATGCCGTGGCCCAGGGACCGATTTCGACCTCGGGATTTGAATCGGCCAGTGGCGGGACGAAGGTGGTGAAAAATCAACAATCGGGTGGAATTATTCCTGGCGGCGCTATTGTGGAACGTGCGATTCCTCTGAATATGAATACGTGGAAGACGTTTTCCTTAACCATGCATCAGGCAGATTTTACGACGGCATTGCGGGTGTCTGACGTGATTAATACTCATGTGGGAAAGGGCTTGGCTGTGGCGGTGAGTTCTGGACAAGTGCAAGTCACGGTGCCGGAACGGTTTCAAGGCAATATTGTGCGAATGATTGCCCAGGTCGAAGTGTTGACTGTGAATGTGGATGTGAGCGCCAAGGTGGTGGTGAATGAACGGACTGGCACGATTGTCATGGGCGAGCATGTCCGGTTGGCCAGTATGGCCATTGCTCATGGCAATCTGACTATTAAGATTCAAACGGACTTTAATGTCTCTCAGCCTAACGCCCCGCTGGCTCTCGGGAGGGGAGCAAGTACCGGCGGGGAAACTGTCGTGACTCCGGAGGTGGATATTGATGTTGAAGAAGAGAGGAGTCGTGTGATTCAAGTAGACGGGTCCGTGACGCTTGGCGATTTGGTGAAGGCGTTGAATTCCGTCGGGGTGACGCCTCGTGATTTAGTGGCAGTCCTGACCGCAGCAAAAGCAGCAGGCGCCCTTCAGGCTGATTTAGAACTTATTTAGAAGACGTGAAGCGAAGAAGACGTGAGGCGTGAAGCGTGAGGCGAAGAAGACGTGAGGCGAGGAAGACGTGAAGCGTAAAGCGATAAAAAAACTAATTCTTTCGTTCCCTCCCTTACGCTTTATATCTTCCGCCTCACGTCTTCATCGCCTCACGCTTCACGGCTTTTCTTTATAAAGGAGTTATCGAATGATGAACGGAATTGGATCGCTGGAGACCTCACAGGTCTCGAATGCCCTCAGTGGAGCGAAAGTGGATCAGATTGAGCAATTGGCTCGACGAGGAGAATTGCTACGGGCCAGTCAAGAGTTTGAATCTTACTTTTTGTCTTATTTAATGAAGGTGATGCGAGAGACCATCCCCAAAGGAGAGTTGACGGCGAATAAGATGGGAGAAATGTTTCAATCTTTTTATGATCAGGAAATTGGCAAACGGGCGGCTCAGGCGGGCGGGATAGGGCTTTCGGCTTATATTTTAGAGGCTGTGGCCCGCAATGAAGATGTAGCTCGTTCATCCGCTAATCGTTCGTTTTCTGTGACATCTTAAGATATTCAGTAAAGTTTTATGGTGTTGCCTCCGATACATTAAAAGAAGGAGGCATGATGCCATGACTATACCGGGCCTTGATCCCAGTGGCGAGCTGGGGAGACTGTTCTTTCAGATCCAATCCAAAACTCATCATGAGAAGAATGTACGCCAGCCGCAGACTGTTTCCCGTGGGTCAACGGATGCTGTGGATCTTTCACGGTTGGCACAGGACATTCGCACGAATTCTGTCCGTGCCGCCCAATTGCCTGATGTTCGAACTGACAGAATACAACAGATTCAACAGGCTTTGGCTGAGGGGAAAGAGTTGGCGACGCCGGGTCAGCTGGCTGACGCGATTGCCCGGGAGACCATTCTCAATAACCCGGGATCGTAAGGATGGTGAGTTGAAAAGGAGGGTGAGAATGTGATGAATCGTACCCATGAGACCTGGGATCATCTTTTGGCGCTCTTAGGAGAGATGCGTTCGGTTTTTCACGAATTCATGGTCTTGCTTCGTGATGAGAAACGTATCCTGCTCGGGATGGATCGAAAAGAAATCGCCGATGTGACGGAAAAAAAAGAGCAAGCGTTGGATGCGATGTGCCGATACGAGCAGCAAGTGGTGGCTGTGCTGCATCAACTTGCGGGATCTGATCATCAGGGACGGTTCGGGGCATGGTTGCAGAAGGCACGGCAACCGCAAGCCTCTTCTGCCAAGACGATCCTTCAAGAATTAGGCGTGCTATCACGATTAATCCAGGCGCAAGGCAAAAAAAACGAGGCACGCCTTCTTCGGACGCAACATGTGGTTCGAGAAGCGATTCACCTGATTTATACCGGATTAGGCGCTGGCCCGGTGTATCAAGGATCCGGGAGCTTGCAGTACGCCTCCGTTTCCGGGTCGGTTCATCTCCGGGGATAGGTGTTGTATGGCCGGCATTAGTCACATCTTCAATATTGCCCGTTCAGGAATCCAAGCTCATCAGCAAGGGCTGGCCACGACAGCTCACAACATTTCCAACATCAATACCAAGGGATTTTCACGACAGGAAGTTGTACTGGTCAATGCACGACCCGCAGAAGGCGTCATTGGCAGTGGAGTTCAGGTCGGGCAGATCCGGCAGAAGGTCGATACGTTCCTTGAAAACAAACTGACGGCAGAACATGAAGATTTGGGGTTTATCACGTCGAAGTATGCTTTGTTGGTGCAAGCTGACGGGATTGTGGGAGAAACGGATCATTCCGGTCTATCTCATAGTGTCACTGAATTGTTTAATGCGCTGCGCGATGTCACCACGAATCCTGAAAGTCAGATCCAGCGGACCGTGTTATTGGCCAAAGGAGAAGCGCTGAGTCTTGAGTTTGTCACGCAAGCTCAAGCCTTGAGCCAGATACGATTGGATGCGGATCAGGAAATTTTCCGTCATGTCGAAACGGTGAATGGCTTGGCGATTCGTCTTGCGTCATTCAATGATGCAATTTTTACATCTGAATCGAGTGGCCGTAATGCGCTGGATTTGCGAGATCAGCGGGCAGTGCTCATTAATGAGTTGGCCGAATTGGTTGATGTGGAACAAATTCAACTTGCCGACGGGATTGGCATCAATGTCGGGGGGCAATTACTTGTTGCGGGGAATCATGCCAATGCCTTATCGACCATTCCTGATGCAGACAATCCACCTTTGAAAGATGTGGCGTTTGTGCGGAGTGATGGGAGTACCTTTGCGATTTCTTCGAAACTCACAGGCGGAAAGATCGGAGGACTCCTTCAGGTGAGAGATGTCGATATTGTGAGTTTCCAAGATCGTGTGGATCGGATGGCGGCTGTCCTCATTCATGAATTTAATCAGACGCATCAAGCTGGTTTTGGATTGGATGGCACAACCAATAATCTCTTTTTCTCGGCGTTAACCCCTGAGGCGCCCGTGGCCAGTGATATGAATAGTGGTTCGGCTGCCGGGACTTCGGTCACGATTGCCAATTCCTCGCTGTTGACCTTCCAGGATTACGAGGTACAATTTTCAAGCGCGGCTGCCTATTCCATTGTCAATACGACGACGGGGTCCACTGTGACGACGGGATCCTATACTTCAGGTGTCGCCATTAACTTTGATGGGCTTGATGTCGTGATAACCGGCATCCCGGCAGCGGGAGATGTTTTTACCCTGAGCGCTCAAAAAGGTGCAGCTCAACGCTTTGGTCTTGTTTTAACGGATACAGATAAAATTGCCGCCTCCTCCACAGCTCTTGGTGTTCCGGGAAATAATGTCAACGCGCTGGCTCTTGTCAACTTACACACGACTCGTCAATCGACGCTCGGGAATTTGACCTTCAATGACTACCAGACGATTACCATAGGCAATGTGGGCAGTGCGACACGAGAAGCCGAATTACTCTTCAACACGACCACATTAGAATTTGAACAATTACAAGGTCTTCGTGAAAGTGTCTCCGGGGTGTCGTTAGATGAAGAATTGACGAATTTACTGAGCTTTCAACGCTCCTTTGAAGCCTCTGCCCGGATGATTACGGTCGCGGATGAATTATTGCAAACCGTCCTGAATATGGGTCGATAATAAGGTGAGAGATGATTCAATGAGGGATTTTCAGTTACATGCCAGGGGATATCACAGGAGTGAAGGGGCAACGAGATGCGAGTGACGGAACGGCAACAAGTCGATGCGCTGCTCACGGCTATCGGAAGTCTTCGCAGCGGCATTGCTTCCCGGAGTGAGCAGATTTCATCCGGCAAACGTGTGAATCGGCCTTCCGACGATCCGGCCGCAGCAGAACGGATTAACCAGTTTCGCAATATTTTACGAACGACTGAGCGTCGCTTGCAAGTCGTGAACGAGAGTGTTGGAAGATTGAATTTATCAGACAGTGTGTTGGATCAAGTAGGGAGTACGTTTCAGCGAGGCAGTGAATTGGCGGTACAAATGCGGAACGATACCAATACGGCTGTTGAGCGACGCAATGCCGCGTTAGAAGTCCAACAATTGCTTCTCGGGTTGGCGGGGATTGCCAATACGCAACTGAATGGCCGGTTTCTTTTTGCCGGAAATGAAACGCAGGCCGAGCCGTTTGTCTTGGGAAGCGTCACGGGTGCAGCCAGTACGACAAATACCGGTAGCGCCACGATTGGTGTGTCAGTGGCCACGCCATCCGCGCTTCAGCCGGATGGCTATCAAATTCAATTTACCTCACCGACGCAATTTGACATTGTGAATTTGACGACCAATCAAACGGTGTCGACGGGCAATGCCTATACCTCGGGCGCGGCATTTTCGTTTGACGGGGTGAATGTCACGATTACTGACGGCGGCGGTCCTCCGGCAACTGGCGATCAGTTTACTGTGCGCGTGGGCTATATCTATCAAGGTGATGGAGCGGCCATCAATGTGGAAATCGGGGATAACCAGACGGTTCAGACGAATATCCCGGGAAACCGGGTGTTTTCAGGCCCGAAGACGAATCTGTTTACGAATCTTCAAGATTTCCACCAGGCATTAGTCACCAATGATGTGAATGGAATTGAAAAAGCCATCGGACAGTTCAATGAATCGTTGGCCCAGGTGAATAATGCCCGTGCCTTCCTTGGCGCGAATGTGAATCGCTTAGATACGATTCGAGACAGTTTGGATTTACTCTTGGTCAATACCCAAACGCTTCGTTCGAATTTTGAAGATGCCGATTTTGCCAAAGTGGCATCAGATCTCGCGTCATTGCAGGGTACCTTAGAAGCGTCGATGGCCACATTGATTCGCCAATTCCAAACGAATTTATTGGACTTTATTTAAACCTAAATTGAGCGATTTTTTATGGCGCTCTGCACCAATCTCTTGCGTGCCAGCGTTTTTGAAAAGCCTCGACAGACCGAAAGGGTCTGCCTGCGTTTTTCAAAACCCCTGTCATCTCAAGGTCTTGGCACATCTCATCCATAAGAATCGCTCAACTTAGGTTAAAGTTGGTGTAGGTGGCTTCATTTAGGATTGTGTGTATCCGATCATTAGAAAACGAACTGCTATGAAAATTCTTGTTGCTGATGATGATCCATTAACCCTCCATAAGGTGGTGTCTCGATTGCGCCAATGGGGGCATGAGGTGAGTTCGTGTACGGATGGGGAGGCCGCCTGGAACATCTTGGAGACTGGAACGATCCCCGATGTGGTCATTCTGGATTGGATGATGCCCGGCATCAATGGCCCGGACCTGTGTGGGAAAATCCGTGCGCGCACGGACTGCCCCTATGTGTATATTGTATTGTTGACCGGAAGAAATAATTCTGAAGATCTGATTGCCGGCTTAAATGCGGGCGCCGATGATTATTTAACGAAGCCTGTACATTTAGGAGAATTGGATGCTCGATTGCGAGCCGGCAAGCGTGTGGTGGACTTACAGAACGAATTGAAGGATTCTTGGGAAACACTGCGTATTCAAGCCATGCAGGATTCGCTGACGCAACTGCTCAATCATGGTGCAATATTGGATAGCTTATTGGCTGAAATAAACCGGGCCCAGCGTGCGCATCAACCCTTGAGCGTCATTTTAGCCGATCTTGATAAGTTTAAGGATGTGAATGATTCGTATGGGCATGTTGTGGGCGATCAGGTGCTTGTTGAGGTGGCAAGACGTATGCGCAATTGTTTGCGGTCGTATGATGCCATTGGCCGGTATGGTGGCGAAGAGTTTTTGATTGTCCTGCCCGAGAGTGACAAGGCTGAGGCGCTTCAATTAGCCGAACGGGTTCGTCTAGCCGTCTGCTCTGAGCCTTTCCAATTGCGTCAGGTTGATTTGACTGTCACCCTGAGTCAGGGAGTCGCCACATGGATGACCCCTGAATCTGTCCCTATTGAACCGCTGATTCAGGCTGCGGATCGGGCGTTGTATTCCGTGAAAAATCATGGACGGAACGGGGTGGAGCATGTGCAGTTTTTTTGTCAGACTGAGGAAGCATTCGCAGCATTGTCGGCGCCGCCACTGAGCAATAAGCCGTAATCTATGACCACTCTCCTTGTTATTAATGACGATCCCATCCAACTCCATTTTCTAGCTAGTTTACTAGAAAAGGACTATGAGATTGTCATGCGGTTTACCTGTGCCGATACCGCATGGCAGTGGCTTCAAGACGGGCATGTTCCTGCCGGAATTGTGTTGGATCTTCATCTGCCAGGCATCAGTGGGTGGAAATTCTGTGAATTATTGCATACACAGAGGAACTCAGGCGGCCGGGTACCACCTGTGTTGATTGTGTCGGCGACATACGCTGGCTTGGATGCCAAAGATTTGGTGAAAGATATGGGGGCATCGGATTTTCTGTCATTGCCCGCAGAGCCGGCACGGATTCGGCAGCGCGTTCGGCAACTTCTGGAAGAGCCCGTGGCGCCACAACGTTTTCAGGCCTGGATGGTTTCTGCAGATGATTCTGAAATCGAACGTATCCGGATTGTCTTTACCGAGCGAGGGTGGCAGGTTCATGGGTGGTCAGATGGAACGCAGTTGCAGTCGGCGTCAGCATTACCCGCTCCTGATATCGTGATTCTGGATCTTCCCGTTTCGGATATGACGACTGAAGATCTGTTGGCGTGGTGTAAGCGTAAATATCCTGAGACTCTGTGTATCGTGAGGGAGGCTTCTGACGGAAGGCGACCGTCTTCCGGTGTCATGGCGTTGTCTGTTGTGTCTTTGCCAAGAAGTTGTGATCCATTGACGCTGATGGTCTTGTGTGAAAAATGGCGTTGGGAACAAGCCTTATCTCGTGTGGAAGGTCTTCTTGAAGTACGTACCAGCGATCTCAAAAAATCGGAGGCGCAATTTCGAAAATTATTTGAAATCCTTCCCGATGTGCTCGTGATTTATGACGCGCAGGGTGTGATTCAACATATTAATACGAGTGGCGCCCGGCAATTAGGGTATGTTCCCCATGACTTGCTAGGTCTGTCATTCGAGAAGATTCATCCCTCTCCTTTGAATGTCTCGTTGGAGCGAAATCACGTTGAAGGGGAGAATGTGTGTCCGGGGTGGACTGACTCGCAGCTACGGCGAAAGGATGGTACCGACCTTCCGGTTGAAATCATGGAACGAGCTGTTGAGTATCAAGGTCACCGGCAAATACTCCTGGTTGCCAGGGATATGAGTGTTCGTCAGAACATGGCACAGGAAAATGCCACATTAGAACAGCAGTTGCGTCAGGTGCAAAAAATGGAAGCGGTGGGTCGATTGGCTTCTGGCGTGGCGCATGATATGAACAATATTCTGACCGCCATTTTAGCACATGCCGGCTTATTGAAAGCTCGCGACGATGAACAGCATCCCTCGTGGATTGCCGGTGATGTGATTGAGAAAGCTGTCCATCGTGGCAAGGAGCTCACCTCTCAACTGTTAGGCTTTGCCCGGCAGGGGAAGCATCATCATGTTCC